>Ga0315540_10000317_pt1 | contig 26796 bp, 23 predicted proteins | sample SalMarSW160110MG_FD_203677 | JGI IMG/M metagenome (GOLD analysis project Ga0315540, IMG submission 203677) | Salt marsh sediment microbial communities from the Plum Island Ecosystem LTER, Massachusetts, United States - Salt Marsh Sediment SW1601-10 ...
CGGGCCAGGGCATTCAGACGGTCGACAAGCCGGTTCACTCGCCCGACGACCTGAAGGGCCTCAAGATGCGCATCCCGAGCCGCACCGGGGCCTGGGTGATCGAGGCGCTCGGCGCGTCGCCGGTCGGCATGCCGGTTCCGGCCCTGCCGCAGGCGCTGTCCACGCACGCAGTCGACGGCGCACTGATCCCGTGGGAAATCGTTCCGCCGCTCAAGCTGCAGCAGCTGATGAAGTACTACGTCGAGGGTCCCAACATGACCCGCTTCGGCAACACCACTTTCCAGGTGTCGATGAACCAGGCGCGCTGGAACTCGCTGCCGGCCGACGTGAAGAAGGCGTTCAACGTGAACTCGGGCGCGGCCTGGGTGCGAGAGGTCGGCAAGATCTGGCAGGAGGACGACGCGCATGCCCTGTCGGTGATCGAGAAGTCGGGCGACACCCACATCGTCCTTACGCCGGCCGAGCTCGAGGCGTTCAAGGTCAAGCTCGAGCCTGTGGTCAAGCGCTGGGAAGACGAGGTCAAGTCGAAGGGCATCGACGGCGCGATGCTGGTCAAGATCGCCCGCAGGGAAATCGCGAAGTACTCGAAGTAGCCGCATGCAGGTCGGCGCGACGGACGCCGCGACGAAGCCCTCTGGCTTCGTCGCCCGCGTCATCGAGGCCTGGGCGCTGCTGGGCGGGTTCGTTCTGCTCGGCATCGTCCTGATGGTCGCCTGGAGCGCGACGCGCGGGTTCTTCTTCAACCGGCCCTTGCAGGGCGACGTCGAGATGACCGAGATGTGGGTCGCCGTCGCGGCCTTCATGTTCCTGCCCTACTGCCAGCTCACCGGCGCCAACGTCACGGCAGACATCTTCACCGCGCGCGCTGGGCCGCGCACGGTCGCGTTGCTGGAGCTTGTATCGGCGGTGATCGCGCTCGGATTCAGCGTGCTGCTGCTGTGGCGTATGTACTACGGGTTGCTCGACTACCGCGAGTACGTCGAGACCACCACCACTCTGCACGTGCCGATTTGGTACGCCTACGTTCCGGCGCTGATCTCGCTCGCCCTGCTGGCGCTCGCGTCGATCAACTCGGTACGCGACACGCTGCGGGCGTGGAAGCTCGCACGCTAGGAGGAGAAATCGATTGGAACACGGCCTGCTGCTAGGGCTGCTGGGGCTGGTCGCCCTGGTCGGGCTCATCGCGATCCGCATCCCGATCGCGTATTCGATGATCCTGGTCGGCGCGGGCGGGATGATGATCCTGGGCGACCCGCTGATCTTCCTCGCCCAACTGAAGAACCTCGCCTACTCGCAGTTCTCGATCTACGACCTTTCGGTGCTGCCGATGTTCGTCCTGATGGGCAACATTTCGACCCGCGCCGGGCTCAGCCGCGACCTGTTCCGCGCCGCCAACGCCTGGCTCGGCTGGATGCGCGGCGGCATCGCCATGGCGACCATTGCCGCCTGCGCCGGCTTCGGCGCCGTGTGCGGCTCCTCGCTCGCCACCGCCTCGACCATGACCCAGGTCGCGCTGCCAGAGCTGCGCCGCTACCGCTACAGCCCGACGCTCGCGACCGGGACGCTTGCCGCCGGCGGCGTACTCGGCATCCTCATCCCGCCCTCGGTGGTGCTGGTGGTGTACGCCATCGTGGTCGAGGCGAGCATCGTGCAGATGTTCATGGCCGCTTTCATTCCGGGCGTGATTGCGGTGCTGTTCTTCCTCATCACCATCGCCATCATGGTGCGCGTCAATCCCGAGGCCGGACCGCCGGGGGTGCGCGTCTCGCGCAAGGAGTTCATCGAATCCACGCTCAACGTCGGCCCGGTGGTGGGGATCTTCGGCATGGTGATGGGTGGAATCTACTTCGGCCTGTTCACCCCCACGCCGGCGGCCGCGGTCGGGGTGTTCCTGGTCGTCGTGTACGGCATCGTGCGCGGCTCGATGCGCTGGGCCGGGATGAAGGCGGCGCTGCTCGACACCGCCAAGACGACCGGGATGATCTACCTGATCCTGCTCGGCGCCCAGATCCTGAACATCTTCATGGCGCGCGGCGGCGTGCCCCAGGCCGCGGCCGAAATGATGGCGCACTCGGGCCTTTCGCCCATCATGATCGTGATCCTGCTGCTGATCGCGCTGATCTTTCTGGGCTGCCTGATGGACAGCCTGTCGATGATCCTGCTCACGATCCCGTTCTTCTGGCCCGTGGTATCGGGGCTGGACTTCGGCATGAGCCAGGATCAGCTCAAGATCTGGTTCGGCATCTTGGCGCTGATCGTGGTCGAGCTGGGGCTGATCACACCCCCCGTCGGGATGAACGTGTTCGTGATCAACGCCCTGGCGAAGGACGTGCCGATGAGCCAGACCTTCCGCGGCGTGATGCCGTTTTTCTTCGCCGAGCTGATTCGGGTGGCGCTGATTCTCGCGTTCCCCGCGCTGTCGCTGTGGCTGCCGAAGGTGCTCTCCGGCTGATGCCCGCCTTCCGCGGGCGCGCCATGCCCGCCATGACCTTGAACACGTCGGTCTCGGTGATGATGCCGACCAGTTCCTTGCGCGCGTTGAGCACCGGCAGGCTGCCGATGTGCTTCTCCACCAGCATGCGCGCGGCGCTGCGCAGGGTCGACCGGTCGGATATGCACGCCACCGGCGCACGCATGATCTCCTCCACCGGGACTTCCGCCGGGCCAAAATTGGCCGCAGCAAGCAGCAGGTCGCGCTCGGCGACGATTCCGACCACGCGCCCCGCGTCGACGACCGGCAGGTGATGCAGCTTGTGGTGGCGCATCAGGTCGAACGCGGCGTGGAACTCGGTGTCGCGCTGCACCCCTATTACCGGCTGGCTCATGTAGTCACGAACGAGCATTCGAGTCCTGTCTTGGGTTTGTCGACGCGCGCCGAACCATGCCGCGCTTTCAGTGCCGCCTTGATTGGATGACGTGCCGCGAAACAGCATACGCTTGATCGATATCGCGCTACCTGGCGGAGTGTCCCGTCAGCTTGACTTCGACATTCGCGCTCGCATCGAGCGAGGCGTAGTACTTGCGCAGCACCTCGAGCACTTCCGGGCGGCTGAACTCGGCCGGCACCTCGGCGCCCTCCGAGAGCCACTTGCGCAGCTTGGTACCGGACACCAGCAGGCGGTCGGCGTCGGCGTGCGGGCAGGTGCGCGCGGAGGCCATGCCGCCGCACTTGTAGCACCAGAACGTCCAGTCGATCTTGAGCGCCTGGGTCTCGAGCGCATCCTTCGGAATCTGGTCGAAGATATGGTGCGCGTCGAACGGACCGTAGTAGCTGCCCACCCCCGCATGGTCACGCCCGACGATCTGGTGCGAGCAGCCGTAGTTCTGCCGGAACAGGGCGTGCAGCAGCGCCTCGCGCGGCCCCGCGTAGCGCATGTCTAGCGGGTAGCCCGCCTGCACCACCGTATTCGGGTGGAAGTACTTGTCCACCAGCAGAGAGATTGCCTGCGTGCGCACGTCGGCCGGAATGTCGCCCGGCTTCAGGTTGCCGAGCAGCGAATGCACCAGCACGCCGTCGCAGACCTCGATCGCGACCTTGGCCAGGTACTCGTGCGAGCGGTGCATCGGGTTGCGCGTCTGGAAGGCCGCGACCTTGGACCAGCCCAGCCGCTCGAACTCGGCGCGCGTCTCGGCCGGCGTCATGAACAGCGCACCGTAGCGCGCCTTGAAGCCGCCGTCGGAGAGCAGCTTGACGGGACCGGCGAGATTGACGTCGGCCTGCTGCATCACCATCTTCACGCCGGGGTGCTCGGCATCCGTGGTCGTGAACACCGACATGCATTCGTGCGCCTTGTCGATGCGGTACTTCTCGCTCACCCGCATCGTCGCCAGGATCTCGCCGGAATCCGGATCGACCAGGGCGATCTCCGCGCCCGTCTTGATCCCGTCTGCAAGGGCTTCGTCGACCGACAGCGTGATCGGGATCGGCCAGAACAGGCCGCTGGCCGTGCGCATGCCGTCGCATACGCCTTCCCAGTCCGCACGCGACATGAATCCGTCGAGCGGGGTGAAGCCGCCGATACCGAGCATGATCAGGTCGCCCTTCTCGCGCGAGCTGACGCGTATCTGCGGCAAGGCCTTGGCGCGCGAGCGCTCGGCGGCGAGCGCCTCGCCCGCGAGCATCAGCGGTTTGAGCGATCCTCCTCCGTGAGGCCTGACGAGACCGGGCATAGGAATGTCCTTCGAGTTAGTGGTCCAGTATTCTGCAGCGCGCCACCCGACGGCAAGGCCTATGTTTTGATTTTGCGATAAGCACCTCTGATTCGGCGTGCAGTGCCCGGGACGCTTGCTACACTTGCCGCGCCATGTCACTGCGCTCCGTCTCATGACCAAACAAGCCGCCAAGCCCGCAGCGACGGCCGGCAACTGGCTGGTCTGCATCGCGAACCTTCCGATCGACGATCCGGCCGCCCGGATGAGGATTCTTCGCACCCTGGAGTCGCTCGGCACGGCGGTGATCCGCGAGGGCGCCTACCTGCTGCCCGACAACCCCGAGAACCGGCAGGCGCTCGGCAGGCTGGCCGAGTATATCGGCCGCGAAGGCAACGTCGCGCACATGCTTTGCGTCAAGGCCGCCTCGCCGGACCAGGACCGGGCCCTGCGCGGGCTGTTCGACCGCTCGGCGCGCTACGACGAGCTGATCAAGGTCGTCGACGGCCTCAAGCTCGGCTACGGCGTCTCCGACCCCGGCGCGATCTCGCGCGTGCTGCACAAGCAGCGGCGCGAGTTCGAGGCCATCAGCGCGCTCGACTTCTTTCCCGGCGAGGCGCGCCATCGCGCGGCCGGGGCGCTGGACGACGCCGAAACGGCGGTGCGCGGGCTGCTGTTTCCGACCGACTCGCGGCCCGGGTTCGACCCCGACGAGCACTTCCTCGGCCGCACCTGGGCCACCCGCAAGCCGCTCTGGGCGGACCGGCTCGCCTGCGCCTGGCTGATCCGGCGCTTCATGGATCCCGAGGCCACGCTGCTATGGCTGGACAAGTCGCAGCCGCTCCCGGCGGGAGCGATCGGCTTCGCGTTCGAAGGCGCTCGCTTCGCCAACAGCGGATCGCGGGTCACGTTCGAGGAAATGCTGGTGCGGCTCGATCTGGCGGACGATCCCGCACTGCCGAAGATCGGCACCCTGGTGCACTACCTCGAGATACGCGGCGCGCCGGTGCCCGAAGCCGCCGGCGTGCAGACGCTGCTGCAGGGCGCCATGCGCCGCGCCGAGGGCGAGGACCAGCTGCTGCGCGAAAGCGAAAAGACCTTCGACCTGCTGTACGACGCGTACTGCGACCCGCCGCCGCGCTAGTTCCGCTTCTCGTCGCTCGCCTGCAGCCGCAGCTGCGAGCGCAGCTCGCGCAGCCGCGCGTCGACCGCCGAAAGCTGATAGAAATCGCCGTCGCCGGCGGACTGGGCGAGGTGCAGTTGCTCGATCGCCGCCGGCAGGCTGCCCTGCAGCACGTACACCTCGGCCTGCGCCTGGTGCTGCAGCAGCCGCTTGCCGAGGGCGGCGTAGGTCTTGGCCAGCAGCATGTGCAGGTGCTCGTCGCGGGGGTGCTGCCGCAGCGGACCGAACAGGGCGCCGAGCGCCTCCTGGTTGCGGCCGGCGTCCTGCAGCGCCTCGACGTAGGCGTAGGTCAGCGGCCTGTTGTTGGGGTAGCGCGAAAGCCCGGCGCGCAGGATCGCCAGCGCACCCGCCCCGTCGCCCTGCGCCTGGCGCACGCGCGCGGCGAGCCCCTCGATCATCCAGCTCGCCACGCGCAGCCCGCGCAGCGTCGCCAGCTGCGCTGCGGCGTCGGCGCCGCGACCGGCGCGCAGCAGCGCGACCGCCAGGCCGTAGCGCGCCGCCGCCTCGCTCACATAGCGGCGGTCGCGCAGCGCTTCCCGGAAATAGGTCACCTGGTCGCCCGCGTCGCCCGTCTGGGCGCGCAGCTTGGCACGCACCAGGCCGAACTCGACGCTGTCCGCGTGCTGGTGGTACGGCACGTGCTCGGCGCGATTCTCGGCGTCGGCGATGCGCTCGGTGGTCACCGGGTGGTCGCGCAAATAGGTCGGAACGGTGCCGTCGTCGCTCAGCCGCGTATAGCGCTGCATCTTCTGGAAGAACTCCGGCATCCCCTGCGGGTCGAACCCGGCTGCGACCAGGCGCTGGAAACCGATCCGATCGGCCTCCTGCTCGTAGCTCCGGGTATACCTTATCTGCGCCTGCACGTTGCCCGCGCTCGCCGCAGCCGCGGCGCCGGCCGCGAGGTCCGGGCGCGAGTTCCCAAGCAGGATCGCCGCCACCATCGCCGCCATCGTCGGCAGCTGCATCTGCTGCTGCTGGCTGAGCAGGCGCGCGATATGGCGCTGGGTGACGTGCGTGATCTCGTGCGCGAGCACGGATGCGAGCTCGGACTCGTTGTCCGCCATATTGATCAGCCCGGTGTTGACGCCGACGTAGCCGCCGGGCAACGCGAAGGCGTTGATCGCCGGATCGCGCACGGCGAAGAACTCGAAATCCTGGTTCGCCCCGGGCAGCGCGTTGACCAGCTTGTCGCCCAGCGTGTCGAGGTAGTCGGTGACTTCCGGATCCTCGACGTAGTCGGGGTCGCGCCGGATGTCGCGCATGATGCTTTCGCCCAGGCGCCGCTCCGCCTGCGGCGACAGCGCGATGTCCGCGACGCCGCCCAGTTCCGGCAGGTTCAGGTTCTGCGCGGGAACGCGCACGGGAACGGCGAAGACGATTAAGGCCGCGAGCAGCAGCGGCGCGGAACGACGCATCCGATTATGATACCTGCTGTCGGGGCAAGTTCCCGCCAGGGAGGCCACTCTGAAACGAAAGCTGTCGCGCAAGCTCACCCACTTCGACGCGCAGGGACGCGCGCACATGGTCGACGTCGGCGCCAAGGCGCGCACCCACCGGGTCGCGGTCGCCTCCGGGCGCATCTCCATGCGCCCGACGAGCCTGCGCACGGTGCTCGAAGGCAGCGCGCGCAAGGGCGACGTGCTAGGGGTGGCGCGCGTGGCGGCGATCCAGGCCGCCAAGCGCACCTCCGAACTCATTCCGCTTGCCCACCCGATCGCGCTGACGCGAGTCGCGATCGAGTTCGAACCGGACGCGGCAAGCTCTTCGATCGCGCTCAACGCGACGGTCGAGTGCCGCGGCCAGACCGGGGTCGAGATGGAAGCGCTCACCGCGGTCGCGGCCGGGCTGCTGACCATCTATGACATGCTCAAGGCGGTCGACCGCGGCATGACGATGCACGACCTGCGCCTGGAGGAAAAGCGCGGCGGCAAGTCGGGCACCTTCCGCCGCAAGTGAATGACGCGGTGTGAGTTCTAGCAGAATAAGTAATTTTGATGGACTACTATTGTCGGGCATCGCGTCGTAAGCTAAGGTCGTTTGGCCATCATTGATTCGATCCCGGGCGCCAGATCCGGGCGATATTCCGCAAGGAGGAGCGAATGGACGAAGGACGTAGGGTAATTTTGCGTAGCGCAGGCGCGACGGGCGCACTGGCCGTGGCACTCGCGGCAGGGCTGCTCAAGCCCGAGCGGGTGCTCGCCGCGGCTTGGGACGAGAGCGCCTTCAGGCAGAAGGACGTCGCCGACGCGCTCAAGAGCATCGGCGCGGACAACGCCGTGGCGAGCAAGGAAGTGGTCCTCGACGTGCCCGAGATCGCCGAGAACGGCGCCGTGGTCCCGGTGGAGATCACCAGCCACGTGCCGGGTACGACCTCGATCGCAGTCGTGATCGACAAGAACCCGTTCCCGCTCTCCAGCAAGTTCAGTTTCACGGAGGGCGCACTGCCGTACGTGAAGCTGAACGTAAAGATGGGGCAGTCCTCCAACATTCGCGTCATCGCGGAAGCGGGCGGCAAGCACTACGTCGCCATGCGGGAGGTCAAGGTCACGATCGGCGGCTGCGGCGGCTGAGACAGAGGAGGAAGACATGCCAGGTCCAATGAAGATCCGCGCCACGCTCAAGGGCAGCTACACCGACATCCGGGTTCTGATGAGCCACCCGATGGAAACCGGGCAGCGCAAGGTGAAAGGCAAGCTGGTGCCGGCGCATTTCATCGAGAACATCACGGTCAAGGTCAACGGCAAGACGGTGGTCGAGGCGCAAACCAGTCAGTCGATCTCACGCAACCCTGTGTTCGCGTTCCGCGTCAAGGGCGGAAATAAAGGAGACAAGGTCGAGATCGGCTGGGTCGACAACAAGGGCGAGAGCAACAAGACCGAAGCGGCAGTCGCCTGATCACTACAGGAGGGGGAAACATGCTCGCACTTCGCACAAGTGCCGTGCTGGCCGCGGCCGCGCTCGCCATTGCGGCCGCGCCTGTCCACGCACAGGACGAAAAGAAGGAAATCGAGAAGTACCAGAAGATGCTCGCGGAAGGCAGCCCGGTCGAGCTGTTCGAGCTCCAGGGCGAAGACCTGTGGAAGAAGCCGCAGGGGCCCAAGCACGCATCGCTCGAAAAGTGCGACCTGGGCATGGGCCCGGGCGTGCTCAAGGGCGCCTACGCGCACCTGCCGCGCTACTTCGCAGACACCGGCCGCGTCATGGACCTCGAGTCGCGCCTGGTCCATTGCATGGTGACGCTGCAGGGACGCGACTACAAGGAAGCCACCAAGCGCGTGTTCGGCAACGCCGACAAGCCGTCCGAGCTGGAATATCTGGTGGCCTACGTGGTCGGCAAGTCGCGCGGCGTCAGGATCGCGGTCAGCACCCGCAACCCGAAGGAGAAGGCCGCGTACGAGCTCGGCCGGCAGCTGTTCCACTACCGCGCCGGGCCGTGGGACTTTTCCTGCGGCTCGTGCCACGGGGTCGCGGGCAAGCGGATCCGGATGCAGTCCCTGCCGGTGCTCGACAAGCCGTCCGGCGCGCGCCACACCTACGCCACCTGGCCGGCCTACCGGGTCTCCAACAGCCAGATGAAGACGTTCCAGTGGAGGCTGAACGACTGCTATCGCCAGATGCGCTTCCCGGAGCCGACCTTCGGCTCGGACGCGACCGTGGCCCTGACCATGTTCCTGGCGGTAACCGCCAACGGGGAGCGGTACGCCGGCCCCGGCACTAAGCGCTGAGGAGGAAGACATGAAAAGCAAGAACGTTCACGTTCTGCTCGGCGGACTGGCAGCGGCGCTGCTCGCCGCCCAGCTCGCCTACGCCGACCCGACGCTGCTGGAAGTGCGTGCAGTCATGCACCGCGACTTCCATGCCAGGGGCCAGGCGGTAATGAGCCGCGTCGACCAGGACGACGTGCAGTACCTTTGCACCGTCACGCATAACAAGCCGAGCGCCAAACAGGTGAAAGAGATGGAGGCGGATCAGCTCGCGATGATCCGCTACCCGGCCGACGGCAACTACATGGGCGACTGGAAGCGCGGCGCCAAGATCGCCGCCAGCGGCAAGGGCATGACCTGGAAGGAAAAGCCGGGGCAGAACCGGGGGGGCGGCTGCTACAACTGCCATCAGCTCTCTCCCAAGCAGCCTTCCTACGGCACCATCGGACCGAGCCTGAAGCACTACGCCAAGGTGCGGCCCGGGGTGGACGGTCAGAAGTACGTCTTCGCCAAGATCTACGACTCGAAGGCCTTCAACCTGTGCACCCAGATGCCGCGTTTCGGCACTTCGCACTCGCTCACCGAGCAGGACATCAAGGATGTGACGGCTTACCTGCTCGACCCGGCCTCGCCGGTGAACCAGTAGCCGCGAGCAGTATCGAAGCAAGAGGGGCTTGGTCTAGGGTCTAGGCCAAGCCCCCTTTTTTTGAGTCGCCAAACCATGCAACGACGCGAATTCCTGCGCCTGCTCGCCCTTGCCGCCGCCGCGGGCGCGAGCCTGCGCCCGGGCACCAGCGCGGCCGAGGCCGCCGACGAGCTCTATGAGCTGCCGGCCTTCGGCAACGTTTCGCTGCTGCACGTGACCGACCAGCATGCGCAGCTGCTGCCGACCTACTTCCGCGAGCCGAGCTTCAACATCGGCGTGGGCGCCGCCGCGGGCCGGCCGCCGCACCTGGTCGGGGAGGCGTTCCTGAAGCATTTCGGCATCGCGCGCGGCGGCCGGCTGGCGCACGCCTTCACCTGCCTCGACTACGAGGCGGCGGCGCGCCGCTACGGCAAGGTGGGCGGCTTCGCGCATATCGCGACCTTGATCAAGCGCCTGCGCGCCGCGCGGCCGCATTCGCTGCTGCTCGACGGCGGCGACAGCTGGCAGGGCTCGGCGACCTCGCTCTGGACCCGGGGCGCCGACATGATCGGCGCGCAGAAGCTGCTCGGGGTCGAGCTGATGACCGCGCACTGGGAGTTCACCTACGGCATGGAGCGCATGAAGCAGGCGGTCGACCACGAGCTGGCGCCAATCGAGTTCATCGCGCACAACGTCAAGACGGTGGATTTCGAGGACCCGGTGTTCAAACCGTACTCGTTGCGCAACCTGAACGGGGTGCCGCTGGCCGTCATCGGCCAGGCCTTCCCCTACACGCCGATCGCCAATCCGCGCTACATGATGGACCAGTGGAGCTTCGGCATCCAGGAAAGGCACCTGCAGAAGATGGTCGACGAAGTGCGCGCCAAGGGCGCGAAGGTGGTAGTGCTGCTGTCGCACAACGGCATGGATGTCGACCTCAAGCTCGCCACGCGCGTGCGCGGCATCGACGTGATCCTGGGCGGGCACACGCACGACGGCGTGCCCGCCCCTACCGTGGTGAACAATGCGGCCGGCAAGACGCTCGTCGCCAACGCCGGCTCCAACGGCAAGTTCGTCGCCGTCATGGACCTCGAAGTCAAGGGCGGCGCGATCGCGGACTACCGCTACCGGCTGCTGCCGGTGTTCGCCAACCTGCTGCCGGCCGACGCCGAGATGGCGGCCTACATCGAGTCGGTGCGCGCGCCGTATCGGGCCAAGCTGGGCGAAAAGCTCGCCCTCACCGAGGGCCTGCTCTACCGGCGCGGCAATTTCAACGGCAGCTTCGACCAGCTGATCCTCGACGCGCTGATGCAGGTCAAGGGCGCCGACATTGCCTTCTCGCCCGGCTTTCGCTGGGGCACCTCGCTGCTGCCGGGCGACGCGATCACCTTCGAGCACGTCATGGACCAGACCGCGATCACCTACCCTTACAGTACCCTTACCGAGATGACCGGCGCGCAGATCAAGTCGATCCTCGAGGACATCTGCGACAACCTGTTCAACCCTGATCCCTACCTTCAGCAGGGCGGCGACATGGTGCGCGTCGGCGGCATGAGCTACGCCTGCGTCCCGAACGCGACCATCGGCTCGCGCATTACCGACATGCGCCTCGCGGGCAAGCTGATCGAGGCCGACAAGAAGTACAAGGTCGCCGGTTGGGCGCCGGTGGCGCAAGGCGCGAGCGGCGAGCCGATCTGGGAGGTCGTGGCGCGCTACCTGCGCGAGCGCAAGACCATCCCGCCGCTTGAGCTCAACCTTCCGCGCCTGATCGGCGTCGACGGAAACGGGGGCATCGCTGTATAAGGGAGGGCTAGTGAGCCTCCCGTGATGATCCCTCGCAAACGTCTCGGCCGCATCGTCGGCATCGTCGTCGTGCTCGCCGTTGCCGCGGCGGGTTATGCCTGGCATCAGGCGCGCGGAGGAGACACGGGGCCACGCTACCGCACGGTACGGGTGGAGCGCGGACCGCTGCAGGCCGTGGTGGTGGCAAGCGGCACGCTGAACGCGGTCTCGACCGTGCAGGTCGGGACCCGGATTTCCGGCCAGGTGAAAGAGATCTCCGCCGACTTCAACACGCCGGTAAAGGCGGGCGCGGTGCTGGCACGCATCGACCCCTCGGGCTACGAGCTGCGCCTGAACCAGGCGCGCGCCGATCTCGACGCCGCCAACAGCGCGGTCGCGCTCGCCCGCTCCCAGCTCGAGGCGCAGCGGGCCGAGGCGGAACGCAGGAAGAGCCGACTGCTCGCGGCGCAGATCAGGGTCAGCAAGGCGCGTGTCGCGAGTGCGCTTGCCGCAGTCGAGCAGCGCCAGGCCCTGCTGCAGCAGGCGCAGGTGGACCTCGAGCGCACGACCATTCGTGCGCCGGTCGACGGCACCGTCATCCTGCGCAACGTGGACGCGGGACAGACTGTCGCCGCCAGCGCGCAAGCCCCGGCGCTGTTCGTCATAGCGCAGGACCTGCACGACATGCAGGTCGAGGCAGCCGTCGATCAGGCCGACATCGGCCGGCTCAAGGTCGGCCAGCACGCAAGCTTCACGGTCGACGCGTTTCCCCGCCGCAGCTTCAGCGGCGAATTGAAGCAGATCCGCAAATCGCCGCGCAACGACCAAAGCGCCGTCCGCTACACGGTGCTGATTTCGGCTGCCAATCCTGATCTCGCCCTGCTGCCGGGAATGACCGCCAACGTGCGCGTCGTGGTCGCGCAGCGCGACGACGCGCTCAAGGTGCCGAATGCCGCGCTGCACTTCAGGCCCGCAGGCGTTCCGCAGCCGAGGTTGGCGGCGTCGACCGGACGCGTCTGGGTTGTGGAACGCGGCGAGCTGAGCCCGGTGGAACTGCACCTGGGCCTGAACGACGGCGCCAGCACCGAGGTGCTGAGCGGACCGCTCAAGGTGAATGACGAAGTCGTCGTCGGCCCGGCCCAGGCCCGCCATGAATAGCTCGGACGCCTGGCTCAGGGCCGGCACGGTTGCGGCGGCGATCGTGCTCGTCGCGGTGATCACGTTCGTCCCGCCCGTAACCGGCGACCTGTGGCTGCATGCGGCGCTCGGTCGCCTGATCTGGACCAGCGGCGCCATCCCGCACACCGTGCTGTTCCCGTTCACCGAAGCGAGCAGGTTTCCGTTTACCGCCCACGAGTGGCTGTCGTCGCTGACGCTCTACGGCATCGTCCACCTGATCAGTCACGCCCATCTCGTGTTCGTCAAGGGCCTGCTCGGTCTCGCCCTGTTCGGCCTGTGCTGCCGGCTGGCGTTCCGGCTGAGCGCGAACCTGTTCGCGACCGTGCTCGTTGCGCTTGCCGCCATGGCGGCGGCGAACTTCCGTTTCTATCTGCGGCCGGAGCTTTTCGGGGCGTTCTTCTTCGTCGTCATCCTCAGCCTGCTGGTCGAGTTCCGCGCCGGCGGCCGCTGGCGTTACCTGCTCGCCTGCGCGCCCGTGGCGCTGGTGTGGGCCAACAGCGACGGCTCGTTTCCCCTGGCGCTGGTCCTCGCCGCCTGCTTCGCGGCGGGCGCGGTGGCCGATGCCCTGCGCGCGCCGCAAGGCGAGCGGCTGCGCACGTCCTGGCTCGCCGCGCGTCCCTACCTGATTTGCGCCGCGCTGATGGCGGGCGCAATGCTGCTCAACCCGTACGGCGCGAACCTGTTCCGCTTCGTCTGGGGCATGGAGCATGCCGACTTCCTGCGCTCCTACATCTACGACTGGGCGCCCACACTGCACGGTCCTTTCGCCGGCTCGCGCGGCTACTGGGCCTTGCTTTCCCTCGTCGCGTTCGCCGTCGCGGTGCTGTCCTTCGGCTGGCGCGGCGTTCCGCTCGCCGGCGCGCTGCTACTCGTGGTGTTCGGCTCCCTCGCGCTGCACGCGCAGCGGCACATCGTCTACTTCGCGCTGGCGTCGATCTACCCCCTTTCGGCCGCGATGCGCGCGATCGCCCCCCGGCTGCTGGCGCTGCCGGCCGTGCGCGCGGCAACGCTGGCGCTGATCGTCGGCTGCGCGGGACTGGCGGTGCGCTACGGCAACCTGTACGGCGGCTTCCCGTATCACGCGGAGTCGCACAACTTCTCGCTGCTGCTGGTCGAATACCTCGAACGCCCAGAGATCAAGGGCAAGGTGCTCAATTCGTACGAGCTCGGCTCCGAGCTGGTATATCGCTATTACCCGCGGCTGCGCCCGGCGATCGATTCGCGCGCGTACGCCTACGGCAGGAAATATTTCCGGGAGCTGCTGCGGCTGAACGGCGACGAGCGCGCACTCATGGCGTTCATCGCCCGCTATCACGTCGATTACATCTTGCTGCTGCAGCAGGATTTCGACCTCGGCATCCGGCACATGCCGAACATCCAGGACGACGGCTGGCGCATCATATTCGCCGACGGCAAGGTGGTGCTGCTCGGGCGCCCGGGCCAGCTGTCGCAGCGCGAGTCCCCGCCGTCCGCTGTGCGCGGCGAGAATTCGGCCGGCTCGGCGGCCGCGAGCAACATGGGCTCCGTCTCCCGCTAGTTGGTTCGCGTCCGACACAACTTTGGCACATCCGTGATTCGCACTGTTACGCTATGCTCGTCTTTTTTTCGCCTGACGGGACATAGAGGGTGTCGGAGACGCAAACAGCCAGGCCCCTCCGGGTTGCGGCGGTCGGTTTGGGTTGGGTGAGCCTGCATCGCCACCTGCCGGTCATGCGGCGCGACCCTTCCTTCGAGATCGTGGGCGTAATCGACCGCCAGCCAGACCTTGCCGCCGGGGTTGCACGGCGCCTCGGCTTGCGCCGGCACCACGCGGGGAGTCGCCTTGCCGACGTACCCTGGCTCGACGAGGTCGAGGCCGTGGTCATCGGCGCAGCTCCCGGATCGCACGCTGCGCTGATCCGTGAAGCGCTCTCCTGCGGTCGGCACGTTCTGACCGAAAAACCGTTTGTCATGGACCCGAGTGAAGGCGAGGAAATCGCCGCGCTCGCGCGCGAAAAAGGGCTCGTCGTTGCCATCGTTCACAACTTTCAGTTCGCACGTTCGACGCGCCGGTTACTGGCCGACCAGCAGGCCGGGCGCTACGGGGCCCTGCGCTTCATACACGCCCGGCAGATGGGCAATCCCATGCGCCGGCTGCCGGCTTGGTACGACGAACTCCCGCTCGGCCTCTTCTACGACGAGAGCCCGCACATGTTCTACCTCTTGCGCGCGCTCGCGCCATCGCCGTTGAGGTTCCTTCGCGCCGAGGTGCACCCGAGCACGATCGGGAAACGCACGCCAGCCTGGATCTCCGCTCATTACGCTGCCGGGCCGGAATCCATTCCCGTCAAGCTGGACATGGCGTTCGAAGCCCCGCTGAGCGAGTGGCACATCGCAGTCGCCGGCGAGCGGCAGCTCGGGGATATCGACGTTTTTCGTGATATCTACCTCAGTCTTCCCAATGACGGATTGCACACCACCTGGCCGGTGCTGAGAACATCGATGATCGCAACCTGGTCGCACTGGATGCAGCACCTCCTTAGCGGTCCACGCCATCTCGCCAGCGCGCTGCATTACGGCAACGAAGAGGTATTCAGGCGCTTTGCTGCGGCAGTGCGCAGCGGGACCGCGCCAGACGGCATTTCCGTGGCAGATGCGCTCGCGGTACTGCGCATGCAGCACGCCGTCATCGACCGCGCCGAGCGCATCGCTCAATGAACACTCGTCGCCGCCTGCTGCGCAACCTCTTGAGCGAGAATCCGTTTCAGCCCGCAACGAGCTGGTGGCGCGCGGTCGAGCTCGAGGTCGTAATCCGTCACGGCCTGCCCGCGGGCGACGGACTCGACCTGGGCTGCGGCGACGGGAAACTGATGCGCATCCTGCTCGACGGAGCGAACGCTTCGCCCTCCCTGGTCGGGGTGGACATCGACCCGAGCGAGACGAAGGACGCGGCCGCATCCGGAGTCTATCGGCGCGTTCATACCGTGGCGGGCGACAGCATCCCCGAGCCCGATTCAAGCTTCGACTTCGTCTACTCGAACTCGGTGCTCGAGCACATCGACGACATCGAGCCCGTGATTGCCGAGGTCTCGCGACTGCTGCGGCCAGGAGGAACATTTCTTTTCACCGTGCCCGCGGCGGGCTTCCACGACTGCCTCGCGGGACCACTGCTCGGGTGGGGCGACCGCAAGCGTTATCTCGACCGGATCGATCAACGCTGCGCGCACCGACGCTACTGGAGCGAGCTGCAGTGGCGCAGCTGCCTGGAACGCCACGGCATCGAAACGGTACGGGCGGTAGATTACCTCACTGCACCTGAAGTTCAGCGCTGGGAGACGCTATCGCGGTTTACCGCCGGCATCCTGTACGCGGCAGTCGGCGAGCGCATGCAGCCGATCGAGATCCAGCGCGCGCTTCGGTTGCGCAAGCGCGGCGTGCGCCTCCCCGCATGGCTGTCCGCGCCGCTCGCTGCTGCAATTTCCGCTGGCGTCCGCGCAGAACATGGCGGGCGGTTCGGCTGCCTGCTGATGGACGCGCGGAAACGCATGTGAAATTCCTGTCCTACGCGACAATGGGCGGCATCTGTACGCTGCTCAACCTGCTCGTGCTCTGGTTGCTGACATCGGTGCTCGGCATACACTACCTCGTCTCGACAATGATCTCTTTCTTTACGCTCACGCCGGTCGGTTTCTGGCTGCAAAAGCTAGTGACGTTTCGTACCCCGCGAACCGCCGCGAGAGTGGAGTGGCCGCGCTATTTCGCCACCATGGGCACCAGCTTTGCGGCGAACCTCGGGCTGATGTACGTTCTGGTTTCGGTTCTCGGCTTGTGGTATCTCGCCGCAAGTGTCGTTGTCACCCTGATCCTGCTCGCCACGAACTTCCTCGTCAACGACCGCTGGAGCTTTGCGCTGCGGCGCTGACCTGATGCGGATCACACTGGTTACGCATTACTATCCGGCACATCGCGGCGGCATCGAGCTGGTCGCCGCCGCGCTCGCCAAGCGCCTGGCGGACCGCGGCGACGTCCACATTTCGTGGTACGCGAGCGACTGCGACCCAACACCGTCGCTTGCGGGCGTGAACTGCGTGCCGGCGAAGACCTGGAACATGATCGAGCAGCGCTTCGGGGTGCCATACCCCTTGTGGTCACCCGGCGCTCTGTGGCGCGTCTGGCGCGCCGCGCGCGCGGCCGACGTCGTTCACCTGCACGACTGCCTCTATCTGCCGAACGTCGTCGCGTACGCCGCGGCACGTCTGGCCCGACGACCCGTGCTTGTCACGCAGCACGTCGGCATGATCCCTTATCGCAACCCCGTGCTGCGCGCGCTGATGTACGCCGCGTACCGCATCCTCGCGCGCATCGTTCTCGGCGGCGCCACCCAGGTGGCATTCGTAAGCGAATCCGTTCGTCGCTATTTCGGCGAATTCGTCAGCTTCAGATCCCCGCCGGAGTTGGTCTTCAACGGGGTCGACACCGACGTTTTCAAGCCCGTGGACGCCGCCCGGCGACAGGCTCTGCGCGCCGATTTCGGGGTGGCGCCGGACACTCCGTTGCTGATTTTCGTCGGCCGCTTCGTGGAGAAGAAGGGGCTGCTCGTGCTGCAACAACTCGCGCAAAGCCTGCCCGGCGCGCGGTGGATATTCGCGGGTTGGGGCCCCCTTGACCCGGAACGTTGGGCGCTTCCGAACGTAAGCGTGGTGCGCGGATGCGCGGGCGCTCAGCTTGCCACTCTGTATCAAGCCGCCGACCTGCTCGTCCTGCCGAGTCGCGGCGAAGGGTTTCCGCTCGTGGTGCAAGAGGCGATGGCCTGCGGCACGCCGGCACTGGTCACCACCGACACCGCGGAGGGGTGCCCGGACGCCGCGGCCGTGCTGCCCAGCGAGGACGTCCGGGGCGCGGACGCCGTGGCGCGATGGGTGCATCGCATCTTGGAGCTGACCGCCGCCGGAGGCGCAGCGCAGCGGCTTCGTCCCATGGTCAGCGCGTACGCGGCGGCCAATTGGTCGTGGGGGCGCTGTGCCGAGCGCTACGCCGAACTTTTCGCGCGATGCAGCCGAGTATGACCTCGCCTGCGATTCCATGGGCACGCTGGTCAAGCGACCCCTGCACGCGCGGCCTGGTTGCGGCCTGCGTGCTGGTCGGCGGTCTGTCGATAATTTTCATCCTCGACTATACGGGCTACCCTTTTGCGCCGTACCTCTTCCTGATCGCGGAATACTTTCTCCGGACCCAGGATCTCGCCGGATCGGTGCTGCTGATTGCGCTCGCGGTCGCGGCCTACTTTTCGCCGACGCGAAGCGCGGCGCTCGGATTCGTGGACGCCGTCTCCCGGCACCCGTGGCGAACCGCGGCGATCACGTTCGTCGTGCTCTGTATCGGCACGCTCTTCATCGAACACAACCATCCTCTTGCACAGGATGAGTATGCGGCGCTGTTCCAGAGCCGGGTTTTCGCCGCCGGACGGCTGACCGGACAATTTCCGCCGGACCTGATCGGCCACCTGGTCGCACCGCGGTATTTCAACCAGTTCCTGTACGCATCGTTCAAGACCGGCCAGGTGGCTTCGGCCTATTGGCCGGGGTTCGCGCTGCTGCTGACGCCGTTCAGCTTTCTGCACGTGCCGTGGGCCTGCAACCCCCTGCTTGCTTCGCTCTCACTTGTGCTCATGGCTCGGCTCGCGGCGCGCCTGAGCGGGGAGCCGCAGGCCGGCGGCTGGGCCATGCTTCTCGCTCTCGGCTCGCCCGGCTTCACAGGCATGTCGATCAGCTACTTCTCCATGCCCGCGCACCTCCTTTTCAACCTGGTGTTCGCCTGGTTGCTGCTCGAAAGGACGAAACCGCGCCTGCTGGCGGCGGGATTCGTGGGCTCGTTCGCACTGATTCTTCACAATCCCCTGCCGCACGCACTGTTCGCGCTGCCGTGGATCGTCTCGATCGCGCGCGGGCCGCAGCGGTATCGCAACCTGCTCGTGCTCGGTGCCGGCTACCTGGTGTTCGCGCTTCCGTTCGGTTTCGGCTGGCCCTTGCTGCTTAGCGGCATCCAGGGCCACACGTCGTACGGGCTGTATGCCGCCGATACGACCGACCCCGTGCACCGCGTGATGGATTTCTTTTGGAACTGGCACATTAGGCTGAGGAGCGCCATCCATCTGCCGAATTTCTTGATTCTTACCGAACGCACGGCGGAACTGACGCGACTGTGGAGTTGGGCGGTGCCCGGCCTGCCGCTGCTGGCCGCGGCGGGTTGGTGGCTCGGACGGCGTGACCAGCGGATACGGCTGTTAGGCCTTTCAATACTCGCCACCCTGGCCGGGTATATGTTCGTCTGGTTCTCCCAGGGCAACGGATGGGGAGCCCGCTACCTGCACCCGGCTTGGGGAGTCCTGCCGGTGCTTGCCGCCGTTGCGCTCGTCCGGGTGCGACCCGGCGGATTGTGCGCGCGCCTTCCGGGCTACGTTGCGTCGCTCGCCGTCCTCAGCCTGGTGTTCGCGACAGGCCTGCGCGCGGCCCAGATCAGCGGCTACATCGAAACCCAACTTGCCAACCGACCGCCTGTGCTACCCGACGCGCGCCAGATCGTGTTTGTCCACATCGACCTGCAGGGCTACACCGCGGACCTGATTCAGAACGATCCGTTCCTGCGCGACAAGGTTTGGTTCATGGCGAGCTACGGCCCGAAATCCGACGCCGAGCTCATGCGGCGCAGATTTCCCGCCGCGCGACTCGTGACCCGAGATGGTCGCGGAGAGACCTACCGGCTCGATTCGCGCTCCGGTCAGCCTGTCGAGCAAATGCATGGGCCGAGTCTAACCAGGTTCCCCTCCGACGCGAGCAAGTAAGCTGAACGAAGACGCGTAACGTCGCACGAGCGGCATGCTGAGGGCTAGATTGTCCAGCGTCTCCAGCCCCGGGACAAGCCATCCAGGCGTTCCGGGAGCAAGCCATGCGAGCGGGCCGAGAAAGTAGTCTACGTAGCCGATAACCGGTTTGAAACCCATTTGCGCACAGAGCGCGGCCAGCATATCCGGGTCAAGCTCGCGTTCGTCAGGGCTGTGATAACGATCGTACGCTCGACGCACGAATCCCGCGAAGCGCCCGATCAGGCGCCGTCGGCTCGGATCCGCGGAATAGAAGACACCGCCGGGGCGCAGCACCGCGCGCGCGGCGAGCAAGGTGTCGCGGATGGCAGCGTCATTCAGATGGTGCAGGAAGGCGAACGCCGCGACGATGTCGAATTGGCCGAGCCCTTGCATGTCGAAGCTGTCGCCTTCGGAAACGGCGAACGAAACGTTGCCCAGTCCCGCCGCGGCAGCCTTGGCACGCGCGTGTTCGATCGCCACGCTCGAAATGTCGAGCCCGACAACTTGCGCGACGTGCGCTGCCAGGCGTAGCTCGATCGATCCGTCTCCGCAACCCAGACTCAGAATCCGCTGCCGCCGGCCGGCGCCGGTGGCGCGCAGAAACTGGCGGGAAACACGGTCATGAACCCGCGTGAAAACGGCGGTGTTCTGGATGTTCGCCGCCTCGGCCTCGTAGTGATGGTCGTGATACTCGCGCTCGTTCATGGCTCTCCCACGTCAGGTCATCGGCAGGCTGCGGGAACCAGGGTATCTTTGCGCTCCCACGCCGAAAGCCTGCCAAAGTCGATCTCGTGGCCTTTGCGCAAAAGGTTCAGAACGACATGGTCGCCGAACGCCTCGAGCCGCGCGTCGAGGCCATTGTAGCTGCGCGACCAGCCGTTCAGGAAGGGCTCGGTTACCGCGGTTTGCCCCCTGAATACTCGAGGGCATGCCTGCTCGACCCGATCGAAAAGCGCAGATACTCGACGCTCTTCTACCGCCCCGGCCGGGTCGCGCGCCGCCGGGCGCAGCGCGCAGCTTACGGCCGACAGCGGCTCGTGCGGCGGCAGCGGGCGCGCGAGCCAGTTCGCCGCACGGGAAAGTCGGTCGTCGGCGTCGGGCCGCCACGCAATTGTGAAGCAGTCCGTTGAATCCACGCGTAAGCCGATCCGAACGAGCGTTTGGTCGTAGGCCCGCAGGGCGACCGCGGTCGGGCGACCTGCAACGAGCGCGAGATCGCGGCCAAGTGTGCGCACGCGGCCGCGATAGCGCTCGAGCAACAAGGCAAGCCGGGGCGAATCTAGGGGAATGCTGTGCTGGCCGCGAAAGTTCACGAACGAAGATCCCGGATTGACGAACGGCGCGAGCACGGCCATCGGTAGTACTTTGGCCGTGAGGTAGAGTGCGGGCTCGCGCAGCGCCCGCTGCGGCACGTCGTACGCGAGCCAGCGCTTTGACCACGGCTCGGCAATGAACCACCGGGCCGGCGACGCGACGACCGTCATGCCGACCTGAAGCGCGAGCAACACAGCGAGGACAACATGCGAGGTCTGGCGCGGCAGCAGGCGCTCGCTGATTCGCGCCAGGCAGACGCCGGCCAGAAGCAGCACGACCAGGCCGTAGCGGGCGTTGGCCGAGGTCAGCAGCCATAGCGACAGTGCGCCAGCGAAGAAACCGATCACCCGCCAGTCGTTGGCGCGCAATGCGCCCCGAACGGACAACTTGCGCATTGCCGCAACCGCGGCCAGGGCAACGGCCAGAAGAAGCAAGGTCGCGAACCGAAGGTCGGGCGCGAAGTTCTCGGAGTAGAGCGAACGATCGAGCGCGATCATCCGGAACGGAAACGTAAGAGCCGCGCTCACGCCGTCCAGCGTGAAGCGGTCGTTCACCAGGTTCACCGGCGGCCAATAAGGCGAGCGGAACCATGCGTTGAAAAGCGGAAACACCGGGTTGCCGAATTCGCGCGCCAGCGTGATGAGCCACGGCCCCGCCAGGACCGCAACCGCCAGCGCCCCGCCGGCCGCGTAGCCGAACCCGGTCCGCCACCGCGTGGCGCCGCGCACGCCCGGCATGACGGCCGCAAGCGGCAGCGCCGCAAGCGCGAATACCGCGTTGGAATACTTGAGCGCGGCGGCGAGACCGAACAGGGCCCCTGCGAACACCGCTCGCCGGAGTACATGGCGGTCGTCTCCAAGGAGCAAGAGCAGGCCGGCAAGCATCGGCGGAACGAGCAGCGGGTCGAGAAACGAGGTGCCGACCATTTCCCAATAGACGGCGGTCGCACTCCCGAGCGCGGTCGCGAGCAGCGCGAAGATCGTGCGCTCGCCGCGCGGCAGGTGCGCGAACAGGCGCCAGGACAAGAGAAAAAGAAGCGAAATGCAAAGACTTTGCACGACGGCAAGCGCAATCGATACGAGCACGCTGTGCCAGCCGGAGGACACCATCAGGTAAAAAGGCAGATAGCCGACCGGGTTCAGGTAGCTTTGCGCGCTCGCGGCAAAGAAATCCTGTCCCAGACGCCCGGCAAGCAGCTCGAAGGGCAGGTAGTAGTGATAGTTGAGCAGGTCCCAGTTGACGTCCTTGCCGGCGAACACGGTCCATACGGCGCAGACCACGGCCGGCAGGGCGAAGACCAGAACTCGCAGAAGCCGCCCCACGCGTCCCCTCCCCCCCTGGCTCAGAGCTTGTGCTTGAGGCGCTTGACCCGTTCGCGCAAGTCACGCAGCGCCCGCTCGTCGCCCGCGTCCTGGTAGATCTCCTCGAGGGAGCGCACGGCAAGGTTTTTGGGCGAAGGCCAGACCGAAAGCGCGGTTTCGAGATCCTCGATCGCGCCGCGCCGGTCGTTCAGATTGGCGCGCAAGATACCCCGGATGGCGAAGTACTTCGAGAGATACGCCTTGGGGACGTCGGGCGGCGTCAGCTTCTGCGCCTGGCCCAGAAGCGCCACCACCTCTCCCGGCGTGTAGCCATGCGGATTGAGCAGCATGCCTTGCGCCAGGCCGAGCGCGCCGAAGTAATCCTGTGTCAGCGCCTGGAGGTCGCTCTTGGTGCGCGCATCGAGCGGCTGGCTGCGCCGCAGGCTGCGCCCCAGGAGCTCCGCGTAGCGGCGGCGCAATTCATCCTGGTGGAATGCGATCCAGGCGTTGCTGTCGTGGGTGTGCAGGATCGACTGCTCAAAAAACTTCCGCATTTCCTCGGGGATTTCGACCGTAACTTTCTTCGGATCGTGACTCGACTTGTCTACCTCGCTGAATAGCCAGTGATCACGTTGCGCGTAGGAGCCGAATGCGATCATCGACAACTCGACCGGATCGTGCGCGTTCTCGATGAATTCACGCAACTTTTGCTGTACGCCCTTCTCGTTAGTGCGCAGGGGATGGAACAGCCTGTTGCCGAGGACCAGGCCTTTCCACTGGTAGAGCGTAATGTCCGGGCGCTGGCCCTGGATCATGTGGAAATAGCCGATCGGGCCCAGATCCAAGTCTCCGCTCACGAACAGGATTGCGTTCGGCGGCAGCGCGCGCATGACGGCATGCGCGTACTTCGCGCCCCAGTCGTAATTTTCCCGCAGGTTCGAGCGGCTGCCCACGAACAGGATAATCCCCAGCAGCACCGCGCAAGCGGCCGCCGCGGGGGCGGCGCCGATGGCGAAGCGCCGCCGCAGCCAGGCGAAGCCGAGCCCCATCCACAGCGCGAGCACCGCGTAGGCGGGCAGCGGGTAGACCTGGAATACGTGCTTGGACATCGAATCGTAGTCGAACCCGAGCAGGAGCAACAGCACGGCCGAGGGCCCGAGGAACGCGGCGACGAGAAATGCCGAGATCCGGTCACCGAGTATCCGCCGCTGGAACCAGACCCCGACGCCGGCAATCAGCGTGCCAAGCACGGCGAACTGCGCGAGCGCTTCGAGTCCGAAGTAGCGAAAGAATTCGATCCTATCGAGCCAGTTCGATGCGGCGGAGATGTCCACGTGGCGGTACCCGGCCCGGGTAATGAAGTACCAGATCTCCGCGTACGTCTGCAACGGCCCGTAGAAGCTGATTGGAAGCGGGACCAACGATAGGTACACCAGCCACACATAAGGAAGCAGGCCGAGCGTGAACAGCACAAGAAGCAGGGGAAGCCGCCTAATCAGCTCGATTCGCCTCGGCCAGAGAAGAATCAGAAACGCCGGAGCGACGAGCAGCATCAACGGCCAATGGTTGGACAGGCTCAGGCCGAAAATGAAAGCCATCAGCGGCAGCACCCGCCGGTCCGTCGGGTCCGGTTCCCCGCCCGGCGGGCAGGCACGCAGCCCAAGATAGACCAGGACGAGGAAGAAGAACGTATTGAAGGTGTAGACCTCGGCGATGATCGCCTGCGACCAGAAGACCGGCGAGAAGCCGAGCCCTAATGCGGCGAGGTAGGCCGGCAGGCGCCCGGGAATCAGCTTGCGCGCGCAAAGCCAGGCGGTAGCGCCGGTGAGCGCGCCGAAGAACGCGCTCGTCAGATGCACGCGGTACGCGACTTCGCCGAACGGAAGCTTCGAAAACAGGTGGGCGATCAGGGTGAACAGCGGATAGCCCGGCGGGTGCTCTATGCCGAGGAAGTAGCTCGAGAGGATGAAGAGCCCGTCATCCTCGAGCGCTACGGTGCGCGGCGAGGTGAGCGCGTACAACGCGAGCAGCACGAGCGCGACCAGGCCCGCCTGCATCCAATCGGCCCGCGCGGGGTGGAAACGCTCGGGCGGCGTCAGTGTCATCGCTTGCGGGCGGTCGAGCCGCCCCAGGTAAACGAAGCGGTGGTGAAGAAGTTCCACAGCGACGCGACCAGCGCCCCGGTCAGCCCGGCGGCCCAATAGGGCACGAACTTGACGAATAGCCATTCGGCCAGCGCGACGTTGATGAAAGCGCCGATGCCGCAGGCCACGTAGAAGCTGATAAGGCCGCGCCACATGCGCGCTCCGCGCAGCCGCTGGTCGCCGTAGGTGAAGATGTTGTTGAGAAAGAAGTTGCTCGTCATTGCCACCCAGGTCGCCACGATCTGACTGTACAGGAAGTTCGCCGAAGCGCCGAAGGCCAAAGATAGCACCGCAAGCTGCACCACGACGCCGGTGATCCCAACCAGTCCGAACAGGAAGAAGCGCGCCGGTAGCAAGCGGCCGGTCAGGTGGTAGAGGATCAGCATGAAGAACTCGGCGATCACCCTTACGCCGAGCTTGCTTTCGCCCCGCTCGCGGCTGCGCATCCGGTACGGTAGCTCGGCGATTTTGACGTGTCCGTGCGCCGCCGCGATTATGTCGAGCAGGATCTTGAAGCCCCGGCCGTAGAGCTTGCGCACCACGCGCTCGAGGAAGGGCCTGCGCACCACGAAGAAGCCGCTCATAGGGTCCGTCAGCCCATCGCACAGCACCGAGCTCAGGGCGCTGGCCAGGCGGCTGACGCGTACCCGCTCGGCGGCCAGCTCGCCGGTGCTGCCGCCTTCCATGTACCGGCTCGCCACCACGACGTCCGCGCCGCCGTGCTTGGCGGCGTCGAGGAGGCTCGGCAGCAGCGTTTCGTCGTGCTGCAGGTCCGCGTCCATCACGGCAAGGTACGGCGCCGAGCTGGACAGCATGCCTTCGATGCAGGCCGAGGCGAGCCCGCGCCGGCCGAGGCGCTGAATGATGCGAATCCGCGGGTCGCGCTGCGCGCGCTCGCGCACCACCTCCTCGGTACCGTCGTCGGCGGCGTCCGCCACGACGATTGCCTCCCAGTCCAGGCCGGCCAGCGCCTGCTCGAGCGCGTCGAGCAGCAGTGGGATGTTTTCCCGCTCGCGATACGCCGGCACGACCACCGAAAGCTCAGGCATGGGCGTGCTTCTCCCTCCGACGACAAAACCACAGCGTGAGAAGCCACGTGGGCCAGGCCAGCAACGACAGAAACGCTCCGGCATAGAACAGCCTAGGGGCATATTCGATCCTGAGCCTGTGATGACCGCGCCCGAGCGCCACCGCTCGCAAGGCGTAGTCCGCGGGCATAAGCCGGTAGCTAGACTGACTGCTGCCGGCAAGGGGGACGGCGCGCCAGCCGTCGGCCCAGGCGTCAGTCATCACCAATAGCGAAGGAATGGACACGTCGGCCTCAATATCGATGTAATCGGTCGATTCGCGAGTGATCTTGACTCGGCCCCGCGTCTCCCCCGCGACCGGCGCCAGATCAGGTTCCCGCTCCAGAATGGCCTCCTTGCCGGGGTCGAACGACGGGGCAGCCATGGTGTCGAAAATCGCATCTCGCTGCGGGAGGACCTGGTAGGAACCCACGAGCTCCAGTCGCCCCAGCGGCGGTCTGTCCGCGGGAAAGATGCGCACCACCTGATCCCGAAGCGCGATGACGTACTTCACGCGCAGCATTGCGAGGAGCGAAGGGAAGCTTCGAAACGTCACGTACTGCGTCGCCTTGTCAGGATCCTCTCCCTGGCTCCACGCGATCAGCTCGGCATAGCGGCGCGTGACGCCCGGATCGTATCCCCAGGCGTCGAATGTGCCAATTTCCATGGCGCTGTTGGGCCTCCACAGATTCAGGGACCGGTAGTCGCCCGGCCGCGCGGCGAAATACGCGCGCAGGCTGGGTAACACCGATTGCGCGCTGTCGAAGGTCGGCCTTTGAATTCGCGCGAAGGCAAATACCTCGGCAATCGCAAGCGCCCCCAGGACGAACGCCGCGCGCGCGTCGTGGCGCACCCGCAACGCGACCACGACGCCTACGGACAGCGTGGCGCCGGCGACCATCAGTCCGAGCGCCGCGAACGCCCGGCTCGCGGCGACGAAGGTCGGGTTGAAGTAGGTCGCGTCGTCGAGGTAGGTCTGGCCGGTCGCATGAATCGCCTTCAGGACGGAGCTTCCGTTCAGGAGCAAGACCGCGCCGCCGCCGACGATCAGCACGATCGCCGCCGCCGCGGCGATCACGAGCGCGCGTCGCTCGACGGCGCGCTCGCGCAGGATCTTGTCCAGCCCGTAGCCCGCGAAGAGGCAGAGTAAAAGGGTCGCGATAAACATGAATTTCGCCGAGCCGCGAAACCTGTCGTAGAGCGGGATCCAGTGGTACAGGATCTGGAAAAGCGGAGTGTATTGGCCGAGCGCCAGGATGATGGTGGCGGCTAGCGTAACCAGGATCGCCCGCTTCGCCGCGACGCTCGCCGCCGACATTCCGTAGCACGCAAGCGCGAGACCGCTCACGCCGATGAATGCGCAGGTTTCCCAGAAGTACCATCGACCCCAGTAGGGATGGACCGTGTAGTCGCCGAAGATCGCAGGGGAAACGAGCGTCGCCAGGTTCTCCGGAGGAAAGCTGATCGAGCCCGCGAACCAGATCGGCAGGGGCACGGCGCGCACCGT
>Ga0315540_10000318_pt1 | contig 26774 bp, 29 predicted proteins | sample SalMarSW160110MG_FD_203677 | JGI IMG/M metagenome (GOLD analysis project Ga0315540, IMG submission 203677) | Salt marsh sediment microbial communities from the Plum Island Ecosystem LTER, Massachusetts, United States - Salt Marsh Sediment SW1601-10 ...
GCATATCTCAATTTCATGGAACAAGGCATTTCTCTGGGAAAGCGGCAAGACCTGACAGGAGGAGGATTGATCCGGAGTATTGGTGGATGGACCGAGGTGAAGCAGCGGGGACTTGACCACGTAATGAGCGATGAGCGGGTTTTGGGGGACTCGGCCTTTGTGGAGGATTTGCTATCACAGGCTGATGAACAATACGAGCGTCGTTACCAATTGAAGCGGCTTGGGTATGACGCGGATCGGATTGCCGGAAAGGTCGCCAAGATCTATGATATGGATCCCGATGAATTCTTCTCCAAAGGTAAGCAGCAACGAAAAGTGAAGGCCAGAAGTCTTTTTTGTTTTTGGGCCGTGAAGGAGCTGGGGATGTCGCTCAGGGAACTGGCCAGGCGGTTGGAGATGAGTCCCCCTGCAGTCGGGTACGCGGTTGAAAGAGGAGAGACCATCGCCCGAGAAAACGAATACCGCCTGATCGATTAGTTTCTTACTTTTTTACCAGCGTCCCGCTATCAACAAATGGGTGAGGCTCCTCTTCGCTGGCTCGTGGTCAAGAGATTGAGGCTATCGAAGCAAGTTTTTCTTCGAGGTAGTTGAACTTGTGCATGACATAATAGTCTCGAATATCTTTTTCTAGAATAGAGCCGAGCTTGACCCTGAAATCTGTGTTTTTCAAACGGGCGAGCTTTTTCTGAAATTCAGTTGATTCCCTGCCGGTCTTGAAGGGCAGCGAAATGCCTCTCCGAAGCAGAAACTCGATGTCGAAGCAGTCCCTGATCTCTCCACGATCAAGAAACGCTTGAATTTTGTTTTTCATAGTCTGATCCAGGGTGTGGGCTTTTAGAACGACCTGCCTCGTGGTGAACCTAGAAAAGGCGATTTTTTCCTGATAGTCGCAGCCTTTTTGTTCCCTTCGGATTTCAATCTTCAACCGCCTTGGATATGACCAGGACCGTAATTCGTATAGCAGGGTGTAATGCTTCATCTGCGCGTCAGTAATTTCATAGTCTCTTTCAAAGACTTTTCGAACTTGATCAAAAAAAGATTTTTCCAAAATCTTTCTGATCAACCAAAAATCCAGATCGACCGAATACCGGTTCAGTTCATGGCAGAGCCTCAGCATTGACCCGCCACCGAAGACAAGAGGCCCAAGCACCTTCGCAGTATTCATTTTGTCCAGAACTTCTATTTCAAATAGTTCATGCTGTCTTAAGATATCCATACTTTCTTAGCATGTTTTGGGTTTTCAGGGGAAACTCTCTGCTCAACTGTTTGATTTCGGTCTTGTCCAGTTTCATTGTATCCAGAGCTGAAATATCAAGAGCATAACGGCCGTAAGACATAAGATAGAATGCGTCCAGGAGCGCTTTCTCAGGGGTGGCGATGAAAAACCCCTTTTCTTTCTTGAAACCAAAATACAAAGCTCCAGTGATTTTAACATATCGAAAGACACTGCCCTTCAGATTGATTTCCTTGGTCCTTTTGACCGCCACCGATTCAAACAAATCCCTTTGTACCTGGCTGGTTATCTCGTAATAATCCAGGGCGGTCATAAGGGATATGTATGAAGGAACTTGCCCTAGATTCACAAGAGAGAATTTTTCTTCCCTCCCCGCCGCATCCCACACTTCCCGAAGCACATAAATATTTTTCTTGATCCGCAACAGTATTCCCTGTCTGACGTAGCGGCTGGCACTCACTTTGGCCGAGGCTTTGCTGATTCCAAGGACTTTTGCTATCTCCTCGTACCCAAAATATGGTTTTCTTATTTTGTTCAATTCCAGCTGTTTCATAAAGGATACCAAATAAACATATTTGTTAACTATATATATTCCACAAATATTTGATTGTCAACAGAAATAAGGGAAAAGTTCTTGAAGTCTGATCACCACACCATCCCAATGAAGAAATTACTTGAATTGGATAACCGTGGCCATAGGCACCGGCTTTGGCCCAATTCATTACTTCGCTACCGTGATTATTTATAAGACTCTTCTCTTTTGATTCTATTCTATCCTATCCTTCTTTCCCATAAATGTTGTGGCGGAGATTGGCGAACAGCATGTCAAGCCCATGATTGCCTCATTTTCTAATGAAAGATTGAAGAAAAAGATCCTGACAGTTGAAAAGAGGCTGAAAATTGCAAGTTTCAAGGCCCCGTTGAACATTGGGGAGTGAGGCGCTTCATGGCGGCTGGAAAATCCCTATAGATATTCTGTATTCCTGCGGCATTGGCCGGATGACATGAGAGGCAGATCCCGACGCGGATCACCTTCCTCTGTTCCTTCCCGGACAGGGGACGAGCGCCAACCCGGGTAGAGAGCATCCCTTTCCTCTCATCCAGGAAACCGGTCCAGGCATCTTCCGCCAGGCCATCCTCTTTCCTCGCTGGATACAGGGGATGAAACACCATGCTTTGAAGTTTCGAGGCCCGTTCCTTTTCCGAAAGCAATCCCTCGCCCAGGCCCAGGGCAACGGCGTTCTTATGGCAGGACTGGCAATCAAGGCCCTTGGCCGATGTTGTGTGGGCTGCGGTCGGGGCATAGAGCCTTCGGAATACTGCGCCCTTTTTTCGGGAGGGAGCACCTGGGTAATCCTTGTGGTCAATGGTGAGGATCATTCCTGGGATAAAGGTGTCTATCCTTTCCTTTCCCTTTTTTATCTGAATGCCAAGTGCCGGCTGCCGAGGGAGCAGTTTTCCCTTTTTCTCAACCCAACGCCCTTTCACCCTCTTTTCCGTAACGTGATCCAGCCCCATGCCGGTTTTGTTGTAGGAGGTATGGCATTTGATACAACTTGGCGCCCACGGCGTATGGCAGCTCTGGCAGGTAAGGCGGCCGTGGCCGTATACCTGATTCCTGCAAATGAGTGGGGGGACTTTTGGATGATATGTCCTGGAAGAGTTTTTTCCCTTCACTAAAACATGGCCTGTTCGATCCAGAGTGACGTTCAAAAGGGGATGATTGGTCTTTGATGTGAGGACGAAATTGGTGATGCCTTCCAATGTTTTGCGCTGGTTCACTATCTTTTTGTCAATTTCGTTTACCTTTTCCCGGGCGATTGTATGCGGTTTGCGCAGGGGATGACAATCTTCACAGCTTATCTCGACCTGGGCTTCCTCATGGAAATAACGCTTTCCGTCACCCATTGCCTCGCGCCAAGTATGGCAATCAATACATTCCATTCCGCGTTTGAAATGAATATCCGGGCTCATGCGCATAAAAGCCCTTCCATCTTCCAGGATGCGGAAACCCGCCTTTCCTGCCACTCTTTCCGGCTTGAATTCAGTTTCGTGCCAGCCCTCGTAATTGGTTGCAATTCTTCCGGATCGGCTGTGACAGCCAAAGCAGTGAGAACCACCCACCTGCAGGGACAGTGCGGGATGGACCCTGGGTAGCTTCCCCTTTTCCCCATACCTGTCAAGCTGCGTCCTGGCCTCCTTTTCATACTGAAGATGGCAGGCAGTGCATCCTCCTCCCCTTGAAAGCTGGCTGATGGGAGCAGGCCTGGACTTGATCTTGGCCAGGTGGCATGATGCACACAGTTTGCGCAGGTGATCCTGGGCCGGTGAATCACCCAGCCTGGACAAATGCCCCTGCCCATCGGGTGAGCTGATTTCTCCGAAAACATACCGGTCAACACTCACCATACCCCGGCCTGTGGCCATCAGGGAGGCGTGGATATTGGTACTCAGCAAAGGATGGCACTCCGAGGTCCCGCACGTGCGTGCGGCGTCAGCCAGATTTCCGGGCACCAGAACCATACCCCTGTGGGCGTTACGTTTATCCATGGTAAAAGGATTTCCCAGGTGACACGAGGCACACCCCAAGATCTTCGGGTCATGGGCCTTGACAAATCCGCCCATGGGCAGATGACACACGACACAGCCCTCCCGATGCCCCAAGACTTTCGGGAATTTCCTCACTTCCTTGTGGAGCGCGGTGAAAAACCATACCAGCGAAGCAATCACGGCCACGACCGCCATCATCGCGGGCAGGAGGTTTCTTAATTTGTCCGGTTGATTCATGGTGCACCCCAAGGAACCACCCACTGCCAATTCCCACCCCTGAAAAACCAACCAATCACGCTGAGGCACACATAGACGGTGAAACTGGCCAACATTAGCCGCTTTAGCGCCTTCGATACGGGCTCTGAAACAAGGGGGAGTACGCACAGAGCAAGAAATATTGCACCACCCAACACAAAGATCCAGCCCGGCCGTGAAGTCCAGTGCAAAATTTCCTGGAACCCCACGAAATACCACGGCCCCTTCACATAGGCTCCCGGGCCTTCAGGCCTGAGAATAGGAGCCCTGAGCGAAGACAGTATCATGGAAACGGCCAGGACATAGACCAGTGAACGCCACTCCGGCCAAACCCTTCCGTCATGCTCCAGGGTAAGAATCAAGACAAATAAAGTAGCGGTAGCAACGTGGTGTATGAAAATAAGCTGGAAATTGTGAGAACCGCCTAGAAACAAAAACCTCAGGGTATCTCCACCAGTGGGCAGCGTACCCAACAGACCTTCCAATACCTGCCGGGCCAGGATTCCCCCTCTGTCTCCCTTCAGGATGAAGCCCGAAATCATCAAAAAGAGTACCAAGGGGACTATAAACGAAACCCTAAACCACAAGCCCCGGGGAACTTCCTGTTCCCCGTTTTTTGACAGTTGATCTATGAAATGGAATGCCGCCAGGATGAGGAAAAATTGCGCACTCCAGTAGTGTATGGCCCTTATGAACGTTCCCCCTTGGTTACCCAGGGCTATGACCTGTAACGAGTCAAAAGGTCTGCTTGCATCATAGGCAAAGGCCAGCGCAATGCCGGAACCAATGGCGATAAACAAGGCTGCATGGCTTAAGAGACCCGGAGAGGGAAAGAGGCAAATCCAGGAATCAAAAAATTCCCTGATGAGGGAAGGTTTTTGACTAGGCGGGCGGTTCAATGATCAGACTCTTCTTTTTTGCATCGATACGATGGCCCAAGCGGGCAAGATCATGGGTAGCAGGACCGCTCAGGACTCTCCCATTCATGGAGTATTTGGACCCGTGGCAAGGGCAGACAAGTTTATCCCCTTGCCTTCTGTCCACGATGCATCCCAGATGGCTGCAACGAGCGGACATTGTTCTATATCTATTTCCTTCACGATTTACAATAATGTCCTCGTGAAATGTCACTCCCTGTGGGAGGTCCAGGGGTAAACGGATGGGGTGCTGCTCACTTTTCAGCCGGTACAGTCTTCCCTTTACCATGGAACCGAAAAAGAATGCCAGGAGCCCCAGGAGTCCACTCCCGATCCATCGCAGGAACCCCCGTCTTCCGTTCCCCTCTCTTCTCTTGGCCTCCCCGCCCTCGTGTTCTCCTGCCATTGCTTCCTATGCCCCCAAAAAGACCCGCAAACCTTCTGATTCCGTTTGATAAACGACTGAACCCGGGGAATGCCCATGCCTGTGGATGGCCGTGATCACCCTCCCACCTGCTATGTCTCATCAGTTATCTTCATGAGCTTCACCGTGTTTAATTATCTTGCCGTTACAGCGACTTTCACACCGAACGCGATAAAGAGACAGCCGCAGGCTTTTCGGGCAATTGATTGCATCAGTTTGTTGCGTCTGAACTGGACGCCGACCTTTACGGTCACATTCGTCAAAATCATAAGGTACGTTGCACTGAGCACCATAAAAATCAGTGCCAAGCAGGCATACTTGATGAACAGTCCCCCCACGGGGTTTTCAATGAACAAGGGGAAGAAGGCCGTGAAAAACAGGACAGCCTTGGGGTTGAGCAATGTGATGGTAAATGCCTTGCGGAAGGGTACGGAAGATCGTTCCTGCGTTTCCGCACCCTCACCCTGTGACCGGATGAGGGAAATAATACCAAGATAGATGAGATAGCACGCGCCAAGAAGCCGGACGACATGAAACAGCGCAGGGTGGGCTACGAACAGCGCGGATATCCCAAAAAATGAAAGGGCGATAAGGCAGGTATCACCCAGCATAATGCCAAGCATGGCACGGATCCCCGCTCCAACGCCGGACAGGGCCGCATTCCTTGCCACAAAAAGAGATCCCGGCCCCGGTGCGAGCACTACGGCGACCGCGGCCACAATAAAACCGTACCAGTCTATGCCTCCCATGTTTTCACCATCTTTATCGAACCATCGTCCTTCTATATGTATCCATGGGACATATTCCCATGCGATCAACATTCCTGCAAATGACACAAAACAGGATGGATGTCAACTATGGTGCTAATGGTATGCAAAGAAAATCAAAGCATATCCAGTCCGCATGAACCTTGACTATTTCTGAAGATCCTGTTACCTGATCCTATGCCGTTCCGTTTAAACACTACTCATTCCTGAAATCAATGTCCTGGAGACGATACCGCAGCAAATACTATGGACACATTCCTGTCAGAAAAAAACCAGGCCGTTCGCCGCTCCGTTCGTTCCTTCTGTAACGAGGAAGTCTGCCCTATTGCCAGGGAAATTGACCGTGAAGCCTCGTTTCCCTGGGAGGTAGTGGAAAAAATGGGTAAACTGGGTTACTTCGGGATCCAGGCGCCTAAAAAACTGGGCGGGGCAGGCCTGGATACTATGAGCTATGTCATTGTCATAGAGGAAATATCTAAGGCCTGCGCAAGCCTTGGGTTGTGTATAACAGTCCACAACAGTGTGGCTGTCTTCCCCATCCTGACCTTTGGAGATGATGAACAAAAACAGAAATGGATTCCGCCACTTGCCCAGGGCGAAAAAATAGGCGCCTTTTGCCTCACCGAACCCAATGCAGGCTCTGATGCTGCGGGCATCGAGGCCACGGCCATCCGACAGGGAGACCATTATGTTCTCAATGCCAACAAGGTATTTGTAACCAATGGCGGCGTTGCAGATATCTGCCTGATATTTGCACGGACAGACCCGCAGGCAGGACCAAAGGGGATCAGCGTTGTTGTGGCGGAGAGAGGAACCCCCGGTTTTGTGGTCGGAGACCTTGAGGACCTCTGCGGTATGCGTGCAAACCCGGTCACTTCCATCAGGCTCTATGACTGCACTGTACCGTTGAAGAACCTGGTTGGCAGGGAAGGTATGGGACTCAAAATAGGGCTGGCGGCTCTGGACATCGGCAGGACCGGGATTGCGGCCCAGGCCGTAGGCATTTCCCAGGCGGCGTTTGAGGAGGCTGTCAAATACTCGCGACAGCGTCGGCAGTTCGGTTTGCCCATCGCACGGCACCAGGCCATCGGCGCGATGATAGCGGATATGGCAACACAGATAGAAGCCGCCCGGCTCATGGTTTACCGGTCGGCCACATTGCGGGACAAGGAGAAAGCCTTTTCTCAGGCATCCGCCATGGCCAAGCTTTTTGCTTCAGAGATATCTTCAAAGGTCACAGACATGGCTGTCCAGATCCACGGAGGCTACGGCTACTCCAGGCTCTACCCTGTAGAGCGATACTACCGGGATGCCAGGGTAACCAGGATTTATGAAGGAACTTCCGAGATCCATCGAATGGTCATTTCAAGAGGAATTTTGGGAGGATGAAAGAAACGGCCATGGGATCCAATAAAATAATTGTATGTATCAAACCCGTTATCATTTCAGCTTCCAGTGGCACAGCACGATCAGCAGATTCCTATGAACTGAACCCCTTTGATCGACCGGCCCTGGAGGTCGCCCTCCAAATGAAAGAAAAACGGGGCAACCCTGTTATTGTCCTTGCCATGGGACCCGAGCCATCCGCTTTCGTGTTGAAGGAGGCCATGGCCATGGGCGCCGATGCAGGCATACTCCTGTGCGATCCGGCCTTCGCAGGGTCTGATACTCTTGCGACATCGACGGCACTGGCAACCGCCATTCAAAAACTTACTCCTTTCGATCTCATCCTGTTCGGGACAAGGTCCGCTGACAGTGATACAGGGCATGTGGGTCCCCAGGCAGCAGCCTTTCTTGATCTCCCTCTTGTAACGGGGGCCTACTCCGTTGTTCCCCTCGATGATGGTCTCCGCGTTGAACGCAGGATTGACGACTTCAGGGAAAAGTACGAAGTACCTTTCCCTGCCGCTCTCACCATCCAGTCGGGATCAGTGAGGCCGAGAGACATCGGGCTTCTGGAAATGGTGTCTGCTTTTGAAGAAAAAGAACTCACAACCTGGCGTCTGAAAGATCTGGGGCTGTCCCCGGAGCGTGTCGGAGAATCTGGTTCCGGCACCGCTGTCATTTCAGTGTCAAAAGCACAAAGAGCGAGAACATGCGAATTCATACCCGGATCAACTGAGGAACAGGCGGATCGGTTGCTGGGCCGTTTACTTGCATCAGGACTTTTGTAAGGAGGCCTGGAGTATTGGTAAGAAATTGATACCCATTACTCCGGCACTCAAAACTCCAGACTCACGACTCCAGACTCACAAAAAAGGCCGTTATGTCAAAGGGCAGGAAAAAGGAACTGTGGGTATTCATAGATCTCAGGAGCAGGAAGTTTTTTGATCTCTCCCTGAACGTACTCACCAAGGCCAGGGAACTGGCCGAATCGGTATCAGGCACAACCGTTGCGCTCCTCTTGGGGTCTGGCCCCCGGCCCCTGGGAAAACAAAAAGACGGCCATATACCCATTCCCGCTGATGAGGCCGCGGAGGAATGTACCAAATATGGTGCGGACCATGCTGCTATCCTTGACAATGAGCTTCTCGCCACCCCCCGACCGGACCTCTATGCGAACGCCCTTGCCGGTTTTGTTGTCAATCATGACCCCATGCTGGTCATGTTTACCCTCACCGATTTCGGCAGGGAAATGGCTGCCAGATCCGCCCGGATCATCAACGCCGGTCTCATCTCAGAATGCGCGGATATATCTATGGACAAGGGAAAAGTAGTGGCGGACTGTCCGGCATGGGGCGGGGATTTCATGGGTCGCATCACTTTTCTGGACCCGTCCCGTACGGGGTTCCTCACGGTCCAGCCCTATGCCGCCCGGGCAACCCGAGTGAACGGCCAACCAGGGTTTGTTGAGCGGATCAGCGTAGACGTCCCGGATACATCTAAAGGCCTCAAACTGCTCTCAAGTTCTCCCGGGCATATTGAAGCCCGGCGACTGGAGGATGCCCACACCATCGTGGTGGGCGGAGCGGGAATGGGCAATATCGACAATTTTGCCCTGGTGCGCGATCTCTCGGCTGCCATGGGGGCTGAATTGGGGGCTACCCGTCCCCCCGTGCTTGAACATTGGATCGACGAAGAACGACTCATCGGGCAAACCGGAAAATCCGTCAGACCGAAACTCCTATTTTCCATTGGGACGTCCGGTGCGGTGCAATATGCGGCCGGGATTACGGAAGCGCAAACCATTGTGGCCGTCAACCGCGATAAAACCGCACCCATTTTTCAAATCGCAGATATCGGGATCGTAGCCGACGCAAAAGCCCTTTTACCCCTCCTGATAACCAGGGTCAGGCAGGCGACCATGCGGAAACTCGCAGATCACCTTTACGCCAAAGAGAACCTTGACACCGCAAGAAAATTCGGAGCCAAGGTGCAGAAGCTCCGCGAGAGCTATAACTGGACCATTGAAGCATTATCCGAAGCAACCGGACAATCCCCCGAATTTATTGAAAAGGTCGAAAAAGGGACGATTACGCCCCCGGTTGCGTTTCTCTTGAGATTCGCAAAGGCATTGAAGGTCGACCCGGAGACGTTTCTTCGGAGAGAAGAAAAGGCATTGATCCGCAGCTTACGGGACCAGGCCTTCATGAAACGGACCCGGGATTATGCTTATCAAACCCTGAGTCCCGGCGTGGAAAGCTATCATCTCCGCGCTTTCATGGTTACCATAGAGGCCAAAAAGGCCCATAAGCCCGTGGCTTATAAACACGAAGGTGAGGAGTTTATCTTTGTCATGGAGGGGGAACTGAAATTCACCCTCGGGAACAAGGATCACCGCCTGAGGGCCGGTGAGTCAATCCACTTCAACTCCGATACCCCCCACAAGCTGAAAAGCATCTCATCTGAAACGACTCGTTGTCTGGTCGTGCTCTTCACTCCCTGATGATCCAGGCGGTCCGGAGGCATGCGACTGGCAGAAAATCCTAATATACAAATAATGCATCAGCCTCGATCGCCGCAATATTCAATTCCGCCGCAGCCATAATCTCGGCCCCATCAATCAAATCAGATGCGTCGATGTTGCGCTCTTTGATGCAAGAGCTACCCAGGTTCAGAGATTGTCCGCCTCAGGCAGCTATTTTCTTGCCAGAGCATCCTTTGCGGCAAACATATAAGTGTTGTCTGACGGCTTCGCGGCCAGTTCCGGATGAGTCGCATACTGACACGTTAAGAGATCCTCCAGTGTTGCCTTCATCTGGATTGCAAAGGAGATAAAGTCCGCGTTCTGGGCGGCACCATCCCCTTTTTGCAAGACACTCCCTCCCACCAACCGTCCGGTGTTCCTGTCAAATACAAGTTTGGTGCGAATTGGGGTTACTCCTTTCATCATAGGATATTTGTCAAGGACTTCGGAATATCCGGTTACGGTATTGATTCCGCTCTCCTGAGCCATCTTCTCCGTCAGGCCTGCAGCACCAAGACTCCAATCATAAACGCTCGTGGCACTGGCGTTGATGACCCCGGGGAAAATCTTCTTCTTCCCTAAAATATTTTGTGCGACGACATTTGCCATAAAGACAGCATTGGTTCCGAATTCACCCCGGGTAGGTTCCCCGGTGATAAATGATATTTTTTCGACACAATCGCCTGCGGCATAAATATGGTCTTCACTTGTACGCATATACTGATCGGTTTGAATACCCAGACGCGAAGTCTTCAAGCCTGCCTGAGTGGCCAGTTCAATATTAGGAACCACGCCGACAGATAAGACCGCAAAATCAGCAGAGATAGAATCACCCCCATCGAGCAGGACATCCACGCCCCCACCATTGCGGGTTGCAAATTCAACAACCTTCCGGTTTGTCAAAAGCTCTAACCCATTTTCCGTCAATGTTTTTTCAACCTGTCCGATAAATTCCGGTTCGGTCGTAGCCAGGAGGACCTTCGGCAACATCTCGACGATGCTCACTTCAAGACCCATTTCTCTGAGGACAACGGCCAGCTCAATGCCTATATATCCTCCCCCGATAATGACCGCTTTTCTATTTTTCGCGGCGTATTCACGAAGCCGGGAAAGGTTCCCCAAGGTACGTACCGGAGTAATTGGACCGCTCTCTACCCCTGGAATCGGTGGGATCAAGGGACGGGAACCCGTGGCCAAGATCAGATCGTTATACACATATATTTCTCCTGCCTGGGTATACACTTCTCTCTTTGAAGGATCTATTTCCACCACTTCATCCACGATCAGGTCAGCACCGAAATCGGTAACCAGTTTGTTAGAAACCACAAATTTTTCAATGGGTTCTGACTCAGGGATTCCATAGGGAATCGCACATCGGTTTACATTGATTTCTTCATTCTTTATAAGAGCGACGGACCTACCGGCCTTTTGGGCATGTAATGAATGGACAATAACACGTCCTGCCGGTCCACCGCCGATGATAACCACGTCTCTCTTTTCCATTTTTCCTTTCCTTCCTATCGCTACTGCTTCTTTCGATCCTTTCTATCATCGTTCAGAGCCATAAAATCCGCCTCAGATCAAAATCAGTTACTTTGTCACTTTTCAGCGGTTCTTTGGTGAGATCAAAAAACGACCCTCCTTATTCTTCTGGAGCTCCCTCTCCCAATAGCCTCGGCGCCTTACACCGAGATTCATTTCCTCGATTTCAACGATGGCATCCACATCGGATTCTTTTATTCCTCTGATCTTCAGGGATGATAACTCAATCTTTTTCATACCCTTCCCTCCCAATAATATTGATGAGCGGACAAGAAGACCACACGTCTTATCAGGTTGAATGAGATAAAAGTCTGTGTCAAGTCATGACGCCGGTGGACTTGGTGGAATCCAGAGCCGTGGAACCCTTGGCCCTCAGCTTTGGCTTTATGACTTCTTTGAAGAAGCGCAGGGCTTCGCCACCGTCGTCATCCATGAGAATCTCTTCAATCCTCATTTTTTCCAGGTCTGAAAACTCAAGGACTACTTTCCCCATGCCATCTCCTTTTCACCCTGTTCTTCGCCATTCTCAGTTTCGTTCACCCCTTCCCCCTTTGCCTGCCTTTCGAGGCGGTCCCGCTTTTCGCTCTTCTTGCACAGCTCCCAAATTATGCACTGGGGGCGATACTTGCAGTAGGTGCAGGGGTCCGTACAGGCCTCACAGTTATCCAGGCACTCCCGGCAATAGCCTATTCCCATTTTCTGGCACTGAATATAGGCTTCCCTGTCCGGATGGTATCTACACTGCATCAACTCTCCTCCTCGCTTTCCTGGTCTCCCGGGATAGTATCTTATTCCAGATTTTCTATGTAATGTTCGGCCGTAACCGCCGCAATGGCGCCATCGCCCACAGCAGTCACCACCTGCCGCAAAGGAGTATTCCGCACATCGCCGGCAGAAAAAACACCGGGCACCGAAGTCTCCCGGTGCTGGTCGGTAACAATAAATCCCCAGTCGTTCCGCTTGACGACCTCGGGCAAAAATTCTGTATTGGGCCTGGTGCCAACCCACACGAAACAACCATCTACCTTCAGGTCCCGGGACTCCTCTGTTTTCACATTTTTCACGGTGACGGAACCGACATTGGTAAGGGCACCGTTGATACTCGTCACTACCGAATCCCACACTATTTCGATCTTGTCGTTAGCAAAGGCCCGTTCCTGCAGAATCTTGGCAGCACGCAACTCGTCACGCCGGTGAATCAGATAGACTTTTTTTGCAAACTTAGTCAGGTAGATGGTCTCCTGCACCGCGGTATCGCCGCCGCCTACCGCCGCGACAACCTGGTCCCGATAAAACGGTGCATCGCAGGTCCCGCAGAAAGACACTCCCTTTCCATAAAAAAGATCTTCTCCCGGGACGCCCAGCTTCCTGGGTGAGGCGCCCGTGGCGATGATGATGGCCTTGGTCGTAATGGTTTTATCGCCGAGATTGATTTTCTTGATGGGCTCGGAAAGATCCAGTGACTGCACCTCCTTGGACTCGATGGGGAGATCAAAACGCTTGGCCTGCTCAGTCATTTTCATAACCAGGTCAGCCCCGCTCAGACCATCGGGGAAGCCGGGATAATTCTCTATCCAGTCCGTTATGGCTACCTGTCCTCCCGGCATGAGTTTTTCAAGCAATACAACATTCAACCTGGCACGGGCGGCGTAAAGACCGGCAGTAAGTCCGGCTGGTCCACCCCCGATAATCACGAGATCATAATCTGTTTTGTCCATGCACTACATCCCCCAAATTCACTCATTTCGAAATTATTTCATACGTTAAGGATTTTAATCCTACGCCTTACGCCTTACGCCTTACGCCTCAAAAAATATAAATCTGAATATGTAATTGTCCAGTTGATACCGCCCCTCAGAGATAATTTGGATGAAAATATATGGTCGGAAAAGGAGGGGTGCCGTGAAGGGCACAATACTGCAGGGACCTGCAATAGGCAGGAACTGTTCAAAGTGCATCTTTAACCCGCATTTCTCACGAGCAATCTACTGTGGCGGCGGATCAGGCCTACTCGCTGTCTATACCTAATTCCCCTTCCGGGATCTTTTCACCCGGCCGCCAGGTGGAAAAGGAGTTGCGGGGAATGAAGTCTCCTTTGCGCACTTCCCCTTCCACCCACACAATGCGAGTATTGCAATCCCAGACCCGTCTTTCAAGGGCATTTTGTCTTTCTTCGAGGGCCTTTTCAGCTTTCTCCCTTGTATCATGCACTGAAAGGACCTCTTTTGCTATCTCGTTGAGCTCATGCTCGTCATAGATGAGCGCGTACATGACAGACACCTCCTTTCAGCCCGCTTCACAATATGGAAAACGCAAAGCGAAGCATGTTGAAGCAAACAACCATGGCTTTCCCGAACTCTACACGAAAAACCTCTTTTCGTACTTGATTGATGCCTGATCGAATTCCTTGTAGAGATCTTTGAGGCGCGCATTGGCAACCTCCACCTGGTCGTCCTTTTCCTCCTCTTCGCGGTCGGTCTGGTAGCAGGCAAAACACCGCTGGAAATTGTGCTTTTTCGCCAGGCTTTCCACGACAAAATCAATATTGAGAAACGTCTGTGAATTCTGGTAATTCGCAAAGTGCTCAACCGCGGGAACATACTCCAAATCAATATCGACCGATACCTCGGTACCTTCTTTGGCCATGTGGATGTAGTCGTCTATGGTCAATGTAGGGTCGTGTTCCTCCTGGTACCCGTCAAATTTTACCAGCATATCTTCCAGCGTGAAAAGCCGCTCTTCCAACTCAATGCCGGCCTTCCTGAGAAGGAAATAATCTCGCTGCAGGTAACGGTTTGCGATCATCACGGCCTGGGACACATTAGGGCAGAGATTATGTGGGCAACCACGGGCGTAGCATTTCCTAAATGAATATTGTTCCTCATCTATTTCCCCTTCGAAATGGCAGAGAAACGTATGGGCCTGAAAAGGACTTTCCCGGTGCTGGAAGTCTACCGGGATAACCTCAAAGGTCTGCCTGCACGTCACACTGGCGCCCTTGTCCTTAAAAGAAACAAGGTCTGAGACACGGTGAATCCGGCCTTTAGTGAGTTTTTCTTCCATCGTTGTCTCTCCTATTATCTATTATACCCTGTTTTGCCATAAAAATCCATTATTCCCAAAGGACATGTCCCCATAGCCAGGTTTTCTCACCGATCTTCGTCGAGAGACGATGGAAAGACCTATAGTAACTGACGACTTTTTGGGGAAACATGAAATACATCCAGGTACCCGCCTGGCTATATGAATAGTGAGGCCTTACTTTTATCTGCTTCTTCTAAGAATTTCGCGACGCCTGCTACCGTTATGTTCGGATAATCAATCAATTCATCCAGGCTGAATCCCATCAAATCCATGGACATCTCGCAAATAATGATTTCAACACCAAAATCTGCTGCTGTTTTTATCAGCTTTTCGAGGGACATGACGCCTTTCTTTTTCATGAGCCCTTTCATCATTTTTGTGCCCATACCGGCCATGTGCATCCTTGAAAGTTTCAAACGAGTTGATCCCTTCGGTAGCATCATTCCAAACATTCTGGCCATGAGATCCGCTTTCTTCACACTTTTATCAAGATCCCGCATGGATGGGATGCCCCAAAAGGTAAAAAACATGACGACTCGTTCATACATGGCTGCGGCACCCGTTGCGACGATAAAGGCAGCCAATAAATGATCAAGGTCTCCACTGAAAACGAGAATGGACAACTGGTCGTCAGGCAAAGCATTTTTAAGACTTTCAACCTGATTTTCCAGCGACTGTATCCGTTGTTCCAGCTCTTCCATCTTTTGAGTTACTCCTTCATGATATATTGTCATTCATCGTTTTGAAGAATTCATTGGGATTATATTGCCACGATAATTATTTTTTTGTCCTCTTTGTATTGAAAAAAGGCTACCCGCAAGGACCCCGAAAAAAGGAAGGATCGGCTGGATCTCTCAATTCCACCGCCGCATTTGCGCGGACGCACCTTCTCTCCTATCGAGCCCCAGCGTCTCTTGCGAGTGAGATCAAAATGGACTCCTTGCTAGTAGACAAGTGCCTGGTCTGCTTCAAGCAGTGCTTCGGTCAACTTTCCGGCAGCCATTATTTCTGCCCCTTCGATCAGACTGGACTTCTTGATTTGTCTTTCCTTGATACATGGCGAACACACCCAGAGCTTGCCGCCCAATTCTCGAAAATTGTCAACTAGTTCCTTTAACGGAGGAAGCCCCGCCGCAAACACATTCTCCATAATTCCCTTTTTTGCCAAATAAACGCCTGTGCCCTGGAGTGCCACAATAGCCTCCACATCCATGGCCAGAGCCGCGTTCCCTAAGACAAATGGAAGTGAAGCCCTTTCAGGATCCTCCCCTGCATGTGTTGCAATATAAACCACTTTCTCTGTCTTTTCTGTCATGGTGTTTCTCCTCTCATTTCAAGTTTGTGTTTTTCTCAGTTCAAGATGTATGACGCGCAATCACCGACGACAAGTCTTCCACGTCTGCACCTGATTTTCTCAGGTTGCCGAGACAAATAGGGCACATGGCCACAATAGGTGCGCCTGTTGAACGCAGCTCCTCGACCCTTCTTCCCATCACTTCCTTAGACAGGGCAGGAGATATGGACTCTGCGGGCCCCCCACAGCAACTGGTGAAGGCCCCAAAATTCCGTACCTCGTCTACCGTGACACCCAGGTTGGCCAGAACCTTCCTCGGTGCATCCGAGAGTTCCAAATACCGTCCATAAAAACAGGGATCGTGAAGGGTAACCCGTGTCCCGTTGCTGTTATTCGATTTCAGGTTGATCAATTCAAAATAAGCCTTTACGTCAAAGGCTTCTCCTGTAACTTCCGGGTAGAGCACCTTCAGGGCGTACGTGGTGTGGGGATCCACGGTAATAATTTTTTTCACCCCGGCCTTCTTGAGTTTTCCCGCCACATACTTCGCGTGCTTGACAAAGCTCTCCTGATCCCCCAAGTCATAGAGCAGGATACCGCTGTAGTCATCCAGCTTCGGCTTATAGTAAAAATCAACATTGGACTTGATGAGCAACGTGACGATATTCTGCAATATCTTATTCGCCCGCTTTTTTTCTTTCCCCGATGTCTTCATGGCGAGGCCTATCCCTGAAAGCCTGCTGGGCACATATTTTGCTGATCCGCTCAAGAAAGCACCGAACTTGGTACCCTCGAATTTTTCAAGAAACTTCGTGGATTCTTCAATATAAGGATTGAATTGATACATCAAACCGGTAAAAAGCAATGTGTCACCTTCCCACTTCAGCGGCATTTTTTTCCACCAGGTATTATCCATACATTTGGGGATGCCGAAAGGGCCTCTCGTCTTCCTCACATTGGCGGCAACGGCATCTATGATATCCTTCGGGTTATACATCTCAGGACCTCCTCCAGTTCGCGACGACATATCGTTTCAGGCCCAAGATCACTTCCCCGGGATCAGCCTCACGTGGGCAGGTCTTGGTACAAAGACCACAATGGAGACAGTGCCAGAGTTCTTCTGGGTTTTCCAGAATACGGTCCTTGGCCCCAATCTGGATATAGCGGACCATCTTTCTGGGAAAGTGTTCATAGATGAGCGGGCATATGGCAGCACAGGTGCCACAGTTGAAACAATCAAGGGCCGTATCAACACCAAATTCGTACAGCTCTTCTGCAAATCCGGGATCAACAACAGTCATTCTTTCTCCTCCTCGTAACTGCCCTCTTTCTTCAGGTGCCTTGTTTGCAGTTACATTCCTTAAAGAACTTCAGAAGCAAAACTCGGGGAATCGTCACCGGGTTCTACCCTTCCTGGGCTGTCTCTTCCTGGGGAGTTTCTTCCGCAACTACTGTATAACGAAAGTAGGCACCGTCCTTATCTCCTTCCACAATTTCCCCGTATTTTTTCATCGTGGCAAGGTACCAAAACACCTCCGCAGATGGCATGCCTGTCCGCTCCACCACTACAGGTACAGTTGCTCCCTCAGCACCCAGTGCATCCTTTATTGCTTTTATGGCCTTCTTTTGCTCCTTTATCTTGGCCGTAGCCGCTGCAATCTTTTGCTTGCGGGCCTTCCGGAGCGCCTTCATGGCTTCCTTTTTTGCATCCTTTTCAGCGCTATCTTCCGTCATGGGAACCTCTCTCATATTTTCCAAAAATATCCGGATCCAGCTTCAAACCACCGTCAGCCTTCAGCCTATCAACCTTTAATCTCTTTGTACCACCAGCTCATCAGCGACAATCATGTCCACCATGTCTTCATATTCCTGCAACGTCCATCCCTTGATATCGATGGCGTTCTCGGGGCATACTGCCACGCAGGCCCCGCACCCCAGACAGAGAGCTGGAAATACCTGGGCCCGGTTCACCTTTTCTCCCTCCACCAGCATTTCAACCATGTTGAGGGCCCCTTCCGCCAGGCATGCCTCCGCGCAAGCGCCGTGTCCCTTGCACTTCTGCAGGTCTACTTCCGCTACAAATGGATCCAGCTCCACAAAACCTTTCCCGAGCATGGCAGCCGTTTTTACTGCGGCAGCACCAGCCGCGTTACATGCCTCTCCCACATCCATGGGGGCCTGGCAGGTCCCTGCCAGCAGAAGCCCTGTAATGGACAACTCAACAGGGCGTAATTTGGGATGCACCTCCAGCAAAAATCTATCCGCCCCCACAGGAAGTTTCATCTTATCCACCAAATCAGGAATGGGAGTCGGTTCCATCCCTACCGCCAGGACGACCAGATCCACCGGCACCTCAACTTCCTCATCAAATGTCAAGGTATCTTTCACTTTTACCATCAAGGGATATCCATGCCCCGTACTATCCCCGGTCACCACCGGGGGCTCTTCAGGAAGAAAGCGCAAAAAAACCACTCCATGGTCTGATGCTTCATTGTACAGTTCTTCCTGGCCCCGCCCGTAGGTCCTGATATCGCGGTAAAATTCGAAGACCCTCGTTTCCGGGTAGGTCTGGCGTATGGTATTTGCCGCGTTGATTGTTGCCGTGCAGCATGTCCTTGAACAATATTCGTTCAAAATGCCGGATTCATCCGATTCATGAATGCCCGGTATTTGTCTGCTACCAACACAATGGATCATGGCGATACTTCGAATCTTTCTCCCGTTGATTTCCAGCGCCTTTCCCTCTTTTCGATTTTCTGCCAGGATCCGGATAAAATCGGGCAGGGTCACGACTTCCTGGAACTCCCGGTACCCATACTCTCCTTTGAAAGGTGCGTAGGGCTTAAACCCCGTGGCCAGGACAACCGTTCCCGTCTCTATGATCAGCTCCTCATCCTTTTCCGGAACAGATCCCGGATGCACTCCGATGAATGGGACAAAATCGCCGGCGGCACTCCCCGACTCTTTCGCAAAACCAAGTCTCTTTTCATCCTCTTCAGACAAAGATGGTGTTCTCTTGACTGTCAGGCTAAAATTTCCGACATACCCGTCAAAGCCCACAACCTGGGAGCAGGTATAGACGGTGATGGAGGGGTCATCCAAGACAGCGCTTGCAAGTTCCGAGACAACGTCGGGAGCCTTCACTCCAGTAGGAGCCAGTACCTCGAGCTGCGCGGTCCTCCCGCCCAAAAAGGGCGACCTTTCTATCATCACCACTTCAATTCCTCGATCGGAAAGGTCTTTCGCCGCCTTGAGGCCCGCAACACCGCCGCCAATAATGGTAGCATGCTTTTTTGCATCAACCCGAATTGGTTCCAGCGGCGTCAGATTCTTTGCCTTGCCCACGGCCGCAGCCACCAGGCGCGTTGCTTTATCGGTCGCGCTTACCCCATCGTGGACCCAGCTCACCTGCTCGCGGATATTGGCATGCTCGTAAACATACGGGTTGCCCCCCGCCCTGGAGATGGCGCCACGAAAGGTCGTTTCGTGGAGACTCGGCGCACAGGAGGCTACCACCACCCTGTTTATTTTGCCACTCTTGAGGTCCTCCGCGATCATGTCCTGTCCGGGATCCGAACACATGAACTCATTCCTGTGCGCCACAACTACGCCGGGAATCTTTCCAGCCCGTTTTCGAACGGTTTCCACGTTTACGTGATCGGAGATATTCCCTCCGCAATGACATATATAGACGCCAACCTTGACTTCTTCATTCTTGCTCTTGCTTTCGTCTGTCATTATCCTCACTCCAACTCTGTTCGTGAAACAGGGATCAGATTCAGGCTGCTTTTCTTCCTTGCTCGAGTGCTGCCATATATTTCGATGCTTCCATGGCCGCCGCCCCTGCCTCTGCTATTGTATCCACAATATCTTTCGGCCCAACTGCTACCCCTGCCGCGAAAACACCTTCCATGTCTGTGAGCGTGGGAGCGACCTTGGGTTTGATCTGGTCAATAAACCCATCTTCTCCAATGGATACCGGGCACTGTTTTACGGGGTTCCAATCAGGGAGCATGCCAAGCGAGAGCACCACCAGATCATGATCAGCCGTGACTGATCCTTCCCCATCCTGCGCTTCATAACGAACCGTTACGCTGCCGTTTTCACCGGGGCTCATGGTTGCCACCTTGGCCTTTACAAACTGGATTCCCATAGCCTGGGCGTTCTGGAAAAATTGCTCATATCCTTTTCCGAATGCCCTGATGTCCATATAATATATGATGATGTCGGCCAAAGGCAGGGAACCGGAAAGCAGCATGGCCTGCTTGATGGCATACATGCAGCACACCCTTGAGCAATACGGAACACCCATACTCTTGTCCCGGGACCCCGCACACTGGATAAAGGCAACGGAATCAGGTTCCATGCCGTCCGAGGGCCGCAACACACGATTATAAGGACCATTCGGGGCCAGGAGGCGTTCCATTTGCAGTGCCGTGATCACATTCGGAATCTTGCCCTCGCCATACTGTTGTTTGGTCTCCAGTGGGCTCAACTGGAAGCCGGTGCTCAGGATAGCCGTTTTTGCCTCGATAGTGAAATCCTCCGGCTCCTGGAAGTAGTCCACCGCCCCGGTTGGGCAAATCTTTTCACATTTTCCACAGAGCATACAGTTCTCCGTGTCCAGAATTGCGAACTGAGGGATGGCGGTTGAAAACGGAATGTAGATAGCCTTTCTCGCTGCGTATCCCCCCTGATTATCATCTGTGACCAAGACCGGGCAGTTGTACTCACACTGTCTGCACCCGATACACTTTTTCGCGTCCACATAACGAGGCTTCTGGGTTACCGAAGCGGAAATGCCCGTTGGTCCCCGGTCTAACGCATTCAAATCACAATAGGTAAACAAGGTGATGTTCTCATGGTGGGCAGAGGCAGCCATCTTCGGGGTAGTAATACAGCTTGCACAATCGAGCGTAGGAAAAACCTTGGAAAGGCGAATCATTTTTCCACCGATTGTGGCGTCCTTTTCCACAACAGCCACCTTGTAACCCTGATCTCCCAAATCCAGGGCGGATTGAAGCCCGGCAATGCCACCGCCCACAACGAGGGCATCAAATGTCTTGGTTTCGTTGGTGTTCATTCATCCCTCCAGATCAGTTCATAGCCCAATAGCAATAATAGCCCGGAGTATTTTTCCAATAGAGCTTGTGCCATCGCCTATGAGCTGTGCGCTATCAGCTTAACAATGGCGGCCCTATCTCTTTGACCAACGCATTCATATCGTTGATTTCCTTCAGGAATGCGCGGTTACACACCGTGCATATTGCAGTGAGCCGCAGCCTGCGAATATCCAGATCCTTTTCCTTCATCATTGCATAGATCCGGTCGATACGCTTTGCCAGGACCTGGTATGCGCCTTCGTAGGGGCATTCCACACCGCACGACATGATAATAATGCCGCTGATCCCTTTTCTGAAACAATCCATATAGAACTTCTCCGGGAACATGACGGGCGCCGGCACCCTGACAATATAGGTATTCGTCGGATAGGTCGAGTGCGCCTGCCCCACTGAGTTGGCCCCTGGATAAGCGCAGTGCTCGGTGGCCAGGACAAGTATCTTTCCATCGCTTTCTTGAGCCGCCATAATGTACCTGCCTACTGTTTCATGCTACAATGAAAGATTCCTGAACCGCGAAGACGCCAAGGCCAGCTTGCCCCATGTGCTTCGCGTTCCTTTGGAACCCAAGCTGTGGCATTAATGGAATAGAAAAAAGCGCCCCAGTGGGCGCCATAATATATCTCTGAAACGTCATCACTTTTTTCTTTTGACAAACAACCTGTCATACCCATCGGCTTCCAAGAACCCAAGATACTCATGCCCCACCTTCCCTGCCCAGGCGGGAATATCATTCCTGGTCCCGGCATCGCCGGACAAGATCTCCAGGATGTCGCCCACCTTGACTTTTCCGATTCCCTTTTTTGCTTCCAGAAGCGGACCAGGGCATGCGCTCCCCCGCGCATCCACGCTGTTTGCCACATCAATGCTACTAAGATCTACATCTGTCATTTTACTTCCTCCTTGGTTTTTTTAATTATCCACAACAATGGAAATGGTGATTACTACAATATGTTTTCTTAAGCTGGTTTGAAGACGATCATTTTTCCAATACACAATGCACTACGTGACATGCAATTTCCCTGCAACACGTTTGCTGAGCGTCTTGGCCGACGCCTTGATGAGCAGGTACCCAAGCCTGCTGTCCTTCTCAAAGAGTTGCCGCAACTTTGATTGTGGCCAGTGGAGTAACCGTGATGCCTCTTCGCACCGGGCATGGCTTGCATAGCTCCTGAGTCCTGAAAGAGAAGAACAGCCGACGCCCATCCCGGGACTGACGGTCTCCGTGTTGATGGAACCGTCCGGCTGTTCAAATTCAAGGACAACTTTTCCTTCCTTAATAATATAAAAGTCATCCGCCGGGTCCCCTTCATGGAAGAGATATTCGTCCTTTTCCGCCTTCACGATATCACCGACAGCGGCAAGTTTCTCTACCATCTTTTCACTCAGGGGTTTGAAAATCCCCACCTTCTGCATTTCCTTGATCAGTATCATCCTTCACACCCCCTTCCAGGGTAAACGAGAAAACATCCACTTCTTTCTCAAACATTCCCTCCAGCTCAACCTTTACAGTTTTCCGGCCACACGCCTGTTGAGGGACACGGCGCACGCTCTCATCATCAGGTAGCCCATGCGCTCGTTCTGGTTAAAGAGGTGGCGGAGTTTGGATTGAGGCCATTCGAGAAGTTTCGAATCCTCTTCACATCTCCCGTCAGACGTATAAGACATCAGTCCCGCCAGGGATGAGCATCCCACGCCCATACCCGGCCCGACGGTCTCCGTGAGGATTGATCCGTCTTCCTGCCTGAACTCCAGCACAACCTTGCCTTCCTTTACGATGTAATAAAGATCAGCATGGTCTCCTTCCCTGAAAAGGTATGTTCCCAGTGATGCATTGATCACTTCACCTGCGGCCGCAAGATCTTCCACCATCTCGCGGTCCATCCCTTCGAAATCCTCTATGTTTTGCATTTCCTCCAGGGGTATCATGGCTTTCACCTCCCTTTTCCGGGCTGGCGCCCGATACGACCACCACTAGTGCCTGACCCTTGTAACTCCGGTCCTCTTGTCCTGTTCCTTTTTCAGCCTCACCCGGTATACTGAATTATTTTCATTCAGATCCAACAATTCATAAGGGTAGGCCCTGAGCACTTTGAACAGATTTAGCTTGGTTTCCCGATCGCCCACCAGGACATCCATAATGCCACCCACCTTCATTTCCTTGAAGGCTCTGGTAAATTCCAGCATAGCCATTGGTATGATACTGCCCCGCAGGTCGAGGATGGCGTCCGCATGTGCTTTCAATGGATTTCCTCTCGGTGTCAAACGTTCACACGAGTTTACAAGAGCAATCCTTATGCCAATGAGCTTGTTCCATCTGAACAACCCCATTTCAGAAACATTCCTCAAAGGCAGATGAATTTGTTTCAATAAATGCAATACCAATTCATTATAAATTAAAGGGTTTTGGGCGGCTGGGACAGTCCCCCGGGGTATTTGTAAAATGAAGAATCAGGCTCAATCAAGTTTCCGAAAAAGTCCTTGCTGCATTTTTCATGTTAATGTATATATTAACACATGCTTAATTTTAACACCTGGAGGGTTTATGTTTGAACAGGACTTAAACACTTACTGGAAGACCGTGGTCAGCACCATCCAGGATGGGATCATGATTGTCGACAAAGAAGGGACCGTTGTTTCCGTAAACCAGGCCATGGAAGATTTGGCGGGCTACACCAGTGATGATCTCGTAGGAAACCCCTGTTCTATCCTGGACTGCGATCTTTGTCTCAACCCCCGGAACCAGGACGATGACCAACACTGGTGCCATTTGTTCGAGATCGGCACTCTCAAGCGGAGAAGATGCACCTTAACGCGGAAAGACGGGAGCGTTTTGGAAATATTGAAAAATGCTTCTCTCCTGCGAAATACCAGGGGGCAGGTCATAGGGGCCGTTGAAACCTTCACCGATATAACGGAAATCATTCGGAAAGAACACCAGATAGAGGCCTTTCGCCGGCAATTGCGTGCAGAAGACGGGTTTCACGGGATCATGGGAATCTCCGCACCCATGAAACAGGTTTTTGACCTCATCGAGAATGTGGCCCAATCGGACGCGCCGGTCATCATCCTTGGGGAAAGCGGGACCGGGAAAGAACTGGTAGCCGAGGCAATCCACAACATCGGGCCACGCAAAAACAGGCCCTTCGTCAAGGTCAACTGCGCCGCCCTCAATCAATCCCTTCTTGAAAGCGAGCTTTTCGGCCATGTAAAAGGGGCATTTACCGGTGCGGTACGGAGCAGGACCGGTCGTTTCGAGGCCGCCCAGGGAGGGGACCTTTTCCTGGATGAAATCGGTGACCTTCCCCTGGTTACCCAGGTGAAACTCCTGCGGGTCCTTGAAGAAAAGGTTATTGAACGGGTCGGAGACAATCGTTCCATTCCCGTAGATGTACGCATCATCACTGCCACCAATCGGGACCTGAAGGCCCTGGTGGATGAAAAAAATTTCCGAGATGATCTCTATTTCAGGATCAACATTATCCCCATCAGCCTGCCGCCGTTGCGGGACCGGATAAATGACATCCCTATCCTGGCACAGGCCTTCTTCGAGCACATCAGGCTCAAGAGCGGAAAGGATATCCACGGGATCAGCGAGGATGCCATGGCAGCCCTCCTGCGCTATCACTGGCCCGGGAATGTACGTGAACTGAAAGGTGCGTTTGAATATGCATTCGTGGCCTGCCACGGTCCCCTTATCCAGCCCCACCATTTTCCCCCGAGTATCTTTGACGGGCCGTCGCCCCGTGCTGAGATGAAGAGGCTTGCACTGGACCCCGACGAAGCAAAGAGGACCGAGCTCATCGAGGCCCTCAAAAAGGCCGGGGGAAACCAGTCCAAAGCGGCCCGTATTCTGGGGGTCTCACGGGTGACCGTGTGGAACAGGATGAAAAAATTTGGAATTGATTTGACCCGTCAGGTGACAAAATAGGAGTTTTGGCACAGGTGTTGCTATAATGACAGTCAGTGGGTGTAAAAACTTGGCATTACCTCCTTTTGCTACACACCCCTGCATCCTGAGCCGTCTTTGGGAATTGGTCCCCCCAATGCCGGCTCTTTTTTTTGGAGGACGCGCAATGAAATACTTTGTAATGTTGTTGATTGTGGCATGTTCCTTCGGTTCTGCCTACGCGAAAGGACTAGATTTTGATCAGGCAAAAATCCTCGCCCTCAAAAACAGTCAAATGATAAAGGCCTATACCCGTGAACTGGAAGCATCGAGGTACCGGTATGACCAGGCCCGCGGGGGATATCTCCCGAAGGTTTTCTTATCGGAAACCGGACTGCGAACAAATGAGCCTGGGAGTGCAGCCTTTGCAAAAATTGCCCAGGGGAAGTTTGACATGCCCTATTTCATGACCGAAATGGCGGACCCTGATCACGTAACCAACTATGAGACCAAGATCGAGGTTCTCCAACCTGTTTATATGAAAGGAAAGATCTATTTCGGTATCAAACAGGCAAAAGAGATGGAAAATGCCTCGCAGTATACCCTCGAGCGAGTCAAACAGCAGGTAGTTCTGAGCCTCACGCAGGCGTTTTACGGCAAGACCCTGGCAGATACCGCTCTCGCGGTTACCAGGAAGTCCTATGCGAGGACAAAGGAATATTACCAGACCTCCAAGAGGTTTTACGAAAACGGCATGCTCGTGAAAAGCGATCTTCTGGTGGCCCAATCCCATCTCCTCATGAACGAAGGTGCCATTCGGGAGGCTGAACGACAGGTGGAAATCACCAGGGGCCAGCTTCAGAGAATCCTGGGCATAAAGGCGGAAACCGAAAGGACGTGGAGCATCGCCGATTACGGTTTCCTGGAAGACCTGGCCTATTACCTTGATCTCGGTTTGCAGAAAAGGCAGGATCTCAAGACCATGGAAAATTACCTCCTGGTCAATGAATATGAATTGAAAAAGGCAAAGTCCAGGCTCTTTCCCGAGGTTTCCGTCTTTGCATCCTACGCGCAAAATGGTGAAGACTTGTTTGGAGATGACGGCGACGGTTACGCCGTTGGCGCTCAGGTACGGCTGAATCTTTTCAACGGCTTTTCAGATTTCAATCACATCAGGGAACAGAAGAGCCGCTACCTTTCCCTCCAGAACAAGATCGCGGACAAAAAGCTCGAGATTGAGGTGGAGGTGAAGGACGGGTTCTATTCGGTCCTCGCCTCGCAGAAAAAAATGCAGGCGGCAAAAAAGAGAGTAGAGGCTGCAGGCGAGGCACTTAAGATCACCCAAAACCGGTTCAAGGCAGGCATCCTGAAGGTGACCGACCTCCTGGACCGGGAAGTGGAAGAGAAGGAGGCCGAACTGGGTCTTTACAAATCGCAATATGATCTTATTGTCAGTAACGCGAAGCTGCTTTTCGCAGCAGGAGTGCTCGAGTAATTGACGGCTTCGTAAAAAGTCCATCTGCGGCGTTGCGCTTCATCTTTCGTCATTGCGGCGTACTTCTATGTACGCCTCATGCCTCAAGATTCGCGCGTCCCCGATGGCGGGGTTTCACAAGCTTAACTTGCATCTGGAGCTTTTTACTGTGCCGTCGGTTTTCAGGACTTTTGCGAGGGCATCAATACTGAGGAGGGAACAATGAACGTTTTCAGGTTTCTTGTAATTCCTTTGATCCTGGGCCTGGCGGCCTGTTCATCCGGATCCGACCAGGCCACGGAAAATTCAACTCCCCC
>Ga0315540_10000321_pt1 | contig 26624 bp, 23 predicted proteins | sample SalMarSW160110MG_FD_203677 | JGI IMG/M metagenome (GOLD analysis project Ga0315540, IMG submission 203677) | Salt marsh sediment microbial communities from the Plum Island Ecosystem LTER, Massachusetts, United States - Salt Marsh Sediment SW1601-10 ...
CCGGTAAATCCCATGTACCAACCACGACCATCAGGGTCGTCAAAGGCAAAGACTGCTGCTTTCTTGTTTGTCTTCTCAGCGTAGGCACCCAGCGCACCGAACCATGTGGGCATCATCATATACCCCAACTTATCTTCTCGAAAATCTCCTTTCAAAGCCGGCGTGCCGATGGAAAAGCCAAAGGCCCAGCTGTACTTCCACGGTGGTGTAGCTGCTTGACGCATCCCCATCCAGGCCTCATACGTACCGACGCCGAAAACTGCAGGGATTTTATATTTGTCAGCCATCATAGCCGTACCCTGACGCATGGTTGGCACCTCAAAATGCCCACCCAGGAAGTGCACTTTTTGATTAAGAATCAGATCTTCAGTAAGTGTTGCTACTTTGAGAGGGTCGCTCTGACAATCTCGGGTTATCCACTTGACGGGTAATTTCTTTCCATACTTTTTGATATATATTCCACCCTGTTTATTGATATCCTCAACGGCAGCTTTTGTCCCAAAGCTTGAAACACCCCCAAAAATTGCATAGGGGCCCGTATAGGATACTGTATCTCCTATACGAATCTCTGTGGGAATTTTTTCTGATAGCGCCGACTTGACGCCAACTCCGAAAATTAAAGCTGCCACCAGTACACTAAACAACGGCGTGAGAATAAACACTTTCTTCACTCTTGCTGTTACTACTTTTTTCCTTTTCTCCATTTGTTCTCTCCTTTCCCAAGGATTAATGGTGGGTATTATTGAGAGCGAACATGCCATGCCGATCACCGAATATCACCTTATCTATAATATTATTAGATACTAAGGCTGTTTTGACATGTTGCGTTAAGAATAATATTGACTGACAGGCCAAGAATGGTCTAATATTTAACTAAAAAAATATATTGCGTCAAGTCATTTGTATTGAAAATAAAAGAATTCTTGGTATCCGGAGCCGGAGTATGCACTTGACGAAAGTAACCACAGGATGTAGTTTCCATTTTCATTGAGTAACACGCTTCGGCTATCCGTTTCTTGTACAAGCGGACATCGTTTGCCTGAGCCTATCGACGAAAATTGGAATTACAAAAGACAAGAGGTACTGGAGTAAAATGCATACCTTATTTGATGATTTAGCAATTAAAAGAACCGGGGAAAAAGATGCCTAACTTTAAACCAATTAAACAGTCCAGAATTTCGGAAGAAGTTTTTACTCAACTCAAAGAGGCCATTTTATCCAATACGTTCAGGGCAGGAGACAAATTGCCCTCAGAAAGAGATTTAGCACAACAATTTCAGGTCAGCCGCGTTGCTATAAGAGAGGCCATCAGAACACTTGAAAACAATGGTTTTGTTTCAATTCGCCAAGGTGCCACCGGAGGCGCATTTGTGACCGATTTGACATTCGAACAATTGGCCAATGCCTGTCTTGACCTGTTCCTGGCTAATAAAATTTCAATCCATGAATTGCAGCAAGTTCGTATTATTATTGAACCAGAGGTGGCCCGTTTAGCAACCTTGAACGCTACCAATGATCTTGCCAAACGCCTGCAGGATGCTTTTGAGGCCGAGCATCCGCCTGGAGCCTCGCTCACTGAAGATATTACATCCGCCACCAAGATTCATTTCATCCTGGCGGAGATGTGCGATAATCGCTTTTTGGAGGCTATAGTCAATTCAGTTATTAAACTGAACGCCAAGATCCTGGAGGAGATCAAGCCCGATCCCCCCTATTCCATTCATCCCCCGGGACTGCATCGCCCTATTGTCGAGGCTGTGTTATCGCGTGAACCAGAAGCGGCCTACGAAGCCATGAAGAATCACGCCGCCATATTTTATGACAATCTGATCAATTTGGAAAAGGAATACCGCGAGCGGGTGGATTTGAGGATAGACCTGAATCTCAAGAATCTCAAGTTTCTTTTGAAGTGAATTGAAAGGGATCTTTACGCACGTTGTCTGAAAATCGTGGTTGGCAATACAACCAGTGGGGTTCCACATCCATTTCGGGAGCTTAGCCCGGGTTTCTCACCGATCTTCGTCGCGAGACGGTGGAGAGTCCCATGAATACAAGGCACGTGCAGGAAAATGGCCGCAGGCATACTTGGAGTACGTCGAGGTCATTTTTCAAGCGCAACGCAGTAGGCATGGGGCTATCCGCCATCGTAGTAGATTATTGGTGAGAAATCCGGGTTAGTTCATCGATTCGTAAATACGTTAACGTATTTCAATGCCGCCAAGAATGCGGCTTTCCGGGAAGGCAGGGGAATGGGATGTTCCCGCAGCGGCGTCATGTCGGCCCTGGAGTCCCGCCATGGGCGGGAAAGGGTCGACATCCGCAGTGAGCGGAGCCATGGAGGGCGAAGCGAGCGTGGCGGAGGGAATATGCCGGTTCCCTGCCTGCAGCGGCTCAATATGTTGGTGTAATTGCGAATTGGTGCACCTAGGTTTACATTTTCGCACCCGACTTGGGAAGGTCTGTTTTCTTGCAGATACTGCGAAGCAGGAAATTCATCTGGATCTGCGATAGAGGTCCATGGCTTCAGACAAAATGGTACCGGATGTCCGCGATCCTTGACGAGGGTGCTGGATGCGTTGAAAGCACGGCCGACCGAAGGTCGTCAAATCTTGAGAAGAGGACCCGGTTTATCCTGCATGGCCACAGACACGTGTACTTCTTGGAGCCCGAACTTTCGCAGGGCTCCGGTGGCCTCCGCACGCGCCTTTTCAGGATTGTTATTAATCTCGCTCAGGTGCGCGAGGACCAGATGCCTGAGACCACTATATCCGATCACTCCCAGCAAACGCGCTGCCTGATCATTTGACAGGTGACCCTCTGCACCCCTGATCCTCTTTTTCAGATCAAGAGAATAAGGCCCCTCTTCCAGCATGACAGGATCGTGATTAAACTCGAGCAGAAGCGCCTGACACCCCTTCAGGTGCTCCTCCACTACCCGTGTGCTCCTGCCCAGATCAGTTGCCATACCGAATCTCTTTCCATTTGAACAACAAACCAGTCCGAGCGGATCAACCGCATCGTGGCACTTGGTGAAGGTCTCTACCAGTATATCCTTTACTTTCACTGTTTCTCCGGGCTCAATAACCCTCGGGTCCGGGAGTTTTCCCAGGGTCTTCTTTCCCCCCTCCAGAGTCCCTATGGTCAGGTAAACAGGGATCCCCAGGCGACGCGAAAGCGGACCCGTGCCCCGAATATGGTCTCCATGCTCGTGAGTGAGGAAGATGGCGTCCAGCCCCTCGATCTCAATGCCCACCGATGCGAGCCTCCTGGTGATCTCGCGACCGCTCAAACCGGCGTCAACCAAGATCCTAGTGCCTGCTGTTTCAACGTAACAGGCGTTTCCCCCGCTTCCGGAAGCAAGTATGCAGAACTGCAGAAATCCATTCTCATCAGCAGCAGATGCCTTCACTTTGCCCCCTACTCTTTACCGGTATGGCCAAATCCACCCGCCCCCCTCTCAGTGCTATCCAGTTCATCAGCCACAACAATTTTCGCTCGGTAAGTCCTCGAAATAACCATCTGCGCAATCCTGTCACCATTTCGAACCACGAATAGTGCCCTTCCCCAGTTGATGAGGATAATGCCGATTTCTCCCCGGTAGTCACTGTCAATGGTGCCAGGGGAGTTCACCATGCCGATTCCATGGCGAAGAGCAAGACCGCTCCTCGGTCTGATCTGTGCCTCAAACCCGGGAGGGATAGAAACCGCAAGACCCGTAGGAATCAATCGGATATCCCCGGGCCTCAGTTCCACCGGTTCCTGGACCGCCGCGCGGATATCCAAGCCCGATGCCCCTTCTGATACATAGGCCGGCAACGGCAGATGATTCTGCCCGTCCAACTGTTTTACTTTGATGGTGATTGGTTCCTCGTCCACCACAAAACCCGAAAAAGAAGATTGTCAAAACGCCAGGTGCTGAGCGTCAAGCATTTCCCGGCTGAAAGGCCCCAGCGTTGCCAGGAAAACCATGCCGTCGCGAAAAATATCTTTTGCCACCGCGATGATCTCGTCAAGAGTTACTTTCTGCATACGGTCAAACAGTTCCTCGTAACTGAAATAACGATGAAAAACAATTTCATTCTTTGCAATCCACATCATTCTATTATCGGGATTCTCAGACGAAAGGTAGATCCCCCCCTCAAGATGCTCTTTCGCCGCCGCAAGATCGTCTGGAGTCAGATCGCCTTTCTGAATCTTGTGGATTTCGTTCTGAACAGTCTCAAGTGCAGGATTGATTTTCTCGTTACCGGTCGCGAGATAGATCCCAAACATCCCTGAGTCACAATAGGTGGAATGAAACGAGTACACGTTGTACGCAAGCCCCCGTTTTTCCCGAATTTCCTGGAACAGCCGCGAGCTCATGTTCCCTCCCAGGAGAATGTTGAAAAGCGCGCAAGCGTATCGTCGATCATCCTTCATGGACGGGGCATCGGCACCCAGGCACAGGTGGACCTGTTCATGGTCTTTCTCCTGGCATGAAACCCCGGAATGTGAAGACGGAGGTATCCGGTCCTTTGCCAAACCTCCCGGCTCCAGACCCTCAAAGAGGGGCCTGAGATAGGATACCAGGGTCTCGTGCTGAATATTCCCGGCAGCTGATACGAGGACGTTTTCCGGGCCATAACATCGGCCCATATACTCGAGGATAGTCTCTTTCCCGATCTCCGCCATTGTCTCATTACTTCCAAGGATTGGAAGGCCCAGAGGATGGTTTCTCCAGAATCCGCGGTTCAGAAGAACATGCACATTTTCATCCGGGTTGTCTTCCACCATGCTGATTTCCTGGAGAATAACCTGTCGCTCCCGTTCCATTTCAAGGGGGTCAAAAATGGAATTGAGGAAAATATCAGAAAGGATATCGGCCAGCTGATCAAAATGCTTCCCCAGCACCCGCGCGTGGAAACAGGTGTTCTCTTTTCCCGTGAAGGCGTTGGACATACCCCCGATGCTGTCCAGCTCTTTTGCAATCTGGTACGTGGAGCGATTGCGCGTCCCCTTGAATACCATGTGCTCGATAAAATGGGATATGCCGTTCTGCTTGGGCTCTTCATCTCTTGAACCGACATTGACCCAGATCCCGAGGGAAACGGACTTCAGATGATCCAGCTCTTCGGAGATGATCCTGAGCCCATTTTCAAGAACCGTCTTATGATACATCGTCCGGATTCTCTCCCAGTGCGGCCTTTCTGGAAAGACGAATCTTCCCGCGCTCATCCACATCGAGGACTTTCACCAGAACCTCGTCACCTTCCTTCAGCACATCCGTAACTTTTTCCACCCGACCGTTATCCAGCTGGGATATGTGAACCAGCCCATCGGTACCGGGCAGAATTTCTACAAATGCGCCGAAATCCATGATCTTCCGGACTTTTCCCATGTAAAGCTTCCCGATTTCGGCTTCCTTGACAATCTCATTGATCATTTCTACAGCCGCGTCCGCACTTTCCTGGTCTGCCGCGGCAATGACCACATTCCCGTCATCATCCACTTCAACACGGGCGCCGGAATCCGCGGTGATCTGCTTAATCATCTTTCCGCCCGGGCCGATGAGAGACCTTATTTTTTCTGTCTTAATCTCCATACGGATAACAACCGGTGCATATTGGGAAACCTGTGTTCTTGCCTGCTGGATGATGTCATTCATCTTCTCGAGAATAAAAAGACGTCCTTCCCGGGCCTGCTCAAGGGCCTTCCTGAGAATGTCACTGGTTATTCCATCCATTTTAATATCCATCTGGAGGGCAGTGATGCCGTCCCGGGTACCCGTCACTTTGAAATCCATATCGCCGTAATGGTCTTCATCACCTAGGATGTCCGTAAGTACTACTACTTTCTCACTGTCGGAGACCAGTCCCATAGCCACACCTGCCACCGGTTCCTTGAGCGGAACGCCGGCATCCATGAGAGACAGGGAGGCGCCGCATACAGTAGCCATGGATGATGAACCGTTCGATTCCATGATCTCGGAGACAACCCTCGTGCAATAGGCGAACTCATCCTTGGTTGGCATGACCGGTATCAGGGCACGCCTTGCAAGGGCTCCATGTCCGATTTCCCTGCGGCCGGGTCCCCCGAGTCTTTTTGCCTCGCCCACACTGTACGGTGGAAAATTATAGTGGAGGAGGAAGGACCTGAAACGGTCTCCATAAATTGATTCGATCTTCTGTTCGTCATACTCGGTTCCGAGGGTGGTCAGGACCATGGCCTGGGTCTCACCCCTGGTGAAAAGGGAGGAACCGTGGACACGGGGAAGAATCCCCACCACACACTCTATGGGCCGTACCTCGGTAAACGAGCGCCCATCGATTCGGCGGTTGTCCTTCAGGATCATGTTTCGCACCAGGTCCCGTTCCAGATCGTGGAGAGCTTCCCGTATAGTCGCGCGCCGGTTCTCATCCTCGTCCCCAAGCTGTTCCAGGATAGCCTGCTGCGTGTCTTCCCTCTTTTTCTGGCGTTCCAGCTTATCTGCCGTAGTGATCACTTCCCGCATGAGAGGGGTTGCAGCCTCTGAAATCTGTTCGAGAAATGGTTCATCAAGGGAAACCTCGGGAACCATCCTTTTCTCTTTCCCCACTGATTTCTTCAGGTCTTCCTGCAGATCCAGCATGGGTTGAATGGCCTCATGCCCGAAGAAGATGGCATCGACCATGTCCGCCTCGGAGACGAACTTCCCACCTCCTTCAACCATGACAACGGCACTACGGTTTCCTGCCACAATGAGGTTGATATCGGCATCCTGCAGCTGGCTCACCGTAGGATTCACAATTAACTGACCATCGAGCCGACCTACACGAACACCTGCAATGGGCCCCTTAAAAGGGATATCTGAGACTTCAAGCGCTGCTGAAGCCCCCAGGATTGCAAGTACATCCCCCTCATTTTCCTTGTCCGTAGACAGCACCGACGCTATCACTTGCGTCTCGAAATGGTAATTATCGGGAAAAAGAGGCCTGAGGGGCCTATCGATCAAGCGAGCAGTCAACGTCTCTTTCTCGCTTGGTCGGCCTATATCCCTTCGGAAAAAATTTCCCGGTATGCGCCCACCGGCATACGACATCTCCTGGTATTCAACTGTAAGGGGAAGGAAATCAATTCCTTCCCGCACCTGATTTGTGGAAACAGCGGTAACAAGGACAACCGTCTCTCCCAGGGTTACAACTGCTGATCCACTGGCCTGTTTGGCGATGCGACCCGTTTCCACATAGAGTTTCCGCCCGTCCAATTCCATGGAACGATTTTGTATCATTTTTCTGTACTTCCTTTCACTTTACAAAATAACTGTTCACGCGGGGCTCGCGAATTACTTTCGAATGCCGAGTTCTTTGATAATAATTCTATAACGCTCAACATTGATCTTTTTCAGGTAATTCAAAAGCCTGCGCCTCTGGCCGACCAGCTTCAAGAGACCACGCCTTGAATGGTGGTCTTTCTTGTGTACCTTGAAGTGATCCGTCAGATATTTGATCCGATTGCTCAAAAGGGCAATCTGAACCTCTGGTGACCCTGTGTCATTATCATGCAGTTTGAATTTTCTAATAATTTCCTTTTTGTTTTCGGCCGTTAGAACCACTTTTTGCTCCTCCTTCTATCAATAATGGCTGCCAAAAATGCTCACTCTCAGAGAAAAACCCTGACCAATTTCGCTTTGATACCCTGTGTTTTTTCCTCATACACGCTCGCCACAGCGATCAATTCATTCTCTTTTGTAATCTTCACATATCCGCTCACCTCATTCTCTGCAGAAAATCCATCCTGCAACTCATTCCAGGCCGGTTGATACCCCTGCCTGATTTTCCTGGCAAGGGCCGCATCCACTTCCACTTCCGTCATTCCGGGCAATGCCTCGTTCAGGGGAATCGCCTCTCTTTCCAGGACTGCAGGATCGCAGCCCCTTTTGAACGTCCCTGAGGCGATGGCGCTTTCCACTTGGAATCCGCCGCTTGCAATTCTCCTCAGCGCCGTCAGGTGGGCTCCGGTGCCCAGGCTTTTCCCCAGGTCTGCGAACAGGCTCCGTACATAGGTTCCTGCAGAGCAACGAACACGGAGAGTCACAAAGGGAAGATCCGCAGAGAGCGCCTCCAAGGATTCTATAAAAACGCTCCTCTTGGGTAAATCGAATGATGCTCCTTTTCGCGCCAGCCGGTAGGCGCGTTGTCCCTTTACTCTCACCGCTGAGAACCTGGGCGGTCGCTGCTCGATTTCTCCCAGAAACTGCCGGCAGGCCTTATCCAGTTTACTGGTAATCCATTCGGGCACCGGTCTTTCCGCGAGAATTTCTCCCGTGGAATCGAGGGTGTCTGTTTCTATTCCGAGCCGAAGGGTTCCTTCATAAACCTTCACTTGCGACATGATCCATTGAGAAAGCTTTGTTCCCTGCCCCAACAGGATGATCAGGAGGCCTGTCGCAAGGGGATCAAGGGTCCCGGCATGGCCCACCTTTCGGACAGGAAGGACCTGACGGATACTCCTGATCACATCAAATGAAATCACCCCTTCCGCCTTGTCAACCAGAAGAATCCCGTCAACTGGGTGTCCCATCTAAATACCGAACTGCTTCATTCAGAAATTCTCTCTTCACCACGTCGATAGGCCCCTTGCGCTCAAAACCCGCTGCCCTGGCATGTCCTCCTCCTCCAAAATGGACTGCCAACTCCGCCACATCAACATAATTATTGGAACGAAGGCTGAACTTCCATCCCTTCTTCTCCACCTCCCGGATAACCACGGAAACTTCCACTCCGGTGACGAACCGTGGGTAGTCAACAAAACGCTCGCTATCAATTCTCCTCGCGCCGGTCTCCTGGAACATCCGGGAAGTGATGGTCATGAGCCCGATTTTTCCGTCCTCGTAAAATTCCAGTGTTCCCAGAACCGCCTGAAGGAGATTCAATCTCGAAACAGAATATCCTTCCAGGACGATCCTGGAGATCTCCCAGGGTGATGCCCCCAAATCCACCAATTCGGCCGCTATCTCCAGGGTGCGGGAACTCGTATTTTGATACCTGAAAGACCCGGTGTCCGTCTGGATAGCCGCGAAAAGGTTGTTCGCGGTCATGGCTTCCAGTGGAAGCTCTGCACGCTTCAAAATCTGGTAGACCAATTCACCGGTTGAAGAGCTTTTTGGATCCACCAGGTTGATATCAGCAAAAAAATCATTTGTCTTGTGATGATCTATGCAGACAATAGGCTCCTTTCGGTCGACCACAGAACGGAGTGATCCCATTCTCTGGAGCTCTCCGCAGTCCAGTACGAACAACGCGTCAAATTGACTGTCTGCAGCAAAAGCCTGGACAACCCGGTCTGCTTCGGGCAATAAGCTCAATGGCGACTCAAGAGGCTCCGGGGTCACCATGATAGCCTTTTTGCCCGCTCGACTCAGGGAAGTGCCGAGGCCGAGCATGGACCCGATGCCGTCTGCATCCGGGTCAACGTGAGTGGTCATCAGGAACCTTTTTCCCCGTTGCAAAACGTCTACGATCTTGCTTTCAGCTTCTTCCTTATTCATCATCCTTCAGTCCGTCCAAAATTTGTTCCATATGACTTCCCGCAGCAAGCGAGGTGTCGTGAATAAATCTCATTTCAGGCACATACCGGAGAGACAATCGGACCCCGATCTCCCGCTTGATAAATCCCTTGGCACTCTCCATTCCCGCCTGTGCCAGCGTTACCTGGTTTTCTTCACCCAGGACGCTGAAATAGACCCTCGCCTGTTTCAAGTCATTGCTGAGACGAATTCCTGTCAGGGTCACACTGCTGACCCGTGGGTCGTTTACTTTTTCGAGGAGCAGGTACGCCATCTCATGCAAGATCTGCTCACCCACTTGTCTGGCCCTTCTGCCCGGTAACATCGCTCACTCCGCATTTTCACTTCATCTCATTCATTCTAAAAAATATCCTTTACCACAGAGTCACTGAGAACACAGAGTTTACCTCTTTTGTCCGATCGCGAGAGCCCGATCGGACAAAAGGAAAACTGTTCCTAAAAAACCAGAGTCAACTCATTCACCTATTTTGCATTCTTCCTCATCAATTTCTATGAAAACTGTTGAAACGTGCTGTCTCCTTGTTTGTTCCGAAAGTTTTCGGGACAAACAAGGAAGGTTGTTCTCTGTGCTCTCCGTGGCTCCGTGGTGGACAATCACAGCCTGATTAAGCCCCCTCTGAATGAATAACAATGCTGAGCCTTACCGCCTCAGATGTTCAAAATATCCATGTCCGTTTCGATCATCTGCGCCAGACAAAGTGAGTCGAGAAAATCTAAAACATGGTTCAGGGACGAATCAATGTGACGCCTATCATTCCCAACGGTCGCTATTCCCAGTTCGATCCGCTGCCACTTGTCATTGGACCCGGTCTCCGCGATCGCCATGTTAAAGCGGGCCTTCACCTTATCAGTCATGCTCCTGACGACTTTTCTCTTTCCCTTCAAAGAGCGATTCTCGGGGAGATAAAATACTATTTTTAGTATCCCCACCACCATACGATCTACAGTTCAGCCTCGACCTCTTTCAAATGGTAGAACTCCAGCACATCCCCGGGCTTTATATCCTGGAAATTCTCAAGACCAACTCCGCACTCATATCCAGTTTGGACTTCCTTCACATCGTCTTTGAACCGCTTGAGAGATGCAATTTTCCCGTCAAAAACAACAACGTCGTCACGCAGGAGGCGAACCTTTGCATTCCTTTCAATATGCCCGTCTGTGACATAACTTCCTGCCACGGTCCCCACTTTGGGAAGGTGAAAAATATCCTTTACCTGTGCCCTTCCGATAACATCTTCTTCAAAGACCGGTTCCAGGAGCCCCGTCATGGCATCTCTGATGTCCTGGAGTGCGTTGTAAATAACATCATAGTACCTGATATCCACATTCTCTTTTTCGGCAATAGTGACGACCCGTGGATTCGCCCGCACATTAAAACCTATAATCACAGCTCCCGAAGCCGAAGCCAGCATCACATCCGATTCCGCAATGGCACCGGTGGCGACGTGGATAATGTGCAGCTTTACATTTTCAGTGCTCAGCTTCTCCAGAGAACTTGACAGTGCCTCCAAGGACCCCTGCACATCGGCCTTCAGCACAATGTTCAACTCCTTTATTTCGCCTTCCTTGATTCGCTCAAAAAGATCGTCAAGGCTCACAATGCCGGTTCTCATTACCTCGTGTTTTTTCTTTTCTTCTACCCGGTGTCCTATGACCTGTTTTGCGGTTTTTTCATCAGGAACGACGATGAATTCATCTCCCGCCATGGGCACCCCGGAAATTCCGTAAATCTCAACAGGGAAGGAAGGCCCGGCGGTGGTAAATTTTTCCCCCCGATGGTTAGTCATGGCCCGTACCCGCCCATAGTGCTCGCCGCAGATAAAATATTGTCCGGTTTTGAGATTCCCCGTCTTGATGAGGACAGTGGCCACTGGTCCCCTGCTCTTGTCCAGCCTTGCTTCGATAATGCTTCCCCTTGCGGGTTTGTTCGGGTTCCCCCTCAGTTCCAGCATCTCAGACTGAAGCAGGATCAAACCCAGCAAATCATCGATGCCCTCTCCGCTCTTGGCAGAAATTTCCCCGAAAATAGTCTCACCACCCCACTCTTCCGGAGCAAGATCAAGTTCGGCCAGCTCTCGCCTCACCTTTTCCGGGTCAGCATCGGGCTTGTCGATCTTATTGATTGCAACGACAATGGGGATACCTGCAGCACGGGCATGGTTTATAGCCTCTTTTGTCTGAGGCATCACGCCGTCGTCAGCAGCCACTACCAGTACAATCAGGTCGGTTACCTTCGCACCACGGGCACGCATCGCGGTAAAGGCCTCGTGGCCGGGGGTATCAAGAAACACGATGTCCCCTCTCTCGGTCTTTACGTAATAGGCGCCGATATGCTGGGTAATTCCTCCCGATTCACCTCCGATAATATTTGACTTTCTGATATAGTCCAGCAAGGAGGTCTTCCCATGGTCCACGTGGCCCATTATCGTCACGACCGGCGGCCTCGAAACAAGGTCCTCTTCCAGGTCTTCCTCTTCCGCAATCAAGCGCTCTTCCTGAAAAGACCCAAGTTCCAATTCATACCCATATTCATCAGCAACCAATGCTGCTGTCTCAAAATCGATGGCTTGATTGATATTCGCAACAACCCCCAACACCAATAACGTCTTGATCAGGTCGGTTCCCTTGGCGCCCATGGCACGGGCAAGCTCAGCAACAGTAACAACCTCCTGCACTTTAATTCGCCGTTTAATGGCCTTCGGAACGGTAATTTCCGTGTGCTTCTGTCCCCTCTGGGCCTCTTTTGCTTTTCTTGCGCCTTTCTTGCCCTTTCTTTTGGGCCCCTTCCCTTCGTAGAGGTCAGCGCGTTCGAAAATTTCCTTCTTTTTATGCCGAATCCCGATCTTGGGGATTTCCTTTTCTTTTTCAGCCTTCCCTTTCTTCTTTCTCTTCTTGGAGGGTTTTGCCTTTATTGCCTCCTCCGCCACTTCCTTGGCAATCTCCAGCGGAGTAACGGCTGAAATCTTTTTTCTCTTAGCGGGCTCCGCCTCCTTGACTTCTTTCATCTCACGAATGACTGCCCGAAGAGGTCCTTCCTCGGGCCGCATTATTATCTTGGCGGGTTGCTCCCGTTTCTTTTTCTTTATCTTCTTGGTTTTTGCTTTTCCCAGCGCCTTTTCCTCAGCAGTTTCTTCCTCCCCTTTCTCCGGAAGGACCGTCTTGACTTCCACCTCTCCCGCCTGTTTGGTCCCTGTGGATTCCTCAAGCTTCTCGTCAACCGCCGGTTTTCCAGAATCGACAGCTTTCTCACCAACGACTGAGGGAACTTCGGTCACTTGCTCCCCTTCAGGAACCGTCACCGTCTCTTTTCCTGCCTCTTCCGGTACCCCTTCAGAGGGGGGCTCTTCTTCCACCTTGATTTCAGGAGCCTTCTTCTCCACTTCGACCCGCTTCTTTCGGCGCCGTATGATCGTGGGCTTGATCCTTTTTTCCTCGACAACCTCGGCGACTGCACCGGAAACAATCTTCCGGGCCTGAACAGCATTCTGCTCATCAAGCGTACTCATATAATTCTTAATATCCATACCCCCGGTCTGGAGCTTTTGAACAAGTTCCTTGCTATCCAGGTTTAGCTCCCGAGCCAGTTCGTAGACCCTCACTTTAGCCATACAATCCCCCAAAAATGATTCCTACAACCTCACCAAGTTCCCTGTGCAATCTCAGATCCTTTTCCTGAATGCCCTGGCGAGGCGTCTTCTCTCCCTGAGAAGCTCGATGCAACGCGCTTCATTACAGACATAGGCTCCCCGACCGGGAGCGCTACCGCTTCTATCTATGACCAACCTCCCACGTTCACTCAACACAAGACGAATCATGGACTTTTTGCTCCCCTTCCGGCCACACGATATGCATGTGCGAATCGGGATATGCCCTTTCCCCTTACTCATATCGTCTTGAACATTTCCCCTTGAAAACCGCCCGGTAATTTGACCGGGGAACAAACAGTTTTTATTCCTTTGGATTCTCCTCTATTTCCGGTTCAGACTCTTCATCGGCCGGTTGCCCTTCTTCATCATCCTCGGTCACAGTGTTTTCACTCTCTTGTGCAGCGCCTTCTTCGGGCGCAGTGTTTTTTTCCGGCGTGTACTCCCCGGCACTCTGAATGATGGCCTGTGCATCCTCTTCAGGGATATCACCGATGGACATCAACTCATCCACGGTAGCACCTGCCAAATCCCGTGCCGACCGAAAGCCTTCCTCAAAAAGGTTTCCCGCCAGTTTTTCTCCAACGCCCTCCACACCAATCAGAGACATATAGTTTTCTTTCAAGGCCTCGCTGTAGTGGCTCTCGCTGGTAACGTCCAGTTTCCATCCAGTCAATCTCGACGCCAGTCGGACATTTTGTCCCCGCTTCCCGATCGCCAATGACAGCTGGTCATCAGGGACGACAACCTCCATGGTCTGATTTGTCTCATCCATGATCACCCGAACGATTTCAGCGGGAGCAAGGCCGTTACAAATGAACTTTGCGGAGTCAGGGTCCCATGTAACGATATCTATTTTTTCTCCCCGCAGTTCCTGGACCACCGCCTGGACCCTGCTCCCTTTCACCCCTACGCAGGCACCCACGGGATCCACATCCGACTCTTTCGAAGAGACGGCTATCTTTGCGCGACTTCCCGGCTCCCGGGCGACCTGCACAATTTGTACGATCCCCTCGGAAATCTCGGGGACCTCCGTCTCAAAAAGGGCTGAGAGAAAATTCGGATGGGTCCGTGAAAGGATAATCTGAGGTCCCCTGCTGAATTGCTTCACGTCGAGGATATATGCCCTGATCCGATCTCCCTGCCGATATGACTCCCTTGGAATTTGTTCCCTGCCGGGCAGTTCAGCTTCCGTACGCCCGAGATTAACGATGATAGCCCCTTTGTCAAAGCGCTGAACTATACCGTTGATAATTTCTCCTTTTCTGTCCTTGAAATCGTCGAAAACGATATCGCGCTCGGCTTCTTTCAGTCTTTGCATGATCACCTGTTTCGCGGACTGCGCGGCGATCCTTCCGAAAGAGCCCATATCCATTTTCATGCCAAGGCTGTCCCCCAACTCGGACTCAGGGTCCAACTCCCTGGCCTCTTCCAGAGAGACATGCAGGTGTTCATCAGTCACCTCTGAAACCACTTCTTTGAATTCAAAGACTTCTATTTCACCCAGCTCATCGTTGAAGCTTACTTCCATATCGCGCTCGGCACCGAATGTCTTCTTTGCAGCCGCTTTCACCGCCTCTTCCAGGGCCTGGACAAGCACGTCTTTTTCAACGCCCTTTTCCCGGCTCACTTGCTCTATCATCTTTTTTAGATCCGTTAACATTTTTCTCCTGCTCCACCATTCATTGGGTTGATTCTTCTATGGATGGGCACTAGTTATTCATAGACAAGGTTCGCCTTGTCAATTCCCTTCATCGGCAACGCGGTTTCCTTCTGGTCAACCTCGACCACAATCGTTCCTTCCTTCATACCGCTCAGGCGACCGGTGAAATTGCGGCGCCCTTCCATGGGGCTTTTCATCCGTACTTTCACTTTTTTCCCCATGGCCCACACAAAATCTTTTTCCTTTTTCAGGCGCCGGTTGAGCCCGGGAGACGAAACCTCCAGCACATATCTTTCCGGAATGAGATCCTTTACATCGATCAGAACACCAATCTCCCGGCTCACACGGGCGCAATCATCAAGAGTCACTCCGCCGGGCCTGTCCATGTATAGCCTGAGCACCCTTCTCCCCCCTGCGGCAACGTATTCCACATCAACAAGTTCAAATCCCATCTCGCCAAGGACGGGTTCCACGAGCATGATTATTTGATCGATTATCATGCCACCCGGTACATTCATCGTCTATTCAACACCCCTCTCAGCCTTCCGCCTTCAACCTAAACAGCCAATTAGCCCTATACATACAAAAAGCGGGCTAAAGGCCCGCTTCCTCATCTGCAGACTAGATTGTAGGGAGTATCTCCGTAAATACCCTTCGGCGATATGAGCTAGCCAACGTCGAGCCCGCAATTTGAAGAAGCCTTTTTCCACAAGGGGATTGACAACCTCAAAAAGGGAAGCAGGCCTCAAAGGCCTGAGAATGGAGCGGGCAACGGGGTTCGAACCCGCGACACCAAGCTTGGGAAGCTTGTACTCTACCAGCTGAGCTATGCCCGCCCGGTTCCATTCATCCTTTTCCCCATATATAAACAAAGGGAGAGGATATTTGGAAATGCATTATAAGGGCAACTCCTGCCTCAGTCAAGTGCTAAATTTGTACCGCCTTCAGGACTTGACAAATGTTCCGCCTGCATATAAACTTTTTCGCACTATTCAGGGAGATAGGCTGCAATTGCATTCTCGGCTTGACCTGCACTGCGCAAATCGTGAGAGCCTTCAGGCTGCAGTTTAAGCAACCTGGGATGAGTAATGAATCTTCATATTACCAACTCCAGCTGGGAGCTAGTCAGAAAATTTGGAAGATGACTCTGGTCAAGGCCTTCTGGGCCGGCTGAAATCCTTGCTCAGAAGAAGGGGGCACCTGGGCGACAGCAGTGATCTCACCGAAGAGATCCATGACCTGATGGATGAGGGTCAGGCCAAAGGCCTTGTCAGCAATGAAGAAAGCGATATGGTCTTCGGGGTCCTGGATCTCAAGGAAACCAAAGCTCATTCCATCATGGTCCCTCGGATTGAGATTTCATCCGCCCCTGTTGATGCCAGCCTGGGCGAGATTATCAAACTTGTGGCTGATTGCGGGCACACGAGGATACCCATCCACAAGGAAAATATTGATCAGATCGTCGGCATCCTGCACGCCAAGGATCTCCTCAAATTGTGGGGAGAAGATCCCCATTCCATCATCCCCTCCCGGATCCTGAGAAAACCGTACTTTGTCCCCGAAAACAAGCTGTTAAATTATCTTCTGAAAGAATTGAAAGAGAAAAAGACCCATCTTGCCGTGGTAACTGACGAATACGGTGGCACTGCGGGCATTGTCACTATCGAGGATATCCTGGAGGAAATCGTTGGGGAGATTCAAGACGAACATGATAACGATCTCCCCCTTATTGCCAGGCTGGACAAGGATCGTTTTCTGGTCGATGCGCGACTTGAGGCGGAACGTCTTGAGGAAGTCCTTGACATAAAACTTCCGGAAGGGGATTTTGAATCAGTGGGAGGATTCATCATTCACATGCTGGGAAGAATCCCCGATGGAGGTGAAACATTTTCTTTTGAAGACCTTGATGTTACCATTCAAAATGCCAATCAGAGAAAAATCAACAAGATAGTCATCCAACGGAAGCCTCCTCCCACAGAGTCGCCTTCCTGATCATCATCCACTCTTTATGCCTGAAATACGCGAAAATCAGACTCATGAGAAACAACTCCTTGCCGTCTTTGCCGGACTCCTGCTGACAGGGCTTTTCCCTCCCTCCGGTCTTTCCTGGATTGCTTGGGCAGCCCTGCTCCCCCTCTTCATCTCTCTTAAAGATACAACACCATCTCAGGCCCTGAAACTGGGCCTGCTCGCCGGGATGTCCCATTACTTGTCCCTCATGTATTGGATCATCTTTGTTCTCGACCATTACGGAAACCTAGGGCTGTTCCTGAGTCTCGGCCCCTACTTCCTTCTCTCTTTTTATCTATCCGTTTTCATGGCTGTTTTCTGCTGGGGATCTGTACGGATCTTGCGCAGTGTGCCTTTTCCGTGGCCCTTTGTCGCGGGCCTCTGGGTCTCCCTCGAATATATCAGAGCAAACTTTCTTTCCGGCTTTCCGTGGTGCCTGCTGGGTTACAGCCAGTACGCTCACCTGCAAATCATTCAGGTAGCCGATATTACAGGGGTATACGGCGTTTCCTTTTTGATCGTTCTCTCAAACGGTCTCCTCTATTCTCTTTTGTTCAAGCCTTCGGAGAACGCATCAATGTTTTTTCGCCTGCAATTCTTCCTGGGAGTTGCGCTCCTGTTTGCGGCGGTCTCTTACGGATTTTACCAAACAGATTCCCAACGAGAATCCGAGCAACGGAAAAACATCACCTGTGCCGTCATACAACCAAACATAGACCAGTCCGTTAAATGGGATCCCGCCTACCAGGCGCAAGCCACGAACATCTATCGAAAGTTGACGGTTAATGTTTCTTCAGCGCATCCCCGATTGATCCTGTGGCCTGAAACGGCGGTCCCCTTTTTTTTCCAGGATCCATCCGATCTCTCAGAGAGCGTCCGGTCGCTCGTCCATGCAGTGCATGGTGACTTGCTGTTCGGCAGTCCCGCCTACCGCCGCAAGGGCAAGGGCTATGCCTACTATAATCGGGCCTACCTTCTCAGCACGAATGGCCGGATTACTTCCTACGACAAGGTTCATCTGGTTCCTTTTGGAGAATATGTCCCCATGAAGCACCTGCTTTTTTTTGTTGACCGCCTCGTGGCGGGTGCTGGAGATTTTGAGCCGGGAAAAGATGTATCTCCTCTCAGAGACGGCGAAATCACCATTGGCCCTTTGATCTGCTTTGAGGCCATATTCCCCGAACTTGCCCGGAAACAGGTAAAGAAAGGCGCGCAGATTCTTGTGAACCTCACGAACGATGCCTGGTTTGGTGCCACCAGTGCACCTTACCAGCACCTGGCCATGGCCGTGCTCCGGGCGGTTGAAAACCGCCGGCCGCTCATCCGCGCCGCCAATACCGGCATCAGCGCGTTTATCAGTCCCACCGGGAAAATCGAAGCGAGATCCCCTCTTTTCGTGGAGTACACCTTGATCAGGGATGTGCACCCTGCATCTTCTCCCCTCACCTTCTACACACGCTTTGGAGATCTTTTTGCGCTGCTTTTCTGCGCAATTTCCGTACTGGTCCTGGTATGGGGTTTTTTCTTGCCGAAAAAAGGAAGGGGCAAAAAGGAGGGCAGGATGCAACTCCCTACCAGTTTGGGGGGGAATTCACGATAAAAATAACGTTCTCCCATTTCCCCGGGTTATGCCAATGGTGCAGGGTCTCACTCCGATAATACATCAGGTCGCCTTCATAGAGATGGTACTCTTGATCATTCAGGTAGTAGACTAGTTCCCCACGTATGACGTACACCAGTTCCTCTCCTACATGACTGCTGGCAATCTTTTTTCCCTGCCCCGGGGGGTTCACATAGAGGGTAGCCTGAAGATTAGCGCTGCTCTTTCTGACCAGCGATTCACAGTATGAGGAAGGGCCTTCCACGTTCAGCACGACGCCTTGACCCTTGCGGGTAATGGAACCAAGTTTCTGCTCATCATGACCCTCAAAAAGCCGAACCATGGTGATCTCAAGGGATTTTGTTATTTTCCAGAGGTTCTCAACAGATATATTTACCTTTCCGTGCTCGAGCTGACTCAGAAAGCTGATGCTCAGATCCGTACGGGCAGCAAGCTGTTCGAGGGAAATCTTCCTTTCTTTCCTTGCCCTGCGGATATTTGCCCCCAACTGTGAGTTATATTTGGGCCCGGGTTCTGTCATATTCATTGTCCGTACTTTTTTGCTGTATTTAAATTTCTTCAGGTAATAAGATTTTTATTCCTTCTTAACAGGTTCTTATAGGTATTGCAACCCGATGATATTTATTATTTTTAGATAACATGTTCACCAGGGTTTTGTGAAAAGCCAAAAAGATACATCTGATCATGAAAAAAGAAACTTTTAACTATATTAAAAAAGAATTGATATCCACCAATCAACTTGGTAACATGCAAGATAACTTTCTCGCCCCAATCAATCACCATTTCGACGAGAGGACCAAATGGCACGTCTGAAAGTCACTGTGGAGAGGATTGACGGTTACTGTAATCAGCCGCTGCTGGTCGGCGATTATATCATCATTGACGGTGGCAAATTGATTATTCCCGAAGGAAAACACATGTGTATGTGGGCATTGCAGAGTATGATGCCCATTTTTCCTGTCCTGCAAAGAGGAGAAGTCAAAGAAGGAGACTGGGCTACCAAAGTCAGCCAGTTCTGCTGTCCGGATCCCAAGGGCTCAGTCCATTATCGTATCGAAAGGATTTAATCACAATGATTAGAGTTGATCCCCAGAAGTGTTCTGGGTGCCTTCGCTGCCAGGTGAACTGCTCTTTTTTACATACAGGCAGGGTAGGTCGAAGCCGGGCAAGGGTGAAGGTGGTCAAAATAGAGGACCTGGGTATTGACTATCCTGTCATATGCCGGCAGTGCAAGGAGCGTTATTGTACGCGATGCCCTGAGTCAGCCATTGAGGTCGGGGCTTACGGTCAGATAATTGTCTCCCCTACCCTGTGCGTTTCCTGTGGCACCTGCGAGACACTCTGTCCAATCGGTGCTATCGAGCTTTACGATGATATACCCTATGTATGTGACCTCTGCGGCGGTGAGCCGAGATGCGTCGCGCAATGTAATATGGGCGCCATATGGTATGACCCTGATCCTGGCGATGTCATCAGTCTCAAAGCCTTTAAGAAGCGTGGAGGGAAAGATCCGGAGACCAAACGAGTTAATTATGCCCTTGAAATGACGAAAGATTTGCGTGAGCGCTGGAAATCCAGTATGGAGGGATAACATGCTTTACGGCTATGGCGGACACATTCTCCGGGTTGATCTGACGAGTGGAAAGATCATCAGGGAGAAGAGCGATCCCCACTACATGTTGAAGGCCATAGGCGGTCGTGGATTGAATTCATTACGGCTCTACGATGAATTACAGAGGGACATCGATCCCTTGTCACCCGAGAACCTCTTGCTTATTGGTGTTGGTCCGCTCACTGGCTCGCTTCTCAGTTCCTCTGCCTATATGACCATCTCAGGCAAATCCCCTATGACCGGGATCCTCGGGGATTCCGCTGCAGGAGGTTTTTTTGGCCCTGAATTGAAACAGGCCGGGTACGATCAGATTGTCATCACAGGAAAAGCAGAAAAGCCTTCTTATCTCCTTATCTTTGACGATCATGTGGAAATCAGGGATGCTTCACCCATGTGGGGTTCCGATATCTGGCAAACAACATCACGCATCCGGTCCGAATTGGGAAGCAATGCCTTCCAGGTTGCCGCTATCGGCCCTGCCGGTGAAAACCTCGTCAAATTTGCAACGGTCGCCTGCAACAATTCCAGGATGTTCGGACGCACCGGCATGGGTTGCCTTTTCGGCTCTAAGAACCTTAAGGCCGTCACCGTCCGCGGTACCAGACCCATTTCTGTCGCCGACACGCTGCAATATCTCGACCTCTGCAGAGAAATGGATGAACGAATTCTTCGCCACCCGGAATGGGATGACCGTCATGAGATGGGATCGACACTGCTCATGACGGCCCTCAACAATATCGGCATTCTGCCCACAAATCATTTTCAAAAAGGCGTATGTGATTACGTCGACCAAATCAGCGGTCAGACGCTGGCCCAAAAATTCAAGGTCAAGAACAAGAGCTGTTTCAACTGCAATATCCATTGTTCACGGTATTATAGAACGAAGGACACTGAATCAGAGGGTCCGGAGTTTGAGACCCTATGCAGCTATTCCTCACGAATTGGGGTAGATGACCTGGAATTCACGCTGAAAATAGCGGCCTACCTTAACCGTATGGGAATAGATGCCCTCAGCAGCGGGGAAACCATCGGTTGGGCAATGGAGTGTTTCCAACGCGGGCTTCTGAATAAAGATGATACCGATGGGTTGGATTTCACGTGGGGCAACAAACAAACCATAGAAAAAATTCTAGGGCTGATCGTTCAACGCAAGGGGATTGGGGATGCATTCGCTGAAGGGACTCGCTCGCTGGCCCGGCAATTTGGCAAGGACACTGAAAAATATGCCCTCCACGTAAAGGGACTGGATATCATATGCGGGGATCCAAGGGGAATCAAGGCCTTCGGCCTGACCTATGCCATTGCCTCCCGTGGGGCGGACCATCTGAGAGCAGAGCCCTTCTTTGAGTTGACCGAACGGTACGATGAAGCTGAAAAACGCTGGGGCATTCGCGATATTGCTGATCGCCTTTCAAATAATGGAAAAGCAGTACTTGTGGAGCATACGGAACGGCAGGCCCTCATTACCGATTGCATGACCATGTGCAAAAATATCGGACTTTCTATGGACATTTTGGACTTCGAGCTTGTTTCACGCCTGCTGGTGGCGGGCACTGGGCTGGGCTTCACGCCGGAAAAAGTTGAGAAGGATCTTCGATCAATCATAGATGCCGAGAGGAAAATGAACATTGACTTTGGAGTCGACTCATCCATGGATACGCTGCCTCATCGCTTCACCGACGAACCCCTCGAAGAAGGGCCTTCAAAGGGCCAAGTTGTTCCGATTGAGCAAATGGTAAAACAATACTATAAATTACGCGGGTGGGATGAAGAGGGGAAACCTTCTTGATCCGCGTGCGGTATTGATATAGAATAAGATTTATACATCATATTAACCAGCTTTACCGAGGAGGGGAAAAGATGAAGAAATCGTTTGTGTTGTTTTTTTCCGTGATTGCGGCTGTACTACTTTCCTTTGGGACAGGGTTCTGCGCGAATGTATCCAAAGGCATTCATGTTGGGGATGCTGGCGCCTTCACGGGGGATGCTGCCGCACCCTGCATGGAGATCTTCAACTCCGCGCAGATTGCCGTAGATGAATGGAATGCAAAGGGTGGCATTCATGGGGTGAAGATAAAGCATATCATGGGAGACGATGCAATGGACCCGGCCCAAGGGGTCAATGTGGCCCATAAATTTGTCGCCGATAAGTTGATGTATGGCGTGATTGGTCCTCCCATGAGCCACATTGCGCAGGCCACTCTCAAAATATACGGCAACGCTGATCTCGCCTGTATTACTACCGCGGCATCAAAGCCAAATCTGACTGATCAGGGATACAAGAACTTTTTCAGGGTGAACGCGAGAAATGATGCCCATGGGTGGAATTGTGCCCTCTTCATGAAAAAGTACCTCAAGGCTAAGAAGGTGGCCATTCTGAACGAAAAAGTAGCCTATTGTGAAAACATGGCAAGCGAAACCATAAAAGGGCTGAAAAAGCTGGGGATCACCGACTTTATGCAAGATACCATTGTGGCCGGCTCAAAGGATTTCTCTGCAGTTCTCACGAAGGTGAAAGTCTTCAACCCAGATGTATTGTTTTTCATCGCTACTGCCGCCCCTGATCAAGCCATAGGCGTTCGGCAGATGAAGGAGCTTGGTATCCACGCGATCTTTTTCGGAACAGAAGGCGCCAGGGACAAGAAAGACTTTATAGCTGCCTCCGAAGGCGCCGCGGAAGGTGCTTATGTGTACCATTTTTCCCCGGATATATTCTCAATCCCGGAGGCACAGGGATACGTGAAAAAATACGAGAAAAAATATGGTACGCTGAGTGGGTTCGGACCACCTGCTTACGAGGCCATGAACATATTGCTGACAGCCATTGACAAGGCCGCAAAGGACGGGCAAATAACCAGAAAAGAAGTTGTTAAGTACCTGCACCAAACCAAAAACTACCGCGGTATCCTGGGCTTTCCTATCACATTCGATGAAAAGGGCGATCTTGAAGGCGGAGCGACCTACTTTTTCAAGGTCGTGGGAAACAATTTCAAACAGATTACCGTCATGACCGGAAAATAGAAAAGCACACTTTTGATTCATCGACCAAAGGCCTTGACACACTTCTCGTCAAGGCCTTTGCTTCTTCCCACTTGCAGGCCGGGAAAAGCGAAAAGAAGACCTCACCATGGACGTGTACCTTCAGCAATTGCCTCAGCAGCTCATTAACGGTCTCACCCTTGGCGGTGTATACGCACTGATCGCGATTGGGTATACCATGGTCTATGGTATTCTCTTCATGCTCAATTTTGCCCATGGTGAAATCTATATGATCGGAGGTTTTGCCGGATGGTGGGTCCTTCATCTCCTGAGCGTCAACAGCCAGCCTGTGATGAATGCGGCGCTTATTATATCTCTCATGATTATCGCTGCAATGGCCGTATCCGGTCTGCTCGGCGTGTTGGTGGAGCGATTTGCCTACCGCCCTCTGCGACAGGCGCCGCGGATCAACCTTCTTCTCAGTGCCCTTGGCGTATCCATATTTTTGCAGAACCTGGTATTAAACTTTCAGGGGGCAAAACCTCGTTTTTTTCATGTGATGTCCCTGGTCCCTGAAAATATCAGAGTTATTGAAGTTGGAAATACTGTTTTTTCTTTTATGAGGATACTGGTCATCGTCGTTTCATTTGTTCTCATGGGTCTTCTGACCTACGCGATAAAAAAAACAAAGACGGGAAAAGCCATGAGGGCGACAGCGCAGGATATAGAAGCCGCCACATTCATGGGCATCGATACGGATCGCATTATCGTGTATGTTTTTTTGATTGGTTCGGCGCTTGGAGGTGCTGCAGGCACACTGGTTGGATTGCTTTTCACTCAGGTGGACTACTATGTAGGCTTTCAAGCAGGTCTGAAGGGATTCACTGCTGCCGTCCTCGGGGGTATAGGAAATATATCAGGTGCCATGCTCGGAGGAATCATTCTTGGCTTAACTGAGGCTCTCGCAACAACCTTTTTCCCATCGGCATATAAAGATGTCGTCGCTTTCACCATCCTCATCATTGTTCTCATCTTCAGGCCATGGGGACTGATGGGAGAGAAAATACCTGAAAAAGTTTAGGGGATGTATTATCTGTGGCGTGGCAAATAAGTAGAAGGAATGGAATACTCAGCTCTGCAGCCATTTTAGTTGCACTAGCTGTTTTGCCGCATATCATGCCCAATGATTACTGGCTGAGGATTTATGGCATCACTGGGATCTATATCATGCTCTCCCTTGGCCTCAATGTGGTGGCAGGGTTCGCTGGGCTTTTGGATCTCGCATATGTCGCCTTTTTCGGCATTGGAGGTTATACATTTGCCCTTCTCTCCTCGAACCACTTCAATATTCACCTGCCTTTTCTGATCGTCTTACCCATTGCTGCAATCGTGACCATGGGATTCGGTTTTGCCTTAGGCGCAACGAGTATCAGATTGAGTGGAGATTATCTGGCCATTGCCACTCTGGCCTTTGCGCAGATTTTTAGGCTCTTGCTGATAAACCTTGACAGGCCAATTGATATCACCGGAGGCGTCAACGGAATATATAATTTTGATCCAATCCATATCCTTGGCATAAAGATCGTCTCTCCTGAAAGTTATGCGTATCTTATTTGGTTTTCAGCCCTCATCGTCGTCATCGGATGCTTTCGACTAAAAAACTCACGATATGGCAGGGGGTGGAATGCCATTCGGGAAGATGAACTTGCAGCGCAGGTACTCGGCGTGAACATCACTTGGATGAAACTAAAGGCATTTGCAGGAGGGGCATTAATTGCCGGGGGAACAGGCGCATTTTTCGCTTCCTTCCAAGACTCTGTCTTTCCAAACAATTTCGATTTTCCACAATTGGTCATTGTTTATTGCATGGTGATACTTGGCGGGCTCGGGAATATCTTGGGGGTTGTACTTGGTGCCGTCCTCCTGTCCGTTCTCCCAGAATTCCTGCGCGAGTATGGCGCCTATAGAATGATGTCCTACGGTCTCATTCTGATCGTCCTGATGGCCCTGAGACCCCAAGGGCTCCTGGGCACTATCGGGTTTCTCACAAAGACCAAAAAGAGACCGGACAAAGACGAAACCGGTATCCTTCGAGCATCTACTGATCTCTACTATGAGGGAGCACAGGAGACAGAATGCAAAAGAGCAGAAACAGGAAAACACTGCAAAGGAGATCATGTAGTCCTGGAACTCAAGGGAGTATCCATGAATTTTGGCGGTGTCACAGCCGTCAATAACCTGCATTTTCATCTCTTTGAAAGGGAAATCTTGAGCATTATAGGGCCCAACGGTGCCGGGAAATCAACGGTTTTCAACCTCATCTCCGGTATATATAAGCCTGACAAAGGTTCTATTCTCTATAAAGGATCAGAACTCGCGGGACTGAAACCGCATCGGGTGCTCAAGGCAGGCATCGCAAGAACGTTTCAAAATTTGAGGTTGTTTAACAAAATGACCGTTTTAGATAATGCCAAGGTTGCTCAATTCCACCGAACCAAATCCGGGCCGTTCTCTATCCTGTTGCACCTCCCTCGCTATAAGAAAGAAGAAGCGGAATGTGAAAGATACGCCAAGGAAGTCTTGGGACGTTTTGGAAGAAGGCTTACGGGATACCGCCTTGAACAAGAGGCGATGTTCCTCTCTTATGCAAACAGGAGACGTCTTGAGATAGCCCGCGCTCTCTCCACAAAAGCGAAGGTCCTTATGCTTGACGAACCATCTGCAGGGATGAACCCCCAAGAGACATTTGAAATAACCGATTTTATTAAACAACTTCGGGATGATTACGGATACACGATACTGCTGATTGAACACAAATTGAATCTGGTAAGAAAAATTTCTGATAGAGTCATCGTCCTCGACTATGGAAGAAAGATAGCCGAAGGCAGCTATGAGGACGTTGCGAGCAACACACAAGTTATTGAAGCGTATCTGGGAAGGAAAGGCCATTAATCCATGAACAAGACGCCTGTCCTGGAACTTATCGATGTCGATACCTATTACGGAAACATTCAGGTCCTCTATGACATAGATATCACAATCAATGATGGAGAACTGATTTGCCTTTTGGGGGGAAACGCATCGGGAAAATCAACTACACTCAAGACTATCCTCGGCGTATGTAAAATCAAGAAAGGGATTCTCCGACTCAAAGGCGAAAGAATTGATGGCAAATCCACGAAAGATATCATTTCAAGAGGTGTGGCCATTGTCCCTGAAAACAGGAGAATTTTTCCAAGAATGACAGTACTCGAAAACATGGAGATGGGTGCATTTCTGAGGACGGATAGAGAAGGGGTGAAAAGGGATATCGAAAAAATGCTCCTGCTCTTTCCTGCTCTGAAAAACAGACTTTTTAACCCTGGAATTACTCTCAGCGGGGGTGAACAGCAGATGCTTGCCATGGTACGTGCTCTCCTGTCCAATCCAACCATCCTTCTTATGGATGAACCATCCATGGGCCTTGCGCCTATTCTCGTGGACCAACAATTCGAACTGATTCAACAGGTGAACGAACGAGGAACTGCAGTTTTTGTAGTGGAGCAAAATGC
>Ga0315540_10000323_pt1 | contig 26617 bp, 20 predicted proteins | sample SalMarSW160110MG_FD_203677 | JGI IMG/M metagenome (GOLD analysis project Ga0315540, IMG submission 203677) | Salt marsh sediment microbial communities from the Plum Island Ecosystem LTER, Massachusetts, United States - Salt Marsh Sediment SW1601-10 ...
AGCGCGAATCCCGGCGCCTCTACTCAGGATATGCCGCCAACGACCCGGATTTCAGCATACCACTCGCCGCGTAGCGGGCGCGGACGACGGGTTGCACCCGTCCAAGCGTGCATTCTTCCCAGAAACCCCTGCCTTGACGGAGTCCCCCTTCTTGTTTTCAAAGGCGACGAAGAAACTGCCGCCAGAAACGCACTATTTATTAATGCGCTCTGGGCCTCCTTTATATTCGATTATGCGGCACGGCAGAAGATCCATGGAGCCCATCTCACGAAGGCCATCGCATTACAGCTGCCGACTCCAAGGCCATCTGATTTCGATAGACTATTTAGTCAAATCGCGTTTAGCGAATTTATCTTGCCGCGCGCAGTCGAGATCACTATCGTTACTCACAGTTTGGCACGGCTAGCCAGATATGTTGGGTATCTGGAGCGGCCATTCCGCTGGGACGAAAATCGCCGCTTTTCCTGATCCGGTGTGAACTGGACGCTGCATTCTTTCACCTGTATTTCCCTGCCAACCAAGATGGCCACTGGCGCCCGGCGCGTCGATCGGACGGTTGCCCCTACGATGAAACCCCTGCGCAACTTGCGGAGCTGAAAGGCTACTTCCCGACCCCGCGCGACGCTGTGGCTTACATCATGGATACCTTCCCTATCGTCAAGCGCAAGGACGAGGCGCGGTTTCGCGAGTACCGCACCAAGCGCGTCATCCTCGAGATCTACGATGCCATGCAGCGCGCGATCTCGACCGGCGAGCCCTACCAGACGCTCCTCGATCCGCCCCCTGGCGATCCTCGCGCTGCGCATCTGCCCAAAGGCCAACGACGGCCAGCCGGCGAGGCCTACGAGCTCACCGACCTGCTGGACCTAGACCTGTCCGGCGAAACCATGCCCCTTCGGCTTACGAACGGCACGGGCAAGAGCGAGGATGTCCCCTTCCGCTTCCTGCGCGACAGCGATCCACTGCCCGACAAGAATCAAATCGTCGTCATTCGCCATCCAGCGCTCCACGAAGGGGATGTGAGCCGCCCGATCGCGGTCGGCAAGTTCCTCTGGTCCCGCCAGCAGGACATGGAGACGGGTGAGCCCATCGTGGCGGTCACCCTCCGCGGCTTCGGACCTCTGATCTCGCTTCGGCTCACCGAGGCCGAGTGGGCAACCTTCCGCCCCCTTGCGGTCGCCGTCAGCAATTGAGGCGCTCAGATCCCTGAATGGCCAGACTGATCCCAAAGATCTCCGTCGAGGAGATCACGCTCAAACCCGAGCGCGACGTCGCCCGCGCCCTCGTCGAGAAACTGCCCAACGACTGCATCGTCTACCACAGCTATCCCTGGCTCCGGCCGGAACGCAACGACCGCGACACCAAAACCTTCCTTAAAGAGGGTGAAGCCGACTTCGTCATCATCGTCCCCTCCCACGGCATATTGATACTTGAGGTCAAGGGCGGTGTGATCCAATACGAGCCCGAGGACCGCCGCTGGGTCCGCGTCCTGGGAAACGGACAGATCAAGGGGATCACCGACCCGTTTGAGCAGGGCCGCAAGAGCAAGCACTACCTCAAGGACGCAATCATCACGGCAGGCTATGCCACGAGAGGGAGCCTGCCCTTCACCATTGGCCATGCCGTCATCTTTCCCGACTGCCAGTATCGGGGCGAGATGCCGCCGGGCGCCGATCCCGCGGTGCTGTTTTCGTCACCCGACCTCGAGTTTCTCGATCGTCGCGTCAAGGACGCGCTCAACCATTGGTGTTGCGTGCCCAACCCGGGGCGACTGGAAACCGAGGACCTGCGAGCCATCCAGCGCGGTATCTCTCCAGCCTTTCAGCTCTTGCCGGTGCTCTTCCGCCAACTCGAGGAGCAAGAGGAGAAGCTGTTCCGACTGACCGAGGAGCAGATCCGCACCCTCGAACTCCTCTCCCAGTGGGACCGTGCAGCGATCGAAGGCATCGCCGGCTCAGGCAAGACGCTGCTTGCCCGCGCACAAGCACAGCGATTCGCCGACGAGGGCAAGAAGACACTCCTCGTCTGCTACAACAAGGCCCTCGCCGCTTGGCTGCGCGAATCCATTCCCGAACCCTACGCGGACTTCATCACCGTGCGCCACTTTCACGGGCTGTGCCGCGAGTGGTGCAACCGCGCCGCCATCCCATTCGCCCCTCCCGCGCGCGATCGGGACCAGTTCTGGCGCTCCGAAGCCCCATCGAAGCTCCTCGACGCCCTCGACCTGCTGCCCGACCGCTTCGATGCGGTGGTCGTGGACGAGGGCCAAGACTTCTACCCCGACTGGTGGCTGTGCCTGGAGATGCTCAACACCAACACGGACAAGGGGTGCATGTACGTCTTCTACGACCCTGCCCAAAACCTCTTCGTCGAAGACCGCGCCTCCATGCCCGCGCTAGGGAAGCCGATAACCCTGCGGCACAACTGCCGCAACACCCGCAGCATAGCAGCCACATGCGCCGCGATCCTGCGCCTCGCAATCGCAACGCACCCGAACGCTCCTGATGGCGTCCAACCCAAGGCCCTCGTTGCTCCCGAGGCCGAGGAGCAGCGAAAGGCCGCATCGGCCTGCGTCGAAGAATGGATCAAACGGGGCCACCTCAAGCCATCCCAGGTCGCTATCCTCTGCCCCAATCGCCGCGACCACTCCTCGCTGAGAAATGACGCCAAGCTAGCGAGCGTCCCACTCACCGACGACCTCGACCGCTGGGCCAAAGACGGCGCCGTCCTCTTCTCCACCATCCGCGCCTTCAAAGGCCTCGAAGCCGACGCAATCGTGATGCTCGACATCCCGCCCCCCGGCTCCGTGCCCTACTTCTCCACAGCCGATTTCTACGTCGGTGCATCCCGCGCGAAGCATCTTCTCACCGTGTTGGCACTGGAGGACGGCGTGATCGGTCATTGAACAGGTTAAGCGACCTTTGAGAATCCTCCCCACAATGCACGCGCAACCGAGTAATACGACGAAAAAGAAGTTACGCACACTCTAAGACAATTCGGCAAGATGAAAGGCCAAAAACTTGTCAAACGCAGCGCACCGTTCCGATGCCGCTGCAGCGCCCACAGACCCACGCATAATAGCCAATCCTTGTGATGCAATGGCACAAGAAAAGCAAACATACAAGACGATTGCGGAAGTTTCCCGCCTCACGCCTAAGCAGCAAGTCGATTATCTTAAGGACCAATGGGGAATGGCAGACCTCCAGGTCCGCGGCCGATTGACGCTGGAACGCGATATTTGGTGGTTATCTGACGTCACAGATACGAAGGGCAGAGAGCTCATCTATCCGCTATCAAATCAACATACGCCTGGAAGTTTGAGGGTGGATCGCGTTTTCGTCACTCCCGTGACCGCTCATGACGCGGAGGGACTTCGCTCAGATGTTTACGTAAATTCAGCCCTCAAACTTGCTTCCGACAAAGAGCGGCACAAACGAAATAACCCTCTACACATTCAGGCGATCCCCAGGTCGATCCGAGTGCTGCGGCACATTCCGACCGATCGGATACATCAGCGACAGGATGGCAGCATAGATCTGGAAGAAACGCTCTGCCGTGGGTACGTCGATGAAGTTTGTGCAGAATCGACTGCTGAGATTGACAGGCTCCAGCAACAGCTCAACGAGCTCAAGTACGAAACAGCGAATGCAGCCACGCAGTTACACGCGAAGCGCCACGAGGCAGAACAGGCAGAGAGCCAACTCGCTGAAGCACAGCGTGCATTAACCGACGTTCAGTCGGAGCACCAGCGCTTGCACGAGGAAATGGAATCGGGCTTCGCTGAAAAACGGGAGACCCGGGAGCACGAAGCGCGCGACCATGAGATAGCCCTTGAACAAAGTTACGAGGCGCAACAGCAGGCATTCCAACAAGAGCTGGACGCCATCGAACAGGAAGTGATCGTGGCGCGCAAGAGGCGAGACCGCGAGCATGATGCGATCGAAAGCCAAACCGCCGCCTTGCGGGCCTTCGTCAAGAGCCGAATCGAACCGCTGCACCGCCTCGAACTGCTTTCTGACGCGCAATGGGATGCACTGTTTCCCAATACCAACGACGTAACCGGGGATCCCGAACGCGCCGACTGGCCCGAATTCGACGGTGACGTTTCGGGCGCTATCGAGCACGTCCAGCGCTATCTCTTCGGTACAGGCATCGGCTATCCTTGGGATTTGCTTGCCAACTTCCACACGCTCCTCGGCACTGGAGATCTCCTCATCCTGTCGGGACTTTCAGGTTCGGGAAAGACGAATCTGGTCAAATCCTATGCGCGGGCGACTGGCAACGTGGCCAAGATCATTCCCGTCAAACCGAACTGGACCTCTGCAGAGGACCTGATCGGCTACTACAACCCGTTGCAGCGGGCCTACACCAGCACGCCATTCCTGGAGGCGCTATTCGAGGCGCGGCGGGATCCCCACAGGCTCCATATCTTGTGTCTGGACGAGATGAACCTCGCCCGGGTGGAATATTATTTCGCCGATTTCCTGTCCCGCTTGGAGGACCGCGTCGCTCCGAGTATCGACCTGTACCCGGACGACGAGGCAGGGCACGTACTAACTGAGCTACGACTGGTACTCGCCGCCTTAGAGGGCACTGCTCTTGAGACGACCGAAGCGGGGCTGATCCATCTGCTTAATGATGGCCCAGCCATGGCGCAGCTCGCACAGCGACTTGGCCTCGCTGATGGTGAATCGTTCCCACAGCTCCATGCGCGGATTCGGCGGACGCTTTCCGGCGCGTTGAAGGTGCCATCGCGGTTATCAATCCCATCCAATGTCCGGTTCGTTGGCGCAGTCAACATAGACGACACCACCCACTACCTTTCCCCGAAGGTACTGGACCGGGCTCATGTGCTCCAGTTCCGCAGCCCTCTCAAGGACTGGGAGCGCGTACGGAAAGAGGTCGGCGAGACGAGCCCTCCACCTCATGGCGTCCGGATACCAGCGGAAGTATTTTCTGCAACAGGCGACTATCCCGGCTATGACCCAGAGGATCCGCTCGTCAATGATCTGCAGAGATACGCAGAGAGTTTTCTGGCCCCGCTTGGGATTGACATGGGTATGCGGCCACTCCGGCAGGCCGCACTCTACCGCGACCGGCTTGGGGAGATATTCGAAGGCGATGGCCTGAATCATCTCGCGTTGAATAATCTGTTTCGTCAGAAGGTTCTGCCGAGGTTTTCCTTTGACGGGAAGCAGCGAGCACGCACGGCCGGAGAGAAGACCTGTTCGGACGTGGTTAAAGAGCTGCAACGGGAGCTTGCCGACAAGCTTGATCAGCTTAGTGATTCGACGCCCTTCAGCGCGCGCGATGAGCTTAATGCACTGGTGGCGCGGGCTGAGGCCAACGACGGTATCTTCAACTACTGGGCCTAATGAACGGTAAGCCCCCTTGCGAGCTGCGCATCATCCGGGTCACGTGGGCAAAGAAAAATCAGCCGCTATCGGTGCAAGTCGCCGACGACCCCATCGACATTGAGCCGGACGGCAACGGCTGGGTCTCGGAGATCTCGGCTTACCCGGTTGTGCCATCCGCAGGCCCCGGTCAACTGGCTGTCAAGTACGACGGGGCGGAAGTGCCGGCGCTCCTTACGGCTGACGACCAGCCGGTGAAGATGGAGGCGATTTCGTTCGCCGACGGGAGCCGCTGGTGGATTGAGAATGGGCAATGGCGGCCGCGCAAGGCTGGAGGCTATCACGATGCCCCGCTCTGCCGTCACGTTGGTGAGGCGCGACTGCGGCTCGGCGATTCGCACATCCGACTGCGCGTGTCCGCGCCGGGGTTCGCAGGCGAGGATTTCGACGCCCTTCTGGAAGAGTTTCGCAACGGCGCCTGGCAACTGATTCTCGATCCCATGAGCCCCGCGCGCGGGACAGACCGCCGTGCAGACGGTGGCATTGATCCCGCCTTTCTCAAAGCCGTATCGGCCTTCATTCGTTCCGCCAGCCGCGCGCTAGATCAGCCCCACCGAGAGCTTCGCGAGGTGAAAGAGTCGCAACCTATCCAGCGGGTGCGCCCACATCCAGGAACGTTCCGGGAGCTGGCTGTTCGGGGGGCCCCAAGGCAAATCAGTGGCCGCGGTCATGTTGCAAGCTTCGATACCCCGGAAAATCGGCAGTTGCTGTCGATGTGCGTGCGGCTCGGCAGAACGCTGAAAGGGCTCGCCGCCAGCGCTGAGGGAGCGACTCGAGACTTGCTAAGCCGGGCGCGGCGGGCTGAAGAACGGGCTGATCAACTTCAGGCATCGCTAGGACGGGCGCGGGTCGACCCGCGAAGACTCGACCATCTCATAGAGGAACTGGAGGGGCAGCGCAGCGAATACCAACGTAACTTGGGGCAACTGATCACTGGAGCCCCCGCTAACACGAAGTTGTACCCGATGGACATTCCGAACCCGAAGGTCGACGCCAGTCATGGCGAAGCTGGTTTCTGGTACAACAGCTGGTCGGAGTGCGGCGAGCCCGAGGGAATCCGGTTGAATTTCGACACCGACCTGCGGACTTTGGCATCGGTTTTCGATAAACGCTGTAAATACCGCATCGTAGGGACCTTCACCCGAGAGCGCAGTGGAACAAGTGACCGCGGCCGGCGCTGGAGCATATGGCGCGTCTGCCACTTGACGGAAATTGCTTCCGATACGGCGCAGCAACTCCAGCGAGAGATCACTAAGCTTCAAGCCCAACGCTCATCTTTATCGGAGCGGGATTTCTGGATAGCACTGAACAGTAGAGAGACTGACGAGCAACGTCGAGACATCGGTGAAGCCCGTAAGAGCGCTCGAAGACTCCATGCCGCCAGCGAGACCTGGCGCCAAACCACCGTGCATCTTCGCCCCCTCGCCTATCAACTCCGGGCCTTGGCCGATCGTGCCCGGGACATGGGCATCCGCGAGAGACGCACGACTGGCTTTACAGGCTCGATGACCTATGTTCAGAACCCAGACTATCGCGGCGCCGTTGCGGCATACCGGCGCGCCCTGGAAAACGCTGGGCTCGAAGCATCCCAGCTCGATGGGCTACTGCGGCTTGAGGACTTGGGCATCCTCGACCTGCCTCGCATCTACGAGCGCTGGTGCCTGCTGCGACTCGTCGCGGTACTGCGCGAACATTTCAACCTGTTGCCACCCGCGGGTCTTCAACAACAAATGCTCGGCTCCATCCTCAAAGATCAGACCTTATCTCTGCGCTTCGAAGGGCCAGAGATCGGACGTGACGTTCTGCTCGAATACCAGCCCCGACTGTCCCGTGCTGACCGCCCGAGAGCCCAGTGGCCGACGCCGGATTTCTCAATGGAGGTGATACCGCGTGACGACCGGCAGCCACAGGGAAGCCCGCACTGCAAGCTTGTGCTCGACGCCAAATGCAAGCCATTTCGACCGATCGGCGACAGGGAGCCGGGACCGTGCCTGATCGATGAACTGCATGAGCTGATCGATCGGCGTGGCTACACTGAGCCGGGCGACAACCGGGTTTTCGTGCTTCATCCCGGGCGCGGTCCCGACTCCGCCGCCGATCGGTTCGGATACTGCCGCTATGGTGGAAACCATCTGGTAGCCGATGGCGAGCTGCGTCCATCGTGGGACCAAGGTCCACCAAACCACATGCGCGGAGCCGTTTTGCTACGGCCAGGCGTCACCGACCCTTTGATTCGGCTGATCCTGATGCATCTCTACCTGGGACTGGACGACAGCCTTAGCGCTTATGACAGTCGCCCTCCCGCATTTCGCCCCGTCTGTCCAACCTGCGGCGGAGCCGAGATGACCGACCAACCCCCACCAGACACACGATCGACGGATCATCCCGGTCGCGCGCAGTGGTGTGTCCGGTGCGATCAAATGGTGGTATGGAACTACAGCGGTGGATGCGGTACGCACCTGTGGAAGCTCGGCGGCTATTGGACCTTTCACGAGACACACCCTCTGAACCCTTACAACATCCTCTGCCCCCATTGTGGTGATTACATGTCTGTTGCGGGCGTTGACGCTCTTCCGAATGATATAGAAGAGCCTGCGTGGTTCCTGTGACCCGGACCCTGTTCGTCGACGAGTCCGGCGACTTTGGGGCCAGTCCGCGCTGGATCGTCAGCGGGGTGCTATGTACTGGCAAGCCGGCTGCGGCCGAGAAGCGCTTGGCCGGTGCACTCGAGGCCGTTCGTCGTCAATTCCGTGTCCGCTCCCTTGCAGACCTGCACCTGACAGAGTTGCGCAAAGCCCGCGGCCATCAGGCTGCGATCGAGATCGCCCGCGCCGTGCTAAAGGCGGCGGAGGGCACGGGTATCGTGAGCGGCATGCTGATCGTGGAGAACGCCCGGGGCGAGGGACTGGGGGAAAGCGAGCGAACCTATCGGCTGATGCTGCTCGACCTGCTCGCACTTGCCCACGCCCTGCAGCCGGAGGACGGGGGCGACGCTGCACTTCAGCTCATCGTCGCGCGCCGCCAGTGCGATGGAACACCAATGTCCACGCGTGAGGACCTCCTCGCGGACGTGATCGAGCGCATCGAGGACGCCGTCGAGGCTGGGCTCGCTGCGCGCGGTCTGCTGGGTCGTATGGACACACGCCATGTCCGAATCTGGAAGGCAGCGGATTCCGCCGGACTGGTGATTGCCGACTTCATCGCAAACCTGGCCTACAACCGAGATCGGCACGAGAGCGGCGCACTCTTCGACGAACTGGTCCGGAGCCACCGGCTGCGGCTGTTCGAGGGCCTCGGCGGCTACGCGGAACGCCGCGCGCGTATCGCGGAGCGCGATGGGGACCTGGCGGTGGCGCTATCCCGCTGGGCGTTGATTGAAGATGGACCCGAAAGCAATCAACGGCGGCAAGCAGCCCTATCCGGCCTTTGGCAGCGTGTACTCGGTCGCGGAACGATGGGGCCAAGAGCAACGATGGAGGCGGTTACGGAGCGCCTATGGCGGCAGCACAAGGCTCCGTCCGCCTATCCAGTGCTGGCTCGTGCGCTTGATCACTTGGAATCGGCGCTATTAGCGATCAATGGACCACCGGAACTGCTCTATCGTCTGCGCAACCTGATGCATCTGGTGGCGAACCAAATGGGTGATCTGAATACGGCCCAACGGCTCAACGAGGCCCAGGCCGCCATCGTCGACCCAGTCGCTGCGAATCCAAGTCAGCTTCATCTCGTCCTCGATGCACAGGTGCAGCGAGTATCCACGGATGAGCTGCGCCTGGATTGCGAGGCAGTCCTACATCATGCCCGAGCCCATTACGCGCTTGTTGAACAATATGGTGCGCTGTGGGAGCTATTCGACGGAGCACCCGATCGTGCGGGATTTAGTCGATCTCGGCTGTGGCTAAAGGCGCAGATGACGTTGCTGCGTGGATTGCTGTTGGCGGGTGGCGACGAAAACCTACGTGAGGGCGAGACACTACTCGCGATCCTACCGGATGAGCTACCGCAGGACAGTGACCGCGCGAGAGTCGACTGCTACCGCGTCTGGCTTCAGATACGCAAGGGATGCCACGATCATGCTCTGCGCCATGCGCAAGAAATGCTCGATCGGCGACCCGACCTTTTTTCGGTTCAGTTCGCTGCTCGCGCCGCCGCAGACGCAGCACTCGCCGATCCAGAGGCATATCGCGGTGCGGCGAAAAAGCTCTTGTCTCTCGTGCGCACCGGATCGACAGCGTGGTCCGGTCACCCCGGCGATCTCATCTGGCGCGACATCGGGGTGCTAGAGCACGCCTGCGGGCACCGGCGCGGCATCGTCGCCGAATGCTTCGAGCGCAGTCTGGCGATCAGCGATACCCTAGCGAAATGCCCCGCCCATGAGTGGATCCGATTCACGACAGAGATCCATGCAACTCATCTAATAGGTTGGTCACACCCTCGCCGACAATTACCACGCAATGCCGAATTGCTCCGCGAGAAAGCCCTGCAACTATATGACCAGATGGACTTACTGCAAGCTTATCGGACAGTGAGCCCATACTAGGCTACCGTTCGCCGGGCGATAGCGACCCCATGGCCGCCTCCACCACCGCAACCCTGCCGCATCAAGTGCGAGGAGTCCACGACACCCAAGGAGGTGCGGGCTAGGCGGATCTGCTGTTGCATAACGGCATTCGCCGCCGCGTTGGTGCAAGTGTCGACGGCCCTTAGTCGACAGCGGGCTAAGTCTCGACGGCGACCGGCACGCCGACCTGGTTCGCGATCGGCGTCCAGATGTCGGCTTGGACCTCGTCGGTCTCTATGGAAACGACCAGCGCATAGCGAGCCCCATGCGCGCTGCGGTCGCGCTTCTTGAGGTCTTTCCACCAGCCGGTTACCGGATAGACCGCGATGGTGCCGCGCTCGGCGATGTCGGCGGCAAAGCCCGCGAGGACGTCCGAGTGAACCGAGCCGCGGTTTCGTGCACGTGGTCCGAGGTACCAGCCGTCGTTGTCGGCCCCCGACGGCGGACGGTTCTCCTCCTCGTCCAGCGCGTTCTGGTTGAGGCGCTTGCGAAACTCGTCGAGCGACTCCGTCGGTCCCTTCACCTCGAAGCGGAGGCCATGAGACTGGTAACGGTGCTTGGTCTGCCAGCCGCGTCGACCCGGGTTCGGCTCGATGAAGTAAGACAAGGTCACGCGGACACGGACTGTCGCGTCGCCGAGCGCGGACAAGGCTTCACGTGGCCAGGGCAGATTGTGGAAATGGATCTCCCGCATCTTGCCGTCGACGAAGGGACGGATCACGTCTTGTGCGACCAGTGTGACCGCGCTCGACGCGCTCCGGAGCGCGCGCTGGAGGCTCGGCACGCCGAAGCCATAGCGCCGGATGAGCTGGGCCCGGGCTGTCTTGCCGCCGGCTTGGCCAAGGTGGCCACGCATGGCCTCCGTCCACTCGGCCGAATGGACGACGAGCGCCCGGATCGTCTCGGGCCAGAGATCGGGATACTCGGCCGCGACCGTCGCGCAGAAGCGTGCCGCCTGAGCGGTAGCGGCACTGGTCGCCCAGGTCGAGATGAGCGTCTTGTCCGCGGGCTTGTAGTAGGTCGTGAGCAGGCAGAGGTCATCGCAGGGAAAATCGATGTTGTCCGCCTCGTCATGCACGACATTACCGCCCTCGAACACCACCTCAGGCTTGATTGGCCAGGCGGGCGGGAAAACCACCGACGTGGTGCTCCAGGGCGAAAGGTCGCCGCGTCGCGCGACGGGCGACCAACCGCTCCAGTCGGGATCGGAGAGGATGACTTTGTCGGTGAAGGCTCCGACCGTGAGCGCGTTCCATGCCTGCGCGGGGTCGTGGACGGGCTCGACGTCGCTGCGCGAGATGTGGTCCCGCTGCAGTGCTGGGCCCTCGATGTTGCCAGCGCTCAGGACGAACAGCCGGCGGGGTACGTCCTCGTGCTCATCCAGGTACTTCAACCCCTTGTCGGTTGGGTCGAAGCTACGCCCAGCCGCGAGCGCATCCACCGCTGCCGACCAGGATGTGGGCTGACCGCGGTCACGTCCATCCTTTGCCGTGACGGCCATTGCGAACAGACGCTGTCGTGTCGGAGCCTGAATCTCGGGGCGACTCGTCGCCTCCGCCGTCACCGCGCCGTAAAGATCTGGATCGTTCTGTCCAGCCGGCGGCAAGATCTTCACCGACTCGAGCCGATGGCGGAGGTGGACGGCATCGTCGCCAGCGAGGTGCTCGACCAGGTCTCCGTAGAGCGCGAGTCCGGCCATCTCGGTGCCGTGTCCTTCCATGCCGGGACCGCCGCCGTCGTCGGCGACTCCCCAACTTGGGTCGCAAGCGTGGCAATCGGCGAGGTCTAGTGAGTCGCTGACGAGCGGATGGCCGGCGTTCACGCCGGTGTCAAGCAGACAGACGGTAGGTGAGTCCGGTCCGGCGGGGATCGTGCGTCTAGCGAGGTCCAAGGTCCATGCCGCCTGATCGGCCGGTCCCTCCTTGACGAAGAACGTCGCTGTCTCTTTCGCGCGCTGCAGTTCTGCGATGTCGCCCATTACGTAAAGCGACGCGGAAAACGTCTGCGGCGACGTGTAGACGAGCGTCACGATGCGGTCATCGAACTCGATTCGTTGCGATGCGATCCTAGCGTCGACATGAGCGCAGAACTCGCGCAGCCGCCCGAGCTCCTGGCCGTCGGTCCTCCGCAACCAGACTTCCCACCAGATCGTGTCATCGTCCCCTGGATAGGCCTCGTCGACGTCAGTCCAGAGCGCGCGCAGTGCCGCGAGCCGCACGCTCGCCACCCGATCATAGAGGTTCTCGTGCCGGATCTCGCGAGGCTTCTTCGGTTTCGTGTCGGCGTATTTCTCAAGCTGCCCGAGGAAGTGCCCAATCTCACCCTCGGGAACAAAGACCGCTGCGCGTTGCCTCGGGATCGCCGCATCTCCCTCGCCTTCGACGCGGTCGCTGACTGCGAGGAGCTCGATGTGCCGCCGGGCGTCCTTGGCTCGTCCCTTTTCCATGCTCTGCAGGGCGAGATCCAAGCCGGGAAACGACTCGAACTCCAGGTACGTTCCCGGGATTGCACCCGTGACGTCGATTGATGCCGCTTCCCGTCGGTGCGCGGCGCTCGCGTCTGCCGCCCTGATGGCGTCCTCCAGCGACTTACCGTGCGCCGGACGACCTATTGCGGGCGCTGCTGGCTTCGCGGGGGTCCACGAGGGTTTGTGCGGGGTGTAGGCTTCCCGCGTCCGCCATGGATCGGCTGGGACACGGATATGTGGTCGGTCCCGCTCCGAGGCCACCGAAGAAGCTCCTGCTCAGTCTCGACGGCTTATCGACGCATCAGGCGTCGCTCATCCAACGCTGCGATAAGACCTCCTGTGTCGAGCACCGTCGTGTCGTTCAGCAACGCGTCCTTCGCCGCCTGCTCACACGCGCGCGTCAGCTCTGCGTGACTGAGTCCCTCGGCGCTCGACGTTGCCGCATTCCAATCAACCGCTGTGGTCTCCAACAGTGCGAGCCGAGCCGTCATGACCGCGGCCGCGATCGCTGGAGTGGGAAGCTCATACTCAAATACCGCATCAAAGCGGCGAAAAAGCGCCTGGTCGAGGAGCCCAACGTGATTCGTGGCCCCAATGACCAGGCTGTCCGAATCGTCCAGCTCGAGGAACTGGAGGAAGGAGTTGAGCACGCGCCGGATCTCGCCGACGTCGTTGCCAATGCCTCGCTGGCTCCCGAGCGCGTCGAACTCATCGAAGAGGTACACGCCACGGGTCTCGGTGATCGCCCCAAAGACGAGGCGCAGCTTCGCCGCGGTCTCGCCCATGAACTTGGTGATCAGCCCGTCCAGTTGAATCGTGAACAGCGGGAGGCCCAGCTCGCCGGCCAGCGCCGAGGCCGTCATGGTCTTGCCCGTCCCGGATGGGCCGATGAGCAGGAGCTTGCGCAGCGGCGAGAAACCATGCGACCGCAGCCGCTCTCGCTGGCGCTGCTCACGAATCCCACGTTCGAGGCGCTCCGCAAGGGCCTCGCTCAGCGCCATGTCGGTGAGCCGCGTCTTGGGATAGCCGACGGTGAGGAGACCGGCGAGCTCGCCGCGTGGCTGGGCGAGTGGGACCGGGTGCGCTGATCGTGCACCCATCGCCTTCGACTGCACCTTGGCCTTGTCGATCAGGTCGCGCAGCTCCTTGGCGAAGTTGCCGCGGCCGGAGCGAGCCTCCTGCGCCGCGACCTGCATGGCGACCGCGTAGAAACGCGTATCGTCGCCCTCAGCGTGGCAACGGATCAGCGCTTTGATCTGCTCGGCCTTGGCCATCTCCGTCCTCATTGCGCGGGCGACCTGCCCGCTCGCGCCTTGTCCAGGGATGGAAGACAAGGCCGCTTGACATCGTGCCACAGAGGCAATCTCTGGTCACCTTCGTTCCTGGGTGTTTCGAGCCGGCAGTTGCGTCAACGTTCGCTGCTCGCAGCACTCCAGCGTCCCTACGATCGGCTTGAACTCCCGCTTGGCAAGGTCGCGCCGGCCAATCTCAACCTCGATGTAGAGCCGGGAGCTCTGGAGAAGAGCAGTTGCTCGCTACTCGAGAGGGCGTCGCGAACCGTCAGTCAGGGCGCGGATGGAGCGCTTGAGACTGTCTCCAGTCCCGCGTCCCCTGGGGCGGCATAGGACGTACCCGTCGGGGATTACGACGGGACACACACTCCGCGCTGGGCCCGCAAGGGCACCGCTGCCTCAGTCGGAGAAACGTTGCGGACTTTGTATTCGATCGCCGCTCCCTCTCGTCGCCCGGGTATGGCGTGAAGCCACGCCGCGGTGCAACTTCCCTGTGTCGGCTCGCCCGGCGAAAGGAAGAAGGGGGCATAGTGATCAAAGTGCGCCTTGACCGCATCGAGGTACGTCTGCGGGTATGCCGCCAGCAGGTCGGGGAAAGCGGCCGTCCGTGCGCCTTGCTTGAAACGCCCGAGCACACTGCCGTCGAACATGCTCAATGCCCCGACGACCACGAGTTGATGGCGCGCACGGGTGATAGCGACGTTGTACTTGTTCTCGGTGAAGACGCGTGTCTCCGTCAGATACCGACCATGATCGCTGGTCACCAGCGACACGGCAACGCGGTCGAGATCGCGCCCCTGAAAGCGCTCGACAGTCGCACATTGGGACGGCATCAACTCGCAGCCTCCGATCACCTCCTGCTCCTGGGCACGGAACGGGACGACGACGCCGAAGTCATCTTCTCCCTGCCTTCGCCAGTGAGCAACGATGTCGCACAGGATATCGACCTCGATCGCGCTGGTCTTGTCGGCCTGGGGACCGAGCGGGTCGTACGTGATGAAGACGACAGGGAACGCAAGCGCCTTCTCCAATACCGAGGCCCCAGCCGGGGTGAGGCCCCTTGCTGGCGTGGGAGGGATTAGCTGTCCACCATACCAGCGGGAACTCGGGAACTGCTGGATAGGCTCGGCCATACGGAAGCCCTGCGTCAGGCGAAACCGGATCGCCCCGATGGCGGCCTTGTCCTCGCGAGCGATTCCAGGATGTCCATCAAGGCTGAAGATCGATTGGCCCATCGGGTGTGCCATCATGCACCGGATCAGGCCAGCGACGGCGTTGCGGTCATAGAGCTGAAGCGCTTCGATATTACCCGCCGCCAACGCTGCCGGGTCGCCGGAGAAGGTTGCGCATCGGGGCAGGTCGTTGAGCACGCTCTCGCGCTGGTCGGGGTTCACGTAGACCGGATCGATGAACTTTCCGTGAAGGTGCGGTCCGATCCGCGCCGCCTGCTCGACGATAGGGATGATCGGGTGCAGCTGCTTTTGGTCGCCAAAGAGGCGGACGAGCACACCTCTGCGCACGGCCACGAATGTGAACGGCAGGGTGAGCTGGCTCACTTCGTCGATCAGCAGCGTCCGGCGACTCTCCTGCAGATTGCGCGAATAAAGGTAGCTGTCGATGGTGCAGCAGTGGGGCTCACCGTGATTAGGCTGCTCATCGCGATTCTTGTTGGTATGGGCGACACCCAGTTTCTTCAGCTTCTCCGAGATCTCGTCCACCGCGCGCTTGGTCTTTGCCATGCAGACCACGTCGGTGAGGCCATTCCGCAGGATCTGCTGAACCGTGCGGGCGAGGGTGTGCGTCTTTCCCGTTCCTGGCGGGCCCTGGACGAGCAGCACCGGAATTTGGGGATTGGCGAGAAATCCCGTTACGAAGGCGTCCAGCCGGCCCGAAGGCACGTCGTTCCCGGCTGGCGGGCCGAGCGCGGTGGTCCGGGTTGCCGAGCTCTTGATCCGATCGAGGATCCCAGCGATGTCCGCCTGCGTGAGACCAAGGAGCCGCGCGCCGAATTCCGCGTACGGCTCGTGCACCAGGTATTGCTTTCCAGGTACGAGGCCCCGAGCACCCGCCGTCACCGGGTAGGCGTTTCCATGCGCCTGGAGCCGCACCGGCGAAGGCCCAGGCCTCGGAGCCACAATCAGAGGGTTGACCACGACAGTTGTCGTCGAACGCCCCACGTCGCCCTCGTAGCAATTATCCGACGGCGGCGTCAGCAGGCGGGCCCTCGGGTCGTAAGAGCACGGACCTGCGGCCTTGCCGTTCTCGATCATCGCGGTGGTGCCGAGGCTGTACTGGGTCGCCTTGTTCAGGATGTTGAGCCACCGCTCGGCCTGGACGTACCAGCGGCTGGCTTTCACGGAAAGCGCTGTGCCTTGGGGATTCGCCTGCGGGCAGACCCCGCACGAGGTGCCGCTTGCCGGGAGATCGGCAGCCGAGGGGTCAGGGCGACCGTGAGTCGCTCTACTGTCTTCGGCCGGTTGGTCAGGCTGTTGTGCGCGGGGCAGCGTCGATTCACGCTGCTTAGGAACACAGTCGCGCAGGGCGTTCTGCCAGTTTGCGCCTGGCACGGCCTTATAGGCGCAGCGGCCACACTGTCCAGCGACCTGATCGACCAGTTCGCACAGGAGCAGGACCCCCACCACGTGACTGGCCCACATCTGGCAACCGCGCCGGCCAAGCGTCCCGACAATGAAATCCCAGCCGATGGCGTCGCCCGGGGGAACAGCCTCCGGACGGCGATCTTTGCTATTGCCAAGGCAGCGGGGTCCTTCGGCCAGGTAGGCGAGCAGACGCGCCATTTCAGCTGCGCTGAGCGTGAATGCACTGGCCCCAGATTGAATGCGCAACGAACCATTCGGATCCACCATCCACTCGAATGGATTCTGTCGGATGGGTGTATGTCCGATCGTCATGCTCCTCTCCCTACGGTCCGACTGCGGATTGAGGTTGCGGCGTCAGGTGTAAAGGGCTCTGTGTCTCTGGATCTGCTTCAATGGTCGGGGACAGACGGCTGGTCGATTTCTTGCGATCTGAAAAAGTGCGCGCTCGACGTCGATGGCGCGAAATCTGCCGAGCGCGCCGCCCGTAGCGTTATGCCACGCAGCGCAGCCCTGCCGATTCAGGCAGTCCTTGACGGCGTTGAGCATGTTGCAGAAAGCCTGGAACCGCCGTCCATTTGACCTTGGCTGTGCGAGGATGCCTGCTACGCAGTCCGCGCCAAGCATGGGCGTGTAGGTACCTTCTTCGAGTGCGTGGTGGATGTGGCGGTCGAACACACCGACGTTTTCTGGATCAATAAAGGCGAGATACTTGCTCGCAAACGACTCTCCGACATGGGGCAGGTACATGACCGATTTCAATGCTGCCGCGAGATCTCCTTCTTTTACCTGACGTGCCGCACAGCGGATGATGGCCAGGACGCAGGGCAGGCTAAGACCGGGCAGTGACTGGGCGGCATTCCGGGCATTGCCTCGTTCTAGCCAGTCACAGCGCGTGTACCGTGTCACACCCGCACTGTAGTGTCCCCAGTACATGACGCTGAAGATCGCAGCGACGACGTCGTCGTCGCTGTCCGACATGAGCAGGCGGTGATGGTGCTGGTCAAGGGCGTCGCTCGACTGGAAGTCGTGCTCCGCGAGGTACATTCGCCAGGCGAACGTCGTCGCTATCGGACCGGTCCGTCGAAGGCCCATTGGCGGATAGTCATAGGCGTTTCGGGCATCCACGAAACACTGAACATTGATAGCGTTGCAGTCGATCGCGTTACACATTAGCGCTTTGCTCCTGGAGTGCGATGTCCATTCGGTGAAGTCGTGTTCTGACCGATACGCCGTTAACTTCAGCTATGGCGCGATCCCGTTGCTCTGCACAAGGATCACCTCTTCTTCGAGCTTAGCGGGCGGCTGGGGCCGCATCCTGGGGGACCAGGAGCGCGCGCAGCACTTCAAGTCGGTTGCCCAGGAGCACCATCAAGCCCGGATTCAGATCCCCCATCCCCTACCTCCATCAATCACCGCAAGGGTCGGTCGCACCGCCCCTTGCGGCGACCGTCGCCAGTCAATTCGCGCGGGCTCAGACGCTTGATCGCCGCTTCGTCGAGTGGCGCCCCCAAGGGTCGGCCGTCGCCCGCCGAGCCACGAACACCGAGCCAGGAACCGCACTGGCTGACGAGTCGGCGCCAGCCGCCCGCGGACCGCCCGGATTCTCGAAGTGACGTCATCGGCTTGCCCCCGCGCCACTTCGCCCCCGTAGATTCTCTGCCGGGGCCCGTCGGCCGCGCCGGGCCCCGGTCACAGTTCCGAAGGCCGCTGCAGCGTTACCTGGTCGAAGTGCGTCCGACTCCTCACGGGACGCAAGGTCGCGGTCTCGACCCACGATCCGCGAACCCCGCTCCATCTGGAACGTGGCCAGCCCCCTTCGGCGCTGTCCGCTTGGGCGGGGGCGCTACCAGACCAACGTGCACGGGTGAAATCAGCGGGGCCTCCCGCCGTTCGTTGCCGCGCAGTTGATGCGCTAGACGCGACATCTGATGTCGCACCCCTGTGCTTTCATGCCCAGAAGAAAGCCAAGCGGAGAACAGAGCGATGCATACGCCAGAGACCGGTGAAGCGTTTCCCGTTGCAGATCCCGATGGGAACAGCCTCGACGACGGCCTGCGCGGCGTCGTCGCCCTGTGGTGCCTGCGCATTCTCGTGCACCTGGGCGGATTCGACGGGTTCCTCGACCAGCGGATCTTTCGCACGGACTCCGTCCTCAAGGCCACCGGCCTCGCGAAGCGGGAGCTGCGCGATGCTGCGCCGGCGGAGGCCGCCCGGATCCTGCGCGCGCGCCTGGCTGAGGTGGAGGCAAGCGCACCGCAGATCGAAGGACCGCTTGCGGAGAATCTCGCCTACGCCGCCGAGGTGCTGGGGCTCTCGGCGACGGACCAGCGGATTCTCGCCTTTGCCGCCGTCATCGACGTCGACGAGGGGCTCGACGACGCGGGTGACACGCTCGGGCACAAGCTCACCCAGGAGCGCTTCGTCAAGTCGCTCGCGGTGATTCTCGGTGCGCCGGTGGCAGAGATTCAGGAAAGCCTCGCGCCCAGCGGCATCCTGGTCGCCTCGCGCCTGTGCGACGTCTGCCCGGACTCGGAGCGGATGGCCGGGATGCTGCGCCTGCTCCCGGGCTTCGGGCATGCGCTTCGCACGCCTCACGCTGTGCCCGGAGAGCTCTTCGCGCACTATCTGCGCCCCGCCGGTGACTGTCATCTCACGCCGCAGGACTTTCCCCATCTGGAGGACGACCTGCGGCTCCTCGAGATGCAGCTGTTCCGGGCCGTGGGGCTCGGGGAGAAGGGCTGCAACGTCCTGCTCTATGGCCTCAGCGGGACCGGCAAGACGCAGCTCGCCCGCGCGCTGGCCGCCGCGATCGGCGCCGAGCTCTTCGAGGTACGCGCCGAAGGCGGGGGCCACGACCGCTACGGCGCGCCGCGCACCGCCGGCGAGCGGCTCCACCCCGAGGCCCGGCTCGACGCCTATCAGCTCTCCCAGCGGCTGCTCGCCCGCCGCCACGGGGCGCTGATCCTCTTTGACGAGATCGAGGACGTGTTCCCGGCCGGTCTGCGCGGCCTGCTCAACCGGTCGCACCCGCCCAAGGCCTGGCTGAGCGACCTCCTCGAGTCGAACCCCGTGCCCGCGATCTGGGTGAGCAACAGCATCTGGCAGCTCGACCCCGCGGTGGTGCGCCGCTTCACCCTGGTGGTCGAGATGGGCAACCCGACCCGCGCGGTGCGCCTGCGCCTGCTCCGGGACGCCCTGGCGGAGAGCGACGTGCGTGAGGCGTGGGTGGCGCAGATGGCGGAGAACCCGCACCTCTCCCCGGCGCTGATCGCCAAGGCCGGGCGCTTTACGGAGGAGTTCCACATGGACACCGCCGAGGAGCTCGAAGCGGCCCTGGAGCGGATCCTCGGCAACAGCCTTCAGGCCATGGGGCTCCCGCGGCGCAGCCGCCTCGCGGGCCGGGCGCTCACGCGCTACCGCCTCGATTGCCTCAATCCGGATCAGGATCTCCGCGGCATCGCCGACGGGCTTGGCCGCACCGGGCGCGGGCGGCTCTGCCTCTACGGCCCGCCCGGCACGGGCAAGACGGCCTTTGCCGAGCACGTAGCGCGCACGCTCGATCGGCCGCTGCACGTGCGCCGGGCCTCGGATCTCTTGAGCAAGTGGCTTGGGGAAACCGAGCAGCACATCGCGGCGATGTTCCGCGCGGCCGAGCAGGAGCAGGCGGTGCTCCTCCTCGATGAGGCCGACGGCTTCCTGCGCGAGCGCGCGGGCGCCCACCACGCCTGGGAGGTCACCCAGGTCAACGAGCTCCTGACCCAGATGGAGGACTTCGAGGGGGTGTTCATCGCCGCCACCAACCTGATGGAGACGCTCGATGCGGCGGCGCTGCGCCGCTTCGACCTCAAGGTGCGCTTCGACTACCTCGCGCCCGCGCAGGCCGCCCGCCTCTTCGAGCAGGTGCTCACCGAGCAGGGCAGCACCCAGCCCCTCGATGACCTCACGCGCGAGCGCCTGAGCCGGCTCGATCGCCTCACCCCTGGGGACTTCGCCGCCGTGATCCGCCGCTTCGCGATCACGGCGGCACCCTGGACTCCCGAGGCGCTCCTCGCGGCGCTGCGCGCCGAGCACCAGGGCAAGCCCGGGGCAGTGCGCCGCCCTATCGGATTCGCCACATCCGCCTAGGACCGTCCGAAGGCGCGCGAGGCGCAACCGAGAGAGCGCCAGCTGTGGCGAGTGGCGGCCGATGGGTGGCACCAGCTGGTGTGGCATTCGACCCGCGGCAACCCCGGCCTGCCGAATCGATTCAACGATGCTTAAGGAGCAACAGATGCGACCCGTCATCCTCAAGCGACCCGATCGCAATGACTACGACAACTACGTCCTCGTGCTGCCCAACCTCAGGATCCTGCCAAACGGCGCGGTCGTTCCGGCGACCATCACGACGACCGTGCGGATCACATCGGCCGATGCGCTCTGCGACTTCTATGCGGAGGAATGGCGCGCCTTTGAGGCGGACAGCCGGCGTCCCGTGCACCTCAAGCTCGCGGGGCGCCGCTACACCTTCGAGCGCACGCTCGCCGAGGCGCTCTACGCGACGATCGACTCCTGGTTCTGGGATTACGCCAAACACCTCGACGAGGTGCACCGCGCCAAGGGCCTCCCGACCGCGAGCAGCGCCGAGGCGCCATGAGGCGGATCATGACTTCCGGCCGCGGGGCGCGCCGGGACGTTGCGTCAGCCGCCGGCACCGGCTTACCCGACGGTCATGACCGCCCGCCGCGCGACCACGTCGAGCACGAGCACGCCTTGAACAAGAACGTTGTTGGCCTGCAGCGCCAGATAGCGGGAGTTGCCCGACCAGGCGAAGCACCCGACGCCAAGCGGGGCATCGAGCTCGGGCTCGAGCGGCGCGTCCGGGGCCAGCGAAACCTCGAGCGGCTCGCGTGCGGTCTGAACGGGCCAAACGACCAGACGAGGGCCGATCGCGCCCGCCATCCAGCGTCCGTCCGGGGAGAGCGCCGCACGATCGACCTCCAAGGATCCGGTCCACGGCAGCCGCACCGCGGGCGCCCCGAGCGCGGGGCGCAACACCAGTCCCGCATCCTCACGACGCAAGGTCCACCAGTCCCCGCGATGGGGGCCGACCGCGAGCAGACGTCCGTGCCCCAGGGCCTCGCGCACCGTCTCGAGCGGCCGCTCGCCAAGCGTGATCACCCGAAAGCCGTCGGACGAGCGCACGCAGAGCTCCGCGCCCGTGGGCGACCACTCGAACGCCTCGACCGGCGCGTCGCTCAGCCAGGCATCATCCATCCGCACCTCCGCACGCCATCACCGCGGGCGGGCAGTCGCCGGGGCGGGCGCTCAACCGAGAAACAGATCATCGGGCACCGTGCCCGTCTCGGCCACCTTAAGCAGGGCGTAGACGGCATGGGCCAGGGCGCGGCCGGCCTCCTCGGCGCAGGGGGCCTCATCGCCATAGACCCGGGCGCTCATCTCCACCGCCTCCGACTCCCAGCCGACGAGGTCCGCATCGTCACCATCGCCCTCCTCACCGATCACGGCCGCCAGCTCGGCGAGCAGCCAGTCCTCGACACCCGGCTGCCCCTTCGCCCGCACCAGCAAGGCATGGAGCAGCGTGATCAGGGCGCAGCGCATCCCGTGGGAGCGCTGGACGTACTCGCCATAGAGCCCGCAGAGCACCCGCACCGCCGTGCGCGTCTCGATCGGCTGGGCGAGGTCGGCGAGGAACTGCTCGAAGAGCGCGGGCTCGCGCATCGCGCCGATCAGATAGCGAAACACCGCCCAGTTGTTGCCGGAGCGCGCGCGCACGTACGCCGTGCGGTCGTCGGTCGCCAGGGTCGGCAGCCGGCGCTCGAAGAGCTGCGCGAGCAGGGGGTCGCTCCCGGCATTGTCGAAGCGAACGGCGACGGGGCGGCCGCAGACGTGCGCGAGCGCGCCCTCAATCGTCGCCTCGCGCGTCAAAACGAAGTCGTGCAGCGCGCGGAGACACTCCTCGCGCACCCGATCCGTCACCGGCACGCGTGCGAGGTAGTCGGCGATCACGCCCAGATACCGACACTGGTCCGCGTAGAGCAGACGGTCCCCCGCACACACCCGCAACCCCTCGCGCGTCACGCTCAATGCGAGACGCAGCGGCTTCCCCTCCGCGACGCCGCCCTCGGCGACGAAGCTCGGGATCCGGTTCACCACGACCGCTCCGCCGCGGGCGGCTCGGTACCGGGGGGTCTTTGGGTAACGATAGGGCACAGGCCACCTCCTCGGGAGCGGGTGGTGAAAGATCTCGTAGACCAGGTCGGCCTCGGGCGGGTCGGCGAAGAGCGCGCCAAGCGTCACCGGGCGCACCCAGTCGTCGAGCTGCTCACGCGCGGCAACCGGCTCGGCGGGATCGAACCAGGCCTGCGCGAGCAGACGCACACGCGCCAGGTCATCGGTCACGGCGGGCAGGACGGCATCGAACATGGGTTCTCCTTCAGGCTTGCGGGGCCGCGCCTCACGCGGGCTTGCGCGACGGCAGCGCGCGGCGCGTTGACGGGGCCCAGGATGGGACCTATCGTACGGCGGGAGCACGACATCTCATGTCGCAACACGAACAGATGGGAGGGCGGGCCGTGACAGCACAGGGCGATGGTGAGGCGGAGGCGGCAGCATCTTGGGTGCCGGTCGAGTTCGAGCGCTACATGCTGCTGCTCGAGCGCATCGAGCGGGAGCCGAAGTACACGACCGCTCCTGAGCTCCTGGCGGAGCTCACGGCCAACGGGTACCCGGTCAACATCCGCACCGTTCAGCGGGTGCTCGGGTACTTCGAGCGCCGCTTCGGCCTGGTCTCACGTACGCGCGACGCGCCCGGGCGACCGAAGGAGTGGGCCTGGCCGCGCAACCGAGGGGGACTCGTCGTGCCGGACATGGACCCCCCAACGGCGCTCACCTATCGGCTCGCCGTCGAGCTGCTGGCCCCCCTCCTCCCGCCGTCCTTTCTCGCGAAGCTCGAGCCGGACCTGCGGCGGGCCCGCCAGGTCCTGCGGCAGGTTGGCACTCCCGGCCGGCGACTGCCAGACAAGGTGCGCCTCCTTCCGCGCGGGGGCGGGCGGCTCCCCGCCAACGTCAATGAGCGGGTGCTCACGCCCCTCTACGACGCGCTCCTGGGTGAGCGGCGGGTCCTGGCCGATTACCGCGGCACCAACAACCCAAGTCCTCGCGGCAGCCGCTACGAGCTCAGCCCGCTCGCGCTCGTCTTTCGCTTCGACACCCTCTATCTGGTCCACGTCGCCGAGCCGCGACGCCCCGAGCGAGACCCCGACAGGGTGATGGAGTGGCCGCTGCACCGCTTCATCCGGGTCGAGGCGCTGGACACCCCGATCCGCGTGCCCCCGGGCTTCGATCTCGATGCGCATCTGCGCGCGGCGGGCTTCCTGCAGAACCGCCACCTCGAGCTGCTGCGGGACCTCGGGCCGGAGATCGCGCTCAAGGCGAAGTTTCGCCCCACGACCGCCACCTACATCGCCGAGCGCGGCTTTAGCGCGGATCAGCGGCTCACGACCCTGGAGGACGGCCGGGTGCTGGTCGAGGCGACGGTGCCCAACACGCGCGAGCTGCTCACCGAGCTGCACGACTTCGCCGGGGACGTCGAGATCATCGCGCCCCCGGCGCTGCGGGCCTACTTTCATGCCCTGACCGCTGAGCTGCTCGACTATTACGGGGAGGACGAACCCTGGGACGCCTGACCTTCACCTGGGGGCCTCATGACGACCGGCGCCGGCGTCACCTCCCCTTCGGCTTGCACTGCACGTAGAGCGTCGGCGGGGCCGCTGAGAAGTACTTGAAGAGGGCGGGACACAGCCACCCCTCCATGGCGAGCGCTTCGAGGTAGTACCAGTTGCCGCCCGCGTCCGCGCGGCGCCAGTCGAGGCGGGCGTTTGCCCCGGCAAAGGGCGCGGCCGCGAACAGGAGCGTGAACCCGCGCGCCGCGTCGGGGATGGCGGCTACCAGCCGCTCGATGATCGCATCGGCCCCGTCGACGAAGGGCTCTTGAACGAGCCCCACCGATGGGTCATCGAAGACCCAAGTCCCTTCGTGCTTGTAGGGGTGGATGACATGGATGCTGTTTTCGCCCACGCGCTTATCTCCTCACGAACGTGACGTTCAGGAACGGGCCTCGAGCCGCGACTCCGGCTTCGCCTCGTCATGGGCGGCTGATCCGGTGCGACCAGCGCCCCGCTCGATGGGGAACAGCCTAACGCCTCGATGCGACATGTGCTGTCGCGGCCGCGCGGTATAACGCTCCGGACGCGCCGACCTGCTGATCACGGCCGGGTCGGCGGGGGAGCAGCCACCGGTCGCGGACGCGCGCTTCGCGCCCATGCCGCGCGCGGTGACGCGGCGCACGTCCTTCCTGAATAGACGAGGTCACCATGTATCGGGTCCAAGCGAAATCCGTCAATGCCTTCCAGTCCTGGTCCACCTACAGCTCGCATCCCAACGAGACATCGGCCCTCAGCAACGCCATGCGCCTGGCCGAGCGGTTCCTCCTGGTGCGCGTGATCGACGCCAAGCAGAACGTCGTGTGGAGCGGCGGCTCGGGTGGCTGCTCGCGGCGGTAGGCGGTGCCCGCGGGTGTCGGCCCTGCGATGCCCGTCACCGCGCTGCGCCAGGTGCGGGGGCGGCGCAACCGCTCCCCGGCGACGCCTTGTGATTGACGATCGATAGCACCGGAGAAAGCCCATGCTGTGGAACGACTTCAGCCATCTCATCGCGCAACAGCGCACGCCCGTCATTCTGCTCGCCGGGCGCCGGAACCTGCCCGAGCGCGACCAGGCGAACCTCACCGCGCTCGGTGAGCGGCTCGCCCGCGCATTCCCCCAGGCGACCTTTCGCACCGGGAATGCGGCGGGCGCGGACAGTGCGTTTGCGGCGGGCGTGGCGAAAGTCGACCCGGCGCGCCTTGAGCTCGTCGTCCCCCGCCAGGGGCACCGTCGGGGCAACCAAGCTGCCCTTGGCGGGCGCGCCTTTGCCCTCGAGGCGCTCGCTGCGGTGGCACAGGAGGATCTCGCGCGCGTGGTGGTTTCGGCGTCGCCGGCCTATGCGATCCTGATGCGTGATCGCGTGCGGGTGCCGCGACTGCAGGCGCAGGCGAACTACCTGCTGCGCGACACGCTCATGGTGGTGGGGGCCGCGGGCCTGCTCGCACCGGCGAGCGTCGGGATCTTCTACGCGGACGCGGCGGATCCGATGAAAGGCGGGACGGGGCACACGATCCGCGCCTGCCGCGCGAACACGATTCCGGCGCTGCTGCAGCGCCACTGGATGCCGTGGCTCTCGGCGGTCCCAGAGCGCGCGGCTTAGGCTGACGGCGGATGCGCTGGGTTGTCCGGAGACGGTGTCGCGCGACGCGTGCCTTCACGCAGTTCAAAGGGTTCACGCAAATGGGGGCGATCTTATGGGCGAAGGCCGGAAAAGGTGTCAGGAACCTTATTGATTGTTGTGGCACCGCCGAGTATCGTGTGAGGCCATGGGCCGTGCGGCAAGAACATCACTCGGGGACTGATTTATCATGTGTTGAACCGGGCGAACGGACGACAAAGGATTTTCGAGAGGGATCGCGACTTCGCCGCCTTCGAGAAAATCCTCGAAGAGACCAGGGAGCGGGTACGCATGCGGATCCTTGGATATTGTTTGATGCCCAATCATTGGCATTTGGTGCTGTGGCCCTCGGGGGATGGTGAGTTGTCGACCTTCATGCGATTGCTCACATTGACCCATACACAGCGCTGGCATGCCCACCACCATTCCGCAGGAACCGGACACCTATACCAGGGACGGTTCAAGTCGTTCGTGGTTCGAGCCGATGCGTATTACCTCACCGTGTGTCGTTACGTTGAACGGAACGCCGTGCGAGCAAACCTGGTGGAAAGAGCGGAAGATTGGCGTTGGGGCAGTCTCTGGCGGCGTCAATGTGGTACGGCGGTTCAACGCAGCCTGTTGAGTGAAGGACCGCTATCACGTCCCGGTGATTGGATTGAGCGAGTCAACGAGCCGGAGACCCCGGCGAGTTGGAAGCCATTCGGAATTGCGTGGTTCGAGGGGCACCCTACGGGAGTGCATCATGGATCCAGAAAACTGCGAAGCGTTTTGGACTTGAATCGACCCTTCGCCCAAGGGGCCGCCCACCCGGGTCAACGGAGAAGGGAAAACAGCCATAATAGGTTCCTGCAGCCATAATAGGTTCCTGACACCTTTTCGGCTATGCAACGCCACGGGGGCGCTCCGGCATGCGCTCCTTGCGCCAGCCGGCGAGGTCATGGGTCGGACACTGGTGCGTTTCG
>Ga0315540_10000324_pt1 | contig 26583 bp, 21 predicted proteins | sample SalMarSW160110MG_FD_203677 | JGI IMG/M metagenome (GOLD analysis project Ga0315540, IMG submission 203677) | Salt marsh sediment microbial communities from the Plum Island Ecosystem LTER, Massachusetts, United States - Salt Marsh Sediment SW1601-10 ...
TCGCTATTTTCAAGTGTATTTCAATCCGTTAATATTATATGCTCATTTCTTCTATCGACAATCATCAATTAAAAAAGCCCCCCCAAAAGGAGGGGCTTTTTTAATTGCCTATTTTTAAATAAACCGCTAGAGCTTGAGCCATGAATCCGAGTATAGAGATTTCCCGAGAATCACATTGGTGGTTTTGGCATAGTCCTGCAGCTCTTTTGAAAGACCGGCCATATCCGGGCTTTTGCCGTCCATAATGCCGTAAATCAGATCCACGATATCCTGGCGTTCGCCCTTGGCAATGGCGATCAACTGGTCGTCAAGGGGATCCGCGATAACCGATTCCATACCGTATTTTTGGAGCATCACCATAAATGTCTGATTCAAAATCGGCCGCAAATGGTCCGGCGGGCCATTGGAGATGTTGGACAGCCCGCAGGTGGTTTTGGCTCCAGGCGCAATATCCTGAATCATCCCGGTAAATTCCATCAAGCTGATGGCCTGGGGTTGCTGGATGTTTACCGGCGTTACAATGCCGTCCACCCAGATCTTTTCATTGGGGATTCCGGCTTCATTGGCGGCATACAGTAGCTCAACACATAGCGCTGCGCGTTCGTTCTCATCTCTCGGCAGTCCTTCAGGCCCCCACATGAGCGCGACAAAGTCGGCATTATGTTCCGCGGCCAATGGAATCATTTTCTCGTAACGCTCCGGGCGGCACATGATGGAATTGATAACGGGCGGCAGTTTGCAGACCTTGAGGGCTGCCGCAATCGCGTCAATATTGGATGTATCAAGCGCCAGCGGAATATCGTCCACCACTTCCTGGACCACCTCAACCACCCAGGGCATCAATTCATGTCCGTCTTTTTTTGCCGGCCCGAGATTGATGTCAATAATATCCATCCCCTTTTTCTTTTGAAAAAGGGCTTCTTCCTGGATCGGCTTGGGATCACGCTCCTTGAATGCCTTGCCGATCTTTTTTGATATGACGTTCAAACTTTCACCTATAAGTAACATAAAACCTCCCTTCTCTATCGGCAATCGCCTGATGTTGTCCCGGGGCATGACCCCTTGCCACACAGTATTACTTGTCACTCGTCGTTTGTCAGCTGAACATCAACACAACAAACATCGAAGGACTCATGCCAAGTGAACTAAAAATGCTTGACATCCAAAATGACGACAACGGAACCTAATTTAATCCAACAAGCGTTTTTAAGCCGTTATTTGGATTTAAGAAACGCCGGAAGATGGGCGGCTTCCCTCGGGCCCACGGTGATGGTCCAATCCGGCAATTCTTCTTCCATATCCCCAACAATGCCCGCTGCATAACCGGGAATAATCACTTCCTTGTTTTTGATTTTATCCGCTATACCGCATTTTTTGATAAACATCCCGACATCATCGCCGGAAAATTTTCCAGCCGCCCAGGCCGTCAAAACGGACAGACCTTCGGAGTCCTTGATCAGCAGCCATGAGGGCACCTTGCTTCCCTCAATTTCACCGGTTACGATAAAGTAAGTCAAGGCGAAATTGGTGGTCACCAGCACCGGAGAATTTTCATCCGGGTTACCGATTTCATAAATACCCTCTGTTACGGTCATGGGTCGCTGCGGATCCGTATAAATGTTCAATCGCTCAACCAACAGGGAGAAAAGACTCTCACCGCCAAAATCCGACAGAATCGTAATGCCGCCGTATTTTGCGATAAACATGGCGGCAATGATCGTTTCCATGTCCAGGTTCGAGGCCATTTCACACGGAAACGTAATGGTCGGAAAGCCGAGTGCCCGGTTTAAAGACTTGAGCGCTTCCCGGCGAATGACCACCTGGTCCTGAAACGCCTGCTTGATCTCTCTGGATCCCGGATCGATGACCAGGTCTTTGAGGCCCATTTCCGCCAGCTTGGTGGTCAGCGGAACAAGGCCTTCCACGGAATCAGCCTTGACCGCCAGAGGCAAATCATTGTCTTTGGCCAAAGCGCCGAAGGCATCGATATTGCCTTCGGTAGCGGCATAAATCAACGGACGCTTAAATTTACAAGCCTCGATGCCGGCGGCCATTACACCCGCGTCTTCGGACATCAAGACCAGATTAAATTCCGATGTTTCGGCAATGGTTTTTGCCACCGCCGCAAAGGCATCCTTGTCGCCGTTGACATCCTTCAACGCCACCATCTCGGGCCTTAAGTTAAAACCGACCCGCTCAAACTGGAAGGCATTCCATGCCGTGAGCTTGGCTTTGAGATCGGGTGCGGCGATATCGGACCCCACCATGGCGCCGATAGGCGTCGGGCTGTAAAAGGTTTTTTCATGACGATACAGGACGGTCTCACCCCCGGCTTTGGTCTTTCGAACACCTTGCCCCAATGCCACCGGCCGGATCGGCGGCGCCGACGCCTCGGCAAGCTGGTCCCTTGCTTCATCGGATACATACGGGCAGGCATCGAGTTCCGCCTTGCCGGATGCCAGGTTCATGGCAAAAGCAAGACATGTGGGAACCCCGCACTCCTTACAGTTGGTTTTCGGCAGTAGTTTGAAAATCTGAATACCGGTTAATGCCATTGTTATCTCCTTATTCTAGTGGATCAGGTTTCAAGTTTTGATATTCAATGTGCAAGGTTTAAGGAGCGACGATTTTGCGCTCCTTAAACCTTTGAAGTGTATAGGCTATCCGATAATCGGATCCATCGAAAGGGCCGGATGGCCGACTTTTTCGAGGAACGGCATAATCTCTTCCTCTGAGGTGCCAACGGTTTCGTCGGCAATCTTATTGATAAAGTCCGGATCGCCGAGTTCTTCACCCCTCTTGATGAGCCGCTCTTTAAGCTCTTCTTTTAGCATTTTGGGCATCCAGACCATTCGAAAGAGACCGCCGTCACCGACAATGAACTTACGCTGGGTAATATTGTACTTGGAATGACCCACGAACCCCGGCGAAGAAGCGCCGCCGCCCATTACTCCGGCCAGTGTGGTGAATTTCATGCCGCAGGGGGTTTCGCCCATGTAATCCCGTCCCACCGTCATGACGCCGTTACACGTCGGCAGCATGGCCGCGATACATTCGCAGCAACCGCAGGTGGTCATGGGATCCTGCACCAGGGAATAAAAGTTGTAATGGGTAATGTTGCCCCGTGACGCTTTGGACACGAAATCATTGACGCCTTTCCACTGTCCCAGCTTCGGATCGAGACATTCTCCTTTTTCGATGGGCTGGTTGGGGCCGGTGGGATTGATCTCATAGGATGCCTTGCAGTCCATCCAGTTGTAAGCGCCGCAAAGACCGGTTCGTTCAGGACTCACCGTACAAACGTGGTTGGGCGCAAAAGACTGGCAAAGCGTACAGGAGTAATAAATTTCCTCTGCTTCGTCCGTCATGTTCTCCACCCGTTCATCCCGGTGTTTGTATTCGGCCCTGGCCCTTTCGGTCAGCTTATCCACGTCCGCTTTTTTGGAATACAGGGTGATCTGAACCTTATCCAGAATTTTTTCAAAATCCTGGTGGAACTTGGCATGCAGAACAACGCCGATATGCTTCAGGCTGAAGTTCTTTTCCATGGCCGCCTTGCTCACTCGGATCCATGAAATATCCCGCTGTCCGATATGCATGATCCCCTGAATATAGTTGACCAGGTGATGGATCTGGCGCTCCAAAATCGGTTCGAAATCTTCCTGAAACTCTCGACCGGCGATTTGGATATAGATCCCCAGCGGAAAGGTTTCTCCTTCCTTGATATCCGTAATGTCAGGCCCGATGATCTCCACCTTGCCGTCATCGATCGCTTTCATATCCGCCATTTTAACCAATTCTGTGCATTGGGTTTTACCGCCGCCGCACTGGGCATACAGGTCTTTTCCCCTGACCCGCTCACCCTCGAATGCCGGACCGAAAGACAACGGGATATCGATTTCGGTGACATGGACTTTAAGTCCGCGGACTTCCACCGATCTCTGGCAGATTTCATCATGGGGGACATTGGGCACCACATGCTCGTAGGTACAAATACCGGTGGGTAAAATTTCCGGCACATCCGTATCGGCCAGGGTCGGGAAACCCCAGTTGACGCAGCCCGCCGCCGCACACGCCCAGCGGGTTCCGATCTCACCAAAGGCGTTGACAAAGGCGAAGATTCTGTTCTTGTTATACAAAAGAATTTTTTTGTAGTCTCCGGGCTGAACACCCCCGAAGGCCATGGCCGCCCGATTGGCAAACCCCAATGCAAATACGGCAGAGGAGATGTCGGGTCCAAAGGGCACGATCCGTGTGCTCCATCCGATTTGAACACCGGCTTCCATCAACTGGTCGATGACCGATGTTCCGTTGTGACCGGAAGCGCAGAAGATATAAAGATTTTTCAACTGGTAATCTTCGACGATCATCTTGGCGATTTCCGGAGTGGGGCATGCGCCGACAATGGCCGCGAAACCGGGTGCGGTGCCGTCCACAAACTCCACCCCTCTTTTTCTCAAGATCACGTCATCTGCCGGACCCAGCCAGATCTTGCCGGCCTCGATATCCGGATCTTCCTGGGGATAGTAAAAATCAGGATCGGTAACGCTGCGGATCCCTTCCCGAATTTCATATGCAAGTATGGCCGCCATACCGGCATCCAGAAGAGGACCCAGATAGGGCAGATGATTGACCCGTTTGATATGGGGCGGAAGCAGCCCGCGGGCAAACTTCATCGGTTTTTGCAAATCTTCCAGGGTCTCAACCTTGTGCCCAAGGAGCGAATAGATGACCGGCAGGTAGTAACCGGTATTGGGAAATTCCACCTTGGTATCTGCATTATAAGTTGCCAGAGCGTTTCTCAAACGCCCTTCAACTTCTGAAATAACATTGTAGCCGCCTTGAATGGCAGCAAATGCGACTAGCTTTGACATACATTCCTCCTTCGTTGAGGATTTATTCTAAATCCCTTAATAAATCCAGTATCATTAAGCTTGCTTATACATGCGTCACGCATTATTTTTATCCTTCTAGCGCCTGACGATCCGCCATATCCATGAGGATTCTTTCCCTGGCCTTGTCGATGCCGAGGGCCTTTCTTTTTTTATCGATATGCGCAATCATTTTATGGGCATGTTTAATCGGGTCCGGTTCACAGTCCCACATGCCGCCGTAAATCCCTTCCAGCTCCTTATACAGATAATCCTTAAATACCGGAGCCCCTTCCAAAGGCATATGATATCCAAAGACCGTGTATACGCCGGAGGTTACAAAATAATGCCCGATGCTGATGGCCTTTTCACTCATCCATTCCGGCGCGCTTCCGGCCGCCGGCAGATCACAGATGTCGTTCCCCAGACCGCCGGCTTTGACCACCTCGGTGGCTGCCAGCAGAATCCGGCTGTTGTCCACGCAGGAACCCAGATGCAATACCGGCGGGATACCCACGGTCTCGCACACTTCGGCCAGACCCGGCCCACAGAAAACCTGGGCGGTTTCCGGCGTGAGCAAACCTTCCATGGCACAGGCTATCCCGTTGCATCCGGTGGTCAGAACCAGCACGTCGTTCTTGATCAGCTCTTTTACAATGGCAATATGCGCTTCATTGTGTCTGGTCCGGGCATTGTTGCATCCCACCACACCGGCCACACCCCGAATACGGCCGTTGATGATATTGTCGTTTAATGTATAATAAGATCCGCGGAACGTCCCGCCCAGATGGTATTCGATGGATTCCACGCCGAATCCCGCGATCTGAGGCGCTTTGTATCGGGGAATCATCACCTCGGCACCACGGTTTTTAAAATTGTCGATGGCCATCTTGACAATTCGGGTGGCATCTTCCATGGCATGGTGTTCGTCAAACTCGATATGAAGCACATTGTCCTGCTCCATCCTGGCAATGGGATGGGTGGTAATCAGTTTGGTGTGGAAACACTTGGCCACATTCGCCAGATTCTGAAAAATACACTGAACATCCACCACCATGGCATCACAGGCGCCGGTGATAATGGCCAGCTCTTGCTGCAAAAATGTCCCGGCCGGCGGTACGCCGTGCCGCTGCAGAATCTCGTTGCCCGTACAGCAGATCCCGCCCAGTTGAATCCCCCTGGCACCTTTGGATTGGGCATACTCAATCATCTCTTTGGATTGGGCGGAAGCCACGATCATCTCAGACAAAATCGGCTCATGGCCGTGAATAATAATATTGACATGGTCTTCTTTCATAATACCAAGGTTGGCTTCAGACTGCACCGGCGTCGGGGCTCCGAACATAACATCCTGAAGATCGGTGGCAATCATACTGCCGGCCCAGCCATCGGCCAGGGCGGCACGGGTGCATTGTTTGATCAGGTTTTTATAATCCTGGTCAACACCCATGTGCGTCCGGTGCATGATCTCCACAATTTCCCGGTCGATGTTTCGGGGAACAACCCCCAGTTTCTTCCAACGCTCATACAGGGGCTGGGGTGCTCTTTTGGCATACAATAGCTCTCCTCCGGCCTTGCCCCATTCCGCCAGCGCCTTTTCAGCCACTTCAAGGGCGATTTCATCAAAATCACGATCCAGCTCCTCGCCGTCTTTTTCAACCGTAGTGGCAACCCCAAAATAGGGTGCAATTTGTATAAGTCTTTCAGGAGATTTGATCTTATAATCTTCGGTCTCTTTTCGAGCCACCGACAAAAAGACTTCGGCCACGGCACGCCCGTGATCTGAATGGGCCGATGCACCGGCAGCCACCATACGGGCAAAGTTCCTTGCGGCGATGGTATTGGCGGTGGCGCCGCACAACCCTTTTCGGGTGTCCTCACCTTCAATCCCGGCCTTGGGCAAAGGCAGACGGCACGGACCCATGGCACAGTTTTTACAGCAGGTTCCCTGCATACCGATATTGCAGGGCTTCATGGTCTCAGCCCGGTCAAATACTGTTTCAATGCCCAGTTTTTGAGCCCGGGCGATCATTTCCTGCGTTGCAGGATCAATAGAGGCCGCTATGGGATCCGCCATCTTTGGCGCCTTTGCGACCTTTTCTTTTGTTACTTCCGACATTAGAGGTTCCTCCTCGTATTTTTTTTGTTTTTGCGGTGATTGATTTCAGACTACTATCATCCAATGTCTTTCACCGGCTGTCTTCAGGGATGTTAAGCGACTCTTTTGTGTATTCTGTTCAGCCGATCCAGCATTTTGTCCAGTTTCGACTTCTGCTGGGCGGCGGCTGTCATGGACGCCTCGGACGGCGCTGCCTCATGTTTGGCCGCGAGCTTTTCCCGTTCTTTTGCCCGCTTTTCTCGGATCGCCTGCTCTTCAGCCTCTTTCTTTGCCTTGGCTTCGGCCGCTGCTTTGGCCTTGGCATCGGCTTCAGCCTTGGCCTTAGCCTCCGCATCCGCCTTGGCTTTGGCTTCGGCTTCGGCTTTAGCCTTCGCGTCGGCCTCTGCTTTGGCTTTGGCCTCTTGTTCGGCTTTGGCTTTGGCCTCGGCTTCTTCTTTTGCCTTGGCTGCCTGTTCGGCTTTGGCTTTGGCCTCTACTTCGGCTTTGTCGACGGCTTCTTTCTTTGGTGCTTCCTTTTTGACAGGTTTTTTCGCAGGTGCCGCTTTCTTTTCAACCTTGGGCGCCGCTTTCTTTTCGGCCTTGGGTGCCGCTTTCTTCGGCGCTTCGCCTTCTATGGTCAAATCCGGTTCCGGCGCCAAAGCAGCATAATCGATATCCGCATCATCAAGCTGCTTGGCGATGGGGGCAACATCCATGGCACTGCCTCCGTCCAGTCCCAGATCGATAAATGCCTGCGCAAACCGTATGGCTTCCGGATGGCGCATGATCAGAACACTGGAGCCGGACAAAAGATAGATAACGGCGGTCACGGCTTCCATGAGAATGCCGCGTCTCTCGGGATCGCCCAGGGTCGGCGCTTCATCTACGCTTTGCTTGGCTTCCTTGCACTTCCAGATCTCATTGGCCAAATTGTTGATCATCGGCAGCTGCAGCTTGTCGTCTCCCTGGGTCAGGGCTGCCATACAAAGCCGCTCCATAACGGAATATGAATATTCCAGTCCGTAACCCAGCCCACCGGTGGTCGGATCGACGATCAACCGATCCAGAGGCATCCCCAAATTTTCAAGCAGGATATTGACTTGTTTGGCAAGGTTGATATCGATGGGTGAGGATGCAATTAGGGTATGACCGTATCCCATGGCACTGGCGCCGATGCCCTTATGGTTCTTATCCTCAACAGGCCCAAGAATCAGATTGGCGCCGTGGGTCTCTTCCGAAATCTTTTTTAAGACCAATTCATCTTTCTCAATGTTGGCAGTCCCCCAGACGATCAGGGGAACATCGACGGCTTCGAGTACTTTTTTAACGGTGGCGGCGGCATCTTCAGGGCTGGCGTCCTGACCGTTCGGGTCGGTGCTTTTGAGTTGCAATACAATAATTTTGGCCCCGAATTCATCCACACATTTTTTAGCCCATGCAGCCGGATCTGAAAGAACATCCTTAAAGTGACTGAGCGCCGCTTCCGGCCACTCATCCGGTGCCATGTCCCAAACTTCCATTGCAATAACCGGCTTGCGCGGCATATCCCCTTCAAAGTTGTAAAAAGGATAGCATGCCTGACCACCGACGATAACGGCGTTATCGCCTTTACCTATGGTGATTTCCTTTATGTTGCCGGTATATGATTCTTTGTATATTTCCAAACCCAATGTAACCTCCTTTACATGACAATAAATTTAGTGTTTGAGGTGTATGACATTGTAACCCCGTTATTTCGTCCCTCAAGGGCAAAAGGCTACCGCCCCGGGACGCTAATAAAAAATTCAGCCCCCCTTTCATAAAAAGAATTTGATTATAAAAATATCTACGTCGGTAGATTTATGACCGGAAATTCCAAAAGCACAACCCTGAATTTCTCGCTGGTTATAAACAAACTTTTATCCAATGATAAAAGGGAATTAAAGTACAATTATCTAAAGAAGATGATTTTTGAAACACGCCAAATATGACCTTTTATATTGGGATGAATGATTTGTCAATAGATGAGTAAATATTTAGGTAATTGTATCTGGATTTTGAACGAGTTGGCGGCATTCACGTTTAATATTCAGGCTGCAGTTAAAATCGTCCGTTATCCACCGTCATTTCATTTCGGAAAACATGCAGGTCAGTTCAACCACTTCACCGTCATATACGGTTTTCGTTTTATAGGGCAAGCTTTTGAATAACTTGATCATCCCCTGGTTTCTCGGCAGGGTGTAGGCCATCAGACCGGAGATACCGTGTTCCCTGGCAGCCTCTGACAATTTTTGCATGAGAATCTTCCCCAGCCCCTTTCCTTGCCATTCTTTGCTCACGGAAAAAGCGACCTCCGCAATGTTTTTGGCCGGCTCAAGGAGGTATTCTCCCAAGGCCACGACTTTTCCGAATCCGAATTCTCCCACCACCGCCAAGATCGTCAGGTTTTTGATGTAATCAATTTGAAACATGCTCTCCATGTCGCCACGGACGAAACGGGTCTTGGCCTGAAAAAATCTGGAATAGATATCATCTTTATCCTGGGTATAGAAGTGTTCTTGTATCCGCCTCTCGTCCACGGGTTTGGCCGGCCTGATGGTGATCGAAACACCGTCGATCTCCCTTGTTTCTTCCAGATTTATCGGGTAGATGCCCTGCATCGACTCCGACAAGGTCCGCTCGGCGCCGAGCAGGCCCATTTTTCTGGCTTCAAAAAAAAGTTCCTCGCGAAAATCAGGGTAAGCAATGCTGATCAGGGCCATGGCGCGCTCCTGAAGACTTTTCCCAAACAGATTCACGGCTCCGAATTCGGTAACGACATATTGAACATCACCTCTGGGCACAACAATGGCGGTGTCATTCAACGTGGGAACGATTCGGCTCTTTTTACCGTCGGCTGTGGTAGAGGTCAGCATAAGGATGGATTTACCGTCTTCCTTCCAGGAGGCACCGCGAATAAAATCGAGCATACCGGTCACCCCGGAAAAATGGTTGAGAGAGATGGCATCCGCCGCAACCTGACCGGTGAGGTCAATGGCCATGGGTACATTCATGGCAACCATTTTGCGATGTCGTGAAATAATCGCCGGATCATTGACATAATCCGAAGGATAAAATTCAATGGCCGGATTATCATCCAAAAATTCATAAAGATTGGTCGATCCGATGGCACAGCTCGCCACGAGTTTCCCTTCGTTGAATCCTTTTTTCCGGTTTGTAATCACACCCATTGATACCAGACGCATGATATCATTGGTCAAGTACTGGGTATGAACGCCGAGGTCATTTTTGTGGGAAAGGGCAAGCAGGGTCGCCTGAGGCGTGGTACCCGGACTGATCTGAATGGTTGAGCCGTCGTCAACGAGCCGTGCAATCAACCTTCCGATTTGATTGGCCGCCTCGAGTTCCGGAAGTTCGTCAATGGTCAAAAGCTCTTCTTCATGTTCGACAAATGCATTGACGTCGTTGACGTGGATGAAGCTATGACCCAGTATGCGGGGCATCCTTGAATTCACCTGGGCAATAACAAAATCAGCCGATAATGCAGCCGCCAGCGTGATATCAACGGAAATCCCCAGGCTCATCCATCCAAAATCGTCCGGAGGTGATACCTGAATGAGCGCGACATGAATGGGAAGACGGCGGGTTTTAAAAAGGCGAGGTACCGCCGAAAGGTTCATCGGTGTGATAAACCGCTTGTTTTTTGCCAGACTTTTCGGTTTTGCAGATCCCAGATAAAACGACCGGATATTAAAGCTCTGGTCTTTGGTCTTATCTGCGATCAATGTCAACGGCGTGCTTTCCAGACTCAGTAATCGAACAATTTCGATATCCGTAAAGCTATCCGCTGCTTCGGCAAGTTTCCTGACCAGATATTGGGGTTCCCCGCAAGATGACCCGATAAAAACCCTCTGGCCCGCTTTGATCTGCATGATCGCTTCTTGTGCAGCGCATTTTTTTTCGACATAATTATCGGCCCAATAGATTGATGCGGCCATGATGCACCTCCCATGGATGATGTGGAGAAAGCGGGAAAAAGCAGCCGCGTTGCGTTTGCTGAAGACCAGCGGAACGATCAAAGCTCCGGTGCGCCAACTCGGCCTATGGCGAGAACGAAAACATCACCTGCTTTTTTATCCTATCCGATGGGTATTATCAAGAAAAAGATCGTTTTTTTGACCCACCTGTCATGTAGACCCGCCTGCTGTGTAAGGTAAGATCGGACATGCGCGGGAAGGGAGGATGAAGGACCGTTATGAAAAAACCACCATCAATGGGTAATGTGGAAGGAAGGAAAGAATCACAAATCAGACCGTTTGAACCAGGGTATATTTTTTAATGAAGGTATCCAGTTGATGCGCCTGTCCATGACTCATCTCGCCGAATTGGACGCCCAGTTGCCGCATCTCGAAAGTACTGAAAGGAACGAAATTATCGACATGGATATCCGAAATCTTTTTACAGGGGATACCTTTTAAAAAATAGCCGTTACCACTTATAAATATGTCGACTTCAACCGGTTCGCCAATCTGTTCTTCATGGTTAATGTACTTAAAAGCCAGTCCGCCTTTACTGATGTTAACAATCTGGCCCAGCTTCGATGAACCGTTCTTCAATAGAGCATATATGCCCTGTTGGATCTGATGTCGCTCCTGGGATCTTCGTTCAATTATTTTTTTGCTGTTTAACATCCTGCCCCCATCAAAATAAAATGGCAGATAATCTCTTCCGGCGCAGCCTCCGTTAGAGACTTTCGTAAAACGCCCGATTGTCGAAACAACGGTCACAAACAATTTTCTTGATTATAAAGTAGATATATGTTGTGTGTCAAGAAAATAATAACACAATATATAGAAGTTTGATGAATTCGTAAAAGTCGAATTCATCAAGTATCCGGTGTTTAGTGTTAAGTGGCTTAATTAAAATATATGCTGTAATACCGATATGTTAGATTGTTAATCACGAAACGCTAAATACGAAACACGCTCGTAAAAAGGTCGCTTTTTTGACTTTTTGCGAGTTCGGCATTAAGCGAAACCCGCAAATATGAATTGAAAAAATGACAGAATTGTTGCATATGACACTTTGTAACTGTAGACGGCTCTGGAAATATTTTTAAAAACATAAAGGAACTCAAAATGGTGACATGTTCATTCTGCGGCTCAACACACAATGTCGGATTTATATCCACGCGTTTTGCAGGAACTGACGGCGTATCTCTGGAGACGGCGAAATGGGCGAATGTTTTTCAAAAGGAGGGATTTTCCTGTTTCTACTTTGCCGGTGAACTCGATCGTCCGACGGATCATTCCTACTTGGCGGAAGAAGCTCATTTTGCGCATCCTGAAATAAAATATATTTTCAACCAATGTTTCGGCGTCCATAAACGCGAACGCCGAATCACAAATAAAATTTATGAATTGAAAAACGGATTAAAAGATCAAATTTATCGCTTCATCAAAAAGTACGGCATCGATATCCTTGTGCCTGAAAATTCACTCACCATCCCCCTCAATATTCCTTTGGGACTCGCCATTACCGAGGTCATTTCCGAAACTCAAATTCCAACCATCGCTCATCATCACGATTTCTTCTGGGAACGACAACAATTTTTAACAAATTCCGTCTGGGAATACCTGAATATGGCCTTTCCTCCCCATCTGCCCTCCATTCAGCATGTAACCATTAACTCCTCCGGAGATAATCAACTGGGTCTTAGAACCGGTATTTCCGCCACGATCATCCCCAATGTCATGGACTTTGAAAATCCGCCGGCGCCCGCTGATGACTATGCTTTGGAGGTACGAAAGGACCTCGGTATCGAAAACGATGAACTCTTCATCCTCCAACCCACGCGGGTCGTCAAGCGGAAAGGAATTGAACATGCCATCGAACTGGTGCATCGGTTGGGGAAAAAAGCCAAGCTCGTTATTTCGCATGCATCAGGCGATGAGGGTTACGACTATGAGCAAAGAGTCAGTGACTATTCAAAACTGCTAGACGTTAACACCCTATTCGTGTCCGATATCATCGATGAAAAAAGAGGGCGTACCAAAACCGGAAAAAAGATTTATACCCTGGAAGACATTTATCCCCATGCCGACCTGGTGACCTATCCGTCCACCTTTGAAGGATTCGGGAATGCCTTTTTGGAAGCGGTTTACTTTAAAAAACCCATTGTGGTGAATAAATATTCTATTTATGCCTACGACATCAAACCCAAAGGATTTCTGGCGATAGAGCTGGACGGTTATGTGACGGAAGATGCCGTTCGAATGACCCGGAAGGTTCTTGAAGATCCCGATCTTTGTAAAAACATGGTGGATAAAAACTATGACATTGCCAAACGCGCCTATTCTTATTCCGTAATAAGGCGGAAACTCAAAAATCTCATCTACGACGCCATTTCCTGCAATCCTGAAAATTCACGTAGATAATCATGGTTTCCCATCAAGACAAGTTTCGATATGGTTTGCGCACCGGAATCAACAAAGGATGGCACGGATTCCTGTGGATGCTCAAAATTATTGTGCCGATTTCCTTTCTGGCCGTGCTTGTTGAGTATAGCGGTTGGATGCACAAAATGGATTTTTTATTAGCGCCGGCCATGAACCTGCTGAGTCTTCCCCCTGCCGCGGCCCTCCCGCTGATCGTTGGAATGCTGACCGGGATTTACGGCGGCATTGCCGCCATGATGGTTTTTCCCTTGACGAATAACGAAATGACCCTCATTGCCATTTTTCTGCTCATCTCGCACAATCTGATTCAGGAGGGAATTATCCAAGGAAAATCCGGTTTGAATCCCATTAAAGCCACCCTTTTTCGACTGACGGCTTCCAGCGTTACGGTGATGACTGTCGCGAAGTTTCTTGGCCTCGAACCTGCCGGGATTTTGGGAAAAAGTGCATCTGCCGCCGGGCATGCGCCGCTGTTGATGATGGTCAAAAGCTGGTTCGCGGACACGTTGTTTATCAGTGCAAAAATATTCGTAATTATCATGGTCATCATGATTCTGCTTGAAATGATGAAAGTATTTAATATGATACATCATATCGTCCGGATTTTGCGTCCGATCTTAAAGACCATGGGGCTCAATCAAGCCGTCGGTTTATTATGGCTGACGGCCGTCGTCTTCGGCATTGCATACGGCGGCGCGCTCATCGTGGAAGAAACAAAACAAGGGCATATCAAAAAAGAAGCGCTTGAAAAACTTCATCTTTCCATTGGCATCAACCATTCTATGGTTGAGGATCCGGCGTTGTTTTTATCCCTGGGACTCAGTGCCTTCTGGCTATGGATCCCCCGGTTTATTCTGGCAATCATCGCGGTACGTCTGCTGGATATGTACTATAAAATAAGGTTTCGCGTCCTAAATTTTCAACGGCGCCAGGAGTAATCTCAATAATGGCGAAAATATATCCTATCGGTGGCGGCAAAGGCGGTGTTGGAAAAAGCTTTATAACCGCCAACCTCGGCGCATTAATCGCCAAATGGGGTAAAAAAGTCGTGATCATCGATCTGGATCTGGGCGCTTCAAACCTGCATACATTGCTTGGAATGCAAAGCCCGAGCATCGGCTTAAACAGCTTTTTAAACAAAACAATTCATGATCTCGAAAGCGCGGCGGTATCTACGAGTATCCCGAATTTGTTTCTCATCAGTTCTTTCCATTGCTACATGGAAATTGCAAACTTGTTTTACGCGCAGAAAATGAAAATCATTGAAGCCATAAAAAAACTCCCCTTTGATTATGTTTTTCTGGATTTGGGTCCCGGAACCAATTTTAATATGCTTGATTTTTTCTTGACTTCCAAGGAGGGAATTCTGATATGTACACCCGAACCCACATCCATTGAAAACTCTTTTCGGTTTATCAAAACGATCTATTATCGAAAACTAAAACATATGATAAAAAAACATATTTTTAATTCGCTGCAAAAAAACTTTTATGAGGATGCCGTTAAGCCGGGAATGAAGCCGTCCGATATCATAGAAATTGCGCTTAAACACGACCCTGAGAAAGAACCGCTTCTAAGAAGCCAGCTCAGCAAATTTAGGTTTAAATTTATTTTTAATCAGTTTCGCAATAATCTGGATGCAACCCTGGGGAACCAATTCGAAACCATATGTAATCGGCATTTTTATTCGATTTTTGAGTTCCTCGGCTATGTCAACTTTGACGAACGGATTCAAGATGCCATTTTTTCGAAAACGCTCTATGTCCATCGATATCCGCATACGCAATCCTCAGCCGATCTTAAAAATATCGCCGCAAAGATAACATAAAATATATCGCGCCATCATTAACGGCCACATGTTATGAAAAAATTTGACGAATTAAATTATTATGAAATATTAAAAATTCCGATGAATTCATCTTATTTTCAAATAAAACAGGCGTATAAGGATGCACTTTCACTGTACGATCAAGACTCCGTACTGACCTATTCCTTGTTCACAAGGGAGGAAAGGGATGAAATTCTAAAAAAGATCAAGGATGCGCATTCAACGCTGATCGATGAAAATAAAAGAGCCGCATACGATCGAATGTTGGTTGATTCAGGACAAGTAAAGGCCCCGATTTCATTCAGTGCAAACCAATATCGATCTTCCCTGCGATCTTCCGGCCGTACCATGGCGGATGATGACCGTTTGCATTCGAGGGTGAAAGAAAAAATCAGCGTTGAAGGCATTCAAAATTTATCGAAGGAAATATTTTCCAAAGAACTTCTCTCGGGAAACGACTTGAAAAAGTTTAGAGAAGCCCTTGGCGTCGAAATCCCGGAAATTCATTCCATTACGAAAATAAGCATTTCAGTTTTAAACGCCATCGAAGAAAACCGGTTCGACCGGCTTCCACCGAATATCTATCTGAAAAATTTTTTGAAATCTTATGCGAAAATACTTCAACTTGATCCGCAAAAAGTTGTCGATGGTTATTTCAAAACCATCTCCCTTTCACATCCTGCCGATGGATGATTTATGATTGTTGATTGATGATGGATGGTTGAATGTATCGCTTCGACAATTTCAATTTCCATTTCTCAATAATAAATTATATGCAATGTCGTTGTCAAAAATTTGGCACGCCATTAAAATCTCATTTCAAACCGCAGATCTTTATGCTCAAACCGCCCGCCCTTAATCATTATATCTTATTGAATTTGAATTTTTTTTAAAAAATTATCAAACAAATCTCCATCCTTTTAATTATGGCACATCTATTGCATTCGTTGTTTATTATTTAATAAAAGAGACGCGTAATTCGCACAAGATATTTTTGCAATTTATGTTAGAAGAAATTTTAAAAAACACCCAGGTCAATCGATACATTACCTCTTATGAGGATGGGAAGGCAATCTTTCTGGAAGGAGATGAATCACAAGATTTGTTTATCCTTGAATCCGGCCGACTGAATGTCTTCAAGGGGAATAAAAAAATTGCCCAAATCACCGAAAAGGGGTCTTTATTTGGCGAAATGTCTTTCCTGCTCAATGCAAAAAGAACGGCTACGATAAAAGCAGAAAAAGATGTCAAAGCCATTCAAATCCCCAAAGAAGACATTCCGGGTTTTCTTCAGGATTTTCCGGAGGTGGCCGGAGAAATAACAAAACTATTGGCCAAACGCCTTGATGAGACCAGTCGAATTCTTTACGGGTTTAAAGAATTTTGCGATCAACTTCCTGATGCTGTCATCGCAACGGATAAAGAGGGGAAGATTATCACCTGGAATGCCGCTGCTGAAGAAGTGTACGGTCGGTCCTGGCAGCAGATGTGCAACAAATCTGTGGAAAATATATATGAAAAGCCGGACGTATATAGAAAACTGATTAAAGAAGTAAAGAAAAAACGTTCCGTAAGAGAAAAAATCCTCAGCATCAGGCATCCAAAAACCGGCGACAGATTTATATCGACCAGCTCGACGCTGCTTCTTGACGACCATGATAATTTCCAGGGAATTCTTTCACTGGGCCGCGATGTCACATCAATCACGACATTGGAAAAAAAATACCGTCGAACGCGTGGCTGGCTTGTTCCGTCCTTGATACTGCTGTTTATTTTAGGCATGGGTGCTTTTGGGGGGCATGTTTATTTCCGCCAAAAACCACGGTTTTCGAATATCGAACAAAAAAGTCTAGAAAATCGATTGAATAAAGATTACCTATTGTTGAAGTCCATGCTGATCGGACCGTTTGAAGCCGGCGACCGTTTAAAGACAAACCGCTTGATGAAGAATTTTTTCAATCATCATAAAGCCGATCACTTGCCTTATAAGGGCTTGGTGTTGCTGGATAAGAATAAAATTGTCTTCGATGCCTATTCACAAAATATCGAAGCCGGTATTTCCACGATGACAGACGGCAACTATGCCGGGATAGATTTTAAAGGTGATGAGAATGCCTTGCAGCATACACTCACGCTCTATCGAGTGGACAAAAACCATCCCATGGGGAAAAAATGTGTCGAAATCGCTTTTAACATAGATAAAAACAACCGCCGGATCGGCTGGCTGATTTTTCAAATGGATCTTAAGCGATTAAAAATAAACTACGGCATCGATGCCACTGGTATCAAGCCATTTAATTTTTAACGGGGCGTATGGAAGGCTTTAAAGATTTTTCGTCTTGCAGATATGAAATTTCAGAGAGCAACGACGGTGAAATGACCATCTATTTAGAAGGCAGAGTCGATGCCAACAATGCATCTTCGTTGATCGAGTCGTTTGGTTCCCTGATCAGGGACCGTTCGCCTGTTTCACTTGTCGTGGATCTTAAAAAGGTAACCTATCTGGATGATTTCGGCGCGCTCGTCATTGTTGAATTGAGAGATATGATGGCGGCTGCAAAGGGAGAATTTAATTTAAAAAACGCCAGAGAAGAAGTGCTTTTTGTTATCAATTCGGAGGCGATCGCAGAATCGCCCAAACTCATCAAAATGCGTCCGCCCTCGTTGTTCGTCAGGTTCGGAGATGCGATTCTCAAGTATGCATCCGATGTTAAATATTTGATTTCATTCGTGGGTTCTGTTTGCCTGGCATTTACATATTCCTTTTTACACCCGAAATCGTTACGGATGGATGACACGTTTCTTTACATGCAAAAAACCGGGGTCGATGCGCTGCCGATTGTGGGTATGATCAGTTTTTTAATGGGCCTTATCATGGCCTTTATGTCATCCATTCAGCTCCAGATGTTCGGTGCCAATATTTATGTGGCCTCATTGGTTAGTCTGGCGATGACCCGGGAATTCGGTCCCATCATGACCGCCATTATTGTGGCGGGTCGATCCGGTTCTTCATTTGCCTCTGAAATCGGCACAATGAAGATATCCGAAGAAGTGGACGCCCTTTTTACCATGGGATTTGATCCCACACGGTATCTGGTCGTCCCCAAGATCATGGCGTCTGTTTTTGTCGTGCCCATTCTGACCTTGTTTTCCGATGTTTTTGCCATTTTAGGGGGGCTGACGGTGGGTGTTTGTATGCTGGATTTGACGGCGAACGCCTACATTTTACAAACACTGAAAACGCTGAGTCTTTTTGACATCTTCCTGGGCATATTCAAAAGCGGGGTGTTTGCAATCATTATATCCTGGGTGGGTTGTCTGAGAGGATTTCGCGTCAAAGGCGGAGCAGCCTCCGTAGGGCAGGCAACAACTTCGGCTGTTGTCAGCAGTATTTTTTTAATTATTTTTTTTGATTCGCTTTTCGCCGTTACGCTTCGGTTTTTAAAATAAAATCATGGATCGATTTTGTGAAACTCCCGGCCCGCTGAAAGCAAATAGGATCCATTAAAAAAGGTTTTTTAAAGCGGAGAAAATCACTTGGAAAAGAACAACATCATTGAAGTTCGTGATCTGGTCGTCGGCTACGGCTCGGATATTGTCCTTGAAAATATATCCTTTGATGTCGAGGAAGGCGAAATTTTCATCGTATTAGGGGGAAGCGGATGTGGAAAGAGCACATTGCTCAAGCACCTGATAGGACTTATAAAGCCTATATCCGGCCGGATACGCATTGACGGCGATGACATTTCCGATTGTGACGAGGCGACATTCAAAAAAATTCTGAGAAAAATCGGCGTCCTGTATCAGAGTTCGGCCCTTTTCGGATCAATGACGATTGCCGAAAACGTATCGCTTCCCATAAAAGAATACACCGACCTGCCTCAAAAGTCGGTGGAGACCCTGGTCAAAATGAAACTGAAAATGGTAAATTTGAACGGATATGAAAACCATTTGCCTTCCGAGATCAGCGGTGGAATGAGAAAACGGGCGGGGCTGGCCAGAGCAATGGCGCTGAATCCGAGAATTTTATTTTTTGACGAGCCTTCCGCCGGACTCGATCCCGTGACATCGGTGGAACTCGACAATCTGATCATACATCTCAACAAGAGCCTCGGTACAACAATGGTCATCGTAACCCACGAACTCCAGAGCATTTTCAATGTGGCGCACAGGATCATCATGTTGGATAAACAAACCAAAGGAATCATCGCCGAAGGAAATCCAAAATACCTGAAAGACCATAGCGACGATCCTTTTGTCAGGAATTTTTTTAACCGTAAATCAGAACAATAGAAAGATGCATGTAAATCTAAAATATATTGTTTTATTAAGGAAATTCTGATGGCCTCCCAAAGAACAAAATTTGCCCTTGGGTTGTTTGTGACCTGTGGATTCGGCCTGTTTTTTGTGGCCGTTATCTGCTTGGGTATGTCACGGTATTTCAAAGAAGGGCATTATTACACAACATATTTTAATGAGTCCGTCCAGGGCCTGGATGTGGATTCTCCCGTGAAATATCGCGGCGTATCCGTGGGTCGTGTGCAACGTATTGGTGTTGCCCCTGATGCAAAATTGATAGAAGTTGTATTAAAAATTGAGTCCGGTCAACCCCTTGACAAAAATATCATTGCCCAGATGAAATCGGTCGGTATTACCGGAAGCATGTTTATAGAACTGGATCGAAAGAAAAACGGTGACCCGAACTTTTCTCCACCGTTAAGTTTTCCTTCAAAATATCCCATCGTCGCGTCAAAACCGTCCAACATCCACAAAATGTTGAGCAACATAGAAGATGCACTGACCCAGATCAGGGCAATGGATCTTGCGGGAATCTCCGGAAAGCTTCAATTAACCCTTGACAGCATCGATCAAGTAATTGCCGATGCCAACGTCAAGGGTATTTCTAAAAAAATAGAAACCTCGGTCGGGAGCGCCGGCCACCTTTTGGGAGACAAGAGGTGGAATCAGATTATGGCTTCCATGACCCAAGCCGGTGAATCTCTCAATGACATCATGGATAAGACCAGCAACAGCTTGAGTCGCGTGGAAGATACCGTTAACCGCCTGGATGGAATCACCATCGAAAAGGAGCAAACCATAAGAACAGCCCTGGAAGAATTCAAGCAAGCCATGGTGAATACCAATGTTTTGTTAAAGAAAGGAAATTTTTTAACGGAAAACACCGGTGATTCGCTCTCCCTCCTTAAAGGGCATTTTTTGATTATCGCCCAAAATCTTGAAAAGGCCAGTGAAAACCTTAACCGACTGATCGAAAGTGTTTCGGATCACCCGTCTCAATTCATGTTTGGAGAACCGCCCAAGCCCAAAAAAGTGGACAACGCCGAAGAAAAAAGGTAAAAAAAAATTAATGAAACGAATCAAAAAGCCTTCTATTTTATTCATCGGCCTTTTTCTGCTCCTTGGCGCTTGCATAAATCTGAAACAACCGTCAAAGAAAATCGAATACTATTCACTGGAGTATCCTTCTCCGAAATTCGGCGCGTTGACCCCTTTGCCCGATGTCATCCGGGTCGATCGCTTCACAACGGCACGTCCGTACAATACCGCTCAAATGATCTACCGGGAACAATCCTTTGAAAGAAAGGCCTATGTCTACTATAAATGGCAATCCAGCCCCGGAGCTATCGTCACCACCCTTGTGAACCGTGATTTGAAGAATTCGGGTCTCTTTAAGGCTGTATTAAACCCCGAAAGTCGATTTTCATCTCCATATACCATTGAAGGTACGGTCGATGAGTTTTTTGAATGGGACACGCCGGACGCATGGAAAGCCGTCCTTGGCGTCAGTATTATTTTAACGCGGAAAAATTCAGACAAAATCAGCAATACCATTTTATTCCAAAAGACCTATCATCAAGTCCAAGCCGGCCGGCGAAAGCACCCCAAAGCCGTGGCCGAGGCCATGAGCCAGGCACTGTCTAAGATATCGGGAAAAATCATAAAAGATGTTTATGATTACTTGAAGAGCAACAAAATAAATGCGGCCTCAGCGAACCAATCTGCAAAATGACGCCAAAACATCTTCCGGTAATATTCCATTAAAACATTCCATTTCTTCACACCCAACCGTTCCGGTGTCGAAACAGGGGCTGCATGCTTTGTCGGGCTGAAGGATCTCGACGGCTCTGCCCTTCGGCTTCCACACCTCAGGATCGGAAGGGCCGAAAACAGCAACGGTGGGAAGTCCTAAGAATGCCGAAAGATGGCTGACACCGGAATCGTTTCCGATAAATCCGCCGCCGGTTTTGAGGCGCAAAGCCAGTTGGGTCAACGTGTCTACTTTATGAACCTTTGCCTTTAACGGTTTCCGTTGCAACACCATGTCGAAAAGATCGTATTCCGCCGGACCGAAGATAAACTCCGGCCGCCAATCTTTGGTTTCCAATAAAGAGGCGATTTTGATAAAATTGGAAATCGGCCAGCATTTTTTCCGGCTTCCCGATCCGGGATGAATAATAATTCTTGACGGAAGATAATCAGGATCCCTCCGATCCGCATCGTTGCTTGAAAGAAGGCTGAACACATCTTTACCCGGTTTTTCAATGAGCTTGCATCTCGCAAGATTCGATAAGATGTGTCGGCTGACATGGATCTTCTCATCCGGCCCCGGCCGGGGTCGAATGCGATAAATCTCGCTTTTCGTTATCGAACGCAGCGTTTTTTCAAAAGAAGAAGAATGGGAAAAAAGAAGAATGTTAACAAAAGAGGGCAGGATTTTTTTCACCGCCGGATGAACATGATTTGAATGCAGGGATGCAAAGGCGGCGGCCTCCAGCGGATACCATTTGTCCGCGATGTCGAGCTGCCGGGCAAGCGCTCCGATATTATTCTGGCAGACCATGGTTATCGGACCGTATGCTGCTTTGATTCTTAATAGTGCGGGAAAAGCGGCGACGACATCACCCAGCGCTCCGTAATGGATCACGAGAAAAGAGCTTTTTGTCACAAGTAGTTCGCTTTGCTTACCATTGGAACGTTGGAATGGCAGAATTTGCGGGGCGCCAATTTATCGCCATGCCGCGAAATTGGGGCCGACGACCAACAGGTTGTTGCCGAGGGTCTCCTGTATCGTTTCCCATTTGCTTCCCACGACCATATGCTTGATGACACCATGGCCGTAAGCGCCCAAAATGACGAGCGCATCATGGGGGACCTCGTATAGATGGTTTTCGAAATTATCGTTTTCAAAAAAACGCCATTGCGTGACGTATTGATCCACATCTTTTTCAAGATTTCTGTCTTTGACCACTTGTTGATATTCTTCCTTTGAGGACTTCCTGATCTGAGTAAAAACCTCCAACGGCAACCCCGAAACCCGTGCAATATGAAATCCCAGCCGGAGTGCTTTGACCGCATTGACGGAACCGCCGAAAAATACCGCGATGCTGTTCCACGGCTTAAAGACAGGGCTTGCGATGAGTACCGGAAATCTGGCGGACTTTACAATCCGCCTCACCCGGGGACCGATGTATCCGATACCGATTTTTGAAGACATGTCGCTGATGCTTCTGGGACAGCACATATAGTTAAAACCGGTATGAATGTCCGGCAGTGTCGAAGCCGTATAATGCTTCGGTTCCAGGAACCTGGGCTCCATCCCGGCTTGCGTCAAAATATCGGTGGCATGGGCCTGGGCCGTTTCCCCGGCGTCGAGATAGGATTTGTCCAGATCCACCTGTACCACGTCGTTATCAAAATACATTAAAAATTTAGTCGTCTTGGGAATATATATCACCGGAAAGGCCCCGACCTTTTTGCAAAAATAGATCGATTGAAGCAGGGTTTCTCTCCCAAGAGGATTATTCCTTAAAATATGAAGCAATTGATGATCCATTTAATACCCCTTTCCATTCGCTCATGTCGTCAGTCCGACGAACCGAATTGCCGTCTAGAGTAAATGGCATTGAACCATAAGTTCTTTCCGATATTGATCCAAAATAGTTGCCTTGGAAATCAGCCCTATAAATCTGTGGTTCACCACCACCGGAATGGAATACAAACCCTTTATATCCATTTTCCGAACCACATCCAACACATCGTCATCCGGATGAACCACTTCGACTTGGGTCCTCATGATCTGGCCCAAAAGAACGGTATCGTACATCACCGGATCAAACAGATAGGGCCGAACATCATCCAGATGGACGATCCCCAGGAAATCACCGGTTTTTTCATCCTCCACCGGGAAATAATTTCGATGCGATTGCTTAATAATGTCGATAAAATTTCTTAAAAGCATACTCGGATGGACGGTGACGCAATCCTTTTCAATAAGCTCCGAAACATTTAAATCAGACAAGATCCGTTCGTCGGTGCCGGGTCTTAACAGATGCCCGTGGTCCACAAGATCTTTCAGGTAATAAGATGCCGGCTCAAAATAGTGGCAAATCGTGGTCGTCACCACCGACACGATGATCAATGGGACGATGACTTCCCATCCACCGGTTATCTCGACGATCAGAAAAATTCCCGTCAACGGCGCCTGCAGCATGCCGCTGATCAGTCCTGCCATCCCGAGAAGCGCATAGTACCCTTCATTGACCCATGATATGGACGGCCAAAACAATACCAGCAGGTGATGGTACGTCACACCGACCAGGCTTCCAATCACCAGGCAGGGTGCGAATATTCCCCCGGACCCGCCCCATCCCAGCGTCAACGCAGTGGCGGCGATCTTTGCAAATGATGCCAGCGCCACGATCGTGAGAATTTGACCGTATCTTCCTTCAATCAGAATTTCGGTCCAATGGTACCCTTCTCCCAGAACCACCGGAAGATAAAGACCGATAATACCCACCATGCATCCGCCGATGGCGGCTCGAGCCCACATCGGCGCCGGCACCTTATGGGATATGGTATGCATGGATCTGAGCATGCGCGTCTGAAGAATGGTGGCTACCGCCGAAAGAACGGCCAAACCGAGACAGGCAACGATATTCAAAAAGTCGATCTTGAATACATGATGCCCGAAAGGAATCTGGTTTCCCTGAAGAAGACGGCAGATTTCCGCGCCGGCCACCGAAGCAATGGCGATGGGGACGATGTTGACCGATTTCCATTCGCCCACGATGACTTCAACGGCAAAAACCATGCCGGCGATGGGGGCGTTGAAGATGGAGGAAATTGCTCCGGCAGCGCCGCATCCCACCAGCGCTACCCGCTGGCGATCGTTTAATGAAAAATATTTGGCGATATTTGAACCGATGGCTGCGCCGCTGATAACAACCGGCGCCTCGGGCCCGGCAGACCCGCCGCTGCCGATGGTCAGGCAGCTCGATATCAGCCGGGTAACGCTTGAACGGAGTCTCAAAAGACCGCCGTACCGGGATACGCTGTAAATCACTTCCGGTACCCCGTGACCGGCCCCCTCTTTGACCACTTTTTCCAAAAACAAAGAAGAAAGAGCGGCGCCGGCGGCAGGCAGGGCAAAGAACCACCAAAAATGCCGGTAATGATGAAGCCAATCGGACATGATCAAAAGGCTTCGATTAAGCACCACGGAGGACAATCCGGAAAAAATCCCTACGATGGCAGCCATCAATATGAGCAGGAGTCGATCATCAAATCGAAAAATCGGCCAGTTCCCGGGATAGCGCCAATATCTTAAAATGCGCATGTTACCACTACCTAATTACGATCTCCTATTGCAAACCGGTTTTCAAAATCGGCAATCTTCGAAAAAAACGTTGTTGAATCCGGAGTTGTTTTTAAAAAATCCACAAATGAGTTTTCACGAATACAAAAAGAAAGTCTTGAAAGAAGATGTAAATGGGTTTTCGTTGACGGACTCAAAAGGATGAACATCACAAATACCGGCCTGCCGTCTATTGCATGAAAATCAACGGGCGCTGCGAGAAAGCAGGTGGCGATTATAGCATTCGAAATCAAATCCTTTAAAGGTGTGCGGGGATGGGGGATGGCGACCCCCTTGCCGACGCCCGTCGACGTCAGATGCTCTCGTTCAAGCAACCCCTGATACATCGCGTCTTTGATATTGCCGGATAAAAAATGAATGTGATCAACAGCGTTTTTCAGCGCCGTCTCCCTATCATCCCCTTTAATATTATATAAGAGCCCCCCCCGCTTCATTGCCGGCAAAAGATTATCCGGCGGTGTCTGCTGCTTCGCGGTATTTACATTATTAGGCGATGAAAACGGAAGCTTGTACATCTTTGCCCATTTTTCCAGGGTCGATTCATCAACAAGGTAACCCCTGTCGGTTCTTTGTGCGGGTATCCTGCCCTGACGAATCCACCGGTCCACCGTGCTGACCGGAACACGAAGACTCTGAGCAACTTCGTTTATCGTAAGTTTCATAAGACGTTAAAAGTAAAAAAATAAGGTGTCGTATATCAGATTAAACGCCGGCCTCTTATCTTTTGAAGATAAATTGGTTTAAACAGCTTTGCTAAACTTTAATTGATAACTTGAATATCATTTTAAATCAAGAAGTTTATCATCCGATGTCGTTTCGCGGGTTTCCGCATTCCTTAGTGGCCGCTGCGTGATGGTAATGTCTCGTTTTGGATAGGGAATCTCGATACCGTGCTGATCAAAAGCGGTCTTGATTTTATCGGTGACATAAGAAATGGTATCCATTCTTTTTCGCGCGTCATAAATCCATACCCTGAGCTGAAGATCCACCGATGATTCGCCGAAGCTTCTGACCACTACTTTGGGTGCCGGCGATCTTGAAATCCAATCTACAGCGTTCGCCACATCAAGGACCAGTTTCTTTGTTTTCTCGATATCCGCATCATAGGCGACACCGACGTTGATGCGAACCCTGATATTCGTTGAAATAATTGTGTAGTTGACAATATCCCGTTTCATGATTTCGTTGTTGGGGATAATGATCACAATATTGTCCGTGGTTTTAATCTTGGTGGCGCGCAAACCGATATCGATCACATCCCCCCAGGTGGCGCTTCCCACCGGAGCGCTCCACACCTCGATCCGATCGCCCACTTCAAAGGGCCGGTCGATGATCAGGAGCACGCCGGCGATAAGATTGGACAAGGTGTCTTTGGCGGCAAAGCCGACGGCAAGACCGGCCACCCCCGCACCCGCGATAAAAGGCATGACGTTGATGCCCAGCGTGTCCATCGCCAGGATGACGGCAGTAGCATAGATGACGGCTCCTGAGAATTTCTTGAGAAGATCGAAAATAATATCATCGATCTTGGTCTTTGTTTTTTCGATGACATTCTTTTCAACATAATCCAGCAGGATTAACAGTCCGTCCTTTACAGGTGTTGCCAGAACCACGATCATTATTGCATGAAAGGTATTTTCCAAAAACAACACCTTGAACAATCCGATGAGGTA
>Ga0315540_10000326_pt1 | contig 26570 bp, 26 predicted proteins | sample SalMarSW160110MG_FD_203677 | JGI IMG/M metagenome (GOLD analysis project Ga0315540, IMG submission 203677) | Salt marsh sediment microbial communities from the Plum Island Ecosystem LTER, Massachusetts, United States - Salt Marsh Sediment SW1601-10 ...
AAGCTCGGCCTTCTGCTTCGGCGTGAACCTCGTCCGTGCGTTCCCCTCCATACGCATACCTCCTCATCTGGCAAGATTAGAAGGTGTTGCGTCGATCGGTTGAACCCGCCGTCGATAGCGGTCATTCGCCAATTCGGGATTTCGAGCTCCGGATTTTCAGTTCTGCTAGGTATTTCTGACGTTTTGTGCAGTCAACGTCTTACCAACGCTTGCCAGCAGCTACCAAAGCTTACTCGTCGGTAATCGTCGTGTACCTGTACTTGGCAAAGCACAGTTTAGGCACACTGTAGAGCGCGAGGATATTGCGGCGCAGTTTGGGCTATTCTGCGTTCGACCTGAGCGCCGGCATGGCTACTGAACCGCCAACACCACCAACACGACGTCCGTGGGACGGGTTCCCCGATGTCGTAATCATCGCAGATGAGATGGCCGTAAAACACCACGCGCAATACGGCCAGGCGAAAGCTGGCAACGTCCATGACGCTGCGGTCGCCGCTAAGCGCCTTGCGGCGGAATTCTTAACACCGAAGGCCCTCGAAACGATTCAAGGGCTGCCCGTTCCGGGCAGCGCTCTCGTCCCGGTTCACGCATTGGAGACCGGGGGCTTCAACCGCATCCCGGGAGCTTTTGCCGAGTTACTTGCGGAAAAGCTGGGTCTTGACGTTGAGATGTCCATTATTCAGTCGAATATCGTTAACCACACTGGAGCGAGCGGCTGGGAAAGGTTGGCGAGGCCTCCCCTGTTCTCCGGTACCGTTGTTGGGAGGAGCTACATCCTCGTAGACGACTTTGTTGGGCAGGGCGGGACTCTTGCTAATCTTCGTGGGTACATAATGAGCAATGATGGGAATGTTCGAGGCGCCATTACCTTGACCGGTCGCCCCTATTCCGCGAAACTGGCGTTGCAACCTGAAACCTTGGCTGGGTTGAGAGCAAAGCATGGACACGAAATCGAAAACTGGTGGCGTGACAAAGTTGGCTACGGGTTCGAGTGCCTCACCGAAAGTGAAGGCAGATATCTCATTCGTGCCGAGGATGCTGACACCATCAGAGCAAAACTTTCTGCGGCAGGATTTGCGGGACACAATTGAGGCCGCAAGAACAGTGAAGGTCGCGTAGCGCGGCAATACACGGCGTTCGTCTGCGCCAGCCGCTCGGAGTGTCGAGGAGATACCTTGGTGTGCGGGTTACACAACGACCGCCGCTAGCCAAGGCTTTTGAAGATCAGTCACTTACAGCGTTCGCCGCCCGAGTGTCGCGCTCGAGAGATCCGGCAGCAGGTGGGAGCGGTGGCGGGAGTTGAACCCGCATCCCCTCTGCTCATACAATCAAGGTGCGACCCATGATGTATGTAAGTTAGCAGAGAACTCTATCCATTAAGCTACACCGCTGCCGAGCCGTACATTTCAGCACTACTCCCAGCACCGTCCCGGCTTCGGCGACTTTACGGTCCAGGCTAACGCGTCACTTTCCAAACCCGCTTTCGCGGGTTTTTTGCGCGCGTCGAGATGTAGTTCTACAAAAAGAAAAGGGTTGTTGCAACTACTTCTCTGTGCGCGATTTTTCAGCACAAGATGTTGTGAACAAAAAGCGCAACCTGCAGCGGCAACAATACGCGCGGCAAGCATATTTAGTACTGTACGTTTATACATATATAGATTTGCCCACTTGTAAATCGAGCCGCAACGATTTGGTCGGCGGTCGCGGCACAAATCCACAGGAGGGCCCCGCCGCGGGCGCCTGATACGCCGGCGCGGCGGGAGGGTCCCTGTGGAGTTGTGCTGCAGGTTGCTCAGTACCCCTTGAAAGGGTAATGTGTACCCTCCCCGGACCGATAGACCGCCCCATGGCAAAGCAAAAGCTGGACATCAAGATTCCATCGGTCTCCCCCGAGGAGACCCATCGCATCGTTCGCCTAGTTGACGAATCTCTGAAGCGGTTTCATGGCCAGATTGACGAGCTTGAGGGCGCAATCGGAATGTACTTCGTCGGTCGACAGATGGGCTGGCGAGTGCTGGTGCTAATCCACAATAAGCGCACCATCAAGAAGTACGAAGATATTCTCGGCATCAAGATCCGCGAGGAGTTTGATGAGACTGGTCCTTTCACCGAGAAATCTCAGGGGTACCGGATCGCCCAAAAGCTCAACGCATTTTGGAAGGCTGTGTCCGGCGAGGTATCGGTTGACCACCGGCGCGATTTGGAAAAAAGTTAAAAGGGTACTGAGTACCTTGACAGGGTAACCCGTACCCTGTTAGCTTGACTGGGTGATGGTTACCCAGTCAGACAATTCGAGCATCTCATGCGATCCGGCAGACGGGACCGCCGGCGGGGGGGCCCTGCCGCCCCTGGCGGCGGGTGCCGCGGCGGCGGAGCCGTCCCCCCGTACGGTAATACGGGAGGAAAGTTTGATAGGGGAATCCCCTGGCAGCGACGGGAAACCCCTTGGAGCCTTCACCGACTTCCTGAACGTCACGTTCCGGCTTCCTGAGTGGAAGGACCCGGCCGCGGGCTTCTTCTATCGACTCACGGAGGTTGTGGGTTCGGCCTTCGGGATCATGGAAGACCAGAAGCGAGGCCTGCATGGCTATGAGCAGTCCTACCGGTTCGAGCGGGGCGGCGTTCGGTTCGCGTTTGGGGGCCAGTCCAACACCGCTCTCCTGAGCATTCCGGGCGAGGGCTGCGCGTTCGTCAAAGATTGGGACCACCTGGTCGAGCTATGCGAGCGTGAGCTGCAGGCGCGCATAACGCGGTGGGATGGGGCTACGGACGACTTTGAGGGGGTGCACTCGGTCGACGATGCCGTGGCCCTGTACCTAGCCGGTGCGTTTAATGGCGGGGGCCGTAAGCCCGCCTATGACCAGCGGAGAAGCTGGATCGTGCCGGACGGTGCAGGCCGAACCTTCTATGTTGGAAAGCGCCGCAACGGCAAGCTGCTCCGGGTGTACGAGAAGGGCAAGCAACTAGGGGCGAAGGAGAGCCCCTGGACTCGGTGGGAGGTCGAGCTTCACAACATCGACCGGGTAATCCCTTGGGAGGTGATCTCCGAGCCTGCACGGTTCATCGCAGGGGCCTATCCGGCCCTTTCTTGGGTTAGCAATAGCGGTTCGCGCATTCCAACGCTGCGCCGCACGGACGGCATCTCGTACGAGCGAATCGTCTTCTATGCCCGCGTGGCATACGGGCGGCTGATCGACACGATGCTGCACCGGGATCAAAGCGCAGAGGATGTTGTGCGGCAACTGCGCCGCGAAGGCGTGCCGGAGCGTCTTGCGCTTAGCGAATCGCTTGGCGTGCGTGGGGAGCCCAAGGCATGAGAGCCGATCCACAGAAGATTCTCGAAGCGGGAGAGCTCGATTGGGCTTTCGGTGAGCTCTTACGGCTGATCTGGGAGGGCAAGCGCATCGGGATTGTGGCGCACGAACTTGACCCTCCCCTGTTCCATACCTGCATGCGCGTGCTTGCGTGGCAGCCGTACGAGGTCCGCGAAGAGCTTACGTGGATCATCAACGCAACTAGATACTGGGACGTTGCGCGTTGGGGGCGTCGTGCGAACGCTGGATCTCGGTGAGGCAGCCCATTTCCTCAAGATGCACCCGGAGGAAGTTCGCCGGCGTGCGCGTGTGGGTGCATTGCCCGGAGCAAAAGCGGGAAAGCGCTGGGTGTTCCTCGAGGACGATCTTGCCGGCTACCTGCGGTCGCTCTATGCTCCACTTCGGCAAGCGTTGCGAGTGACGCTGAGAAAGGAGGTAAGCGATTGTCACTCTATAAACGCGGAGGCACGTGGTGGATTCGATTCACCACTCCGAGCGGCGAGCGAATTAGATGTTCTGCTCGCACGGACGACAAAGCGCAGGCCCGAGAGCTCGAAGACAAGCTGAAGGCCGAAGCGTGGCGAGTTCACAAGCTCGGGGAAAAGCCTCGTAGAACCTGGGACGAGGCGGCTTTGAAGTGGCTGCAGGAATCCGAGAAGGCCACGATTACGGAGGACAAGGCGAAGCTGCGATGGCTACAGCCGTTTCTTCACTTGAAGTACTTGGACTCCATCGATCGAGAACAAATCACGGAGCTTGCGCGAATCAAGGCCGAACAATCTAGTCCCCCGACTGCTAACCGTTACCTTGCCCTTATTCGGGCGATTCTGCGGAAGGCGGCTTTCGAGTGGGAATGGATTGACCGGGTACCGAAGGTGAAGCTGTACCGGGAAGCAACGCGGCGGGTTAGGTGGATTACCCCGGAGCAAGCGCAAATGCTGTTGCGTGAGCTCCCGCTGCACCAAGCCGATATCGTGCCGTTCGCGCTATCGACTGGACTAAGGCAGTCGAACGTGTTGCGGTTGGAGTGGTCGCAGGTCGACCTCGAGCGATGCGTTGCATGGATTCACGCCGACCAGGCGAAGGCCCGCAGGCCGATCCATGTTTCGCTCAATTCGACTGCAGTGGAAGTGCTGGTCCGACAGCTTGGCAAGCATCCCGAGAGGGTTTTCACCTTTAAGGGCAAGCCTGTGGCATGGGCTAATACTCGCGCGTGGCGTGAGGCGTTGAAGCGGGCCGGGATCGAGAATTTCCGCTGGCACGATTTGCGCCATACCTGGGCGAGTTGGCTGGTGCAACGTGGCACGCCGACGAACGTGTTGCAGGAAATGGGTGCTTGGGAGTCCGAAGGAATGGTCAGGCGATATGCTCATCTTGCGCCGGCGCATCTTGCGGAGCATGCGGAGCGGATCGCGGGACTAGTGTGCGGCACAAATTTTGCACACGTCACCAAAGAAAAAGGCCCTAGCGAGAGCTAGAGCCTTGAAAATTTGGTAGGCCGTGGCGGATTCGAACCGCCGACCAACGGATTAAAAGTCCGCTGCTCTACCAGCTGAGCTAACGACCCGGAGAAAGGGCGCGATTTTAAGCGTTCAGCGGTTGAGCGTCAACGAATCGGCAGGATTTGCTTGCTCCAGTTCAAGCCTCACGCAGCATGCGCCAGTACTCGAACTTCATGGTCGCCGCCGCGCCGGCGACGATCGCGACGAAAGTCATGATCGAGCCGAGCGCCAGGGTCGAGAAGCCCGAGATGCCCTGCCCGACAGTGCAGCCAAGCGCCGTGATGCCGCCGAAGCCCATCAATATCCCGCCGAACATGTGCTTGCCCGTGTCGGCGGCATCGCGGAAGCTCTCCCAGCGGAAGGTCCGGGTAGCGAGCGCGTACGCGGCCGACCCCAAGATCACGCCCGCGGCGGAGGCGATACCGTAAGTGATGATCCGGGACTTGTCGGTCCAGAACATCAGGTATTCGAGCACGAAGGCCATTGGCGAGACGAACGAGAACGACTCCATGCGGCCGGTATTCGTGCCGTAGAACGCCTCGGACAGCGTGTTCGGATCCTCCATCGCGTGACCGATGTGGCCGCTGATGTACCAGCCGCCCACCACCACCAGGCCGGTGACGACACCGCCGAGCGTGTAATTGAAGTCGGAACGGAAGCTGCGGCTCGAGTAGACGAACGCGAGCAGCCCGCCACCGACCGCGAGGGAGAGGATCTCGACCCACGTTTTCTTTCCGACTCCGGTCGCCTTCGCCATCAGATTCGGCAGGTCCTGTCCGCCGGGCAGCGTGAGCGAGGCCTTCTCCAGCACGTCGACGCGGAACGCGCCGAACAGGCCGCGCAGGGTCATGTAGGCGGCGATGCCGAGGAATACGAACACGACCACCGACTTGAGGTTGCCGGCGCCGATCCGGATCAGCGTTTTCGAGCCGCAGCCCGAGCCGAGCGTCATGCCGACGCCGAACAGGAAGCCGCCGACGATGTACGAAAGCCAGGTGAAGCTCGGAGTCTGGTAGATCGACTTCGACAGGTCGACCACGCCGGCCAGCTGCAGCGCGTTGGCGCCGAGCACCGCGACCCCGATCGCGAGCAGCCACATGCGCATGCGGTTGAAGTCGCCCATGTTGACCCAATCGGAGACCGCTCCCATGGTGCAGAAATCGGTCTTGTTGCCAACCGCGCCGAATACGAACGCGAGCGCGAACGCTCCCCAGGCCACGTAGTGCGCGAGCTGTGCAGGGTCGACTTCGTTCACCCGGGCCTCCTCCCGTCAGTGCCGGAACGCAACGCGGAAATATAGCGCAGCCCTCCGCGGCGGCCGATCGGACGCGCGAAGGAGCCCATCAACGCGGCTGATAACGGGTGCTGTCGGGAATCGCTGCCGCCTCGAAACCGGCGCGCCTGATGCGGCAGGCGTCGCAGACCCCGCACGCGCGCCCGTCGGCGTCGGGCTGGTAGCAGGTCACGGTCTGCGCCGGATCGACCCCGAGCTCGAGCGCGAGCTGCAGGATCTTCGCCTTGGACAGCTCGATGAGCGGCGCGCGCACCTCGATGCGTCGCCCTTCGACCGCCGCCTTAGTCGCCAGATTGGCCATAGCCTCGTACGCGCGAAGGTATTCCGGCCGGCAATCCGGGTAGCCGGAGTAGTCGATCGCGTTGGCGCCGATGAAAATTTGGCGTGCGTCGAGCACTTCGGCCCAGGCGAGCGCGACCGAAAGGAGAATCGTGTTGCGCGCCGGAACGTAAGTCACCGGGATGCCGGGCGCGGCTCCTCCCGCGGGGACGTCGATCGCAGGATCGGTAAGCGCCGAGCCGCCGAACACGGTCAGGTCGAGCCTGATGGTGCGGTGCTGTGCCGCCCTCAGCCGATCGGCGATCGCGCGCGCGGCCGCGAGTTCTGCCGCGTGGCGCTGGCCGTAGTCCACCGAAAGCGCGTGGCAGCGGTAGCCCTCGCGCAACGCCCAAGCCAGTGTGGTGGCGGAGTCGAGCCCGCCCGAGAGCAGAACGACCGCGTCCAGCTTCAGCGCCGCAGTCCCTGCAGGCGCTGTTTCGCGCTCGCTGCTGCGGGGCTGGCGGGGTACTTTGCTAGCAGGTCCTCGAGCGTCTTGCGTGCGCCGCGCCGATCGCCGCCGGCTTCCTGCGAGCTGGCGATATTGAGCATCCCATCGGGTGCTTTGGAGCTGTCCGGCCACGCCGAGAGGAGTTTTTCCTGGCTGGCGATCGCTTTCTTATAGTCGCGCTGTGCGTAGTAGGCGTTGCCGATCCAGTACTGCGCCGAGGGCGCGAGCGAGCTCGACGGGTAGGTGACGAGGAAGCCCTCGAAGGCGGAGATAGAAAGTGGATAGTTGCCGAGCTTGAATTGATTCAGCGCCGCTTCGTAGGCCTTGGTCTCGGCCGGTGTCGCCGGCGCCTCGCCCGTTGTCGGCTGCGTGGCCGACGCGGCGGCCTGCTCCCGCGCCTGCTCGAGCTTGCGCAGCCGGGTGTCGATGTCGAGGTACAGGTCCTTCTGCCGCTTCTCCGCGGTCTCGATCTGGTTCGTCAACACCTCGACCTGGCCGCGCAGGCGCGCAAGATCCGAGCGAAGCTGATCCAGCTGCCCGGCCAAGTCGAGGATCGAGCCGCGGTCCGCCGCCCTCGCCTCAAGCTTGGACAGCCTCTCGTCGATCGCTTTCTGGTTCGCGTCGACCTGCGCGCGCAGCGCGTTGAGTTTGTCGTCGTCGCCGAACAACGCCGCATTCGCGCCGTGCGGCAGTGCGAACGGCGCGAGCAGCGCACCGACCAGGAGCAAGCGCGCGCTCAGGTCGCGCATCAATACTCACCCTTGTAGAGGATGTCGCAACGACGGTTCTGTGCATAGGCTTCCTCGCTGCTGCCTTGCGCCTTGGGCTTTTCTTCGCCCAGGCTGACCGCCTCCACCTGGTCTTCCTTCGCCCCCAGCAGCAGGAGCAGCTTTTTCACGCCGTCGGCACGCCGCTGTCCGAGCGCGACGTTGTATTCGCGGCTGCCGCGCTCGTCGGTATTGCCCTGAATCAGCACCTTGGCCTCCGGATGATCGCGCAGGTACGCCGCGTGAGCCTCGATCATAGGCTTGTACTCGTCCTTGACGTCGAACTTATCGAAATCATAATAGATCGAGCGCTTAGACAGAATACTTGAGGGGTCGGTCAGCAGACTCATCCCGGCACTCTTCCGCCCGGTGAGGTCCACCCCGGTGACTCCCCTGCCTTCGACTCCCTGGCTCTGGACCCCGCCCGCGCCCGGACTGCGATCCTCGACGCCTGCCGGCGGCTGTTCCTGCGACATCGGCGCGCTCGCGCACCCGGCAAGTACCGCTAGCAGTGCTGCAATCAGGATTACGCGCATTTCTGTCTCCTGTTACTGAATGAAGGGTCCCCAGGCCGGCTCGCGCACGTCACCTGCGTTGACGGTGAGGCGCTGCTTGACCCGGCCATCGATCGACACCGCCGACAGCACGCCACGGCCGTCGATAACCGTCGCGTACAGGATCATCCGGCCGTTGGGAGCAAAGCTAGGAGATTCGTCACGGTCGCTGTCGGTCAGGATCTGAACCTGCTGAGTCGTGAGATCGAGCAGCGCGACCTGAAACTTGCCCTCGCTGTTGCGCGCGATGTAGGCGAGGCTCTTTCCGTCGGGACTCACGCGCGGGGATACGTTGTAGGTCCCGTCGAAGGTGATGCGCTGAGCGTCGCCTCCACTCGCCGGCATGCGGTAGATCTGCGGGCTGCCGCCGCGATCCGAGGTGAAATAGATGAACTGGCCGTCAGGCGAGAAGAACGGCTCCGTGTCGATCGCGCTGCTGTAGGTCAGCCGCCGCACGCCGCTACCGTCGGGGTTAATAAGGTAGATCTGCGAGCCGTTGTCGCGCGAAAGCGAGACCGCGAGCTTCGCTCCATCCGGCGACCACGCCGGAGCGGAGTTGGAACCCTTGAAGTTCGCCACCACGTGCCGCTTTCCGTCCAGCAGCGAATGCACGTAGACCACCGGCTTCTTGTTCTCGAACGACACGTAGGCAAGACGCTTGCCGTTCGGAGCCCAAGCAGGCGAGATGATCGGCTCGAGCGAGGCAAGCGCCGTTTCCTCGTCCGCGCCATCGGAATCGGCGATCTGAAGCTCGTAACGGTTGGCGCGCTTGACGACGTAGGCGATCCGCGTAGAGAACACGCCCCTGACGCCGGTCAGCTTCTCGTACACGTAATCTGCGATCCGGTGGGCGGTCGCGCGTGCCTGGTCCTTGGCGAGCGTGTAGGCGACTCCGCCGAGCGGCGTCTGCTTCACCACGTCGAACAGCCTGAAGCGCACCTCGTAGCGCCCGTCGGGACGGGCCGCGACCGAGCCAAGCACCAGGGCGTCGGCCAGCCGCGAACGCCATTCGGCATAGTCGACGTTCGACGCCTCCGTCGGCTGCGGCATCAGCGGCGGCACCTCGAGCCCGCGGAACAGCCCGCTTCGTTCGAGGTCGGCCCGAATGATCGAAGTTATGCCTGGGGGCAGCGCGGCCTCGCCGGGAAACGGCACGATTGCGATCGGAATTCGGTTCGCGCCCGCGCCGGTGATCTCGATCGAGAGTTGCGCTTGCGCGGGCAGCGCAACGAGCAGCAGCAGCGACGAAAGGAGGGCAACGGCGCGGGAGATCCAGCGGACGAACAGACTCTGCATGGCCCCTCTTCTTAATTCGGAGAAACGTGATTATAGCTAACCATTGACGCGGATCCCTGTCGCTGAGCGGCGACAACCGGACGTCATCGTTGATCGTACGGTCGGTAGGTCAACTCGATGCGGCGGTCGAAAACTCGGGGATCGTCCGGCTTGGGCAGCGGCGACGACTTAAGTATGGCGCGAACGATCGCATCGTCTAGCGCAGCATTGTTACTAGACTTCTCGACGTCCGCGCGAAGCACCTCTGCAGTAGGAAGCAGCACGATCTGGAACACCGCTTCGGGATTGCCCTTAATGCCCGGCGGCAGAACGATATTCCTTCGGATTGTGGCCCGAATCTTGTCCGCCCACGCCGCGAGCGCCTTGCTGCGAGCGGCCGCGGCGTCGCGCGCAAGCAGCGCGCTCAGTTCGGCTTCCTGGCGTTGCGCGCTTATTTGCTGCTCCTCGGCCGCAAGTTGCTCCTGCATCTGCTTCTGGAATACGTCAACGCGCGGCTTCGGCTTCGGCCTGGGCTTGGGCTCAGGCTTCGGTTTGGGCGGTGGCGGCTTGGGCTTGGGCTTGGGCTTGGGCTCAGGCTTCTGCTTCGGCGACGCCTTGATCGCGATATCGGGCTTTTCGATGCGCGGCTCCGGTTTGGGCACGATTTTCGGCGGGGGCGGCGGCAACGGCTCGACCTTCTGCACCGGTTTCGGTGGCGGTGGCGGCACCACCTTCGGCGCAGGCTTCGGGGCGGGCGCGGGCATTGCCGGCCACAGCTCGACCACCATCGCGGCCGGCGGATGGCTCTCCCACCGGATGCCGACGAACAGGATCGCGAACAGGACCACGTGTACGGCCAGCGCAAGCACAAGCGAGCGACCGAGCGCCGGCTGTTCGCGCTCTTCGAAAACGTCGAAGGGCGGCGCGGCGCTCATTGCGCCGGCTTAACCAGCAGCCCGACCCTTCGAATCTGCTCGCGCTGCAATTCATCCATGACGTTGAGAACCGCCTCGTAACGCACGTTCTTGTCGGCGGCGATGAGTACCGGCGTGTCCGGATGCTGCGCCTGACGCGCGCGAACGAGCTGTGCGAGCTCGCCAGGAGCGATGCGCCGCTCTTCGGTCGTCCTGCCGTTGACGTCGCGCACGCGAAAGATGACCGTTCGATCCTGCTTGATCACCACCTCGATTGGCGAAACGGGGGCGGTCGCAGTCTTCGACACCGACGGCAGCTCGACCACGCCAGGCGTCACCAAGGGTGCGGTCACCATGAAGATGATCAGCAGGACCAGCATCACGTCTATGTACGGGACGACGTTGATATCGTGCATCGGCGCGCGCTTGCGATGCAGGGCGGGCATGCGCTATCTCGTGGCCTGGCGGTGAAGGATGTTCGAGAACTCCTCCATGAAGCTCTCGAACCGGATCGCCAGCCGGTCGATGTCGTGCGAGTAGCGGTTGTAGGCGACCACGGCAGGGATCGCGGCGAAAAGCCCGATCGCGGTCGCAATCAGCGCCTCCGCAATGCCGGGCGCGACTTGCGCGAGGGTCGCCTGCTGCACGTTGGCGAGGTTCCGGAAGGCGTGCATGATCCCCCACACCGTGCCGAACAGGCCGACGTAGGGGCTGACAGAGCCGGTCGAAGCCAGAAACGCGAGCCGGCGCTCGAGGCGATCCATTTCGCGCTGGAAGGTGGCGTGCATCGCGCGGCGCGCCCCGTTTACCATGGCCGAGGCTTCGACGGCGCGCTGCCCCCTGATCTTGGTGAATTCGCGGAATCCCGACTCGAAGATCCGTTCCAGGCTGCCGATCGAGTGCCGGTCGGTAACCGCGCCCTGGTAGAGCGCATTCAGGTCATTGCCGCTCCAGAATTCGCGCTCGAACGTCTCGGTCTGAGCGCGCGCGCGGCGGAGGATGAACCACTTCTGGAAGATGTACATCCAGGACATGAACGACACGGCGAGCAGCAGCGCCAGCACCACCTTGACCACGAAACTTGCGTGGACGACCAGCGTCCAGAAATCCAGATCCTGCGTGATGTTCATGTACGTTCCAGCGCCTTTTTCAGTTCTTCGGGCATGCGCGCCGGCCTCATCCGGACACGGTCGACTACGGCAAGGGTCACCTCGGCTTCGACCAGCAGCGCCCGCCCGCGTTCAACGCGCTGCCGGAAAACGACGCTCGCGCGGCCCATTTTAACCACTTCGGCGCTCACCGAAACGAGATCGTTCAACCCGGCCGGCTGGTGAAAGCGCGCGGAAAGCTCGTGCACCATGAACATCACGCGCCGTTCGTCGCTCAGACGCGACAGGTCGATCCCGGCCTGGTTCAGAAGCTCGGTGCGGGCGCGCTCCATGAAGGCCAGGTACTGCGCGTGGAACACGACGCCTCCCGCGTCGGTGTCCTGGTAGTAGACGCGCACCTCGATGGCGAACGGCCCTCCCTTCACAGCAAGCCGTTGATGCCGGTGGGCGCGACGATGCCGAAGTGGCGGTAGGCGAGCAGAGTCGCGACCCGCCCGCGCGAGGTGCGCTGCAGGTATCCCTGCTGGATCAGGTAGGGCTCCAACACGTCCTCGATCGTGTCGCGTTCCTCGCCGATCGCCGCGGCGAGGTTTTCCACCCCGACCGGGCCGCCGGAGAACTTTTCGATCACCGCGAGCAGCAGCCTGCGATCCATCAGGTCGAGGCCCAGCACGTCGACGTCGAGCATGCCGAGCGCGGCGTCCGCGACCGCCTTGGACACCATGCCGTCGGCCTTGACCTGGGCGTAGTCGCGCACGCGGCGCAACAGCCGGTTCACGATGCGCGGCGTGCCGCGCGAGCGGCGCGCGATCTCGAGCGCGCCTTCATCCGCCAGCTTTACTTCCAGCAGGCGGGCCGAACGATGCACGATGGTCGAGAGTTCGGCCTCGTTGTAGAACTCGAGCCGCGCCACGATGCCGAAGCGGTCGCGCAGCGGGTTGGTCAGCATCCCGGCGCGCGTCGTTGCGCCCACCAGCGTGAACGGCGGCAGGTCGAGCTTGATCGAGCGCGCTGCCGGTCCCTCGCCGATCATGATGTCGATCTGGTAATCCTCGAGCGCGGGATACAGGATCTCCTCGACGACCGGCGAGAGACGGTGGATTTCGTCGATGAATAGGACGTCGCGCGGCTCGAGGTTGGTGAGGATCGCCGCCAGATCGCCCGGGCGCTCGAGCACCGGGCCCGAAGTCTGGCGCAGGTTGACGCCCATCTCGCGCGCAATGATGTGCGCCAGAGTGGTCTTGCCCAGTCCCGGCGGGCCGAACAGCAGCACGTGATCGAGCGCCTCACTGCGCGCCTTGGCCGCTTGGATGAAGATCTCGAACTGGCCGCGCACTTTTTGCTGGCCGACGTAGTCCGCCAGCGACGCCGGGCGCAACGAGCGCTCGATCTGCTCCTCCTGCGCCGAGGCGGGCTTGGCCGAGATCAGGCGGTCGGTTTCTACGCTCACGTCAGGATTTTGCCAGAGCCTTCAATGCCGCGCGGATGCCGTCGGCGACCGCCACCCCGGAGGGCAGACCCTTGACGGCGGCGAGCGCCTCCTTCTCGCTGTAGCCGAGCGCAATCAGTGCGTTCAGGATGTCGGCGCCGGCCCCGGCCGGCGTTCCCGCCGCCCCCGGCAGCGGTTCGGCGAGCTTGCCCTTTAGCTCGAGCAACAGCCGCTCGGCGGTCTTCTTGCCGATCCCGGGTACCTTGGTCAACCTTGCGCTGTCCTGCACCGCCACCGCCTGCGCCAGGTCGGCGACTGAGAGCCCGGACAGCAGCGCGAGCGCGGTGCGCGCCCCCACGCCCGAGATCCTGATCAGGCGGCGAAAGGCGGCGCGCTCCTCCACACTGCCGAAGCCGTAGAGCACGTGCGCGTCCTCGCGCACCGCGAGATGCGTATGCAGCGTCACCGTTTCGCCGGTCGCAGGAAGGTTGAAGAAGGTGCTCATCGGCACGTCGACCTCGTAGCCCACGCCGGCCACGTCCACCACCACTTGTGGCGGGTGCTTGGCGACGAGCCGTCCGACGAGCCTGCCGATCATACGATTCGGCCTGCTTTCCTGCGTGTGCCGCGCAGGCCGAGCGCTCCGAGCCTGCCGCCATGGGCGTGACAGATCGCGCACGCGAGCGCGTCCGCCGCGTCCGGGCTGGGATCGCCGGGCAGATCGAGCAGCCGCCTGACCATGTGCTGCACCTGCTCTTTGCTGGCGTGGCCGTTGCCGACCACGGCTTGTTTGACCTGCAGCGCAGTGTACTCGGCCACCGCCAGCCCCGCGAGCACCGCGGCGCAGATCGCCGTGCCGCGCGCCTGGCCGAGCGCGAGCGTTGACTGCGGGTTGACGTTGACGAACACCTTTTCGACCGCGGCCACCTGCGGCGCACTGTCGGCGATCACCTGTGCCAGGCCCTCCAGGATCACCCCGAGGCGTTGCGCCAGTTCGCCCGGCGGAGTCTTCACGCAGCCGCTGGTAACGTAGGCCAGCTTCGCGCCGTGCTGGTCGATGACGCCGAATCCCGTGACCTGGAGCCCGGGGTCGATGCCGAGAATGCGCACGCTCCCGCTCAGGCGTCTTCCAACACGGCAGTCGAATATACGTTCTGCACGTCGTCCAGTCCCTCGAGCGCTTCGAGCAGCCTCCGCATGCGGGCCGCTTCGTCACCCGCGAGCACTGTATCGTTCGTCGCCTTCATGGTGATCTCGGCCAGCTCGGGCTTGAGCCCCGCCTTGTCGAGCCCCGCCTTCACGGCCGCGAACTCGCCCGGCGCGCACAGCACCTCGACCGAGCCATCGTCATTGGTCAGCACGTCGTCCGCGCCCGCATCGAGCGCGGCCTCCATCAGCTTGTCCTCGCTCGTGCCGGGCGCGAACACGAACTGCCCGCAATGGCGGAACATGTACGCCACCGAACCGTCCGAGCCGAGGTTGCCACCGTTCTTGGTGAACGCATGCCGCACGTCGGCGACCGTGCGCGTGCGATTGTCGGTCATGCAGTCCACCATGATGGCCGCGCCGCCGGGCCCGTAGCCCTCGTACCGAATCTCTTCGTAGGCCGCGCCCTCGAGCTCACCGGTGCCGCGCTGGATCGCGCGCTTAATGTTGTCGCCCGGCATGTTGTTCTCGCGCGCCGTGTCCACCGCGAGCCGCAGACGCGGGTTGCTCCCCGGATCGCCGCCGCCCAGACGCGCCGCCACGGTGATCTCCTTGATCAGGCGGGTGAAGATCTTGCCCCGCTTGGCGTCCTGGCGCCCCTTGCGGTGCTGGATGTTCGCCCATTTGCTGTGACCTGCCATGCGTTAGTATTCGCGGCGGATAAAAAGTGATTCATTCTACCGCCATGCCCACGCCCTCGCGCGCCGCAGGCTACCGCGCCTGGGGCATCGCCTTTTCGTTCGCGGGCGTGATCGCGTTCTCGTTCCGGCCGATCCTGATCAAGCTCGCCTACGCGGCGTTTCCCGTCGCACCGGTGACGCTGCTGTTCCTGCGCATGGCGATCGCGCTGCCGTTTTTCGCCGCCATTGCGTGGTGGCTGCGCGCGCGCAAGCCCAGCCTCACTCGCGCCGACTGGGCCGCCGTCGCCGGCCTGGGCTTCATCGGCTATTACATGGCGAGCTTTCTCGACTTCCTCGGACTGCAGTGGGTCGGCGCGGGGCTGGGGCGGCTGGTCCTCTTTCTCTACCCCACCCTGGTGCTGCTGCTGTCGCTGATGTTCCTGAAACGACGCCCGAGCAAGCGCCAGCTGGCGGCGCTGGCTTTGAGCTACGTCGGCATTGCGCTGGTGGTGTCGAACCGATTCGGCGCGCACGCCGAAGGCGGGCTGTTCCTGCTCGGCGTGAGCCTGGTGTTCGGCTCGAGCCTTTGCTACGCGATCTACCTGGTCGCGGGAAGCCAGATGGTCCAGCGGGTCGGCTCGATGCGCTTCACCGCCTACAGCATGATCGTCGCCACGCTGCCGGCGGTGGCGCAATTCTTCCTGCTCGAGCCAATGTCGGCGCTCGATTTGCCACCCGAGGTCTGGTGGTACGCGATCGTGATGGCCGTCTTCAGTACCGTGCTTCCGGTGTTCCTTGTCGCCGAGGCGCTCAAGCGCATCGGCGCCAACCACTTCGCCCTGATCGGCGCCGTCGGACCGGTTACCACCGCGGTCGCGGGCGCGGTCGGGCTGGAAGAGCAGCTCAACTGGCTGCAGGCGGCCGGCGGCGTGCTGGTGATCTTCGGGGTACTGCTGGTTTCGATAAAGAGACGCTAGCCCTGGGCTGCGTCAGCGCCAATCGCGCCGCAGGGTGACGGAAAGCTCGTAGCGGTCGTAGTCGTTGATCGCCGTGGTCGCGTCGTTGCGCGTATAGGCAAGTTGCGGGCGCAACGACCAGGCGTCGTTCAACCGCCAGTTGGCCCCGAGCGCGACGTCGTACTGCCAGTCGCGGCGCGTCAACGCGAAGATCGGGTTTTCCTGGGAATAGTCCGAGCGCTGCAGGCCAAGCGTGGCATACCAGTCGGTGTCGCTGCGCAGCGCACGCTGCACGCCGACCCGCGCTCCGAACAGCCGCCTGTTGCCGTCGATCCTCTGATCGGTAGCGTCGTCCTCGCCCGCGAAGACGTTGCCGAACGCGAAGCTGCGCGTAGCCTCGTCGAGCGTGCGTACGCCACCCACGCCGAAGATAAGCATATTGGAGCTTTGCGAGCGGGTGCCCGCCTGCGGATAACGGATGCGCAGGTCCTGGCCGTACACCGTAAACTGCGTGCGGCGATTGATCTGGCGGCGCCATTCCGCGTTCAGGCTCTGCAGGCGCCGGTAGCTGCGATCGTTAAGTTCGTCGTGGTTCATGCCGGCGGTGAAGCGCACCACGTCGCGCTCGTCCGCGTGCTGCACCCCGGCGTGCAGCCCGGAAATTAGATGGTCGAAGGTATCGGACGACAAGTAGGTACGCTGCCGCACGTCGGCCCCGGCCACCAGGGACAGTGTTTCCTTGATCGGTACCGAGACGTCGATGCCGCCGCCAACCGTGCGGAAATCGTCGTCCTGCTGCGTGGCGCTCGGCACGAGCGTGAAATTGGCGCCGAAGAGGGGTAGGAACAGCGTACCCTGCGACACCCCGGCGTTGACGTTGCTGTCGTGCCCGATGGATGCCTCGACATAGCCGGTCACCCGCGGGGCGCCCGCGCGACGCCTCCGAACCTGTATTGCGGCGAGATAGCGCTCAATCGTGTCGCGCGCCGCAGGCGGCGGGTCGTGCGCCAGAACGTCCTCCAACTCGACCTTGGCGCGGTCGTAGTCGCCGAGCGCGAAGTAGGCGCGGCCCATGTCCAGCCGCGCTGCGGCGTGGTTGGGATTGACCGCAAGCACGCGTTCGAGCGCAAGCGTGGCGCGGGCCGGATGCCCTGCCTCTATCGCGGCCACCCCCAGCAGGTAATCGTAGTCCGGCTGACCGGCGAGCCGAAACTCGTACGGCTCAAGCATCGCCCAGGCCTCGGCGCCCTTGCCCTGCAGAATCAGGCTTCTGGCGCGCGCGAGATCGGGTTTAGATTGCGCAGACGCCGCCATCGGCACAGCGACAATTGCCTGTGCCAGGAGCGCAAACAGCATCGCTCTGAAGAATCGAAGCATGCCCCCCTTAGCGGGGCGCACACCGGCGCCCGGAGGCGATGATATTCGATTGCTCCAATACGCGCAGGGGTAGAAAAGAAAAAGGCGGGCTGAAGCCCGCCTTCACTACCAGGGGCGCCGGGCCGTTCGCCTGGCCTCGCGCCCTTTGCCGCCTAAGCGCCGGCTCACTTCTGGACCGCGAACGACCCAGTGATCATGGCGGTGGCCTCATTCAGTGCAAACGAGGAGATCAACCCCTGACCGGTCGGCCCCACCGCGGCGCCATTGGCTTGGCCGCTCGCCGCGCCACCCGTCGGCCCGGTACCGCCCAGGGTAATTCCGGATGCCTTGAACGTCGCGAGCGGAACGGGGTTCGCACAGCTGGAGCAACTGGCCGCCCACGTGCGCGAGAGACCGTCGGTCACGCCGATCTGATACTGGGTCAGAGCGCCGCTGGCGAGCACAATGTTGGCGCTCGTCACCGATCCGCCCGGTGCGCCCCTCTCGGCGATCATGGGCGTGCTCGCAACCATCGTGGAGTACGTGCCGGAGAGCGTGCTCATCACCGCGGCAGGCGCCTCCAGCGCGCCCATGACCTGCATGTAATCCGGCTTGCGGCCCGCACCGCTGGAGTACTGATCCTTGATGGATTGCCCGTTTACTGCACTGCCGGTTCCGTAGATACCCCAATTGACGACCGTACCGTCGGCAAGGCTGGCACTGCCACTACCAGTTGGACCAGTCGGCAACATCGGTGCGGGGCCCCGGACGTAAATGAGCTTCGAAGCAGGATCAGTAGCCGCCAGCGCTCCGGACGTACCAGCAAGGAACTGCACGGTCGGAACGAGATTTCCGCTGAACGCACCGCTGTGCACAGAGGGGCTGCCTGCAATCATGCTGACGTCACCGTAGACACCCGCCTCGGCGAAATTCGTGGTGGGGGTGATGGTGGTAGCGAGATCATTCATAGTGAGCTGCGTCGTGACCACCAGCGGATCGTCCAAGTACGAAAGCGCCTGGCTGTAGTACCAGGGTTCCGTGACGACCCGCGGTAAGTTCGAGCCTGGTCCGGCGACACGGCCCGGCTGATCGCCGCCGCTCGCATCCGCGTCCTGCCCCATCGGCGGGGTGCTGCGCATGAACCCGGGGACGCCCTCCAGCAGCACAGGCACGGCGCCCGGTCGGCTGCTGGCGAAACCCACCTGGTTCGGCGATACGTCGACGCGGCCCCACGGCGTGGCGATGTATGTCCCGCCGGTGTTCACCGCGTCATAGGTACCGGGAGCGCCGGCGGCCGCCTGCGACGCAAGCAGGTACCCCGGCTCATGGTCGGTGCCGCGAATACCAATGTTCGCGGTATCGGTAATGATCTTGTAGTTTTCCTTTTTGGTGTGGCCGATCAGGCCGGTGATGGAACGGAACGTGCCGCTAATCAGGTGCAGCACGCCGTGCCCCTCGCCCTCGGTCTTGCCGTCGAGGCGGTAGACCTCGATCTGGAGGCGCGAATTTGGGCGAACCGCGACCATTGCCTCGTCGACCATGCGCAGCTGAAGGCTGGCGCTCGGGCCGGTGATGACCGTTTCGCCCTCGTACACCGGATCCCCCTTCTTGAGCGTGCGTTCGACGCCGTTGGCGCCGAGTGCGCGGGAATCGCCGTGCACAAACTGAACCTGGCCTGCGTCTATGCTCGCGTAAGCTGCGCTCGCGAACGCCAGCAGCAGCGCCCCGACGCACGTTGCGTTGATCGCTCTCATGACTTGCCCCCTAAGACCTGCCCACGAGAATCGAGGTTAGGGCTCGGGGGCGACAGGATCGAGGACTTATATCACCCTGAATTGCAAGATTGTTTAAGGTGCGTACGGTCCCCAGACACCTCACTCTGTTTCTGTGCTAATTCCGCCGGGCCGCGGGCCCCGGGGAAAAGACGAGCCACCCACTTGGTAACCTTCGGGTTCCTTTCGACAAATAGGAGTTCGGCATGGATCTGGGAATCAAGGGCAAGACCGCTCTGGTGTGCGCGGCATCCAAGGGGCTGGGCAAGGGCTGCGCGATGTCGCTCGCGCGCGAGGGCGTGAACGTGGTGATCACGGCGCGCGGCAAAGACGCGCTCGAAGCGACCGCCGAGGACATTCGCAAGGCCACCGCCGCCAAGGTTATTGCGGTCGCAGGCGATATCACCACGCCCGAGGGGCGCGCGCAGGCGCTCGAAGCGTGCCCGCAGCCGGACATTCTGGTCAACAATGCCGGCGGACCGCCGCCGGGCGACTTCCGCAACTGGTCGCGGGACGACTGGATCAAAGCGCTCGACGGCAACATGCTGACGCCGATTGAGCTGATCAAGTCAGTGATCGACGGCATGATCGAGCGCAGGTTCGGGCGCATCGTCAACATCACTTCGGGCGCGGTGAAGATGCCGATTCCCGAGCTCGGCATGTCGAACGGCGCGCGTACCGGCCTGACCGGCTTCGTCGCCGGGCTGTCGCGCTCGGTCGCCAAGCACAACGTCACCATCAACAACCTGCTTCCGGGGCCGTTCGACACCGACCGCCTGCGCTCGAACATGGCGTTCAACGCCAAGAAGGCCGGCAAGACGCCGGAAGAGCTCGCCAAGTCGCGCATGGAGGCGAATCCCGCCAATCGTTTCGGCACCGTGGAAGAATTCGGCGACGCCTGCGCCTTCCTTTGCAGCGCGCATGCGGGCTACATCGTCGGGCAGAACCTGCTGCTCGACGGCGGCGCTTTCCCGGGAACATTCTAGAGCGGTAAAATTCACGGTTCACCGTACCGGAGGACATATGAACGCTCCGTCTGGCGCCGGACTGCCGGCCCTCAACCTCAAGGACCCGAAGCTTTTCCGCGAACAGTGCTACATCGACGGCGCCTGGGTCGCCGCCGACTCGAAGAAGACCTTCCCGGTCGATAACCCGGCCACCGGCGAAACCATCGGGGCCGTGCCCGACATGGGGGTGGCCGAGACCCGGCGCGCGATCGAGGCGGCCGACAAGGCCTGGCCGGCATGGCGCGCCAAGACCGCTAAGGAGCGCTCCGCGATCCTGCGCAAGTGGTTCGACCTGATGATGGCGAACCAGGACGATCTCGCGCTGATTCTCACCACCGAGCAGGGCAAGCCGCTCGCCGAAGCCAAGGGCGAGATCGCCTACGGCGCTTCGTTCGTCGAATGGTTCGCCGAAGAGGGCAAGCGCGTCTATGGCGACGTGATCCCGCAGCACCAGGCCGACAAGAGGATTCTGGTGCTGAAGCAGCCGATCGGCGTCGCGGCCATGATCACGCCCTGGAACTTCCCCAACGCGATGATCACCCGCAAGGCCGCGCCGGCGCTCGCAGCCGGCTGCACGGTGGTGATCAAGCCCGCCGAGCAGACGCCGTTCTCGGCGCTCGCGATGGCCGAGCTGGCCGAGCGCGCCGGCATGCCGAAGGGGGTTTTCAATCTGGTCACGGGCGATGCGCCGACCATCGGCAAGGAGATGTGCGCCAATCCGACCGTGCGCAAGCTCTCGTTTACCGGTTCGACCGAGGTGGGGCGGATCCTGATGCGCCAGTCGGCCGACACGATCAAGAAGCTCTCGCTCGAGCTCGGCGGCAATGCGCCGTTCATCGTGTTCGACGATGCCGATCTCGACGCGGCGGTCGAGGGTGCGATAGCGAGCAAGTACCGCAACGCGGGCCAGACTTGCGTCTGCGCCAACCGGATCTACGTGCAGGACAAGGTCTACGACGCCTTCGCCGCGAAGCTGGCCGATAAGGTCAAGAACTTTACGGTCGGCGCCGGCACCGAATCGGGCGTCGTGATTGGCCCCCTGATCGATCAGCAGGGGATGAACAAGGTCGAAGAGCACGTCGCCGACGCGACCGCCAAAGGCGCCAAGGTGATGCTCGGCGGCAAACCGCACAGCCGCGGCGGTTTGTTCTTCGAGCCCACCATCCTCACCGGCGTGACGCAGGCGATGCGCGTGTCGAACGAGGAGACCTTCGGCCCGGTGGCGCCGCTTTACCGCTTCAAGACCGAGGACGAGGCGATCGCGATGGCGAACGCGACCGAATTCGGGCTGTCGGGGTATTTCTACAGCCGGGACATCGGCCGCATCTTCCGCGTCGCCGAGCAGATGGAGACCGGCATGGTGTGCGTCAACAGCGGAATCCTATCCACCGAGGTGGCGCCATTCGGTGGCGTCAAACAGTCCGGCCTCGGTCGCGAGGGCTCCAAGTACGGCATCGAGGAGTACCTCGAGGTCAAGTACCTGATGCTCGGGGGAATCTGAGAAACGAGTCCGCCTGCGCGCCCAAGCGCGCGTACGCGGCTCGATACTCGCGCGCGAGGCGATCGACGACTTCGGCCGTCGTGGGCGCGTCGTCTATGCCGCCCACTCCCTGGCCTGCGCTCCAGATGTCGCGCCAGACCTTTTTCTCGACGTTGCCGCCCGAGCCGAAGTTCATCGTTTTCTTGTCCGAGAGCGGCAAGTTGTCCGGATCGAGTCCTGCCGCGGCCACGCTCGGCCGCAGGTAGTTGCCGTGCACGCCGGTAAACAGCGGCGTATAGACAATATCGGCCGCGGCGGTGTCGATCAGCATCTTCTTGTACTCCGGCTTGGCATTCGCCTCGCGCGTGGCGATGAAGCGCGTGCCGAGATAGGCCAGATCCGCGCCCGCGGCTTGGGCGGCGAGCACCGCGTCACCGCTGGCGATCGCGCCCGCAAGCAGGATCGTGCCATCGAAGAAGCGCCTCACTTCCTGCACCAGCGCGAACGGGCTCAGCATGCCGGCGTGTCCTCCGGCGCCGGCGCAGACCAGAATCAGGCCGTCGACTCCCGCCTGCATCGCCCGGCGCGCGTGGCGCACGCTGATCACGTCATGGAACACCAGCCCGCCCCAGCCATGCACCCGCGGCACGATTTCGTCCGGAGCACGCAGCGAGGTAATCACGATCGGAACGCGGAACCGCTCACATACTTCCATGTCGTGCCCGAGCCGGTCGTTGGACGCGTGCACGATCTGGTTGACCGCGTAGGGCGCGGCCTCGGCACGAGCCGCGAGCTCGGAGGTAATCCGCTCAAGCCAGACCTCGAGCTGCTCCTTGGGACGGGCGTTCAGTGCCGGGAATGAGCCGACGATCCCCGCCTTGCATTGCTCGATGACCAACTCCGGGTTCGAGACGATAAACAGCGGCGAGCCGACGACCGGCAGGCGCAGGCGGCCCTGCAGCAACGCGGGAAGAGGCATGGAAATTCTCCAGAAGACGCGACAACTCTAGCTGCGCCAAGAGTATCGCACGCGTTGCGCACAGCTTCCGACTGTTAGAATGCCTGTCTTGCGTCGCCGCCCGCCGCCATGTCCCGCCTGATCCGTAACATCGCCATCATCGCCCACGTCGACCACGGCAAGACCACGCTGGTCGACAAGCTGCTGCACCAGGCTGGCGCGTTCGCGGCGCACGAGCGGATCACTGAGCGCGTGATGGATTCGAACGACATCGAACGCGAGCGCGGGATTACGATCTTCGCCAAGAATTGCGCAGTCGACTACGCGGGCGTACACATCAACATCGTCGACACGCCCGGGCACGCCGACTTCGGCGGCGAGGTCGAGCGCGTGCTGGGCATGGTCGACGGCGTGCTGCTGCTGGTCGACGCGGTGGAAGGCCCGATGCCGCAGACGCGCTTCGTGACCAAGAAAGCGCTTGCGCTGGGTCTGAAGCCGATCGTGGTAGTAAACAAGGTTGACCGGGACGGCGCGCGCTCGGACTGGGTCGTAAACCATACCTTCGAGCTGTTCGACAAACTCGGCGCGAGCGAGCAGCAACTGGATTTCCCGGTCGTTTACGCTTCCGCGCTGCAGGGCTGGGCGTCGCTCGACTCCGCACAACGCGGCCAGAACATGCGGCCGCTGTTCGACGCGATCCTGGAGAGGGTTCCGGCGCCGATGGACGTGGATGCGGACGGCCCGCTGCAGCTTCAGATCTCGGCGCTCGACTATTCGAGCTACGTCGGACGCATCGGCATCGGGCGCATCCGGCGTGGACGCTTCAAACCTGCGAGCGAAGTCATGGTGATGCTGCCCGGGCAGGCCCCGCTTCGCGCCAAGGTCGCGCAGGTGTTCGGCTTCAGCGGTCTGGAGCGCATACCGCTGAGCGCGGCGAGCGCCGGCGACATCGTGCAATTCACCGGCGTCGCCGAACTCGCTATTGGCTGCACTTTGTGCGACCCCGATCATCCGGACGCGCTGCCCGCGCCGCGGGTCGACGAACCCACGATCACCATGAACTTCCAGGTGAACTCCTCGCCGTTCGCCGGCACTGAGGGCAAATTTATCACCAGCCGCCAGATCCGGGAGCGGTTGATGCGCGAGCTATTTACCAACGTCGCTCTGCGGGTCGAGGACACGAGCGACGCGGACGTGTTCCTGGTTTCGGGCCGCGGCGAGCTGCACCTGACGATCCTGGTCGAGAATATGCGGCGCGAAGGCTACGAAGTGGCGGTAAGCCGGCCGCGAGTGATCACCCGCACGGTGGACGGGGTTCTGCAGGAGCCCTACGAACTGCTTACGCTCGACGTCGAGGAAACGCATCAGGGCCAGGTGATGGAGGCGCTGGCGGGACGACGCGGCGAGATGGTGGACATGGTGCCGGACGGGCGCGGCCGTGCCCGGCTGGATTACCGCGTCCCGGCGCGCGGGCTGATCGGCTTCCAAGGCGAGTTCATGAACCTTACCCGCGGCAACGGAATCCTCAGCCACGTGTTCGACGATTACGGTCCGTGGAAAGGCGACATGCCGGGGCGGCGCAATGGCGCCATGGTGTCGCAGGAAGACGGCGTGGCGGTCGGCTATGCGCTGTTCAACCTGCAGGAACGGGGCAGGCTGTTCGTCAGCCCGGGCGACAAGGTCTACGAAGGCATGGTGGTGGGCATCCACAGCCGCGACAGCGACCTGGTCGTAAACCCGATCAAGAACAAGAAGCTGACCAACGTGCGCGCCTCCGGCAAGGACGAAAACGTGCTCCTGACCCCACCGGTGAGGCTGACGCTGGAATTCGCGATCGAATTCATCGAGGACGACGAGCTGGTCGAGGTGACGCCAAAAACGATCCGTATTCGCAAGCGGCACCTGACCGAGAACGAACGCAGGCGCGCCGTGCGCGCCGCCGCCGTCGCGTAACCCACCGTCCGTGGCGCGCTCCCTGCCGCAATCGCTGGCATTTGCGGCCGCCGCACTTGGTGTATGGGGAAGTGCGCTGGCGCAGAACTGTCTCGTGCCTGGGAAATGGTTCGCCGCCGAAGCCGGCGCGCACCAGGTCAAGGCCAACGACGTGCTCGCGCAAATGGCGCAGCGGCAGGTCGTCCTGCTGGGCGAGACGCATGATGATGCGGATCATCACGCCTGGCAGCTCGCGACGCTCGGTGCGCTGCAGCTTCTGCGGCCGCGGATGGTAATCGGGTTCGAAGCATTTCCGCGTCGCGTACAGCCGGTATTGGACAAGTGGATCGCCGGCGACCTGTCGGAGCGCCAGCTGCTCGAGCAGACGGACTGGGAGAAGGTGTGGGGCTGGCCAGCGGACCTGTATCTGCCCCTTTTTCGCTTCGCCCGCATCAACCGCATCCCGATTCGAGCGTTGAACGTCGACCAGGCGCTGATAAAGGCGATCTCGGCCAAAGGGTGGCAGGCGGTGCCCGAGTCGCAGAAGGAAGGCGTCACTCGACCCGCTGCGCCCTCACCGACCTATCTAGACGATTTGTTCAACGTCTACAAGCTTCATCCCGAGAGCGACGGCCCGGACAAGGGCCGCCAAAGCCTCAGTTTCCTGCATTTCGTCGACTCGCAGACGACTTGGGATCGCGCCATGGCGCAGGGACTGGCGGAAGCGGCGCGCGCATCCGGCGACGCGGGTCAGCCGCTCGTGGTCGGCATCATGGGCAGCGGACACATACGCCACGGCCGCGGCGTTGCCCATCAGTTGCGCGACCTCGGCATCGAGAGCATCGGCATGCTGCTGCCCGTGGCCGCGAGCCGCGACTGTGCAGGGCTGACCGGAATCGCCAATGCAGTGTTTGCCGTTCCGAGTCTGCCGGCATCCGCGTCGCCTCCGCCGCGGCTTGGCGTGCGCATCGAGCAGACGAAGGACGGCGTCGGCATTGTCGAGGTGGTCAAGGGCAGCCTCGCCGAGACGACCGGCTTGCGCGCGGGCGACCGGATCGTCTCGATCGCCGGCACGGGCATCGCGCGCATGAGTGAAGTGATCCGCGCGGTCCGCGCGCAACCGCCGGGGACATGGCTGCCGATGCGCATCCGTCGTGACGGTCTGGAGATCGACCTGGTGGTGAAATTCCCCCTCGAGCGATGACCCGCCGCTGGCATGCGGCCGTGCTGCTCGCCGGAGCGCTGGCGCCCGCATTTGCCTTGGCTGGCACCGGGCGGCTCGCCTTGGACGTACGGCTCGACCCGGCGTCGCGGTCGCTGCAGGTGGTCGCCGAGCTGAAAACCTTCGGCGAATTCCGATTCGAGCTCAATCGCGCGCTCGCGATCCGATCGGCGAGCGTCGATGGCGCGCCGGCCGCTGTCGAGCGCGCGGGCAGCGACGGCGAGCTCAACCTGTGGCGCGTGTCGACAGGAAATGGCGCGACGTTGCGGATCGAGTACGCGGGCACCCTGCCGGCCCTCGACCGGTCGCTCGACTATCGGGAAGTGCTGCGGGACACGCGCGCCATGGTCTCGCCGGCGGGCAGTTATCTGCCCGCGACAAGCGGCTGGTATCCGGTCTCGGACGTGCCGCTCACTTACAGCGTCCGGCTGTCGCTGCCGCACGATCAGCGCGGACTGGTGCCCGGGCGTCTGGTCGAAGAGAAAGTCGCGGGGGACCGCTACCGCGCGCGCTTCGAGTTCGACCACCCGGCCGACGGCATCGAGCTGATGGCAGGACCGTACCTGGTGCGCGAGAGATTGGTAGCGCGGCGCGGCGCGCCTGCGCTGCGCCTGCGAACCTACTTCTACCCCGATCTGGAGCCGCTCGCCGCCGGCTACCTGGACGATAGCCGGCGCTACATCGAGCGCTACAGCAAGACGATCGGACGCTACCCGTTCGCATCGTTTTCGGTCGTCGCCAGTCCGCTGCCGACCGGATTCGGCATGCCGACCCTCACCTACATCGGCGCGGGGGTGCTAAAGCTGCCGTTCATTCGCGCCACCTCGCTCGGGCACGAAGTGCTGCACAACTGGTGGGGAAACGGCGTTTACGTCGACTACGCGACCGGCAACTGGAGCGAGGGCTTGACCACCTTCATGGCGGACTATGCCTACAAGGAAGAATCCTCTCCCGAGGCCGCGCGGGAAACCCGGCTTGCATGGCTGCGCGATTATGCTGCCGTGCCTTCCGGTGAACAGCAATCGCTGGCGCAGTTCCGCTCAAGGGCGCACGGCGCAGCCGCCGCAGTCGGCTATGGCAAGTCGGCAATGGTGTTCTTCATGCTGCGCGATCTTATCGGCCACGAGGCCTTCGAGG
>Ga0315540_10000327_pt1 | contig 26556 bp, 26 predicted proteins | sample SalMarSW160110MG_FD_203677 | JGI IMG/M metagenome (GOLD analysis project Ga0315540, IMG submission 203677) | Salt marsh sediment microbial communities from the Plum Island Ecosystem LTER, Massachusetts, United States - Salt Marsh Sediment SW1601-10 ...
TTCACAGCCCGCGCGGGTTGGGCCTCGACAAGGCGCTTTCAGTCTTTGCCGATCTGCGGCGCGAACTGGGTGTTCCCGTCCTCACCGACGTTCACGAACAGGGCCAATGCGCCGAAGTGGCCGAGGTGGCCGATATCCTGCAAATCCCCGCCTTCTTGTGCCGGCAGACCGATCTCCTGGTCGCGGCGGCCGCAACGGGGCGGGTGGTGAACGTCAAGAAGGGCCCGTTCCTGAGCCCCCGGGACATGCAGAGCGTGGTCGACAAGGTGACGGGATCGGGCAATCCCAACGTGCTGGTGACCGAACGGGGGACGTCTTTCGGCTATAACAACCTCATCTCCGACCTGCGCGCCCTGCCCATCCTCGCCGCGACCGGTGCACCGGTCATTTTCGATGCCACCCATTCGGTGCAGCATCCAGGAGGCGAGGGCTCAGCCTCGGGCGGTGACCGCGCCATGGTGCCGGTGCTGGCGCGCGCCGCCGTGGCGGTGGGGGTGGCGGGCATCTTCATCGAGACCCACGAGGACCCCGACAACGCCCCTTCCGATGGCCCCTGCATGGTGCCGCTGGACGAAATGGAAGGATTGATGCATCAGTTGATGGCCTTCGATGCGCTCGCCAAGGGCATGCGCTGAGGACGCGGCGCGGCCGGGTGCCGGCGGCGAGGTGCATCGGCTCGCGGCCTCGTGCGCCAGACCGACGCATTGAGTTGATCATGGGCACCGTCTAGGTGTAACCGATCCCTTGAGGGAGGATCATGACCACACCCAAGTTGAAGAAATTCTGGCCGCTGCTGCTGGCCGGCGTGCTGCTTTCAGCCTCGACCACCGCGGTGATCTATTCGCCGACGCTGTATCGCATCTTCTGCGCCTATACCGGCTATGGCGGCACCGTGCAGCGGGTGCGGGCGCCCGAGGCGGCCGTCAAAGACGACGGCAAGACGATAACGGTGCAGTTCGACGCCAATGTCGGCTCCGGGCTGCCGTGGGACTTCACGCCGGGCCAACGCCAGGTGACGGTGAAATTCGGCGAGCCCACGAAGGTTTATTACCGCGCCAAGAACAATTCCGACAAGACCATCGTCGGCCGGGCGGTGTTCAACGTCACCCCCTACCAGGCGGCGTCCTATTTCTTCAAGATCCAGTGCTTCTGCTTCACCAATGAAAGGCTCGGCCCGGGCGAAAGCGCCGACATGCCGCTGGTGTTCTATGTCGACCCGCAGATGCTGAAGGACAAGGATGCAAGGGCGGTGACAAACATCACGCTGTCCTACACCTTCTACAAGCAGAAGGACCTAACCGCCGCGGAGGTCGCAGCGGCGCGCGACCTGAGCGTGGGGTCGCGGGAAAAGGACGCTGCGCTCAAGACCGATGCCACGGCCCAGTACCTGAACGATGCCCCACGGCAATGACAGGCACCTTTGTTCGTTGACCTCGAGGGAGAGGTAAGACCATGCGCGCACTCCTTAGCCTTGCAGCCATCCTGATGATGGCGAGCGGCCTGGCCGCATCCTTGTCGACGGGCGCCGCGCTTGCCGGCGATGGCTTGCAGGTGGAAAAGCCCTGGGCAAGAGCGCCGATCAGTGCAAACCGACCCGCCGCCGCTTACCTCACGGTGGTCAACGGCACCGACAAACAGGTGACGTTGATCGGGGCATCCTCGCCTGCAGCCGGCATGACGATGATCCACAAGACTGTAGTAAACGGCAATGTCGTGAAAATGGAGCCGGCGGGCGAGATTGTCATCGCGGCCGGCAAACGTTTCGTCTTCAAGCCGGGCGGCTATCACATCATGCTCATGCATCTGAAAAAGCCGATAAAGGAGGGCGACACGTTGCACCTCAATGTCAAATTCAAGAACGGCAAGACCTTGGACGTGAAGGTGCCGGTGCTGGCAACGGCGGCTACGGGGCCGAAGCCATGAGTTCGCTGCGTGGCGCCGGTCTGGCCTTTACCCTCGCTCTCGCCGCCGCGTGGCTGCCGGGCGTTGCCATGGCCCACAGCTACAAGCTGGGGAGTATCGAGATAGGGCACATCTGGGCGCCGCCGCCCAAGCCGGGCGTCGACGGCGTGGCGATCTACGGTCCGTTATTCAATGAAGGCAAGAAGCGGCAGACGCTGGTCTCGGTGTCATCGCCGATTGCCCGATCAGCCCGCTTCCGGCTGCTCAAGGAGGGTGTGGAGAGCTGGCCCGCACACATCGAACTGTACCCGGGAAGGCCGGTATCGCTGGCAGCCTGGGGCACCCATATCTGGCTTTCGGGGTTGAAGAAGCCGGTGAAGAAGGGCGACTGGATCGACCTCACCCTAGACTTCGGGCCGGCCGGCAAGTTGGCGGTCAAGGCGCTGGTGCAGAATTCAGCCAGCGAATGAGGCCAGCACAAGGTTGGGGAGCCCGGCGGCCTCGACTTTCATTCCGTCCTATTTCAGCAATTTCTGCCGCAGGGCATACACATCCTTGCTACTCATGGGATTGCCGCGCACGGCGGCCACGTCGGCGGGCGTGATCTCCGTGAAGCCGGCCGGAGCCAGCTTGTCGTTGCCGAAATGGCTGCGCACGTAGTTGACGGCAGCGGCGATCTCGTCATCGGTGAGGAAATCAAACGACGGCATCTGGCCCTTGATCTTGTCACCTTCCACCTCGATGGTTCCCTCCAGGCCGTTCAGCACCACCTTGATGGGGAAATCCTTGGAGAGAAACAGGTCCTTGTTGCCGGCGAGCGCAGGGAACTTGCCTTTCTTGCCCTTGGCGTCCGGCTCATGGCAGGCCGCGCACACATCACTGAACTGCTGGGCGCCGTCGACCTCTTCGTTGCCCGCCGGGGCGGGTGCGGCTTTGGCCGCAGGTGGCGGATTGGGACCCAGATAGGTGGCGAGATAGTCGAGGATCTTGGCGCGCTGTTCGGGCGTGATCCGCAGGCCGTACTCCTTCATGTTATCGAGTACCGCGTTCCAGGCACTGCGCGGAATGCCGGCCGATTCGACCGGGTTTTGCAGGTCATGGCAGGTCTGGCACTGGCCGTAAACGAGATTTCGACCCGGTCCCTCGGGCAAGTTGAACTCGGATTGAGCCAGCGCCGGCGCCGCCTGCAAGGCGCCGACGGCGACAATGAAACTCAGGAACGCCAATCGCACGGGCGTCAAACTCCCTTGATAGTTGTTGTCCGAGGATGAATGGGGAGGGGCGCCTTGCGGCGCCCCCTGTTTGCCAAAAAGTGGTCTCAGGCGGTGATCTCCACCCGATCGACGCCGTTCCACTCGTAACCGCGCGGGTTCCAGCGGGTGAGGCCGTCCATGGGCTGGGTGCGTCCGAGATCGTCGGTCGCCCGGCACATCAATGTGTTGGAGCCTTTAGCCAGCTTGGCCTTGACCGACCAGTGATACCAGGCCCAGGGACTTTCGGCCGGCTTGATGTCGGCGTTCATCCAGGTCTTGCCGCCGTCGGCGGAGACTTCGACCATGGTGATCTTGGCCTGGCCGTCGTTGAAGGCCACGCCGGTGATCTCCACCGCACCCGCCTTGGGCTTGTCCTCGGGCAAGGGCGAGAAGATTACCGACTTGATCTTCTGGCCGTAGGTCGGCACCGAGTTGTAGATGGTGTAGTCGTTGGCCTCGAACTGGCCGGGCTCGACCGGTCCCAGTGGCATGCGGTAGCCGACCGACTGGAAGGCGCTGTTCGACTGGGCGGCCATGAACAGTAACTCGGTCAGCAGCTTGACATGCATGTTGCCATAAAAGCCCGGGATGACCAGGCGCACCGGTCCGCCATTCTGCGCCGGGATCGGCTCACCGTTCATCTTCAGCGCCAGGATGGCGTGATCGAGCGCCGGGTCGGCCAGTTCGTAGCTCTTGGCGAAGTCGGTGCCCTCCGGCGTGCCCGGCTGGTCCCAGCCCTCGGCGGTCAGCCAGTGGGCCTCGGGGCTCACGACCATCTTGAGGTCATCGAGCAGCGGTTTCAACGCCACACCTTCCCATTCGACGCAACCCATGCCGCCGTTCTTCCACTGGCCGCCGGCCACCTTCTGCTTGGCGGCGTAGTAGGAGCGGCCGTTACCGGCGCACTGCAGCACCATCACGCGCTTTTCCTGCGGACGGGCCTGAAGATCGGCGATGGTCACAGTGCGCGGACGCTGCACCAAGCCGTCGACCCGGATGGTCCAGTTCTTGACCATGTCGGCGGGCGCCGGGGCGGTCGAGGCGTACCAGGCTGCATCGCCCTCATGCGGGAAGTGAAAGCGGTTGTAGAGAATTTCCTTGGGCGTATGGGCATGTTCGCGCAGCATGGTCAGTGGCGTTTCCATGACCGCCAGCTTGGCGTTGTGCACAAGCATGCCGGAGGCCTTGCCGGCAATGATCTGGGCGGAGTCGGGTGCGCCATCGGCCAGGGCTGCACGCAGCGCGGCCGGAGAGGCTGCCAGGGCCACTCCCGCGGCAGTGGCATATTTCCCGAATTGACGCCTGGTGATACCCGATGCCTTATCGTGATGTCGCATTTGTTGTTCCCTTCCCTTGGGTTTGCCGATCGTTGTCCAAATTCCACCCATCCCGCATTTTGCAGGTATCGGTGAACAGATGAAACGCGCCAGGGCGGCGGATTATTCCGTGGGCTCGAAAAAAAACATCCCGCGCGGCAATCGCTACCGGCCCGGCCCCTCACGCAGCGGGAGCAGACAGGTTAGAGGCCGGGCCGTGGTTACCCTCAGGTGGGAACCAGGCGATGGTGCCGTCTTCAGCGCATAACCAGCACCGAACAGGGCGCATGACGCACCACGCGCGATGCGGTCGAACCGAGGAAATAGTCCTTGAGGCCCGGCCGGTGCGATGCGATGACTATGAGATCGACGGATTTTTCCGCGGCAAACGACAAGATGGTGTTGGCGGCATGGCCCAGCTTGACGAAGAGTTCGGCCTTGACGCCTGCGGCCTTGGCCATTTTTTCAAGGTCGAGACCTGCCTTGTTCTCAGCTTCTTCGATGATGCCGAACGGCAACTGGGCAAGGACATAGGTCGGCACGTCCTCGATCACCGCCAGCATGATGATGTGGGCGTCCTTGCCGCCCATCTTGCGGGCCAGCGCAAGGCTCTGCTTGCCCTGATCGGGCGATGAGACATCCACCGGCACCAGAATGGATTTGTACATGGCAACCTCCTGCTTGGGTCATTTAGTGAAACATGCCCGATCCGCCGCCGTTCCCCCTTGCGCTGGATCAAGCAGGCATTAGCCCCGTCCGCGATACGGCTGGACGCCCTGGTCGGGCAGCCACAGGCCCTCGGGCGGGGTGCCGGTCTGCCAGAAGACATCGATGGGGATGCCGCCGCGCGGATACCAGTAGCCGCCGATGCGCAGCCATTGCGGTTTGAGCGTATCGACCAGGCGCCGGGCGATGGCGATGGTGCAGTCCTCGTGGAAGGCGCCGTGGTTGCGGAAGGCGCCGAGATAGAGTTTTAGCGACTTCGATTCGACGATCCATTCGCCCGGCACATAGTCGATGACCAGATGGGCGAAATCCGGCTGGCCGGTGACCGGGCAGATGGAGGTGAATTCCGGCGCCGCAAAGCGCACCAGATACAAGATGCCGGCTTGCGGATTGGGGATGCGCTCCAGCACCGCCGCGTCGGGATTTTGCGGTTGCGCCGCCCGGCCGCCCAATTGCGTCAGCCCGGAAGTGTCCACCGTCATGTCGCTTCACTCCAATCAGCCGCGTTGCCCGCTTGCCTCTCCCCCGCTATAGAGACCGCGCGCGCCCGGCGCAACGCTCCCCCGGACCACCAACGAGGACTCCCATGACCGCCATCATCGACATCACCGCCCGCCAGATCCTCGACAGCCGCGGCAATCCGACGGTTGAGGTGGACGTTCTCCTCGAAGACGGCTCCAAGGGCCGCGCCGGCGTGCCCTCGGGGGCCTCCACCGGGGCGCACGAGGCGGTCGAACTGCGTGACGGCGACAAGACCCGTTACCTCGGCAAGGGCGTCACCAGGGCCGTCGGCAATGTCAACGGCGAAATCTTCGACCTCTTGGCCGGACAGGACGCCGAGGACCAGATCGGCATCGATGCCGCCATGATCGAGCTCGACGGCACCCCCAACAAGGGCCGGCTCGGCGCCAACGCCATCCTCGGGGTATCGCTGGCGGTGGCCAAGGCGGCCGCGGAAGCCGCGGGGCTGCCGGTCTATCGCTATGTGGGCGGCACCTCGGCGCACCTCCTGCCAGTGCCGATGATGAACGTCATCAACGGCGGCGTCCATGCCGACAACCCCATCGACTTCCAGGAATTCATGATCCTGCCGGTGGGGGCGCCCAGCATCGCCGAAGCCGTGCGCATGGGTTCGGAAGTGTTCCATACTCTCAAAGGCGAACTGGGCAAGGCGGGGCACAACACCAATGTCGGCGACGAAGGCGGCTTTGCCCCCAACCTGCCGAGCGCCGAAGCGGCGCTGGATTTCGCCATGGCGGCCATCGAGAAGGCCGGCTATGTGCCCGGCAAGGACATCGCGCTGGCGCTCGATCCGGCGGCCAGCGAGTTCTTCAAGAATGGCGCCTACGTCTATGCTGGTGAGGGCAAGACCCGCTCATCGGCCGAGCAGGCCGACTATCTGGCGTCACTGGCGAAGGCCTACCCCATCGTCTCCATCGAGGACGGCATGGCCGAGGACGACTGGGAAGGCTGGGCGCTGCTGACAAAGGCGGCGGGCAAGGCTTGCCAGCTGGTCGGCGATGATCTCTTCGTCACCAATACCGAACGGTTGGCGCGCGGCATCCGCGAGGGCATCGCCAACTCTATCCTCATCAAGGTCAACCAGATCGGCACCCTCAGCGAGACGCTGGAAGCCGTCGAGATGGCCCACAAGGCAGGCTATACGGCGGTCATGTCGCACCGCTCGGGCGAGACCGAGGATGCAACCATCGCCGATCTCGCCGTCGCCACCAACTGCGGGCAGATCAAGACCGGGTCGCTCGCCCGTTCCGACCGGCTGGCCAAGTACAACCAGCTCATCCGCATCGAGGAAGAACTGGACGGGCAGGGACGGTTTGCCGGTCGCGATGTCCTGAAGGCGGGCTGAGCAAGACTGCGGCCGCGCGCCCCCTCGGGTTTGCGTCTTCCCATCGCGGCACCTGCCCAATAAGGTGTTGAGCCTGATCGATGAATTCGGGGATTCCATCCGCTTCGCAAATGGCTGTAACCGCGCGGCAATGACGGGAAGGCAAGGGCATGAGCGACACCAGTTTCGACATCTTGATCATCGGTGCGGGGCCGGGGGGATACGTGACGGCCATCCGCGCCGCGCAACTGGGCTTCAGGACCGCCATCGTCGAGCGCGAGCACCTGGGCGGCATCTGCCTCAACTGGGGATGCATCCCGACCAAGGCGCTTTTGCGCTCGGCAGAAATCTTCCATTACATGAACCACGCCGGCGATTACGGGCTCAGCGCTGAAAAGGTCGGGTTCGATGCCGCAGCCGTGGTGCAGCGCTCGCGCAAGGTCTCGGGCCGGCTCAACGGCGGCGTCGGGCACCTCTTGAAGAAGAACAAGGTGACGGTCATCTGGGGCGAGGCCAAGGTGACCAAGCCCGGCGAGGTGGTGGTATCCAAGAGCGCCAAGAAGCCCATGGAGCCGCAACATCCCGAGCCCAAGGGGACATCGGGGCCGGGCACCTATCAGGCCAGGCACATCATCATCGCCACCGGCGCACGCCCGCGCGTGCTGCCCGGTCTCGAGCCTGACGGCAAGCTGGTGTGGACCTATTTCGAGGCCATGGTGCCGCCCGCCATACCGAAATCCCTGCTGGTCGTCGGATCGGGCGCTATCGGAATCGAATTCGCCAGCTTTTACAACGCCATGGGCGTCGATGTTACAGTGGTCGAGATCGTCGACCAGATCATGCCGGTTGAAGACACCGAGATCGCCGGCATCGCCAGGAAGCAGCTTGAAAAGCAGGGGCTGAAAATCATGACCGGCGCCAAGGTGGCGGGACTGAAAAAGGCCGCCAACAGCGTCACCGCCAGCATTGAGGACGCCAAGGGCCAGAAATCCGAGCTTGTCGTCGACCGGGTGATCTCGGCGGTCGGCGTGACCGGCAACATCGAAAAGCTCGGGCTGGAGACGCTGGGGGTAAAGACCGAAAAGGGCTGCATCGTCATCGACGGCTACGGACGCACCAATGTCGCCGGGCTCTATGCCATCGGCGACGTGGCCGGCCCGCCGATGCTCGCCCACAAGGCTGAGCACGAAGGCGTCATCTGCGTGGAAAAGATCAAGGGATTGCCAAACGTCCATCCCATGAAGAAGGAGCACATCCCCGGGTGCACTTATTGCCACCCGCAGGTGGCCTCCGTCGGCCTCACCGAAAAGCGCGCCAAGGAGGCCGGTTTCGAGGTGAAGATCGGGCGTTTTCCGTTCCTCGGCAACGGCAAGGCGATTGCGCTGGGCGAGGATCAGGGGCTGGTCAAGACCATCTTCAACGCCAAGACCGGCGAGCTTCTGGGCGCCCACATGGTAGGGGCGGAAGTGACAGAGCTCATCCAGGGGTTTGTCATCGCCATGGGACTGGAGACCACCGAGGAAGACCTGATGCACACCGTCTTCCCGCACCCCACCCTTTCTGAGATGATGCATGAAAGCGTGCTTGATGCCTATGGACGGGTGATCCATATGTAGCGCTGTGCTTTTTGCGGGAGTAACGGTCATGGATACGCGCAATCTCGTCATCATGTTGTTCATCGGCATCATTGCCGGCTGGCTGGCGAGCTTCGTGGTCGGCGGCGGCGGGCTCATCCGCTACCTGATCACCGGTCTCATCGGGTCGTTCGCCGGTGGCTTCCTGTTCAGTTATTTCGGCATCTCGCTCGGCATCCACAACATGATCGTGCGCGAGATCGTCGTGGCGACCATTGGCGCCATCCTGGTAGTGCTGGCGGCGCGGTTGATTGCCTGATTGCCGGAACGTTGGTGCTTGTACTTGCGTATCGTGCCATATGAGACTGCGGTTTCTAACCTGAGGAGGTTGAAATGGTCGGATTTGGCTGGATTATGACCATCATCATCGGCGGGCTTGCCGGCTGGATTGCCGAAAAGCTGATGAAGTTCGATACCGGTTTGATCATGAACATCGTGCTGGGCGTGGTCGGCGCCATCGTGGCGAACTATCTCTCCGCCAAGCTGCTGCACGCGGTTTACACTGGCTTCATCGGCCAACTCGTTGCCGCCATCATCGGCGCCTGCATCCTGATCTTCGCCTACAAGCTCATCAAGGGACGCGCATAGGAACCCGGTTTGGTCATTGTTCTTGAAAAAACCGGCAAACGGCCGCGGCATCCTGAAAAGGTGAACCGGCCCGATACGCCGATGCTGCGCAAGCCAGCGTGGATCCGCGTCAAGGCGCCGGGCTCGCCAGTCTACAACCAGACCCGCGCCATCGTGCGCGAAAACAATCTCGTCACCGTATGCGAGGAGGCGGGCTGCCCCAATATCGGCGAGTGCTGGTCGAAGAAGCACGCCACCTTCATGGTCATGGGCGATACCTGCACGCGGGCTTGCGCCTTCTGCAATGTGAGGACCGGGTTGCCCGGCCCGCTCGATGCGGCCGAACCGGAAAAGGTCGCCGACGCCGTGGCCCGCATGGGGCTCAACCACGCGGTCATCACCTCGGTTGACCGCGACGACCTCGACGACGGCGGGGCAGGGCACTTCGCAGCGGTGATCCGCGCGCTGCGCGCCCGCACCCCGCAAACGACCATTGAAGTGCTGACGCCTGATTTCCTCAAGAAGAACGGTGCTCTGGAAAAAGTCGTCGAAGCGCGGCCCGATGTCTTCAACCACAATCTCGAAACCGTGCCGGGGCTTTATCCGAAGATCCGTCCCGGGGCGCGCTATTTCCATTCCCTCAGGCTGTTGCAGCGGGTGAAGGAACTGGACCCGCAGATGTTCACCAAGTCGGGCATCATGGTGGGCTTGGGCGAGACGCGCGAGCAGGTCCTGCAGGTGATGGACGACATGCGCTCGGCGGCAATCGACTTCATCACCATCGGGCAATACCTGCAGCCCACTCGCAAGCATGCCGCCATCGACCGCTTCTGGACGCCGGACGAGTTCAAGGGATTGGAACGAACCGCCTTTGCCAAGGGCTTCCTGATGGTCTCCGCCAGCCCGCTGACACGTTCGTCGCACCATGCCGGCGACGATTTTGCCCGCCTCACGGCCGCGCGGCTGGAGCGAGCCGGCGATAGCGCGAAAGGCTGAGCCTGTTGCCGTCCATCAGACTGACCACTGAAAGTGCCTACAGCCCGCAGCAGATGTTCGCCATCGCCGCCGATATCGAGCGCTATCCCGAATTCATCAAGCTGATCACGCGGGCAACCGTGAGCGACCAGCGCCTGGATGATCAAGGCCGCGACACGTTTCGCAGCGAAATCACCATCGTCTATCCGAAGCTCGGCATCGATCAGACGTTTGCCAGCCGGGTGATCGTCGATGCGGAAAACCTCAACATCCGCTCCGTATCGAACGAAAAGCCGATGAAAAATCTCGACAGCCGCTGGCAGTTTCGCCCGCTGCCGGACGGCGGCTCGGCCATCGACTACAGCGTCGATTACGAGATGGCCAGCCGGATGCTGCAGTTCGTCATGAACAAGACCCTCGATTTCGCCATGGGCAAGGTGGTCAAGGCCTTCGAGCGCCGTGCCAGGATGCTGTATGGCCGGCAACCGGGCGCCGGGCATGCCCATTGGGCCGGATAAAAAGGCATTCAGGCGACAAGGCCGCCTTCGCCGACCGCGGCGATGACCATCTGCAGCGCGGTTGCGACCGATAGCTCGCGGATCCTTTCACGGCCCTGGTCGCCGAAGCGCATGACGGCGGCGTGGGTGACGTGCTGGCGCCGGGCGGTGGCAAAATGTACCAGGCCAACCGGCTTTTCCACGCTGCCGCCGTCAGGCCCGGCGATGCCGGTGACACTCACCGCGATATCGGCATGCGAGCGGGCAAGCGCCCCTTCGGCCATGGCACGGGCCACCTGCTCGGAGACCGCGCCATGGCGCTCGATGAGGTCCATGGGCACGCCCAGCAACTCGGCTTTGGCCTGGTTGGAATAGGTAACGAAGCCGCGCTCGAATACCGCCGAGGACCCGGCGATGTCGGTGAGCAGGGCGGCTACCAGCCCGCCGGTGCAGCTTTCCGCCGTGACGAGCTTCAGGCCACCGTCGCGGCAGGCATCGAGCAGGTGCTTGGCCGCATGGATCAGGGCGCGGTCAAACATCACCGCTCTCCGGCGACCCCGGCAACCGCACCGTAGCGAGCGCATAGGCAACCATGCCCTCGCGGCGGCCGATAAACCCCATGTTCTCGTTGGTGGTCGCCTTGACGGCGATACGGCCGGGATCGATTTTCAGCATTTCAGCCAGCCTGGCGCGCATCGCCGCGACATGCGGGGCGATCTTCGGGGCCTCGGCGACCAGGGTTATGTCGACATTGGCCAGCCGGCCTTCGCGCGCAGCAAGCAGCTCCATGGCCTTTGCCACGAAGACTGCACTATCGGCGCCCTTCCATTGCGGGTCCGAGGGCGGGAAATGCACCCCGATGTCGCCCTCGCCCAAAGTGCCGAGAATGGCATCGGTCAGGGCATGCAGCGCCACATCGGCATCGGAATGGCCTGACAAGCCGTGGTCGTGCGGTATCTTCACCCCGCACAGAGTGATGTGATCGCCGTCACCGAAGGCATGCACGTCAAAGCCGTGGCCGACCCTCACATCGTTCAAGGCAAACGCTCGTTCCATCGCCATGCGGTTTTCCGCCTCCTTCAGGTCATCGGCCGTGGTGAGCTTGCGGTTGCGCACCGTGCCGGGCACGATCGCCACCTCGAGGCCCGCCCATTCGGCAATAGAGGCATCGTCGGTAAAATCGACGCCGGCGGCATCGCCGGCGAGGCGGTGGGCCTCGACGATGGTGGTGAAGTGAAACCCCTGCGGGGTCTGGGCCGCCCACAGGCCTGCCCGCTCGGCGGTGCCCTCGACGATGTTGGCGGTTGCCTTCTTCAAGGTATCGCTCACCGGCAGGGCCGGGATGACGGCCTGATGGCGGTCGAGATAAGCAAGCACATGGGAAATGGTTTCAGGCGCAACGAACGGCCGGGCGGCATCGTGGATGAGTACCAGCCGCGGGGGCGCCTGCTCCAGCGCTTCCAGGCCGCGCCTCACCGATGCCTGGCGGGTGGCCCCTCCGGTGACCGGCGGCGGCAGCTTCAGGCCCTCAACCGCTGCCTCGTAGAGGGCCTCGTGGCCTTCGCCGATCACCACCTGGATGCTGGCGATGCCAGGATGCGAAAGGAACGCCTCGATGGTGTGCCGCAACACCGGCTTGCCGGCCAGCAAGCGGTATTGCTTGGGCACCTCGCCGCCGGCCCTGATACCGGCGCCGGCCGCCACGATCACGACGCTGGCCGTCATTCATCTGCCCCCTTTGTCAAGATTCGATGTTCGTGTAAGGCCTCGGGCGACCGCCGGCAAGCTAAAGGCAGCTTGCCACGGCGAAAACATCTGCTATGTTGCACAAAACTTAGGCATTCAGTCGGAGCGCCATAATAGTGGGCATCACCATCGGATCGGTTGCCACCCGCAACCGGGTCTTCCTCGCCCCCATGTCGGGGGTGAGCGATGAACCGTTCCGGGGGCTGGTGCATGGGCTCGGGGCAGGGCTTGTGGTCACCGAGATGGTGGCCAGCGAGGAACTGGTGCGCCAGCGCCCCGACATGGTGCGCCGCGCCGCCCGGGCCGAGGCCGTACGGCCATTCGTGGTGCAGCTTGCCGGGCGCGAGCCGCGATGGATGGCCGAGGGCGCGGCGATGGCCGAAGCCATGGGCGCCGATATCATCGACATCAACATGGGATGCCCGGCCCGCGAGGTGGCGGGAAAGCTTTCAGGCTCGGCGCTGATGCGCGAGCCGCAGGTGGCCGAACAACTCATCGCCGCGACCATTGGGGCGGTGCGAGTGCCAGTCACCGTCAAGATGCGCCTCGGGTGGGATCATTCCAGCCTCAATGCGCCTGAGCTTGCCGCCCGCGCCGAGGCGCTGGGGGCGGCAATGATCACCGTGCACGGCCGTACCCGCTGCCAGTTCTACAAGGGCCAAGCCGACTGGACAGCGATTGCCCGGGTGCGCGAGGCGATCTCCATCCCGCTCATCGCCAATGGCGACGGCGCGACATCGGGCGATGCCCGCGCCATGCTCGCCCGCTCGGGTGCCGACGGCATCATGATCGGGCGCGGCGCCTATGGACGACCGTGGCTGCCGGGGGTGATCGCCGACGACCTCGATCCCGGCAGCGGGCGACAGGTTCCGGGGCGCAAGGAGCGTCACGACATCATCGCCGGGCATTACCGGGCGATGATCGCCTTTCACGGGGTGCCGCACGGGGTAAGGATAGCCCGCAAGCATGTCGGCTGGTACCTGGCGGCAGCGGTCGAGGACGGCGTCGTCACCCCCGCCACGGCAGCCCGCTGGAAGCCGGTTCTCATGCGCGAAGCAGAACCCCAGCGCGTTCTTGACGGCCTGCAAACGATCTTCGCCGATGCCGCAAACGATGAAGACCGGGTCGCGGCATGATGGACCTGAGCGATGTTCAGCCGGGACCGCCGGCGCACTCCATCCTCGATGCGCTGCCCAGCCCGATCATCGTGGTCGACGGGGCCAATCGCATCGCCTTTGCCAATGCGGCGGCTGAGGAATTCTTTGCCACGAGCGCCTTGACCCTCAGGCGCTCCGGCCTCGACGACATCGTGCCGTTTTCCAGCCCCCTCGGCGACCTCATCGAGCAGGCCCGCCGCGGCGCATCCAGCATCAACGAATACGGCGTTTCCATCGGCACCCCGCCCTCGGGCGGCGAGCGCAGCATCGATATCCAGGTGGCGGCAATGCCGGAACGGGCCGGCTGCGTGGTGCTGGTGCTGCAGAAACGCTCCATGGCGCAAAAGATCGACCGCCAGCTCACCCACCGTCACTCCGCCCGCACCGTCACCGGCATGGCCTCGATGCTGGCGCACGAGATCAAGAACCCCTTGTCGGGCATCCGCGGCGCTGCCCAGCTCCTCGAGCCCACCCTGTCGGAGGACGACCGGGCGCTGGCCGGCCTCATCTGCGCCGAAACCGACCGCATTCGCGACCTCGTGGACCAGATGGAGGTGTTTTCCGACGAACGGCCCATCCAGCGCGCGCCGGTCAACATCCACGACGTCTTCGACCGCGTAAAGATGCTGGCCAAGTCGGGCTTTGCCAGTGGTGTCGCCATCCGCGAACACTACGATCCCTCACTGCCCCCCGTCCTCGGCCACCGCGACCAACTCATCCAGGTGTTCGTGAACCTCGTCAAGAACGCCGCCGAGGCCATCATCGATTCAGGCGGGAAGGGCGAGATCACCTTGCAGACCGCCTTCCGGCCGGGGGTCAGGCTGACCATGCCGGGGACGGCCGAGCGCCTGTCGCTGCCACTGGAGCTCAGCGTGCACGACACCGGTCCGGGCATTCCCGAAGACATCGGCACCGACCTGTTCGATCCCTTCGTCTCCACCAAGGCCAATGGCAAGGGCCTGGGCCTGGCGCTGGTGGCCAAGATCGTTCGCGACCATGGCGGCGTGGTGGAGTGGGAGCGGTCCGGCCGCACCACCGTTTTCCGGGTATTGATGCCCATGCATGACGAGGCCTTGCGGCCCGCCGGGGAGGAGCAACAGGCATGAGCCGCACGGTTCTTCTGGCCGACGATGACGACGCCATCCGCACGGTGCTCGCCCAGGCGCTGATGCGGGCGGGCTACGAGGTGCGCTCTTCCGGCACCGCCGCCATGCTGTGGCGCGCCGTGGCGGGGGGTGAGGGCGACGTGGTGGTTTCCGACGTGGTGCTGCCGGACGAGAACGTCTTTGAGTTGCTGCCGCGCATGAAGAAGGTCCGCCCGGAATTGCCGATCATCGTCATGAGCGCCAAGAATACCATCATGACGGCCATCACCGCAGCCGAGCGCGGCGCCTTCGACTACTTGCCAAAGCCGTTCGATCTCAATGAGTTGCTCAACCTGGTGGGCAAGGCACTGGAACAGACGAGCCGCAGTGCCCGGCAATCGCGCGCCAGTGCTGCGGGCGAATCATCCGAGCGCCTGCCGCTGATCGGCCGCTCCAGCGCCATGCAGGACATCTATCGCATCATCGCGCGCATGACGCAGACCGACCTGACGGTGACGATTGTTGGCGAATCGGGCACCGGCAAGGAACTGGTGGCGCGCGCCCTGCATGACTATTCCAAGCGCCGACGCGCCCCGTTCGTTGCCGTCAACATGGCGGCGATCCCGCGCGAACTGATCGAATCGGAGCTTTTCGGCCATGAAAAGGGCGCCTTCACCGGCGCCACCCAGCGCTACGCCGGCAAGTTCGAGCAGGCGCAAGGCGGAACCTTGTTCCTCGATGAAATCGGCGACATGCCCATGGAGGCTCAAACTCGTCTCCTCAGGGTGCTGCAACAAGGCGAGTTCACGCTGGTCGGCGGCCGGGTGCCGATCAGGGCCAATGTGCGCATCATCGCCGCCACCCACCGCGATCTGCGCGGCTTGATCTCGCAGGGGAGCTTTCGCGAGGATTTGTATTTCCGTCTCAATGTGGTGCCGGTGCGCCTGCCGCCGTTGCGCGAGCGGCTCGAGGACATCGAGGACCTGGTGGCGCATTTCCTCGATCAGGCGGTGGCGCGCGGACTGCCGCGCAAGACCCTCAACCGCGATGCCCTCGATCGCCTGAAGCGCTATCGCTGGCCGGGCAACGTGCGCGAACTGGAGAATTTGGTGCAGCGCATCTGCGCGGTCTACGTGGAGGACGTGGTGGGGGCCGATGCGGTGGAGGCCGAATTGCGCAGCACCCGCAGCGAGGCCGAGCCGGCGCTGGTGGCGGGCGGTGACAACATGACCCTGTCGGCCTTCGCCGAGTCCTGGCTCAGGCGCTATTTCGCCTCCTTCGAGCCGGAACTGCCGCCGCCCGGGTTGTACCAGCGGGTGCTACGCGAAGTGGAAGCCCCGGCCATCCTCGCCGCCCTGGTCTCCACCGGGGGAAACCAGCTCAAGGCTGCGGAATTGCTGGGAATCAACCGTAACACGCTCAGAACCCGCATCCGTGACCTGGGTATCAACATGCGCCAGGCCCGGCGGCCGGACTAGCGGCCTGCCGCTGCCCGTATGCCCTTCCCGGGCCATAAAAGTCCACTGAACTCCTGGGGTTTCAGCCGTTTTGCGCAATGACCGGTCAGGCGTCGGCAGCGGTCGGCGGGTTTTGCCCCAAAACTGTCACACTTTTACAACACAGGTGTTGACTATTGGCCACAGAGGTCTTGGAATCGGGCGGTTTCCATTGTTCCGGGTAATGTGTCTTGCCGGCGTGCGTGGTTTCTCACGCGTGTGTCTGGTGACGGCAAAAGGATAGACAAAATCTTCTCATGACCGCCGCAGTGGATCTCCAGAAGGCCGGGCTTGCCGGCGCGACCGCCGCGCCTTCGTCCGTCCGCCGCGCCCGTGCCAGCATCCGCTGGTCGACTCGTGTCGGCCTGGTGATTGCCTTGCTTGCCGTTACCACCGGCGTCGGCACCTTCATGATCCTGACCGGCCTGACGCCGATCAAGCCGGTGCGCTATGTGATCATCGACCTGCTGGTGGCCAACCTGGTGTTGATGGCCATCATGGCCGGGCTGGCCGGTTGGCAGATCGTCGATTTGTTGATGGCGCGCCGCCGCAGCAAGGCCGGGGCCTCGCTGCATATCCGCATCGTCGTCCTCCTCAGCCTCTTCGCCGTTGTGCCGGCGGTTATCGTCGCGGTGTTTGCCAGCGTCACGCTCAACCGCGGCCTCGATACGTGGTTTTCCGAACATACCCGCTCCATCGTCGATACATCGGTGGTGGTGTCCCAGGCCTACGTCGACGAGCAGGCCAATCTGGTGCGCGCCGACATCACCGCCGTCGCCAACGACATCAACGGACAAAAGCAGCTGTTCGACAGCGATCGCCAGGCCTTCAGCCAACGCATGGCGGCGATTGCCGGTCAGCGCGCGCTGGCCGGCGTATTCGTCATCGACGCAGAGACCGACCAGGTGGTGGCCAGCGCCACTGTCAATGACCGGGTCACCTACCACTCGCCCAGCGGTGCGATGATGGCAGCCGCCAAGCGCGGTGAACTGGCCGTCACCGGTCCCGGCAACGGCAATGTCATGCAGGCCCTCGGCAAGCTGCCGAGCTTTCCCCACCACTATCTCTACGTCTACCGGCTGGTGAACCCGGCGGTGGCCCAGCAACTGATCAAGGCGCGCAACGAGCGGCGCGAATACGACAAGCTCATGGCCCAGCGCACCGGCGTGCAGCTCACCTTTGCCGTGATGTATGCCGGGGTGGCCTTTGTCTTCCTGCTGGCGGCCATCCTGCTCGGCCTGAGGGTTTCGGACCGGGTCGTCGAACCGGTGGTCGGACTGGTGGCGGCGGCGCGGCGGGTATCGGAGGGCGATCTCGATGTCAAGGTCGACGTTGACGAGGGCACCGGCGACCTCGCCACCCTCGGGCGGACCTTCAATCAGATGACCGACGAGCTCAAGGTGCAGCGCGCCGAACTGGTCGATGCCAGCCACCAGATCGACGAACGCCGGCGGTTCATCGAAGCGGTCCTGTCAGGCATCTCGGCGGGCGTTCTGGGCCTCGACAGTCATGGCGTCATCCGGCTTGCCAACCGATCATCCAGGACCCTGCTCGGGGTCACCGCCGGCAACCTCATCGGCCGCGCCGTGGGGGATGTGCTCGGCCCCATGCAGCCGCTGCTCACCCAGGCTCAGGCGAAGCGCTCCGGTACCGCCGAGGCGCAGATCTCCATGGACGTCGGCAAACAGGACCGCACCTTCTTCGTGCGCGTCACTACCGAACATTCCAACGAAGACGACCACGGTTACGTGATGACCTTCGACGACATCACCGGGCTGGTCGCGGCGCAGCGCAATTCGGCATGGGCCGATATTGCCCGGCGCATCGCCCACGAGATCAAGAACCCGCTCACCCCGATCCAGCTTTCGGCCGAGCGTCTAAGGCGCAAGTATGAGCGTGAAATCGTCTCCGATCCGCAGGTATTCGAGCAATGCACCGCCACCATCATCCGCCAGGTTGGCGACATAGGACGCATGGTGGATGAATTCTCCTCTTTCGCCCGCATGCCCACGGCCCAACTCGAGCCCAACGATCTGGTAGCCGTCGCGCGCGAGGCGCTGGTTCTGCAGCGGGTATCGGCCGACGACATCACCTTCGACATCCACCTGCCGGAGAACGAAAAGTTCACCTTTGACTTCGACCGCCGGCTGGTGACCCAGGCCATCACCAACCTGGTGAAGAATGCCCGCGAATCCATCGAGCAAAGGCTTCAGGGCGAGCCGGAGCCGCCCGGTGCCATCCAGGTGGAAGTGATGCGCGACGACGGTGGATTCGTCTTCGCGGTGGCCGACAACGGCATCGGCCTGCCGACGCAAAACCGCCACCGCCTCACCGAACCCTACATGACCACCCGCGAAAAGGGCACCGGCCTCGGCCTTGCCATCGTCCAGCGCATTATGGAAGAGCATGGCGGACAGGTTGTCCTCGCCGATGCGCCGGCCGACTTCCACGGAGGGCGCGGGGCGCTGGTGAAACTGGTGTTCGGCGCCCCTTCGGGCAAGGAACCCGCCGTCGCGGAGGGCAAGGCCAAAAACACCGGAAAAGCCAAGAAGACCGGAGTGACCGCAGATGGCAGCTGACATTCTCATCGTCGACGACGAGACCGACATCCGCGAACTGATCGGCGGTATCCTCGAAGACGAGGGCCATGAAACCCGTCTTGCCGGCAACAGCGACACAGCGCTGGCGGCCGTGGAGGAACGCCGACCGTCGCTGGTCATCCTCGACATCTGGCTGCAGGGCTCGCGCCTCGACGGGCTCGACGTCCTCAAGCAGATCAAGGAAAACCATCCCGACCTGCCGGTGGTCATCATTTCCGGCCACGGCAATATCGAAACGGCGGTGGCGGCCATCAAGCTCGGCGCCTACGATTATATCGAAAAGCCGTTCAAGGCCGACCGTCTGGTGCTGGTGGTGACCCGGGCGCTGGAAACCTCGCGCCTGAAACGTGAAAACGAGCAGTTGCGCGGCCGCGCGGGGGTCGAAACCGAACTCGTCGGCTCGTCGGCGATCATGCGGCAATTGCGCCAGAACCTGAAGCGTATCGCGCCCGGCAACAGCCGCGTCATGATCTTCGGACCGCCCGGCAGCGGCAAGGAGATGGCAGCGCGCTCGCTGCATGGCCTGTCGAGCCGCGCCGAAGGCCCGTTCGTCATCCTGCAGGCGGCCACCATGGCGCCGGAGCGCATGGAAGAAGAACTGTTCGGCATCGAGGACGCCGAAGGCGGTGCCCGGCGCATCGGCGCGCTCGAGGAAGCGCACGGCGGGACCCTGCTCATCGACGAAGTCGCCGACATGCCGCTGGAGACGCAAGGCAAGGTCTTGCGCGTCCTCGTCGAGCAGACCTTTCAACGGGTGAATGGCGGCAAGAAAGTGCGCGTCGACGTCCGGGTGATGTCGTCCACCAGCCGCGACCTGCACCAGTTGATCGAGGCCGGGGCCTTCCGCGAGGACCTTTATCACCGACTAGCCGTGGTGCCGGTGGAGGTGCCGCCGATGGCTGAACGGCGCGAGGACATCCCTGAGCTCATCAGGTATTTCGCCCGGCATTATTCGCAACAGGCAGGCCAGCCCTTGCGGGCCATCGGCGAAGATGCCGTCGCCATCCTGCAGATGCATGACTGGCCCGGAAACGTGCGCCAGTTGCGCAATAACGTGGAGCGCCTGCTGATCCTGGCCGGCGGCGAGCCCGACAGCGAGATTACCGCCAGCATGCTGCCTTCCGAAATCGGCTCGCCGGTACTCGCAGCGGCCAATCCCGCCGGCAACGAGCAACTCATGGCGCTGCCGTTGCGCGAGGCGCGCGAAATGTTCGAGCGTGATTATATCATCGCCCAGCTTTCGCGCTTCGGCGGCAACATCTCGCGCACATCCAATTTTGTCGGGATGGAGCGGTCGGCCCTGCATCGCAAGATCAAGCTCTTGGGGATCACCGCCACTTCACGCCTCGACGAAGCCGAGGCCGGTTGATAAGGATGGTCGCCGATACCATCAGGGGAGAGCCGCCCGATCGACCGGCGGCCGCGCATTCATGAAGATTATTATCTGCGGTGCGGGACAGGTCGGCCGCGGCATTGCCGAGCGGTTGGCCGGCGAAGGCAACGATGTGACCGTCATCGACGTCTCACCGATCCTGGTGCAGTCGATCTCCGATAGTCTCGATGTACAGGGCATCGTCGGCCATGGCGCCCATCCCGACGTGCTGGAGCGGGCAGGGGCGCGCGAAGCCGACATGATCATCGCCGTCACCTTCATCGATGAGGTCAACATGATGGCATGCCAGATCGCCCATGCCATCTTCTCCATTCCCACCCGCATCGCCCGTGTGCGCGATCAATCCTACCTGCAGCCGGAATACCGCGACCTGTTCTCGACCGACCACACCGCCATCGACGTCGTCATCTCGCCGGAACTGGCGGTCGGCGACATGGTCCTGCGACGGCTGGAACTGCCGGGGGCGTTCGAGACCATCTATTTTGCCGAAGAGCGCATCGTCGCCATGGGCATCAACCTGCGCGATGACTGTCCCATTGTCGATACGCCACTAAAGCAGCTCACCGAACTGTTCCCCGACCTCAACGCGGTGGTGGTCGGGCTGGTGCGCGACGGCAAGCTGATCGTGCCGCGCGGCGCCGAACAGATGCAATCGGGCGATCAGGTCTACGTGATCGGCGAACGCGGCCAGGCGACAAGGGTGCTCGGCCTGTTCGGTCACGATGAACGTCCGGCACGCCGCGTCCTCATCGGCGGCGGCGGCAACATCGGGCGCTATGTGGCGCACAAGCTGGAAGAGCGCGACCGCAACATCCGGGTGCGGATCATCGAATCCGACCGCGAACGCGCCGAGATCATCGCCGAGGGCCTCAAGCGCTCCATAGTCCTGCACGGCAGCGTGCTCGACCAGCAGATCATGCGCGAGGCTGGTATTGGCCAGACCGAGGCATTCATCGCGCTCACCAATGACGACAAGGTCAACGTCCTGTCGGCGGTGTTGGCCAAGCAGGAAGGCGCGCTGCATTGCATGGCGCTGGTTTCCGCCCTCGACGTAGGCCAACTCGCCGGGCCGCTGGGGGTGGACTCGTTCATCGACCCGCGCTCGGTGACGGTGTCCAGCATCCTGCGCTACGTACGCCGCGGTCGCATCCGCGGGGTTCATCCGGTGCGAAATGGTGAGGGCGAGGTGGTCGAGGCCGAGGCGCTGGAGACCTCGCCGCTGATCGGCAAGCCGTTGCGCGAGGCAGATTTACCCGACGGCGTGCGGCTTGGCGCCGTGGTGCGCGACGACAAGGTGATCATTCCCAACGGCTCCACCGAAATCCGCCCGCGCGACCGCATCATCGTCTTCGCCCTGCGTGAGCAGGCCAAGGAAATCCAGCAACTCTTCCGGGTGAGCATGGAATATTTCTAGAGCATGATGCCGAAAAGTGGACACCACTTTTCGGATAACATCATGCTCAGCCTTTTGGAATCGATCAGCTTTTATGCAATTGGGTGTCACCACCCAATTGCATGCTGATCTAGCCGTATTTCCAAGCCGGCGCGGCGCATCCGGGTCATCGCCGAATGGCTGTCGCTGCGTTAGTTGAATTGTGTTAGCTTGCAGACGTGGAACCGGGCCGGGAAGAGGCACCCCGAGCTCTGGCGGATGAGAGCAATAGCCTCGCGACAGATCGGCCGCGTTAGCTAATGACGGCAGGCCGCAATAACCCCCGAGAGGGCATAAAATGGCACAAGACAAGCCCCAGAACCTGCAAGACACCTTCTTGAACCATGTTCGCAAGAACAAGATTCCACTGACCGTGTTCCTGGTGAACGGCGTGAAATTGCAGGGAGTCATCTCCTGGTTCGACAATTTCTGCGTGTTGCTGCGGCGCGACGGCCTGTCGCAACTCGTCTACAAGCACGCCATCTCCACCATCATGCCCGGTCAGCCGGTCAACCTTTACGACGAGGACGCCGCTGGCACCGATTGACAGGGGATTTGGCGGCAGCGCCGGCAACCACGGCAGCGAGACCGCTCCGCCGCGCCGCGTATCGGCGCGCGCCATAATCGTGCACCCGGCACTCAAGGGCGCCAAGGGTGCGCGCTTGCCCGAGGCCAGGCTCGAAGAAGCCATAGGGCTGGCGCAGGCCATCGATCTGGACATTCGCGCCAGCCTCATCGTGCCTTTGCTGCGGGTGACTCCGGCGACCTATATCGGCAGCGGCAAGGCAGAAGAGCTTCAGCGCCTGGTGGAACAGACCCGGGCTGAACTGATCGTGGTCGACACGGCCCTGTCGCCCGGCCAGCAACGCAACCTGGAGCGCGCCACAAAGGCCAAGGTGCTTGATCGCACCGGCCTGATCCTGGAAATCTTCGGCCGCCGGGCGCGCACCAGCGAAGGGGTCCTGCAGGTGGAACTGGCCCATCTCGGCTGGCAAAAGAGCCGGCTGGTACGCTCGTGGACCCATCTGGAGCGCCAGCGCGGTGGCTTCGGCTTCCTGGGCGGCCCCGGTGAAACCCAGATCGAGGCCGACCGCCGCCTCATCCAGGAACGCATGGCGCGCATCGAGGCCGACCTGAAGCAGGTACGCCGCACCCGCGCGCTGCACAGGAAGGGCAGGGACCGGGTGCCTTATCCGGTAGTGGCGCTGGTTGGCTACACCAATGCCGGCAAGTCGAGCCTGTTCAATGCCCTGACCAACGCCACGGTCATGGCCAGGGACCTGTTGTTCGCAACCCTCGATCCGACCATGCGCCAGTTGAGCCTGCCGCAGGGCCGAAAAGTCATCTTGTCGGACACCGTGGGCTTCATCTCCGATCTGCCCACCACCCTGATCGCCGCCTTCCAGGCGACGCTTGAAGAAGTCGTCGAGGCCGATGTCATCGTCCACGTGCGCGATATCTCGCATCGCGACAGCACCGCACAAGGCTCCGACGTCGACGAGGTCCTGGAAGAGATCGGCATCGACGAAAAGCGGCGCGGGCGCATCATCGAAGTGTGGAACAAGATCGACCTGCTGGCACCCGACGAGCGCCAGGCGATGATCAATTCGGCGGAGCGGCGGCCGCGCACCGTGGCGGTATCGGCCCTAAGAGGCGAGGGGCTGGATCGGTTGCTGGCGTGCATCGAACAGGAATTGGCGGCCGGATCGAACGAATTCGAGGTGCATCTCGATGCCGCTTCGGGCGATGATCTCGCCTGGCTCTACCGCCGGGCGGAAGTGCTGGAGCGGACCAGCGACCCCGAGGGTGGCAGCATCCGCTTGCGGGTGCGCATGCCGGCCGAACGGGTGGAACAGGCCGCGGCCCGCTTCGGTGCCCGCTGGCAGCGCCATGTGCCGGACCGCAAGGGCAGCGAACAGGCGGCGGAATAAAGCCAATGAGGGCGAGCCTCAGCCCTTTTCGCCTACCTTGACCGCGTTCCAGATGGCGTCCATCTCGGCCAGCGTCGATTCCTCCGGGGCCTTGTCGCGGGCTTTAAGTTCAGCCTCTATCGCCTTGAAACGGCGTTCGAATTTGTGGCTCGCCTGGCGGATGGCCGCCTCCGGATCAAAACCCAGATGGCGGGCCAGATTGGCGAGCACAAACATCAGGTCGCCGAATTCCTCTTCAATCGCCGCCTTGTCGCCCGCCGCCATGCTGTCGCGCAACTCGTCCAGTTCCTCGGCGATCTTGTCGAGGACGGGGCCGGTCGAGGGCCAGTCGAAGCCGACCCGCGCCGCCTTTGCCTGCAGCTTGACGGCACGGGTGAGGCCGGGCAGGGCGGCGGGAACGCCGTCGAGGACGCTATCGGGCGCAGCCTGGCGTTCCTTGGCCTTCATCTCCTCCCAGAACCCCTTGGCGATGCCGGCGGAGCGGGCCTTTTCGTCACCGAAGACATGGGGGTGGCGGCGGATCATCTTGGACGTGATGGCGGCGATGACCTCGGGCAGGGCGAACGATCCCTCCTCCTCGGCCATGCGGGCATGATAGACGACCTGCAGCAAGAGATCGCCCAGTTCATCGCGCAACGCCGCCCGGTCGCCCTCCTCGATGGCTTCGGCCACCTCGTAGGCTTCTTCCAGCGTATAGGGCGCGATGGAGTGGAAATCCTGCTGCAGGTCCCACGGACACCCCGAACCGGGGGTGCGCAAGGCGGCCATGATGGCAACCAGGGTTTTGAGGTCTTCAGGATCGAGATCGCCAGGGTTCATGGCCGCGACTATAGTGCAGGAAATGGGGTTGGCCATAGCGCAGCCAAGTTGCTAACGTAACGTAAGGCGTTGTTTGAAAGGACACTGTGATGTCAACGGAAACGCGCATCGCCGACCACTATACCCAAGGCAGCCTTGTCGCGGCGATCCGCCAGGGGCTTGCAAAGCTGGGCAAGACGCCCCGGACCGCAACGATAGAAGACCTGGCGCCGGTCGATGAGTTCCATATCGGCGGGCGGCGCGCCTCCGATGTGTTCCTGTCGCAACTGGGCATCACGGCCGATACCAGCGTGCTCGACGTGGGCTGCGGCCTCGGCGGGGCCTGCCGTTTCACGGCCAGCCGTTTTGGCGCCAAGGTCACCGGCATCGACCTGACGGAGGAGTATCTTGACACGGCGCGCGAGCTCAATCGCTGGGTCGGTCTCGATGCCAGGATCGACCTGCATCTTGGCAGCGCCCTGGCCATGCCGTTTGCCGATGCATCCTTCGATGTCGCCTACATGCTGCATGTAGGCATGAACATCGCCGACAAGCAGGGCCTGATGCGCGAAGTGGCACGGGTGCTCAGGCCCGGAGGCCTCTTCGGCATCTATGACGTGATGCGGGCAGGTGAGGGCGACCTCGCCTTTCCGGTGCCGTGGGCCACGACGCCCGAGACCAGTGCGCTCGACACGCCAGCCACCTACAGGGCGGCATTCGAGGCGGCGGGTTTCAAGGTGATACACGAATGCGGCCGCCATGATTTCGCCGTCGAGCATTTCGACAAGCTGGCGGCCAGGATGAAGGCCGCCGGCGGTCCGCCGCCGCTGGGTCAACACCTGCTGATGGGCAAGCTGCGCCCGGAAATGGTGAAAAACATGATTGCCAACGTCAACGGGGGCATTATCGAGCCAGTCGAGATGATCGGCGTAAGGCAATAGCCTGCAATGACTTTTTCCACCGGCGGAAGACATGACGACTGCGACCATAGAGCCCGGCCGGGCGCTGGATGCACGGCTTTCGGCCTGCTAACGTCGCCTACCCGGTGCACCCAGAATGACTCCCGATTACGGCGATTGAAGACAAGGTTGCCGACGGTGCTCAAATGCCGGCCATGAGGCCATGGCGGCAACGGGTCGTAGGGGTGAGGAGGATAAGAACATGCAGGCGAGCCATGGGGTTGCCGCCGGGCTGGTGGCACTGGGCATGGCGCTGGCCGGCTCGGCACAGGCGGCGGAGATGTGCACGGGATACGGGCCGCAGGCGCCGCGCGACATCACCGTCAGAACCGGCAAAAATCCCGTGGCCTTCAGTCTGGCGCCCGACGTTAGCCGCATGAACCTGTGCAACATCCACATGCACGTCGGCGCCGAGCACGCCGGACCGGGCTTCAGGCTCAAGATCATCTCCAGTGCCCATCATGGCTACCAGTGCAACGAGACAGCCAGTCTGTCACCCGAAGAACTGAAGACGCCGGAAGACGGCGCCTGCCATGGTATCAAGGCCGGCGACACCATCGAGGTCCACTGGGTCTATTCAACCTGCGACGTGAAGCCGGGCGAGGGGCTCAAGGCGTGCTTTTCCAACAAGTGCAGCAACCCCGAACTGCGGGTGGAATCGCAGGTCTTCCTGCTGGTGAACGACCCGACGGCGGCCCATTTCGACACCTTCGCCGCGGCGCCGGCCAAGGTCCAGGGCTTCTGGCAGGCCAGTTCGCTGCCCAGCGGCCTGGGTGATCCGGTCGTCTATCGCGGATCGACCACCGGTGACAAATACTCAGACTCCAAATGCTCGCCCGCGCAGGTGACATGGAGTGTCAGGCCGCAATGCGTCGAGCTCGACATCTCGTCGCTGGAACGGTGGTGCCAAACCAACGTCTTCAACGAACATGAAGCCCATGGCGTACGCCCGCTGGTCACCGCGCCGGAATTGCTGGCGCCGATTGAATAGAGGGGGCGATCACCGGGCCATGCATTAGTGCAGCGGGAGGCCTATATAAAATTCGCATAATATATATTATGGAATATTTTTATATACCCGGACATGGCGTGTTATTGGCCCCCGTCAACGGCTTAGCCTCAGAGCGTGTTTGAAAAGTGCGTGTGTCACGGCCAGCGCCTGATAAGTGTCGCGGTGGCGGCGATGATGATGAGGGTCTCAGCGACGGCGGTGAGTTGTTCGTAGTCGCGCGCGAAGCGACGG
>Ga0315540_10000328_pt1 | contig 26534 bp, 27 predicted proteins | sample SalMarSW160110MG_FD_203677 | JGI IMG/M metagenome (GOLD analysis project Ga0315540, IMG submission 203677) | Salt marsh sediment microbial communities from the Plum Island Ecosystem LTER, Massachusetts, United States - Salt Marsh Sediment SW1601-10 ...
GCCGAGCAGCCAATTGCGACAGAAGGCCTTGTCTTCAAGATTATTCGTCAAGATGTGCTGGCAAAGCGCCAGCGCGAGCGCCATGTCGGTGCCGGGGCGGATCGCGAGCCAGCGGTCGGCCTTGCTCGCCGTGACCGTCAGGCGCGGGTCGACTACCACCATTTTCGCCCCGTTTCTCAGCCGCCAGTCGTTGACCATGCCGAAGTACACCGGCCGCGTCTCGGCCTGGTTGTCGCCCAGGTACAGGTACATTCCCGCCGAGCCGATGTCCTCCGGCGTGTAGCTGTTGCCCGAGCCGATGCGCCCCTGGGTCAGCTCGTAGGCCACGTTCTTGCCGCTGGCGCAGAACGGGTCGGTGCCCTCGTGGTTCGGCGTTCCCCACAGCTGCGCAAACAGGCGCGTGTAGCCCAGATAGTCGAGCATCCCGGTGCGCGTGCCGATGAATAGCGCGAGCGCCTCGGCGCCGTATGCTTCTTTGGTCGCCTTCAATTTTTCTGCAATCTCGTCGAGGGCCTGCTCCCACGACACGCGCTCGAAGCGGCTTTCGCCGCGCGCGCCGACGCGCTTCTGCGGATACAGCAGCCGGTGCGGGCTGCGGTACAGCTGCAGCGTGAGCTGCGACTTCGGGCACACCCGGCCCGCGAGCAGCGGGTCGTCGTCGTTGCCGGTGATCTTGACCAGCTCGTCGGCGCGGAAATGAAAATTGGTGCTGCAGCAGTTGAAGCAGATATTGCAGCCCCCGGGCACGACGCGGTCCGCCTGCGCCTCTTTCCTCTCGGCGCCATAGGGAAACTCGGTTTTCATCCGCAACGAGCTGCCCGAGGTCACCGGCGCGCGCACTCTTGCGTCCTGGGGCGCGAGGCGCTCGAGGTAAACGGTCGCGGGGCCGAGCAGGAACTGGTCGTTGTCGCGCGGCCTGCGGCCCTCGGCTTGCGCGCGCTCGAGCAGCTCGTCGCGCGGGCCGAAGGAGATCGCGCGCGTCGGGCACACGCTGGCGCAGGCGGTGGTCTGGCCGGCGGCGCGGCGCTCGCCGCACAGGTCGCATTTCACCGCGTGGTGGCCGTCGGCGTCGTAGCCCATCGCGCTGTAGGGGCAGGCGATGACGCACTCGCCGCAACCGGTGCAGCGCTCCTCGAGCACCCGCACCACGCCCGTCGCGGGGTCCTTCGCGATCGCCTTGGGGTTGACCGGGCAGGCGCGCAGGCAGGCCGGGCGCTCGCAGTGCTGGCAGGCCAGCGTCAGGAAGGCGAGCGAAGGCTCGGCCGCGTCCGCGCTCCACACCACCTGGTTGCGGAACTCGCCGGGCCCGAGCCGGTGCTCCTGCTTGCAGGCCGCCTCGCAGCTCTTGCACCCGGTGCAGCGCTCGAGGTCGATCAGCAGCGCCAGGCGCCGGTTCACCAGCCCGCTCCCCATGCGGCGAGGTACCACCAGGTGATCGGCTTGCCTCCCGCGACGTAGCCGGCGAACAGGGTCACCGTCAGCACGTGGATCGCCACCCCGAGCACGAAGAGCCACGCGAGCGCCATGTGCAGCGGCCGCCACCAGGCCTGCGCCGCGCCGGCCGCGCCGCGCGTGCCGAGCAGGCGCGACTCCTCGTGCGCGAGGCGCAGGTAGGCGAGCGCGAGGCGGGGCTTGCGCAGAAGGCAAGGCAGCGTGACCGAGAACGTGCCTTCGTTCGCGCCCGGGTCGAGCCGCGCGAGCAGCGTGCGCTTTTTCGAGATCAATTCTTTCAGACGAAGACGGGTCGCCGTGTCAGGCGGCGCGAACGTGTGAGTCTTTGAGGCGAAAGTCGCCGCCATGCGACGCGCGCCGCGCAGCCGTGCCCACACGCCGAGCGCGGCGAGCGCGACGATCGCGGCCAGCAGCAGCGCGGGCGGGCGGCGCAGGAATCCGCCCGAGTGCACCGCGATCAGCACCGCGCCCGCGAGCGAGCAGCCGACGTGGGCGTTGAACCAGGCGCGCGGGTCGCGGCTCGTGCCGCCGCGCTTGGCGAGCGCGAACGCGGCCGGCACCAGCAGCAGCAGCGCGCCGGCGACCCCGGTCAGGTACAGCTCGGGACTGCCCGGCTCGCGCCAGGCCGGCGCGAGCCAAGGCCGCAGCGCGAACCAGGCCGCGATCGCGCCGGCCGCGGCGGTGGTTAGGCGAACGAGCCTGCGGTCATCAATGTCGGGCGAGGGGCGGGGCATGGCGTGGTTCCGGCGCCGATTGTCGCATCCCGTACCTGGCCGGGGTGCTGCTCGCCAGCGCGGGGTGCGAGTACCATATTGGAGTTGCAACGTGCACAGGAGGGGGCATGGATCAAGCGCAAATCCGCGAATCGATCGAGCGAACCAATGCCGCGCTTGCGCAGAACCCGGCCAAGGCGCGCAGCACGGCTGCGCCGCTCACCGCGCGCCTGATCAACGGGCTCAGCTTCGAGGTCAAGGGCGCGGGCGGCGAGACGGTGCGCACCGACATGCCGCCGCCGATGGGCGGCGAGGCAAGCGCCCCGAACCCCGGTTGGCTGATGCGCGCGTCGCTCGCGGCCTGCACCGCCACCGTGATCGCGATGCGCGCCGCGCGGCTGGGCGTGAAGCTGACCGTACTGGAGGTGGACGCCGAGAGCGATACTGACAATCGTCGCCTGCTCGGGTTGGACGATCAATGTGCCGCGGTGCTCGCCCTGCGCTTGAAAGTCAGGATCGGCGCGGAGGGCGCGAGCGACGACACACTGCGTGAGATCGCGGCCTGGGCCGACGCACACTCGCCGGTCGCCTGCACCGTGCGCACGCCGCCCGCGATTACAACCGAGATCGAGATCGCGCGTTAGGCCGGCCGGCGCGCCACCAGGTCGACCAGCGCCGACATGCCCGAGTGGCCCTTGCCCTCGCGGATATCGTCGTCGTGCTCGGCGAGGTGCAGGATGTCGAGCGCGGCGAACTGCCCGCGCAGCAGCTCCGCGGTGTAGAGGTTCTCCAGCACGCCGGGACCGCCGGTCTTGTACTCGATCTGGCGCGGTCCGTAGCCCTGCAGCACGAGCAGCCCGCCGGGGGCGAGGGCGCGCATCATGCCGGCGAAGATGCGCGCGCGCTCGGGCGGCGCGGCGAACTGGATGAAGATCGCGACGACCAGGTCGTAGCGCGCGGCGTCCCAGTCCCAGTCGTTGATGTTCGCGACCCGGTGCTCGACCTCGACGCCCGCTTCGCGCGCGAGGCGCCTCGCCTTGTCCACGCCCACCGGCGAGATGTCGAACGCGGTCACGCTCAAGCCCTGGCGCGCCAGCCAGGCGCTGTTGCGCCCCTCGCCGTCGGCGACGCAAAGCGCGCTCATGCCCGCGCGCAGGCGGTGCGCCTGCGAAGCGAGGAAGACGTTCGGCTCGGTGCCGAAGTGGTAGTCGTCGCGGCCAAAGCGCTCGTTCCAGCGCTCGGTCTGCTGCGGAAATGACATGTCAGGCCTGCTTGCGTGGTTGCGGTGGGGTGCGGAAGCCGTCGCGCATTAGGCGGTCGAACTCCTCGGCCACCCGCGCATCGTCCTCGAGCATCTGGTTCGCGTCGAGGTCGGCGTACCTCATCGCGCCGATGTCGGCGAAGGCCTTCTGCACCTTGGCGCTCCACAGCCCGATGTCGCGCACCGTCGGCACGATGCGGCTGAACAGGCGCATGCGGTAGCGCGTCATGTTCTCAGCGCCGTCCATCGCCGCGACGGCGTCGTCGAGGTCGATCCCGATCTGCGGCCACATCTCCGGCAGGTTGAAACGGTCGCGCAGGGCATACACCCCTTCGATCACGAACTCCTCGCGCTCGGCGCGCTCGGCCTCGGTGAGCTGCGGGTAGTAGTCTCGCAGGGCGAGCCGACCGAAGGCGACGTGGCGCGCCTCGTCCTGCATCACGTAGGCGTTGACCGCGGAGCAGAGCGGGTTCTTGGCGTAGTCGCGAAAGCGCTGGAAGGCCGACAGCGCGAGCCCCTCGATCAGCACCTGCATGCCGAGGTAGGTGAAGTCCCAGCGCCGGTCGGTGATCGCCTTCTCCAGCAGCTCCTTGAGCGGGCCGGTGATCGGGTAGACGAAGCGGAACTTTTCCGTCAGCAACCTGCGGTAGGCCTCGACGTGGCGCGCCTCGTCCATGACCTGGGTCGCGGCGTAGAACTTGGACTCGATGGTCGGCACGTCCTGCACGATCTTGGCGGCGCAGATCAGCGCACCTTGCTCGCCGTGCAAGAACTGCGACAGCTGGAACGTCTGCGTGTGGTAGCGCAGCTCCGAGCGCTGGCGCGCGGAAAGCTTGTCCCACAACGGCGTGCCGTACATCGGCAGCATCTTGTCGTCTATCTGCATCGGGTCGTCGGGATCGACCTCGAGACTCCAGTCGATGCGGCGCTCGGCGTCCCACTGCTGCTGCTTGCCCTTGGCGTAGAGCTGCAGCAGCTCGTCGCTGCGCGCGTCGTAGTCCCAGGTGAACGAGACCTCGGTCGCGCCTTCCACCTTCCAGTGGGTCTGCTCGACCGGCAACAGATAGCGGTGCAAAGTGGACATGGCTTGAGATATTGTATACGGGACGCCGGGATAAGGCTGGAGGGTCCCTTGATCGAAGTCGACGCGGAGCTGGAGCGAGCCGACAAGGCGAGGCGGGCGCGGGAGCGCGCGCAGAAGCAGCGGTTGCAGTGGGTCGCGGCCATCGCGCTCAGCTACGCCGTCGATACGGTTTTTCTGGCGCTTTACGTCTCGGCCGGAACGATTCCGAGCTACGTGCCCGTGGCCTATTGCGCCATCGGCCTGGCTTTCTGCCTGGCCTACGCGGCGCTCGTCGCGCTGGGCGCAAACCTGAGGCTGCGCGATCCAAGCGCCCTGACTCCGAGCGTGCTGTGGGGTGTGCTGGCGCAGCTGGCAGTGGTGGCGATGGCGCCGCAGATCACCTTTCCGTTCCTCGTCAACCTGTTCACCGTGTTCGCCTTCGGCATGCTCTGGCTGCCGCTGCGCGGGGCGGCGGTGGTCTGGACCCTGGGGATGGTGGGCACGGGCGCGGTGATGTACCTGGGCGAAGGCCGGATCGGAGCGGCCGCCTCGAATGATTTCGAGCTGACGCTGTCCTGGCTGTTTCTGTCCGTGATCCTGAGCCGCAGCCTGATGCTGACCGTCTACGCCAACGGCCTGCGCGCGCGCCTGACCGACAACCGGCGCAAGCTCGCGGTTTCGCTGGCCAAGATCCAGCAACTGGTGCACTACGACGAGCTGACCGGCGCGCTCAACAGGCGCGCCCTGGTGGCGCGCCTGGGCGAGGAGCTCAGCCGTTCCACGCGCACGCACGTGCCGTTCAGCGTTGCGCTGCTCGACCTCGATCATTTCAAGGCCGTCAACGACAGCTACGGCCACACGGCCGGCGACCAGGTGCTGCGTGCCTTCGCGGCGACGGTTCAGGCCCAGATGCGCAAGACCGACGTATTCGGCCGCTATGGCGGAGAGGAGTTCCTGATGATCCTGACCGGGAGCAACGCTGCGCTGGCCGTCGCCGCGATGGAGCGGGTGCGCGCCGCGGTCGCGGCGCGCGACTGGGGCGATATCGCCCCCGGCCTGAAGCTCTCGGTTTCGGTCGGCCTGGCGAGTTACCGCAAGGACGATACGGCGGAGCAGCTGATCAATCGCGCGGACGCGGTCCTGTACGCCGCCAAGGGCCGCGGCCGGAATCTGATTGTGACGGCGGATTAAGGCAGAGCGGACGTTCGCGTCCGCCTACTTCGCCAGCACCTTCATCGCGCGCTCGAGCCCGGCGATGGTGGTGGGGTACATGCGCCCGCCCATCAGCTCCTTCATCACCTGGATCGACTGGCGGTAGGGCCAGATCTCCTCCGGCTCGGGGTTGAGCCAAACGCACTTGGAATAGATGTCGGTCACGCGCTTGACCCACATCGCGCCGGGCTCCTCGTTGAAGTACTCGATCGAGCCGCCCGGCTGCAGGATCTCGTACGGGCTCATGGTCGCGTCGCCGACGAAGATTACCTTGTAGTCGTGGCCGTACTTGTGCAGCAGGTCCCAGGTGCGGGTGCGCTCGGCGTGGCGCCGGCGGTTGTCCTTCCACACGAAGTCGTACAGGCAGTTGTGGAAGTAGAAGTGCTCGAAGTGCTTGAACTCGGTTTTGGAGGCCGAGAACAACTCCTCGCACATCTTGACGTGGTCGTCCATGGTGCCGCCGATGTCGAGCAGCATCAGCACCTTGACCGTGTTGTGGCGCTCGGGCCGCATGTGGATGTCGAGATAGGCCTTGCGCGCGGTCGAGGTAATCGTGTTCTCGAGATCGAACTCGTCCGGCGCGCCTTCGCGCGCGAACTTGCGCAGGCGCCTTAGCGCGACCTTGATATTGCGCGTGCCGAGCTCGACCTGGTCGTCCAGGTTGCGGTACTCGCGCTGGTCCCAGACCTTGACCGCGCTGCGGTTGCGGCTCTTGTCCTGGCCGATGCGGATGCCCTCGGGGTTGTAGCCGTAGGCGCCGAAGGGCGAGGTGCCGCCGGTGCCGATCCACTTGCTGCCGCCCTGGTGGCGCCCTTTCTGTTCTTCCAGGCGCTGCTTCAGCGTCTCCATCAGCTTTTCCCAGCCGCCCAGGGCCTCGATCTGCTTCTTCTCCTCCTCGGTCAGGGTCAGTTCGACCTGCTTGAGCAGCCATTCGAGCGGAATCTGCGCCTCGATGCCGGGAATCGTCGCGACGCCCTGCCAGAACTCGGCGAAGGCGCGGTCGAACTTGTCGAAGTTGGCCTCGTCCTTCACCAGCGCCGAGCGCGACAGGTAGTAAAAGTCGTCCACCGAGGGGCCAATGACCCCCTTCTGCAGGGCCTCCAGCAAGGTCAGGTACTCCTTGATCGAGACCGGCAGCTTGTGGCTTTTGAGCTTGAGGAAGAAGTCGATCAGCATGGCGCGCGCGGCAGGACGGATCCGCGCATTGTAGCCGCTCGTCGGCCGGACAAATGGATAAACGGGGCGCTGCGATGCTGTTAACGGCTTGATTCCTTGCTTGATCCAGGTCAAGCCGCAACGGGCGTTGCGGGTTAGATTTTGTTCCTGCTGCACGAGCCGCAAGAGACCGGAAAAGGGCTCGACCCGCTGCCCGTAGCGCTTGGGGAGTGCATGACTGCTTCGCCGAAAGGGTCTGACGCATTAGCGGTGGGCCGCGCTGCGCGCGCCGCGCGCCGCGCGACGATACTGATCGCCGAGCATACGGCGGAGCAGGCCGAGCTGCTGCACCTCGGGCTCGAAGCTGCCGGGTACTCGGTGCTGGTGGCGCGCGACGGGAGCGAGGCCCTGGCCGCGGCCAAGGCCGAGCGGCCCGACGCGGTGGTGAGCGACATCGAGCTGCCGGGCATGGACGGATACGGCCTGTGCCGCGCCATCCGCAGTGGTCCGGCCCTGGCGTCGACGCCGGTAATCCTGCTCACGCCGCTGTCGGATCCGCTGGACGTGATCCGCGGCCTTGACGCCGGCGCCGACGGCTACCTCACGAAGCCCTACGACGTGCCGACCCTCGTTGCGCGCATCGAGGCGCTGCTCGCGGCTCCGCCGGCCCCGCCTCCCGCGCTTGAGCGCAGAAGGGTGCAGATCCACCTCGGGGGCGAGACCCACAGCGTCGATGCGCACGGCCCGCGCTTGCTCAACCTGCTGATCTCGACCTACGAGAACGCCATGCTGCAGAACCGCGACCTGGGCGCGGCCCGGCGGGCGCTCGACGAAGTCAACGAAGGGCTGGAGCGGAAGGTGCGGGAGAACACCGCCGCGGTCGCGGCCTCCGAGAACAAGTACCGGCGCCTGTTCGAGGCCGCGCAGGACGGGATCCTGCTGCTCGAGCTCGAAAGCGGCCAGATCATGGACGTGAATCCGTTCATGATCGATCTGCTCGGCTACACGCGCGAGCAGTACCTGGGCAAGAAGCTGTGGGAGATCGGCCCGTTCAAGGACATCGCCGCGTCGAAGACGGCATTCGCCGAGCTGCAGGAGAAGAAGTACGTGCGCTACGAGGACCTGCCGCTGCGCACCGCGCACGGGAAGGACATCGCCGTGGAGTTCGTCAGCAACGTCTACGAGGCGGGCGGCCTCCAGGTCATTCAGTGCAACATCCGCGACGTGACCGCGCGCAGGCAGGCGGAGCGGGCGCAAAAGCTGTTTCGCGAATTAGTCGACCGCTCCAGCGACATCATCGAGGTCGTCGATCCGGAAACGCTGCGCTATATCGACGTCAACGACACGGCGTGTCAATCGCTCGGCTACAGCCGCGACGAGCTCTTGTCCATGAGGGTCCACGACATCGATGCCGGGTTGAATCCGTCTGCGATCGAGAGCATGAACGCGCAATTGCGCCAGTCGGGTTCGCTGGAAGTAGAGTCGATCAATCGGCGCAAGGACGGCTCCACGTTCCCGGTCGAGGTGCGCATCAAGCGTATAGAGCTCGGCCGGACCTACAACATCGTCTCCATTCGCGACATCACCGAGCGCACGCAGGCCCAGGCCGTGCTCGAGCGCAGCGCACGCCGAAATCGCAAGCTGATCGAGCGGGGCGCGGACGTGTTCTTCGTGATCGATGCGTCGGGAGCCGTGACGTATCGCAGCCCGTCCGGCGCGCAGCTGACCGGGTGGAGCGACGAAGAGGTGGTGGGGAAGGGCATCACCGATCACGTCACGCCCGAACACCTGCCGGCGGCGCGGCAAGCCCTGGCCGAAGCGATCCGCAATCCCGATATGTCGATCGAGATCGCCCTGCAGCTGCGGCGCAAGGACGGCGCGCTGCGCGACATCGAAATCACGGGCAGAAACCTTCTTGCCGATCCAGACGTCAACGGTATTGTTCTCACCGCTCGCGACATCACCGAGCGCAAGCGAGCCGAGCAGAAAATTCTCGATTCCGAGGCGAAATTCCGCGGGGTCGTCGATCAGTCGCTGGTCGCCATCACCATCTTCCAGGACGGCCGGTACACCTATGCCAATCATAGGGCTCTGGAGATGTTCGGCTACGGCGCCGACGAGTTCATGCGGCTCATGCCCATCGATCTGGTGGACGAGGCGGATCGACCGCGTGTTCTCGAAGGCATGCGGCAGCGTCAGACCGCACAGGTGGCCGCCGCGCACTACACGTTCCAGGGGCGGCGCAAGGACCGCGCGCTGATCGACGTCGAGATCAACGGTACCAGCATGGAGCTCGGCGGCAAGCGCACGCTCACGGCAGTGATGATGGACGTTACCGAGTCCCGCCGCGCGCAGCGCCGCGCCGAGGAGTCGGAAGCGAAGCTGAGCGCGATTCTGGGGGCCGTCGGCGACGGCGTCGGGGTGGTCGATCCCCAAACGCGCAGGCTGCTCAGCGGCACCAGCGCATTCTGCGAAATGCTGGGCTATCGCCCGGAAGAGATCCACAAGCTGAGCATCGCAGACCTGCATCCTGCGGAATCGCTGCCCAGCGTGATGGCGCAATTCGCGCGCCAGATCACGGGGGAAATCAAGGTTGCGACCGATCTGCCGGTCAAACGCAAGGACGGCTCGGTGTTTCTGGCCGATATCAGCACGACCGCGGCGATGATCGGCGGCAAGCCGCAAATGGTCGGCGTGTTTCACGACGTCACCGGGCGCAAGCGCGCCGAGGAGCACCTCAAGCGGCTCAACTGGGCGCTGCGCGCGCTCAGCCAGAGCAACTCGGCGCTGGTGCACGCGGGCAGCGAAGACGAGCTGTTCCGCAGCTGCTGCGCGGCGATCGCGAGCGCGGAAGGCTATGCGCTCGCCTGGATCGGCCTTGCCAGAAGCGACCCCGGCCGCTCGGTGAAAGTCGTCGCCGCCGCGGGCGAGGCGCTCGCGTACATGCAGGGGCTCGAAGTCTCAGCGGGCGACACGCCGCACGGCGCAGGACCCGCGGGCAGGGCGATCCGCAGCGGGGCCACGCAGGTCGTGGAAAATCTCGCGGCAGACTCGTCATACGGCCCGTGGCTGGAAAGGGCGCAAGCGCAAGGCCTCGTGAGCGGGATAGTGCTTCCGTTCAAGCTCGAGAATCAGGTCCTTGGCGCGCTGGCGGTGTACAGCCGTGAGCCGGCGGCCTTCGGCGCCGACGAGGTGAAGCTGCTGGAGGAGATGGCGGGCGACATCGGCTACGGCATCGGCACGCGCCGTACGCGGCATGCCTTCGAGGCCGGCCTCGTGGAGCGCGCGCGACAGGCAATCAAGCTGCGCGAGACCCTGGAAAGCGCGATCGGCGCGCTCGCCGCAACGGTCGAGCAGCGCGACCCCTATACCGCGGGCCACCAGCGCCGCGTGGCGGGGCTGGCGGTGGCGATCGGGCGCGAGATGGGGTTCGCGGACGACCGCCTCACCGGGCTGCACGTCGCCGGCACCATCCACGACATCGGCAAGATCTCGGTCCCGGCCGAGATTCTCTCGCGCCCGGGGAAGCTGAGCTCGGTCGAATTCGAGCTCATCAAGGGCCACGCGCAGGCCGGCTACGAAATCATCAAGGGGGTCGACTTTCCCTGGCCGGTGGCGCAGGCGATCTGGCAGCACCACGAGCGCCTCGACGGCTCGGGCTACCCGCGGGGCCTGAAGGGCGATCAGGTCATCCTCGATGCGCGCATTCTCGCGGTGGCCGACGTGGTCGAAGCGATGTCCTCGCACCGCCCCTACCGAGCGGGGCTCGGGGTCGATTTCGCGCTGAAGGAGATCGAGGACAAGCGCGGACAATTGTTCGACCCGGCGGTGGTCGATGCGTGCCTGCGGGTGTTTCGCGAGCGGAGCTTTGCCTTTGCCTCCTAAGGAGGGCCGGATGGACACCGAACAAGACAAGATCTACGCCAGGCTCGCCGGTCTCGAGCAGGAAGTTGCGAACCTGCGCCAAGGCTATGTCATTGTCGACTCCCGTTATCGCAAGGCGCTGACGGCATTGACGCGGTTGACCGCGGAATCGACGCTCGCCGCAAAGAGAGCGGCGGACTCTGCAAACAAGGCGAGTGTCGCCGCGGAGAAATCACTCAAGGCGGCAGGCCTGGCGGCAAACTCGGCCGCGATCGAGGCGGCGCAGGAAGCAGCGCTTGCGGCGGCAGCTGCCGCGGATTCGGCGGCGCAATCGGCTGCGGCGTCGTCGGTCGCAGCGGCCGCAGCGGCCGCGGCCGCGGCAGAATCAAGCGAGCAATCCAGTGCGGTGGTGGCGGCGAACGCTGCAGAAGCCGCGAGAGCTGCCGCCGTGGCGGCGGCGGAAGCGGTGAAGATGGCGACGCAGGCGGCGGAAATCGTCCAGGCCGCGCGCAAGAAGTGAACTGGCGGTATCGCCGCCCGTCTGGGCGCCTCAGGCGGCCTTGTAGCTGTCCAGCTTGATGCGCTCGCGCGCGAGCGCCGCCGCGACCGGCGGCGCGGCCATGACGCGCTCGACGTAGGCGCGGTAGCCCGGCAGCGAGTCCGGGTCGATGCCGGCGTAGCCGCCCCAGCGCAGCAGGGTGAAGGCGTAGGCGTCGTGCACGCCGATGCGCGCGCCGAGCCAGTAGGGCGAGGCGCCGGCGATCCAGCCCTGGATGCGCTCCAGGCAGCTGCGGAAGCGCGCGACGGCGCTCTTGCGCACGTCCGCGCGCGCCTCGTCGCCGGCGGCGAAGGCCTCGGGGCGGAAGAAATGGGTGAAGGTGGGGTGCGCGGTGTTGTTCATCCACGCCAGCTGCGACAGCGCCTGGGCACGCGCCCAGGATTCGGTCGGCAGCAGGCCGGCGGCGGGAAAGCTGCGGTCGAGGTAGTCGCAGATCGCGACGATCTGGTTCAGCGGCTTGCCGTCGGCGACCAGCACCGGGACCTGGCCGTTGGGGTTCATGGCGAGGTATTCGGGCGTCTTCTGCTCGCCCTTGTGCAGCTTGACGAGCCTGGGCTCGAAGTCGGGGCCGCCGGCGGCCTTGATCGCCTCGAGGCCGACGTGTGGCACGAAGGAGCAGGCGCCGGGTGCGAAGTAGAGCTGGAGCATGGTCTAGGCCTTGGCGCGGGTCATGAACACGAGCCGCTCGAACAGGTGCACGTCCTGCTCGTTCTTGAGCAGCGCGCCGTGCAGCGGCGGGATGATCGTCTTGCGATCCTTCGAATGCAGCGCCTCGGGCGAGATGTCCTCCGCCAGCAGCAGCTTCAGCCAGTCGAGCAGCTCCGAGGTCGAGGGCTTCTTCTTCAGCCCGGGCACCTCGCGCATCTCGAAGAACACCTCCATCGCCTCGCGCAGGAGCGACTTCTTGAGCCCCGGGAAGTGCACCGCGACGATCTTCTCCATCGTCTCCTTGTCCGGGAAGCGGATGTAGTGGAAGAAGCAGCGCCGCAGGAAGGCGTCGGGCAGCTCCTTCTCGTTGTTCGAGGTGATGAACACGATCGGACGCTGCTTCGCCTTCACCAGCTCGCGCGTTTCGTAGACGTAGAACTCCATTCGGTCGAGCTCGCGCAGCAGGTCGTTGGGGAACTCGATGTCGGCCTTGTCGATCTCGTCGATCAGCAGCACCACCGGCTCGTCGGCCGAGAAGGCCTGCCACAGCATGCCCTTGACGATGTAGTTGTGGATGTCGTGCACCCGCGCGTCCCCCAGTTGCGAGTCGCGCAGCCGGCTGACCGCGTCGTACTCGTACAGGCCCTGCTGCGCCTTGGTGGTGGACTTGATGTGCCATTCGAGCAGCGGCACGCCGAGCGACTTGGCGACCTGCAGCGCGAGCATGGTCTTGCCGGTGCCCGGCTCGCCCTTGACCAGCAGCGGGCGCTGCAGCGCGATCGCCGCGTTGACCGCGAGCGTCAGGTCGTCGGTGGAAACGTACTCGGAGCTGCCTTGGAATCGCATCGGGGGCTTCCTCGCGCCGAAACCCCGATTGTAAACGCTGTGAACGCAGTTGGCCGTCAGCGCATGTCGTAGTGCATGCGCACGGTCAGCACGTCGCGGCCGTACTTGTATGCGTCCAGCCTGGAGCGGTTGTCGCTGTGCAGGTAGTCGGCGCGCAGCGTCAGCTGCCTCGACCAGCGGTACGAAAGCCCGGCGTTCAGCCCGATATAGTCGTCGCGGCGGGTGGCGCCGAGCGACGGATCCGGGCCGAGAAAGCGGCTCGCGGTGTAGCTCAGCCCGCCCGATACGCCCCAGCCCGGCCAGGGCGTGGTACTGACGCCTGCGCGCAGCGAGTACAGGTCGCGCGAGAGGTCGTCGCGCGCCGGGGAGGCCGAGCTTCGTTCGCGCCCGACCAGGGCCTGCAGCCGCACCACCGGCTGATAGCGCTGCACGAACGCCTGCCGCCAGCCGGCGCCGACCGCGTACACGTCCGAGTTGCTCGCCGCGGCCGCGGGATAGTCCAGCGCGGCGTACTGGGCGAAGAGCGAATAGGAGTTGAGTTCGTCCACCTGGCGCTGCCACTCGCCTCCCAGCGCGGAGATATTGCGGTAGTGGTTGGTGTCCACCGCGAGCGCGGCGTAGGAAAGGTTCGCCCGGTACAGGTCCTGGCCGTGCAACAGCGTGACCCCGCCGTAGCCCCCGAGCGCCTCCTGGTCGAACTGGCGGTCGAAGCCGTTGCTCTGGTACCTGCCGTCGTAGCGCAGCCCGCCCTGCAGCGATACCGGGCCCGCAAGCGGGCGCGCGAAGCGCGCCCCGGCGCCCGCGAGCAGGAAGCTGCTGCCGCGCTTCGCGCCGCCGGGAGAGAGCAGCAGGCCGTCTAGCAGCGGCGGCTCGAGCGCGCTCGCGCCGATTCCGGCTGGCATGTCGGAGTCGAACCCGGCGCCGATGTCCACGTACAGGCTCGAGGCGCTCGCGTGGCGCCAGTCCTGCGCCTGGATCGCATCGAGGAAGCGCTCGATCGTCGCTCGGCGCTCCGGGGTCGGCCGGTGCGCGAGCACCGTTTCGAACGCGTCGCGCGCGCGCAAAAGCTCTCCCAGCGCGTAGTAGCCGCGCGCCAGGTCGAAGCGCGCGCGGTCGTGGCCCGGGTGCCGCTCCAGGAAGCGCTCGAGCGCGCGCACGCCTTCGCCGGCGTGCCCGCTGTCGATCGCGGCGACGCCGAAGTAGTAGTCGAACTCGCTATCGCCGGGCGCGCCGGGCTGCAGCCTGCCCGCCGCATAGGCCTCGGCTGCGCGCCCTTTTTCTACCAGGGTGCGCAGCTCGTGCGAGGAGGTCGCGTGCGCGAGCGTGCCTGTCAGCGCGAGCAGCGCTGCGACGCAACTCAAGACGGCACGACGCATCGTAGTTTCTTCCTGCCGGGGCGCACGGAGCGAAGCGTAAGTATGACGCAAGCGGGTTGCGGCGCAAGCGCCGTCGCCGTGGCGGTTGAGGCAGACAGGTGGTTCCGCTAGAATCGCCCGGTTTTCCAATCGCCACCTGAGGCAAACTCCAGCATGTTCCATCGCTTCCCCACCGCGCTCGTCGTGGCCGGCCTCGGGCTCGCTGCCCTGGCGCCGGCGGCCTTTGCGCAGACCGCTACCGGCAATGCCGCCGCCGGCAAAGAAAAGAACTCGATGTGCATCGGCTGCCACGGCATCGTCGGCTACCGTACCGCCTACCCCGAGGTCTATCCGGTGCCGATGATCGGCGGGCAGCAGGCCGCGTACATCATCAGCGCGCTCAAGGAATACAAGTCAGGCGCGCGCTGGCATCCCTCGATGCGCGCGATCGCCGACAGCCTGAGCGAGCAGGACATAGCCGACCTCGCCGCCTACTTCAGCCAGGTGAAGCGATGAGCGCCGCGCTGCGCAGTCTCATGGCGCTCGCGCTCGGCCTCGCGCTGTCGCAGGCGGCGCTCGCGGGCGGCAACGCCGAGGCGGGCAAGGCCAAGGCGGCGCAGGTTTGTGCCGCCTGCCACAGCGCCGACGGCACCAAGCCGACCAGTCCCGAATACCCGGTGCTCGCTGGGCAGTACGACGAGTACCTGGTGCGGGCCCTGAGCGACTACAAGTCGGGCAAGCGCAAGAATCCGATCATGAACGGCTTCGCCGCGACGCTCTCGCCGCAGGAGATCGAGGACGTGGCGGCGTGGTTCTCGAGCCAGCCCAAGACGTCCCTCTACACGCCGCACGAGGCCGAGATCCGCTAGCGCGCGCCACGAGCGCGTGAGCGCTCAGCGGCGCGCGCGCGCCTCCAGGCACTCCAGGTAGGCCGCGCCGTCGGGCTCGGCGCGCTCGCGCTGCGCGCGCCAGACCATTTCCGCCAGGCATTCGAGCGCGTCGTGCAGCGCCGCGTGGCGCTCGCCGTGCCCGGCCAACAGGGCGGCGAAGCGCGCGACGATGCCGCGAGGCTGGTCGATCGAGAGCTGTTCCTCGAGCGCCAGGTGCAGGCTCAGGTGCAGAAACGGGTTGCTCTGCCCGAGTTCGGGGAAATACTCCTGCTCCCGGTAGCGTCCGGGATCGCTCAGCACGGCGTGGTATTCCGGGTGCAGCAGCACGACCTCCAGCGCGAGCGCTTCCATGCCCGTCAGCACCTCGCCGGCCTGGCCCTTGCGCCAGGTCTCGAAGAAGAACTCGCGTACCTGGTCGCGCGTGGGCTCAAACATCGCCGCTCTTGTCCTTGAATTCGCACAGGTCGCGGATGATGCAGCCGGCGCAACGCGGCTTGCGCGCGAGGCAGACGTAGCGCCCGTGCAGGATCAGCCAGTGGTGGGCGTCGCGCAGGAACTCGGGCGGGGTGAGCTTGAGCAGCTTCAGCTCGACCGCGAGCGGGTCCTTGCCCGGCGCGAGTCCGGTGCGGTTGGCGACCCGGAAGATGTGGGTATCGACCGCGACGGTCGGCTGGCCGAAGGCGGTGTTGAGCACCACGTTGGCGGTCTTGCGCCCCACCCCGGGCAGCCGCTCGAGCGCATCGCGTTCGGCCGGCACCTCGCCGCCGTGCTCGTCGAGCAGGATCTGCGACAGCGCGATCACGTTCTTGGCCTTGGTGCGGAACAGCCCGATGGTGCGGATGTGGGCCTCCAATCCGGCGCCATCGAGCGCGACCATCTGCGCGGGGGTGCCGGCAACCTCGAACAGGCGTGCCGTGGCCAGGTTGACCGACTTGTCGGTCGCCTGCGCCGACAGCACCACCGCGACCAGCAGCTGGTAGGGCGTACGGTAGGCGAGCTCGGTGCGCGGGCTGGGGTTGGCCGCGCGCAGCCGCGCGTAGAGCTCGCGCCGCCGTTCGGGGTTCACGCCCGGTTCCGCCCGGCGCGGGCGCGCGCGAGCGCCCCCGCGATCACGCGTCGCCGCTCGCTTCGGCTGCGCGGCGCGGGCGCCGGTGCTCGCGCCAGCCGCCGCCGGCGCAGCTTCGCGCGGCGCTGCGCGCCTTGCGCATCTTCCCGCGTCCACGGCCGCTGCGGCGCGGCCACCATGTCGATGCAGTCGACCGGGCAGGGCGCGAGGCACAGCCCGCAGCCGATGCACCAGGGTTCGACCACGGTGTGCATCAGCCGACGCGCGCCGACGATCGCGTCCACCGGGCAGGCGGGGATGCACAACGTGCAGCCGATGCAGCGGCGCTCATCGATCAGGGCGACCGCGCGCCGCTTCACCCCGCCGCTCCTCGCGGGCAGGCCGCGGCGCACTCGGCGATCAGCGCCGGGCCGCGATAGATCAGGCCGGTGTAGAGCTGCACCAGGGCGGCGCCGCGCGCGAACTTCTCCGCCGCGTCGGCCCCGCTCATGATCCCGCCGGCGCCGATCAGCGGCACCTCGCCCCCCAGCTCGGCGGCCAGCAGCGCGAGTGCTTGCGTGGCGCGCGCGCGGATCGGCGCGCCCGACAGCCCGCCCGCCTCGGCGGCGTGCGGCAATCCCTCGACCCCGTCGCGCGCGAGCGAAGTGTTGGTCGCGATCACGCCGTCGAAGCGGTGCGCCCGCACCGCCGCCGCGATGCCGCGCAGCTGCTCCGGGTCGAGGTCGGGCGCGATCTTGAGCAGCAGCGGCACGCGCCTGCCGTGCCTGTCCGCGAGGCGCTCGCGCGCCTTCACGAGTTGCGCCAGCAGGGCGTCTAGGGCCTCGCCTTCCTGCAGCGCGCGCAGGCCGCGCGTGTTGGGGGAGGAGACGTTGACCGTGACGTAGCTCGCGGCGCGGTACACGCCTTCGAGGCAGGCGAGGTAGTCGTCCGCCGCGTGCTCGAGCGGCGTGTCGAAGTTCTTGCCGATGTTGATTCCGAGCACGCCGCGCCAGCGCGCGCGCGCGACGTTGGCCATGAACGCGTTCAGGCCGACGTTGTTGAAGCCGAAGCGGTTGATCAGCGCGCGCGCCTCGGGCAGGCGGAACAGCCGCGGGCGCGGGTTGCCGGGCTGCGGGCGCGGCGTCACGGTGCCGACCTCGATGAAGCCGAAGCCGAGCGCCGCGAGCGCGTCGATGTGCGCGGCGTTCTTGTCCAGCCCGGCCGCGAGCCCTACCGGGTTGGGAAACTCCAGGCCCATGGCGCGCACCGGCGCCGGCGGCACGCGCGGCGCGAACGCCGCTAGCAGGCGCGACGCCAGCGCGGCGTCGGCGAGCCCGAGCGTGAGCCGGTGCGCGGTTTCGGGATCGAGCGCGAACAGCAGCGGCCGCGCCAGCGCGTAGAGCATGGCGGCCATTCTAGCGGGCGCGGGTCAGGCCAGGCGCTTCCAGACGCCGTCGACGAAGCCCTCGATCGCGCCGAACTTGGACTTGTAGGCCATCTTCGGGCTCTCGCCGATCCAGTAGCCGAGGTAGAGGTAGGGCAGGCCGAGCGCGCGGCAGGCCTCGATCTGCCACAGCACGTTGTAGGTGCCGTAGCTCGCGCCGTGCCGGTCGGGCTCGAAGAAGGTGTAGACCGAAGACAGGCCGTCGGGCAGATAGTCCACGATCGACACCATCACCAGCTGGCCGGCGTCGCGGAACTCGATCAGCCGCGTATCGACCCGGCTCTGCAGCAGGAAGTGCGAATACTGGTCGCGGCTGTCGTTGTCCATTCCGCCGCCGGAGTGGCGCCTGGACTGGTAGCGCAGGTACAGCGCGTAGTGCTCGAGCCGGAACTTGAGCGGCTGCGATTGCGAGGTGAGCTCGTCATGCTGCTTCCAGGCGCGGCGCTGCGAGCGGCTGGCGGCGAATTCGGCCACCGGGATGCGCACCGGCACGCAGGCGCGGCAAGCGTCGCAGTGCGGCCGGTAGGTGAAGATGCCGCTGCGGCGGAACCCGGCCTTGACCAGGTCGCCGTACAGCTCGGTGTTGATCAGGTGGCTCGGGGTGGCGACCTGCGAGCGCGCCATGCGGTCCGGCAGGTAGCTGCACGGATAGGGCGCGGTGACGTAGAACTGCAGGACTGCGTGCGGCAGGTCGTTGAGTCGGGACACCTCAGGCTTCCTCGCTGCGCCAATGGCCGGCTGGCTCGGCGTAGTTTACCAATGCCGCCACGCGGCGCAAGAACGCGCGGCGCGGGATTTCGCGCGCGCCCAGCGACGCAAGCAAGGGGGTGCGCATCTGGCAGTCGATGAGCGGGAAGCCTCGCGCGCGCAGCGCCCCGACCAGCGCTACCAGCGCGACCTTGGAGGCGTCGGTCGCGCGCGAGAACATCGACTCGCCGTAGAACATGCGCCCGAGCGCGACCCCGTACAGCCCGCCCACCAGTTCGTCGCCCTGCCAGGTCTCGAAGCAGTGCGCGTGCCCGGAGCGATGGAGCGCGAAATAGGCCTTGCGCATGTCCTCGGAGAGCCAGGTGCCGCCGTCGCCGCGGCGCGGGCCGGCGCAGCCCTCGAGCACGCGCCGGAACGCGCTGTCGACGCGCACCTGATAGCCCTTGTTGCGCAGGCTCTTGGCCAGCGAGCGCGGCACTTTCAGCTCCTCGCAGTGCAGCACCATGCGCGGATCGGGCGACCACCACAGGATCGGCTCGTCGCCCGAATACCAGGGAAAGATGCCGCGCCGGTAGGCCTCCAGCAGGCGCGCGGGCGACAAGTCCCCGCCGGCGCACAGCAGGCCGTTGGGGTTGCGCAGCGCCTGCTCGACCGGCGGGAAAGGATCGTCGCCGCGCAGCCAGGCTAGCACTTCACCTGCTGGCGGCAGTAGTGCTCGAGCGGGGTCACCAGCGCGTTGCCGGCGACGGCGCGGTGCGCCGACGGGCCGATCTCCATCGCCAGGCGGAAGCGGTACTTGGCGAAGAACTCGTTGAACAACTCCCCGCCCAGCGTGCCGATCGCGGTCAGCGAATCGGTCGCGGGATCGTGCTCGAGCAGGATCGCGGCGAGCGGCTGCGGCGCGGGCCCTGCCACGACGCGCCCTCCGTTCGCGGGGTCGTACTGGCTGTGCTCGGAGCAGCAATGGATGACGTGCGCGTGCGGGTTGCGCGCGCTCGCGTCGGCGCGGTAGCTGATGAAGCTGATCTGGCGCGTCGGGTAGGTCAGCTTGTGGGCGCAGATCGCGGAGTAGGCCACGATCGAGCGCTGCGCCCCCACGCCGCCAGACCACACATAGCTGCGCCGGTCCGCGGTCTTGAGCTGCACGCTCTCGCGCAGCGGCCGGCCGAGGTTCAACAGGAAACAGGGCGTCGCGACGTAAGGGTAGTCGAACACCAGGTTGCGGTTGGCGGGCAGCGCCGAAGCGGCGAGCGGCTTGCCGCTCTCGTCGACCAGCGTGGCGCGCGCGTAGAAGTGCGGCGTCGCGCCGGCGGCGGCGATCGCCGGCGCGCTGACGGCCGCTGACGCGGCGCAGAACTTGATGAACTGGCGTCGCTGCATGTTAATGCTTTATTGTAGCCGCACAATTTCTTAGAACAAGTCTTCCGGGGAGGAAATCATGCAGGCGCTCAAATCAGGATCCGACGTGCTGTTCGTGCTGCTGGGCGCGATTCTGGTGCTCGCGATGCACTCGGGCTTCGCCTTTCTCGAACTCGGCACCGTGCGCTCGAAGAATCAGGTCAACGCGCTGGTCAAGATCCTGGCCGACTTCTGCGTCTCGACGGTGGCGTATTTCGTGGTGGGCTACGGCATCGCCTACGGCGTGTCGTTCTTTACCGGCGCCGAGCACCTGACCCAGAGCAACGGCTACGAGCTGGTGAGGTTCTTCTTCCTCCTGACCTTCGCCGCCGCCGTGCCGGCGATCGTCTCGGGCGGGATCGCCGAGCGCGCGCGCTTCTATCCGCAGCTGATCGCGACCGGCGCGCTGGTGGCGCTGGTCTATCCGTTCTTCGAAGGCATCGCCTGGAACCATCACCTCGGCGTGCAGGCCTGGCTGCAGGGGCATTTCGGCGCCGAGTTCCACGATTTCGCCGGCTCGGTGGTGGTGCACGCGGTCGGGGGCTGGATCGGCCTGGTCGCGGTGCTGCTGCTCGGCGCGCGCCGCGGCCGTTACACGAAAGAGGGCCGCATCGCCGCGCACCCGCCGTCGTCGATTCCGTTCCTCGCGCTCGGCGCCTGGATCCTGTCGGTCGGCTGGTTCGGTTTCAACGTCATGTCGGCGCAGGCGATCGACAAGATCAGCGGCCTGGTCGCGGTCAACTCGCTGATGGCGATGGCTGGGGGCACGCTCGCCGCCCTGGCCGCCGGGCGCAACGACCCAGGCTTCGTGCACAACGGGCCGCTCGCCGGGCTGGTCGCGGTGTGCGCCGGCTCGGATGTCATGCACCCGGCCGGCTCGTTCGTGGTCGGGGCGGTCGCCGGCGGGCTGTTCGTCTACATGTTCACGGTCACCCAGAACCGCTGGCGGATCGACGACGTGCTCGGGGTCTGGCCGCTGCACGGGCTGTGCGGCGCCTGGGGCGGCATCGCCTGCGGCATCTTCGGCGCCAGGGCGCTGGGCGGCCTCGGCGGCGTGAGCTTCCTCTCGCAGCTCGTCGGCACGCTGCTCGGCATCGCGGTCGCGCTCGGCGGCGGGTTCCTGGTCTACGGCACGCTCAAGGCCGTGGTCGGCCTGCGCCTAGGCGAGGAGGAAGAGTTCAACGGCGCGGACCTGTCGATCCACAAGATTTCGGCCTCGGCCGAAGTCGTCGAACGGCGCTAGCGCGGCGCGATGTCCTCGGCGTGAAAGCCGAAGCTGCCGCGCTTGCAGTCGGCGAACCAGTGCTTGAGCGTCAGCCCGACGGTGCGGAAGGCGATCTCCTTCCATGGCACTCGCGCCTCCTCGAACAGGGCGACCTCGAGGCTTTCCTCGCCGGGCTTGAACTCCAGGTCGCGCAGCCGCGCGCGGTAGAACAGGTGCACCTGGTTGGCCTGCGGCACTGAGAAGATGCTGAACGGCTCGCCCAGCTCGACCTGCGCACCGGCCTCCTCGAGCGTCTCGCGCAGGGCCGCCTGACCGGCGGTCTCGTCGTTCTCCATGAAGCCGGCGGGCAGCGTCCAGTAGCCGTAGCGCGGCTCGATCGCGCGCCGGCACAGCAGCACCCGCTCCTCCCAGACCGGGATGCTGCCCACCACCAGCCTGGGATTCTGGTAATGGACCTCGCCGCAGGCGTCGCACACGAAGCGCGGCAGGCTGTCGCCCGGCGGTATGCGCCGGCTTACCTGTGCGCCGCAATTGGAGCAGAACTTCATCAGCGCCCGATCCTCTCGGGCAGGTCGCCAAGCCCCTTCAGCATGCCGTCGGGCTGGAAGCCCAGGCGATCCACCGGCGCGCCGCCGCGGTTGATCCAGTAGACGTTGAAGCCGAAGGCCTTGGCGCCGATCGCGTCCCAGCAGTTGGACGACACGAAGCCGATGTTGGCCGCAGGCACGCGCAGCGTGTCGACCGCGAGCTGGTACACCCGCGGCGCGGGCTTGAAGACCTTCAGCCCGTCGACGCTCAGCACGGCGTCGAAGCTCGCCTGCAGGCCGCGGTTCTTCACCAGCGTCTCGATCATGTCGGGCGAGCCGTTGGTCAGGATCGCGAGTTTGCGCCCGCCTAGCCTGAGCTTGGGCAGCGCGTCGGGTACGTCGGGGTAGGGCGCGAGGTTGAGGTACTCGTCCATCAGCGCCTTGGCCTGCTTGTCCTCGAGCGCCAGGCTGAGCGCCTCGCAGGCGTAGCCGAGCGCCTCGCGCGTGACCGCGGCGAACGGCTGGTAGCGCCCCATGAGGCTGCGCAACCAGCTGTACTCGAGCTGCTTCGTGCGCCACAGCTGCGACAGCTGCGCGCCCTTGCCGGGCCAGAACTTCTCGCACCGGTCGACCACCGCGTGCACGTCGAACAGCGTTCCATAGGCGTCGAACACCAGTGCGTCGAGCGGCATCGGGCAGGGCTCCCTGATCAAAACGCGATGTTAAACTGCCGCCGCACAATGGTGAACCGCTACGACGAGATCTACCGCGCCTTCACGTGGCAGGTGCCGGCGCGCTTCAACATGGCACAGGCCTGCTGCGGGCGCTGGGCTGCCGAGCGCAGCCGCTTCGCGCTGTACTGGGAAGACGAGTCCGGCGCGCGCGCGGCGTATTCGTTCTGGGACATCCAGCAGCAGGCCAACCGGCTCTCCAACGCGCTCGCCGCGCTGGGCGTAAAGCGCGGCGACCGGGTCGCGCTCATCCTGCCGCAGCGGCCCGAGACCGCGATCACCTACATCGCGCTGTTCCAGATGGGGGCGATCGCGCTGCCGCTGAGCCACCTGTTCGGGCCCGACGCGCTCGAGTACCGGATGGAGAACGCGGGCGCGAGCGTGGCGATCGTCGAGCCGACCACGCTGCCCAACCTGTGGCCGATCCGCGGGCGCCTGCCACAGCTCAAGCACGTGATCGGCGTCGGCGGCGCGCGCGAGGCCGGGGTGCACGACTGGGACGCGCTGCTGGCGAAGGCGAGCCCGAGATTCGAATGCCTGGACACCGAGGCCGACGAGCCGGCGCTGATCATCTACACCAGCGGCACCACCGGCGCGCCCAAGGGCGCGCTGCAGGCGCAGCGCGCGATCCTGGGCAACATTCCGGGCTTCGTGCACTCGCACGATTTCTTCCCGCAGCAAGGCGACATGTTCTGGTCGCCGGCGGACTGGGCCTGGGCCGGCGGGCTGCTCGACGCGCTGCTGCCGAGCTGGTATTTCGGCCTGCCGATCCTGGGCTACCGCGGCCGCTTCGACGCCGAGCGCGCCTACGACCTGCTCGAGCGCTACGGGGTGCGCAATACCTTCCTCTTCCCGACCGCGCTCAAGCTGATGATGAAGACGGTGCCCGAGCCGCGCGGCAAGTACGAGCTCAACCTGCGCTCGGTCATGAGCGCGGGCGAGAGCGTCGGCGCGACCGTGATCGAGTGGGCGCGCGAGCAGCTCGGGGTGACAATCAACGAAATGTTCGGCCAGACCGAGATCAACTACGTGGTCGGCAACTGTCAGTCGGCGTGGCCGGTAAAGCCCGGCTCGATCGGGCGCCCGTATCCGGGTCATCGAGTGTCAATCATCGATGACAAAGGAAATGAAATTCCTCGTGGAGAGTTGGGAGAGATCGCCGTTCATCGCGAAGGCGATCCGGTGTTCTTTCTCGAGTACTGGAAGAACCCGCAGGCGACGAAAGATAAGTTCGTCGGCGACTGGGGCTTGACCGGCGACCAGGGCAAGATGGATGAGGACGGCTACATCTGGTACCAGGGCCGTTCGGACGACGTGATCAAGAGCGCGGGCTACCGCATCGGCCCGGCCGAGATCGAATCCTGCCTGATCAAGCACCCGGCGGTGGCGAACGCCGCGGTGATCGGCAAGCCGGACGAGACGCGCGGCGCGATCATCAAGGCCTACATCGTGCTTCAGCCCGGGCAGCAGCCTTCGACGGCGCTGGAAGAGGAGATTCAGAAGCACGTGCGCGGGCGCCTGGCGCCCTACGAATATCCGCGCGAGATCGAATTCATCGACGCACTGCCGATGACCACCACCGGCAAGGTGCAGCGCAAGGAACTGCGCAAGCGCGCGTGAAACAGATTCTCTTGCTGGGAGGAGGCCACGCGCACGCCTTCGCGCTGCGCAGCCTGATCGGCGCGCCAATCGAGGGCGCGCGCGTCACGCTGGTCACGCCGCACCGCCATCACCTGTACTCCGGCATGCTGCCCGGGCTGATCGCCGGGCACTACTCGCTGGGCGAGTGCGTGATCGACCTAGCGCAGCTCGCGGCGCGCGCGGGCGTCGCGGTCGTCTACGACCGCGTCACGGGCCTGGACCCGCTGCGGCGCATGGCGCGCCTGGAGCGCGGCGGCGAGATCGAGTACGACGTGGCTTCGCTCAACCTCGGCTCGCTGCCGAACTTCGCTGCCGTGCCCGGCGCGGCCGAGCACGCGCTTGCGGCCAAGCCGTTCGAGCCCTTCGTCGCCGCCTGGGAGGCGCTGCGCGCGCGCGGACGCAGCCAGACCCTGCGCATCGCGGTCGCCGGCGGCGGCGCGGCCGGGGTCGAGCTCGCGATGGCGATGACGCGCGCGCTGGTCGTGGGCGGCCGTGCGGGCGAGATCGAGTTGTACGCCGACCGCCCGGCGTTCCCGCCGCGGCTCGGGCGGCGCGTCGCGCGCGCGCTGGCAAGGGCCGCGGTGCTGGTGCACCCGTCGACCGCGGTGGAGGCGGTGGCGCCCGGCCCCGTGGTGCGCGCAGGGGGCGAGCGGCGCGGCTTCGACGCGCTGGTGTGGGTCACCGGCGCCGCGCCGCAGCCCTGGCTGGCCGAGACCGGGCTGACGCTCGACCCGGTCGGGTTCGTGCTGGTGGACGAGAAGCTGCGCAGCCTGTCGCATCCGCAACTGTTTGCCGTCGGCGACACCGCCACGCTGCTCGGCGCGGCGCTGCCCAAGTCAGGCGTGTACGCGGTGCGCCAGGGCGCGGTGCTGGCGCGCAACCTGCGCCGCGCGGCCGAGGAGCGACCGCTCGAGAGCTATGCGCCGCAGCGGGTGACGCTTGCGCTGATCAGCTGCGGCGCCCGCTACGCGATCGCCTCCTGGGGCCCGCTCGCGACCGAAGGCGAATGGGTCTGGCGCTGGAAGGACCGCATCGACCGGCGCTGGATCGCCGCCTTCGCGCCCTAGCGCTTCGCCGGGCGCGAGGCGACCAGGATCTTGCCGTCGGCCTCGACTACGATGTCGCCGTGCTGGTTCGTGCACACGCCGCGCATCACCACGATGCCGCCGCGGTGCTTGGGCTTGTCGAGCTTCTCGTGCACCGTCCATTCGCTCGCCAGGGTGTCGCCCGCGCGCACCGGGGCCTTGAAGCGGCAGGCGTGCTCGAGGTAGGCGATCGCGGTGCCGGCGAAGAACATGCCGACCGGGGCCGACACCAGCGCGCTGGTGAACGGGCCGTGCAGGATGCGCGAGCCGAACTGCGACTGCTGCGCGAACACCTCGTTCACGTGCAACGGGTTGAAGTCGCCGAACAGGCCCGAGCCGAGAACGAAATGCGTTTCGGTGACCGTCAGGCTCGTGCCGAAGCGCTCGCCGAGCGCCACCTCGTCGTACCATTTGCCGTGGAACACCATGCTCTTCTCCGCTGCGGTCGGGTTACCATATTGACTGAAAGCTTTCACCCTAACCTTGGAGTAGACCATGAAATCACGCTTCGCATGGCTCGCTGCCGCGCTGCTGGCGGCGTCAACGGCGCATGCCGCGTACCCGGACCGTCCGATCAAGCTGATCGTGCCGTGGGGCGCGGGCGGCGACACCGACAACATCTACCGCGCGTTCCAGCCGATGTTCCAGAAGCATCTCGGCGGCACGATCGTGATCGCCAACGTGGGCGGCGCCTCTGGCACCCGCGGCGCGAAGGAAGCGAAGGACTCGCCGCCCGACGGCTACACCATCTTCGCCATCCACGACTCGATCCACTCGACCTACTACACCGGCGTGGCCGACGTGAACTACTGGGACTTCGAGCCGATTTGCCTGGTCTCGGCGACGCCCTCGATCCTGACCGCGAGCCCGAAGACGCCGTGGAACAGCATCCAGGACCTGCTGGCGGACGCCAAGGCGCACCCCGGAACGATCACCGTCGGCGCCACGCTCGGCTCGACCAGCCACTTCTTCCCCGCGCTGGTAGCGCGGGCCGCGGGCATCAAGTTCAAGTATGTCGCCTACGAAGGCACGGCCAAGCGCATGAATGCACTGCTGGGCGGGCACATCGACCTGGCGGAGTCGAACCTGACCCAGAAGGGCAAGGTGGACGCGGGGCAGATGAAGTTCCTCGCCATCGCGACCGACAAGCGCATGTCCGAGGTGCCCGACCTGCCGACGCTGAAGGAAGTCGGCATCGACGTCGAGTACGCGGTGCACCGCGGGCTGGTGGCGCCCAAGGGCACCCCGGCGCCGGTGCTCGCCAAGCTGCGCAATGCCTGCGGCGCGGCGGCCAACGAGCCGGCTTTCGCCGCGGCCATGTCGCTGCAAGGCACGCTGGTGGAGTACAAGAACGCCGCCGACTACGAAGCGTTCCTGAAGGAGAACGACCAGCTCAACAAGGATCTGGCCAAAGAGCTCGGCATGCTCAAGCGATGATCGGGCGCGACGGGCTGGCAGGGCTCGTCGTCCTGGCGACGAGCCTGGTTCTGTTCTGGCTCACCCTGGGGCTCGAGAGGAACCCGCTGGTTCCGATCGGCCCCGGTTTTTACCCGCGCATCGTGCTTGGCGTTACCGCGGTGCTCGGCTTCGCGCTGGTGCTGGCTGACGTGCTGGCGCGCCGAGTGGCGCGCCCGGCCGCGGCGGCCGCCGCGGGGCCTGCGCGCAACTACCGTCTGGTCGTGCTGGCCTTCGGCGTTTTCGGCGGCTACGTG
>Ga0315540_10000329_pt1 | contig 26520 bp, 24 predicted proteins | sample SalMarSW160110MG_FD_203677 | JGI IMG/M metagenome (GOLD analysis project Ga0315540, IMG submission 203677) | Salt marsh sediment microbial communities from the Plum Island Ecosystem LTER, Massachusetts, United States - Salt Marsh Sediment SW1601-10 ...
TGGCGCCGGCGGTGGAGGGAGACGACGCCGACGAGGCGCGAGCGCGCTCGCTGGTGGAGGCGACCTACCAGCGGCTGCGCGGGCCGCTGCCCGGCGTTCCCGGCGACCGCGCCGGACGCCTCAGCGGTTTCTCCAGCAACTTCACGCGCGAGGGCTTCATGGCCGCGGTGGAGCGTGCCGTGGCGTACATCCGCGCCGGCGACGTCTTCCAGGTGGTGCCCAGCCAGCGCCTCAGCGCGGACCAGGGCGTCCACCCCTTCGCCATCTACCGCGCCCTGCGCTCGATCAACCCCAGCCCCTACCTCGGCTACCTCGACCTGGGGCCCGTCACGCTGGTGTCGAGCAGCCCGGAGAGCCTGGTGAGGTCGGACGGCAGGCGCGTCGAGACGCGCCCCATCGCCGGCACCCGCCCGCGCGGCGCGACCCCGAGCGAGGACGCGGCGCTGGCCGCGGAGCTGCTGGCCGACGCCAAGGAGCGGGCGGAACACGTGATGCTGGTGGACCTCGGCCGCAACGATCTCGGCCGGGTCTGCAGCTTCGGCAGCGTGCGGGTGGCGGACCTCATGCACGTCGAGCGCTACAGTCACGTCATGCACATGGTCTCCACCGTGGAGGGCGAGCTGGCGCCCGGCCGCACCCCGCTGGACGCGCTGGCCTCGACGCTGCCGATGGGCACCGCCTCCGGCGCGCCCAAGATCCGGGCCATGGAGATCATCGACGAGCTCGAGCCGGTGCGCCGCGGCCCCTACGCCGGCGCGTTCGGCTACCTCAGCGTGTCCGGCGCCATGGACATGGCGCTGACGCTGCGCACGGTGGTCGCCGCCCGCGGGCGGCTGCACCTGCAGGCCGGCTGCGGCGTGGTGGCGGACAGCGACCCGGCGTCGGAGTGGCAGGAGTCGCTCAACAAGCTGGCGGCGCTGCAGCGCGCGGTGGAGATGGCCACCGAAGGGCTCGGGTGAGGACAGTGGCGCGCGTCCTGGTGGTGGACAACTACGACTCCTTCAGCTACAACCTGGTGCAGTACTTGGGCGAGCTCGGCGCCGAGCCGGTGGTGTGGCGCAACGACGCCTTCGAGCTCGACGAGGTGCTGGGCCTGGCCCCGGCCGGCATCGTGGTGTCGCCCGGCCCGTGCACGCCCGCCGAGGCGGGGTTGTCGGTGGAGGTGATCCGGCGCTACGGCGAGCGCGTGCCTACGCTCGGCGTGTGTCTGGGGCACCAGGCCATCGGCGTGGCCTACGGCGGCGAGGTCGTCCGCTCCCGCTGCCTGATGCACGGCAAGACCAGCGAGGTGGAGCACGACGGCAGCGGCGTCTTCGCCGGGCTCGCCAGCCCGGTCACGGCGACCCGCTACCACTCGCTGGAGATCACCCACCTCCCGCCCGAGCTGCGGGTGAACGCCTGGGTCGACGAGGCCGGCGGCCGCACGGTGATGGGCGTCGAGCACCGGCGTCACCCCGTGTGGGGGGTGCAGTTCCATCCCGAGAGCATCCTCACGGACACCGGTCACGCCATGCTGCGCACCTTCCTGGAGCGGCTCTAGGGGACCCGTGGCCTGCCCCTACCTCAGCGTCCTGACCGTGTCCAGCGGGCGGCGCGGGCTGCTGCTGCGGCAGGCCGAGGCGCTGCGGGCCCAGAGCCTGCCGCCGGAGCGGTTCGAGTGGGTGGTATGCCTCAACGGCCCGGGGGGCGGCCCGGACGCCGCCGACGAGGTGGACGCCGCGCGACTGGAGGCGCTCCAGCTGCCCTTCGCGCTCAAGTTGGTGGAGCTGCCGCAGCGGCTGCCGGCCGGGGCCGCGCGCAACGCCTGCGCGCAGCGCACCTGCGGCAGCATCCTGCTGTTCTCGGATGACGACTGCTCGCCGGCGCCGGACGCCCTGGCCAGGCACGTGGCGCGGCAGGAGGCCGGGCTGTGCGTGTCCGTGGGCGGCATCGACTTCGAGGACGGCGGCACGGTGCGGCGCTGGCGCCCCAGGCGCGCCGCCTACTGGCACCTCAACGGCGCCAACTGCGCGGTGGCGGGCGTGCACTTCCGCGCCGTCGGTGGCTTCGACGAGCAGCTCGCCGGCTACGGCGGCGAGGACCTGGAGCTCGGCTACCGGCTGGCGAGGGCGGGCGTGCCGTTCCGCGCGCTCCCCAACGCGGTGACGGTCCACCTGGGGCCGGACCCCAGGGCGGGCGGGGACGCGGACAAGGCGCGCGCGGCCGGCGCCAATGCCGCCCGCCTGGCGCGGCGCCACCCGCGGCTGCGCTGGCGCCTGGGCCTGCACCCGCTGCAGGTCGCTGCCAAACGCGCGCTTCTCGGCGCCGGCCTGGGACGCGTGCTGGAGGCGCTGGGCGCGGGCAGCCCCGGCTACGAGGGCGGCTATCTCGACGGCGCGGCGGACGAGGCCGCGGCGGCTCGATCCGCGGGCGATGCCCGCGGCGAGGGAACGGCAGGCATGGAGGAGTCCACATGAGCGAGCCAGCAGCGCCGGCGCCGGGCGCCGGCGGTCACGACGGCGAGAAGCACGACATCGAGAGATACGACATCGCGCCGGTGCTGGCGCAGGTCTTCGACGGCGAGACGTTGAGCCGGGAGGCCGCCCGCGACGTCATGGGGCGGCTGATGGACGGGCGCCTGTCGCAGATGCAGGCGGCGGCGCTGCTGGCGGCGCTGCGCACGCGAGGCGAGACGGTGGACGAGATCATCGGCTTCGCCGAGGCCATGCGTGCGCGGGCGGTGCACGTGCCGGTGCGCTCCGGGGGCCCGCTGCTGGACACCTGCGGCACGGGCGGCACCGGCATCGACACCATCAACATCAGCACCACCGCCATGTTCGTCATCGCCGCCGCCGGGGTGCGGGTGGCCAAGCACGGCAACGTCGGCATCACCCGCCAGTCCGGCTCGGCCGACGTGCTGCGGGCGCTCGGCGCCGACCTCGACCAGAGCCCCGAGCGCCTGGCGGAGTCGATCGACAAGCTGGGGCTGGCCTTCATGTTCGCCAAGAACCACCACCCCGCCATGAAGTTCGTGGCGCCCATCCGCGCGGACCTGAAGGCCCGCACCATCTTCAACAACCTCGGGCCCCTCACCAACCCGGCCGCCGCCGACCGGCAGCTCATGGGCGTGTACGACGCCGAGCTGACCGAGCGCCTGGCGGACGTGCTGGCGGGGTTGGGCGTCGAGCGGGCGCTGGTGGTCCACGGCGACCGCATCGACGACTTCACCGTCAGCGGCCCCTCCAAGGCGACCGAGCTGCTGCCTGACGGCTCGCGCCGCACCTTCGTGGTGACCCCCGAGGAGGTGGGCTTGCGGCGCTACCCGCTGAGCGAGCTGGCCGGCAGCGACGCGGCGTCCAACGCCGCCGCGCTCCGCGGCGTGCTGGCCGGCACGGTGGACGGGGCCAAGCGCGACGTGGTGGCGTTCAACGCCGGCGCCGCGCTCTACCTCGGTGACCTGGTCGGCGATCTGACAGAGGGCGTGGCGCGCGCGCTGGCGCTCATCGACGACGGCGCGGCCCTCGCCAAGCTGGACGCCTACGTGGCCTTCACGCGCGGCTGACCCGCGCCGGCCGTGCCCTCGCCGCACACGAGGGACGGTGCCTGCGTCGCGTATACTCCAGGCGTCGCTGGCGCCACCGCGGCACGCTGCGGAGTGTGGCGCGGGCGTGTGGTGCCAGCCGGACGGGGCGGCTCGGCCGGCGCACGGCGCCTGCGGTGGCGGGCGAGAAGGAGTGGCCATGGCAGAGAAGACGATCGGCACCAATATGGTGAAGACCGGGTTCGCCGAGATGTTCAAGGGCGGCGTCATCATGGACGTCGTCACGCCGGATCAGGCGCGTATCGCGGAGGACGCCGGGGCGACCGCCGTGATGGCATTGGAGCGAGTCCCGGCCGACATCCGGGCACAGGGCGGCGTCGCCCGCATGAGCGACCCCGGGATGATCGAGCGGATCATCGAGGCCGTGTCGATCCCGGTGATGGCCAAGGTGCGCATCGGGCACTTCGTCGAAGCGCAGATCCTGCAGGCCCTGGGCGTGGACTTCGTCGACGAGTCCGAGGTGCTCACGCCGGCGGACGAGGCGTACCACATCGACAAGTTCGCCTTCACGGTGCCGTTCGTGTGCGGCGCCACCGGCATCGGCGAGGCGCTGCGCCGCATCGGCGAGGGCGCCGCGATGATCCGCACCAAGGGCGAGGCCGGCACCGGCAACGTGGTGGAGGCGGTGCGGCACGCACGCGCGGTGGTCGGCGAGATCCGCGCCATCCAGGCGATGCGGCCCGAGCAGCTCATGGGCTACGCCAAGGACCATGGCGCCCCGGTCGACCTGGTGCGCTACGTTCACGAGCACGGCAAGCTGCCGGTGGTGAACTTCGCGGCCGGCGGGGTGGCCACCCCGGCCGACGCCGCGCTCATGATGCAGCTGGGCTTGGACGGCGTGTTCGTGGGCTCCGGCATCTTCAAGTCGGCCGCCAACGAGGGGGACCCGGCCAAGCGCAACCAGGCGTGGCTGCGCCGCGCCGACGCCATCGTGAAGGCCGTCACCCACTTCGAGGACCCGCAGATCCTGGCCGACGTCTCGCGCAACCTCGGCGAGGCCATGGTCGGCATCAACCTGGACACCCTCGCCGAGGAGGAGCTCCTCGCGACGCGAGGCTGGTGACGCCGGCGGGGACCGCGCCGCGGAGGCGCCAGCCGCACTCATGAGGCGCGCCGCCCGGGTCTTAACCCCGGCTCATGGCGCGCCCTGGTAGCATGAACGCCGTGAAGATCGTCCAGGGGCTGTTCCTGCTGGCGCTCACCGCCGTGCTGTCGTTCGTCGCGCTGCTCGGCTCGTCCGCGCTCAAGTGGGCGCAGGATCTGCCGTCGCTCCAGCAGGTCGACGCCCTCGAGTACACCTCCAACACCGAGGTCTACGCGCACGACGGCACCCGCATCGGGACCATCGTGCCGGCGGTGGGCAAGAACAAGGAGCCCACCAACCGCGTGCCGGTGACGCTCGACCAGGTGTCCCCGGCGGCGCTGGAGGCCATCGTGGCCTCCGAGGACGACCAGTTCTTCCGCCACTACGGCTTCGACCTGCCCGGCATCGCCAAGGCGACCTACCAGGAGTTCTTCGGACACTCCAACCGCGGCGGCTCCACCATCACCACCCAGGTCATCAAGAACACCGTGCTGCAGAACATCGCCAGCGAGCGCTCGCTCGAGCGCAAGGCCAAGGAGATCATGCTGGCGATCGAGCTCGAGCGGCGCCTCACCAAGACCGAGATCCTGCAGCGCTACATCAACGTGGTCTTCTGGGGCGGCAACGTCTACGGCATCCGGGCCGCCTCGCAGGCGTACTTCGGCAAGGACCCCATCGAGCTCAACCTGGCCGAGGGGCTCTACCTGGCCCGGCTCATCCCCGCGCCGAATGCCATCCACAGCGACTTCATGGTCGCCCGGCAGGGGATGAAGGACGTGCTCGACAAGATGGTCCGGCGCGGCACCATCTCGCAGGAGACCGCGGACCGTGCCTGGCACTACCAGCTCGAGCCCCGAGGCTGGAAGGTCACCTACGACGCCAACGGCAACGTGGTGAAGGCCGTGCGCACCGGTGAGAACGCGGTGGTGCAGCCGAGCATCAGCTCCGACCTGTCGCGCGGGCTGGTGCTGGCCGTGCGCAACTGGCTGACGAAGCGCTACGGCGAGAACATGGTGTTCGGCCGCGGCGGCCTCAAGGTCTACACCACCATCGACGTGCAGGCGCAGAAGGCGGCCATCGAGGCGAGCCGCACCACGGAGGTCCCCAAGGGGGCGCAGATGGCCATCGTGGGCATCGACCCCAAGACCGGTGGGGTGCTGGCCATGGTGGGGCAGAAGCTGGGCCCGAACGAGCCGCCTCAGGAGTTCAACCGCGCCATCCAGGCCTACCGGCAGCCCGGCTCGTCGTTCAAGCCGATCGTCTACGGCACCGGCATCGAGCAGGGCGGCCTCAACCAGGCCAGCATCCTGGTCGACGACAAGACCGTGTTCAAGGTCAAGGGGCAGCCCGACTACCAGCCCAAGGAGTGGGATCACGCCTACGACGGCTACCAGACCGCGCGCGAGAACCTCGACCGCAGCCGCAACATCCCGGCGGTGAAGGCGCTCGAGGCCGCCACCCCCGAGGCGGTGGCGGAGAAGGCGCGGGAGCTGGGGTACGACGTGAAGCCCTACCTGGGGATGGCGCTCGGGAGCTTCGAGGTCACGCCGTTGCAGCACGCGGCCGCCATCGCGGCGTTCGCCAACGGCGGCATCTACACCGTGCCGTACTTCGTCGAGAAGGTCGAGGACGCCCAGGGCAACGTCATCTACACCGCCCACCCGCGGCGCTCGCGGGTGTGGACCCCGCAGACGGCCTACATCATGCTGGACATGATGCACGGCAACGTCGTCGACCGGAAGCCCTACTGGGCGCTGTCGTGGCGCGCCAACGTGCCCGGCCACTGGCTGGCGGGCAAGACCGGCACCACCGACTCCGAGCGGGACATCTGGTTCGTGGGGCTCACGCCCGGCCTGGTGGGGGCGGTGTGGATCGGCAACGACGACAACAAGCCGATGCCTCGGTACATGACCTACGCCGACGGGCACTCCGGCCTGGTGACCAGCTCGCAGCAGCCCATCTTCGCCTTCAACACCTTCGCTCAGGGCGCCCTGCGCGGGCACTCGGCCGACCCGAACGGCTTCCCCATCCCCAACGGCATCACCTTCCACCGCATCGACCTCAAGACCGGGGCGCTGGACCCCAACGGCACCAAGGCCGCCTTCAAGACCACCACCGACCTCAGCGTGCAGGGCTTCCTGCCCACCGTGAAGCTGCAGATCCCCATCGACAAGCGCACCGGCAAGCGCGCCACGGTCGACACCCCGCCGGATCAGATCGAGGTCAAGCAGGTCGACCCCAAGAACGTCAACCAGTACCTCCCGGCCGGGACGGTGCTGCCGCAGATAGGTCCCCCGCCGACGGGCGGCGCGTCCGGTGCGGCGAGCGGCGGCGCGGCCCCGGCCGGCAGCGGCCTGCCGCCGACCAGCGGCAGCGGCGGCTCGCCCGCGCCCTGACGCAGCGGCGCGGCGCGCGCCACCGGCTCGCCCGCGGCCCGGCGCAGAGCGGCCGGGCGCGCGCGGGGCGGGGAAGGGCGGCGGTAGCGACATGGACGCCAGCAACGACAGCCTGACGGCGGTCGCGGGCCTCACGGTCGGCCACGTCACGGATTCCGAGGCCGCCACCGGCTGCACCGTGGTGCTGTGCCCCGAGGAGGGGTGCCTGGCGTCCGGCGCGGTGCTGGGGGCCGCCCCCGGCTCGCGCGAGACGGCGCTGCTGGCACCCGAGAAGAGCGTCGACCGGGTCGACGCGGTGCTCATCACCGGCGGCAGCGCCTTCGGGCTGGCCGCCGCCGACGGCGTGATGCGCTGGCTGGAGGAGCGCGGCCGCGGCTTCCCCACGCCGTTCGGGCGCGTCCCCATCGTTCCGGCCGCGGCGCTCTACGACCTCGGGGTGGGCTCGGCCGCCGTGCGCCCGGCCGCTGACGACGGCTACGCCGCCGCCCAGGCCGCCGCCGCCGCGCCGGTGCCGGAGGGCCGGGTGGGGGCCGGCAGCGGCGCCACCGTGGGGCAGCTGATCGATCCCCTCCACCCCACCCGCAGCGGCCTGGGGAGCGCCGCCGTGGCGCTCTCGGGCGCGGTGGTGGGCGCGGTGGCCGTCAGCAACGCGGCGGGCAGCATCGTCGACGGGGAGACCGGGGCGCTCGTCGCGGGCCCGCGCGAGGCCCTGGGCGCGGCCGCCGCGCAGCTCGTCCTCAGCGTCCACGGCGCCAACACCAGCCTGGTGGTGGTGGGCACCGACGCGCCGCTGACCAAGGCGCAGGCGCGCGCGCTGGCGGACAGCGCGCACATGGGCATCGCCCGCGTCACCCGCCCGTCGCACACCGTTCACGACGGCGACACCACCTTCGTGCTGAGCACCGGCCGCGGGCCGGAGGTGCCGCTGGTGGCGCTGTCGGTGGCGGTGCAGCAGGTGGTGGCGCGGGCATTGGTGCGCGGCGTGCGGGCCGCCGCCGCGTGACACAATGGCTGCCGTGGACCGCACCGACCGCCCCCCGAAGATCGGCGTGCTGGCGCTGCAGGGCGCCTTCCGCGAGCACCGGCTGGCGCTCGAGCGGCTCGGCGCCGCGGTCACCGAGGTGCGCCTGCCGCGGCAGCTGGCGGGCCTCGCCGGGGTGATCATCCCGGGCGGCGAGTCGACCACCATGGGCAAGCTGATGCGGGACTACGGCCTGGACCGGGCGCTGCAGAGCTTCTTCCAGGACGGCGGGGCGCTGTGGGGCACCTGCGCCGGCGCCATCGAGCTGGCGAGCGACATCGTCGGCTTCCCGCAGCAGCCGCGGCTGGGGCTGATGCCGATGTCGGTGCTGCGCAACGACTACGGCCGCCAGGTGGCCTCGTTCGAGGCCGACCTGGACATCGCCGGGCTCGATGCGCCCTTCCACGCGCTGTTCATCCGCGCCCCCCGCATCGCCGCGGTGGGCGAGGGCATCGAGGTCCTGGCCCGCTACGAGGGCGACATCGTGGCCGCGGCGGGCCCCCGCCTGATGGCCACCGTCTTCCACCCCGAGCTCCTCGGCGACGACCGCGTGCACGCGCTCTTCGTCGAGCGCGTGTGCGGGCAGGCGCTGGCGCCCGGGACCGTGACAGGAGAGGTGACATGAGCAGCCTGATCGACATGAGTCCGGGTGAGCAGGCGCCGCAGGTGGTCAACGCGGTGGTGGAGGTGCCGCTCGGCAGCAGCCACAAGTACGAGTACGACGCGGCTCTGGGCGTGTTCCGCCTCGACCGGGTGCTCTACAGCCCGCTGCACTACCCGGGGGACTACGGCTTCGTTCCCGGCACCCTGGCCGAGGACGGCGACCCGGTGGACATCCTGGTGCTGATGGCCCACCCGACCTTCCCGGGCGCGGTGATCCGCGCGCGCCCGCTCGGCTACCTGGAGATGAGCGACGAGAAGGGGCGCGACCAGAAGCTGCTGGCCGTCCCGGTGGACGACCCGCGCTTCGACGGGAACCGCCACCTCGACAGCATCTCGCGCCACCGCCTGCGCGAGATCGAGCACTTCTTCGAGATCTACAAGGAGCTCGAAGGCAAGGAGACGCACGTCGACCGCTGGCACGGCCTGGACGAGACGCACGAGCTCGTCCGCGGCACCATCGAGGCGTACCAGTCGCGCCGTCAGCAGGATGGCGGGACCGTCAGCGGCTGAAGCGCGGCAAGCGCCGGGCCGGCGGGCCGACGATCACAGCGCGATACCGGCGTTGTTCTTCTGCAGGGCGCGTTCGGCGCGGTAGGAGCTGCGCACCAGCGGGCCCGACACCACCTCGAGGAAGCCCAGCTCGAGCCCCAGCTCGCGGTAGCGCCGGAAGTCCTCCGGCGGCACCCAGCGCTCCACCGGCAGGTGGGCGCGGCTCGGGCGCAGGTACTGCCCGAGCGTCAGGATGTCCACGCCGATCGCGCGCAGGTCGCGCATGGTCTCCACGATCTCGTCGTCGGTCTCGCCCAGGCCCAGCATCAGGCTTGTCTTGGTGAGGATGTCCGGGCGGGAGCGCTTGGCGTAGGCCAGTACCGACAGGGTCTGGTCGTAGCCGGCGCGCGGGTCGCGAACGGGGTGGGTGAGCCGGCGAACGGTCTCGACGTTCTGGGCGTAGACCTCGATGCCGGAGTCGAGCACCAGCTGCACGTGGTCGGTGTTGCCGGCGAAGTCCGGCGTGAGTGCCTCGACGGCCGTCTGCGGGCTGGCCTGCTTGATCGCCCGCACGCAGGCGGCGTAGTGCGACGCGCCGCCGTCGGCCAGGTCGTCCCGGTCGACCGAGGTGAGCACCACGTAGGTGAGCCCCATGCCCTTCACCGACTGCGCCGCCAGGCGCGGCTCGTCGGGGTCGAGCAGGCCGCGCGGGTTGCCGGTGGCCACGGCGCAGAACTTGCAGCCGCGGGTGCACACCGAGCCCATCAGCATGATGGTGGCCGTTCCCGCGTTCCAGCACTCGGCGATGTTGGGGCAGCGCGCCTCCTCGCACACGGTGGCCAGGCGGTGGCCGGTGACGTTTGCCTTCATTTCCTGGAAGGCGCCGCCGGAGGGCAGCTTCACCTTCAGCCAGGCGGGCTTGCGGCCCAGGCCGCCGTCCTCGGCGACGGTCTCGTCCTTGCGGCGCACCCCGCCCTCGACCGCCTTGACGCGCTTCTTGAACTCGCGCGAGTTGATCATGTGCTCACCCGTTCCGTGTCGCTCCGCTCCGGCTTCGGCGCCCCCTCCGGCGGCTCGGCGCCCGCCACGAAGACGTCCTCGAAGGCGGTCACCAGCTTCGCCTCCACCTCGTCGAGCGCCACGCGGCGACCCGTGAGCGAGGCGATGGAGGCCACCGTCTTGCCCTCCAGGCCGCAGGGCACGATGGTGTCGAAGTCGGCCAGATCGGTGGTGACGTTCATGGCGAAGCCGTGGAAGCTGACGTCGCGCTTGATGGCGACGCCGATGGCGACCACCTTGGCGTCGCCCACCCAGACGCCGGCGTAGCCGGGGCTCCCCACGGCGCTGATGCCGTAGCCGGCCAGCACCCGCACCATCACCGCCTCGAGCTTGCGCAGGTACTCCTGCACGCGCCGCCCGACGGGGAAGATGGGGTAGCCCACCAGCTGGCCCGGCCCGTGGTAGGTGACGTCCCCGCCACGCTCGATGTCGAAGAGCTCGAAGCCGCGCGCGACGAGGTCTGCTTCGGGCACGCGCAGGTGCTCGCGGCCACCCTTCTTGCCGAAGGTGATGACGCGCGGGTGCTCCACGAAGATCAGCGTGGGCGGCTGGCGCCCCTCGGCCACCAGGGCGTGCAGGCGCCGCTGCTCCGCCCAGGCGGGCTGGTAGGCCATGCGGCCGAGATCGCGCACCACGAAGCCGTCCATGCCTCGATTCTACCGCCGGCCCCCGCGGGGCCCGGGACAGCCAGCTGTCATGGGGGCCAGATCGCAGCGCGGCCACGCGCGCGGGAGACGCGTGGTTTCGGTGCCGCTGTATGTGCCTACCTGCCCGATCTTGCACCGGAACGCGGGCTGGCCGCTGCCGACCGGTGTCTTGGCGCGGGGTGCGAGCTTCGCATAGGTGGCTCGCGGCTTCGGCTTCCACGCGGCGCGACCTCCACCACTGCCGGCATTACGCGACCTCCAGGAGGTGCGGCCCCGACACCGAGCCGTATCATGGTCTCGGAGCGGCCAACAGATGGGGGAAGCGACACGCTGGCGCAATCATTCTCAAAGGCCCGTTCAGTCCAAAGTTCTCGAAGACGAGTTGTCCAGGTAGCGGGGGTCGCGTTCCTGTTGCTGGCGTTGGCGCTGCCTGCGCTCGCCCAGGGCCAGCCGCCGTGCACGCCGGGTGAGCAGGTCGCCGTTCCCGATGGCGGCCTGCGCGGCGCCATCGAGGACACGTTGCGCCTACCGTTCGATCATGGCGATGAGAGGGCCTTGTCGTGCGAGGACATGTTGGGGCTGACGCGCCTCTATGTGCAGTCGCCCGACTACACGGTAGCCTCGCTGGAGGGGTTGCAGTACGCCGCCAACCTCACCTGGCTGAAGTTCGCTACGTTTCCCACTCCCCACGAGACCGCTAAGGATTACCACGCTTTCTCCGACCTCACGCCCCCAGCGCCTCTTGCCAAGCTTCAGCACCTGTCCATCTTCACGGGCGGGAAGATCATCGACCTGACGCCGCTCTCCAACCTGAAGGAATTGCAGTATCTCTTCGTCGACGAGCTGTATCCGACGGTGGTAGACGCGACCCCTCTCGAGGGGATGGCACGGTTGCGCTGGTATGGATCGGCGGTTGTGCGGTACAGCAGCTTGGAGCCGTTCACGCACCTGCAGGACTTCGACTTGGTGGGGTTCAATCTGGCCGACATCCGGGATGTGAGCGCCTTCCGGGTCTGGGCGCAGCCGCCGAAGGTGCTGTATCTGAGCGGGAACCGGATCGCGGATGTGACGCCGTTGGCGGAGAATCCGGCGTTCACGCGTGGGTACGAGATCAATCTGGAGCGGAACTGCCTCGGTGCTTTGCCGGGGAAGGGCTGGTCGGCGGTGGAGGCGTTGAGGGCGCGGGGTGTGAAGGTGGTCGCGCCTCGGAACAAGGAGTTCCCGAACTCCCCGGAGTGCCGGCAGACGCGTTGACGGCCCTTCCTTTGCCTCGGTGTCGTACCGCCATGGATGGTGGCGCATCCGGTTGGGTGGCGGCGCCGGCTCGACGTCAAGGACGAGATGCCGTTCAGGGCTCGCCCTGCGCCGCGGCGAGCCACGCCAGTGTCTGGGCCGGCAAGGCGCCGTCGGGCTCGAGCCGGGGGAGAGGCAGCCCGCGCTCCTCCAGCAGCCGCGCCGCCCGCGGGTGCAGCCACCGGAGCGCCAGCGCGTTGCGCTCGCCCTCGCTCAGGCGCGGCGCGTCGTAGAGGCCGGCGCGGCGGCGCTGACGCTGCGCCTCGAACAGGATCACGGCGGTCGCGACGGACACGTTCAGCGAGCTGACCATGCCCACCATGGGGATCACCACGTGCGCGTCGACCGCCGCCGCGCACGCCTCGGTGACGCCCTCCTTCTCGTTGCCGAACACCACGCAGGTGGGGCGGGTGTAGTCGACCTCGTCGTAGCGGCGGGCGCCGGCGGAGAAGTGGGCGGCGAGGAGTTGCATCCCCTGCGCGCGCACCTCGGTCAGGGCCGACGCCAGGTCGCCGTGGACGCGCAGCTCGACCCACTTCTCGGCGGAGCCGCTGGTGGCGTTGTAGGTCGGCACGCCGCCGGTGGGGCGCACGGCGTGCACGGTGCCGATGCCGACGGCGTCGCAGCTGCGGAGCATGGCCGAGAGGTTGTGAGGCTTGTAGACGTCCTCGGCCAGGATGGTGAGGTCGGGCTGGCGCCGCTCCAACACCTGGCGGATGCGCTGGAAGCGGCGTGCGGTCATGCCCGAGGATACCGGCCGCGAGGCGGGCGAGCCTCGTGCTCGGCGCTCCTGGCGAGCGGCCGCAAGGTGGCGTTTCTGCCGTCCTTGACACTGCTCGCGCGCCGGACGTAACATCAACTTTACGCGCTGTGCGTTGCCGCAGGCGGATCGCCGAGGTGGCGGAATTGGTAGACGCGCTAGCTTGAGGGGCTAGTGACCGCTTAGGTCGTGGGGGTTCAAGTCCCCTCCTCGGCACCACATCCGGGCGGGCCGGCGAGAGCCGGCCCGCCCGCTCTCGGCTGCTCCCCAAGCGCCGCGGGGCGGCGCCGGCGGGCGTGATAGCCTGAGCCGTGCCCTCGGGCAGCTTTCCCTTCGCCAGCTATCGCAGTGGTCAACGAGAGGCCCTCGAGGCCGCCCGCGGCGCCTTCGAGGCGGGCAAGCGCTTCGTGGTGGTGGAGGCGCCCACCGGCTCCGGCAAGTCTGCCATCGCCGTGGCGCTCGCGCGCGAGGCGGGCGCGGGCTACCTGCTCACGGCGCAGAAGCTCCTGCAAGACCAGTACACCCGCGATTTCCCGGAGCTCTCCGTGATGAAGGGGCGCAGCAACTACCCCTGCCTGGTGGCGCCCACCCACGCGGCCGCCGCCCCCTGCCTCGCCGGCAGGCGCTTCCCCGCCTGCGACGACTGCCCCTACTTCGTGGCCAAGGACGTGGCGATGGCGTCGTCGTCGGTCACCATGAACTACGCCTACTACCTGGCGGAGCTCAACTACGCCGGCGGCTTCAAGAATCGCGAGCTGCTGGTGCTCGACGAGGCGCACAACGCCGAAGGGGCGCTGATGAGCTTCGTCCAGGTCACGCTGGGCGACGCCGCGCTGGCGCGCGCCGGCGTGGAGCGCGGCCTGCCGCCGCCGCTCGGCGACGAGGGCTACTTCGACTTCGCCGAGGATCTCGTTCCCGACCTGCTCGAGCGCGGCCGCGCGCTGGACGGGGAGCTCCGCAGCGGCGAGCTGCCCGAGGCCGCGACCCTGGCGCGGCTGCACGTCAAGCAGTGGCTCGACGGCCAGCTGGCGCGCCTCGAGCTGCTGCTGAACAGCCGCGACCAGGACGGCGTCGACTGGGTGGTCGAGCGCCGGCGCTCGCAGGCGGGCGAGACGCTGGTGTTCAAGCCGGTGGAGGTGGCGCCGTTCGCCGAGGAGCTGCTCTTCAGCCACGCAGAGCGGGTGCTGATGCTGTCGGCCACGGTGCTCGATCCCACCACCTTCCTGCGCGGCCTGGGCGTCGCCCCGGAGGACGCCGCCGTCATCCGCACGCCGTCGAGCTTCCCGCCGGAGAACCGGCCGCTGGTGCTGATGCCCACCGCTCGCCTGACGCGCCACCACCTGCAAGCCGGCCTGCCGAAGCTGGTCGAGGCCGTCGCCGAGCTGCTGGAGCGCCACCCAGACGAGAAGGGCGTCATCCACGCGCACTCCTACCGCATCGCGCAGGCGATCGAGCGCGGCCTGCCGCGCGAGCACGCCTGGCGGCTGGTGACCCACCACGACGCCAGCGAGCGCGACGCCGCCCTGGCCGCCCATCTGGAGTCGCCCGATCCCACCGTGCTGCTGTCCCCGAGCATGACCGAGGGCATCGACCTGATCGACGAGCTGGCGCGCTGGCAGGTGCTGTGCAAGATCCCCTACCCCTACCTCGGCGACCCGCAGGTGGCGCGCCGCATGGAGCTCGACCCCGGCTGGTACGACTGGCGCACCTGCCTGACGGTGGTGCAGGCGTACGGCCGCACCGTCCGCAGCGAGGACGACTACGCCGTCACCTACCTGCTCGACGCCGACTTCCCGAGCTTCTTGCGCCGGCAGCGGCGGCGCTTCCCCGACTGGTTCCTGGAGGCCGTCCAGGAGCCGTGAGGCCCAGGCACGGGGACCGGCCCGTCGACACGGGATGCGTGCTACACTGATCCCGTGGCCAACCTGACGCTGTCGATCGACGAGCAGCTGCTGCGGCGGGCGCGCATCCGGGCGCTTGAGCGCGGGACGACGGTGAATGCCGTGGTGCGTGAGTTCTTGCAGGACTACGCGACCGACGTCGAGCGACTGGAGGCGCGCCGCGAGCTGGTCGAGCTGGCCCGCGCCAGCGCCGCCGGGACCCCCGGGGAACGGCGCTCGTGGACGCGTGAGGAGCTCTACGAGTCGCTGCGCAGATGGCGGACTTCCTAGACACCAACGTCCTGGTCTACGCCTTCGACCGGGCAGACGCGCGCAAGCGGGCCGTCGCCCTGGCGTTGCTCGAGGACGTCGAGCGACCCTTCGCGGTGAGCGCCCAGGTCCTGCAGGAGTTCTACTGGGTCGCCACACGCAAGCTAGAGCCGGCGCTCGACGCCGAGCCGGCGCACCGGGCGGCGCGCAGGATCGCTCGCGCGGCCGATGCCGTCGTCGCCGTGGACGCCGCGCTGGTCGACGACGCCATCACCCTGGCCCGGAGCCGGCGGCTGCCGTTGTGGGACGCCGCCATCGTCTGCGCCGCACGGCGGGCCGCCTGCCACGTGCTCCTGACCGAGGACCTGAACGCGGGCGAGGAGATCCTCGGCGTCACCGTGCGGAACCCCTTCGAGGGCGCAGCCTGACAGGCTGAGCCGGCGAGCGCAGGCGTCGGGTCAGAAGTCGTCGATCTCGGCCTGGAAGGTCGGTTGGTCGCGCATCAGCTCCGCCAGGGCGTGCAGCGCCTCCGGCTCGCCCTCGGCGCGCCCGTCGGCGAGCAGCACCGCCGGCACGGCCCCTCCGGCGATCAGCGCCGCCAGGTCGCGCACGTGCAGGCGCGCGTCGGCCGGCCCGTCGCCGCGTTCGGCGCGGCAGCCTTCAGGGCCAAGGCGGACGTCGAACACGCCCCGGTTCCAGGGACACTGGTCGTCCTCCAGGGCCAGGCGCCAGCGGCTCGTCCTCGGCGCGGCGAGCGGCGCGAGTGCCGCGGCCACGTCCACCACGCGCACCTGCAGCAGCTTCGTGCGCGCCGCGTGCCGCGCCGAGGCGTCGAGCAGGAGCCGGTCGCCTGGCGGCAGATGCAGCCGCACCCGCTCCACCTGGCCCTCGAACGACCGCAGGAAGCGGCCGAGCCGCTCGCGGCCCTCCGGGGTGGCCCAGGCCAGGTCGGTCACGCGCAGCTCCCGGGTGCCCTCGCCGAAGCGCTCGAACACCAGGTAGGCGTCCTCCAGCAGGTAGGCGTGCCGGTCCCCCCGCATCCACCAGGCGCGCCCCACGCGCCCCCAGCCATCCCGGGCGGCGTCGTCGCGCGTCAGCGCGAAGCTGTAGCGGCGCGCGAACGCGCGGTGGATGCCCGCGAGCTCGGCGAGATCGCCGCCGGTCAGGCGTTCGGCGTCCGGCGGCCGGCCGCCGCCGAACCAGGACGGCGGCACCTCCACCACCCGCCCGTTGGGGAGCGACTGGAAGCCGTAGCGCGCGTAGAACCCGGGGTCGAAGGGATCCTCGGTGCACCAGCCCACGCCGCCGTCCCGCAGCCGCTCGAACCACGCCTGCAGCAGCCCCGCCACGTGACCGCGCCGGCGCGCCCAGGGGGCCGTCTGCACGCCTGCCAGGCCGCCCACCCGCTGCCGTGCGCCGCCCACGAACATCTCGAAGGGGAGCATGGCGGCGCTGCTCGCCAGCCGCCCGTCCTCGAAGCTGCCCAGGGTGAAGGGCAGCTCGCCGCGCACGTGCGCTTCGACCCGCTCGCCGGGTCCCCCCGGCGGCTCGCCGAAGGCGATCGACAGGCCGTCGAGAAGGTCCTCCAGGTCGTCCTCGACCAGGGGGCGGACGGTGTGGCGGGCGCTCATCCCGGCTCGAACGGGAGGTACATCGGGCGCTCGGCGTTGGTGCGCAGCACCATCGTCGTCTCGGTGCGCTCGACGCCCTCGAGCATGAACAGGCGGTCGAGGAAGCCGTCGAGCGCCTGGGTGGAGGGCACCCGCACCTTGGCCACATAGGAGTAGGTGCCGGCGACCGCGTGGAGCTCCTCGATCTCGGGCAGGCTCAGCAGGCGCTCCACCAGGTTGCGCGCGGGCTTGCGCGGCTGCGGCGCGATGGCCACGAAGGCGCAGATCGGCAGGCCCACCTTGTGCGGCTCGAGGACCGCGCGGTAGCCGCGGATGACGCCCGCCTGCTCCAGCTTGCGGATGCGCTCGCCCACCGCGGGCGCCGACAGGCCGACGGCCTTGGCGATGCTGGCGTGGGAGGCGCGCCCGTCCCCTCGCAGGATGTGCAGGATGCTCTTGTCGACGGCATCGAAGTCCATGGTGCAGCCAAAGCCTAGCACGGCCGTGTGGCAGGCGCTCCCGCCGACCCGCCCTGGTATGGTGCCTTGTGCGCGTCCTGTTCATCGGCGACATCTTCAGCACCCCCGGCCTGAAGGTGACCCAGGCGTACCTCGCCCAGGCGCGCAGCGAGGTCGACTTCATCATCGCCAACGGCGAGAACCTCGCCGGCGGCTTCGGCATCACCCGGAAGCACTTCGAGCAGCTCCGCAAGGCGGGCGTCGACGTGGTGACCCTGGGCAACCATGGCTTCGACCAGGCCGAGGCGCTCGAGCTGGTGGAGGAGACGCCGCGACTGCTGCGGGCGCTCAACTACCCCCCTGGCACGCCGGGCGTTGGATCCGCCTCCTTCGAGGCGCGCACTGGCGAGCGCCTCACCGTGGCCCACGCGATCGGCCGGGTCTTCATGGACGCGCTCGACGACCCCTTCCGCGCCTTCGACGGCATGCTCGAAGGGGTGCCGGACGACCAGGCGGTCATCGTCGACTTCCACGCCGAGGCGACCAGCGAGAAGCGCGTCATGCTCTACCATCTGGCCGGCCGCGTGAGCGCCGTGGTGGGCACGCACACCCACGTCCAGACCGCCGACGAGACCGTCTACCGGGGCACGGCCTACATCACCGATGCCGGCATGACGGGCGTCCAGGCCTCCTCCATCGGCATGGGCTTCGAGGAGGTCCACGCCCGCTTCGTGCACAAGCTGCCGCGCCGCTACCGCCCGGCCGGCGGCAGCGCCACCCTCCAGGGCGTGATGCTCGAGCTCGACGGCCGCCGCGCCCGGAGCATCCGGCGCCTGCAGTGGCCCGCCCCCGACGAGGCCCGAGCACCGGGCGCCTAGAGGTCCGGGGTTAGAATCCCCCGCATGGCAGACGAGCCGTCAGGCCGCGAGGACCGTCACGCTCAGTTGAGCGCGGACGTCAAGTTCCTGGGAGGGGCCCTGGGAACGGTACTGCGCGAGCTCGAGGGGGAGCGGCTGTTCGAGCTGGTGGAGTCGGTGCGGGCGGACACCAAGCGCCGCCGCGCCGGGGAGACGGGCGCCGCCGGCGAGCTGCGCGAGCGCATCGCCTCGCTCGACCTGGCGACGGCGGAGCGCCTGGTGCGGGCCTTCACCGTCTACTTCCAGCTCATCAACCTGGCGGAGGAGATCCACCGGGTGCGGGTCAACCGCCTGCGCGAGGCCGACGCGACGCCCGAGGCGCCGCGCAGCGAGTCCGTCGCGGACGCGGTCGCCGGCCTCCAGCGGCAGGGCTGGACGCGGGAGCAGGTGCGCGCGTTCATGGAGGGGCTCGACGTGCAGCTCACCTTCACCGCGCACCCCACCGAGGTCAAGCGCTACACCGTGCGGCTGAAGCTCGAGCGCATCGCCGCCGCCATGCGGCAGCTGGGCGAGCGCGAGCTGTCGCCGCAACAGGAGGGGCGGCTGCGCAGCGAGGTGTTCGCCGAGATCGCCACCCTGTGGCAGACGCGCGAGCTCTTCGCCGAGAAGCCCACCGTGCTCGACGAGGCGAAGAGCGCGCTGTACTACTTCCGGCGCTCGCTGCTGGAGGCCATCCCGCGGCTGATGCAGGACATGGAGGACGCGCTCGACGCCGCCTTCGGCCCGGCGCAGGCGCCGCCCCTGCCGAGCGTGGTGCGCTTCCGCTCGTGGATCGGCGGCGACCGCGACGGCAACCCGTTCGTCACCCCCGACGTCACCCGCGAGGCCACCACCCTGCAGGCGGAGGTGGCGCTGGACGCCTACCTGCGCGACGTCGACGGCCTGGTGCAGCGGCTCTCGCAGTGGGAACGGCGCGTCACGCTCACGCGCGCGTTCCGCGACGATCTGGCGCAGCTCGCGCGCGCCGAAGGCCCGCTGCAGCGCTTCCCGGAGGAGCCCTACCGGCAGAAGCTGGCCTACGTCCACCGCTTCCTGGAGCGCGAGCGCGCCAGGCTGCGCTCTGGCGGCGACGGCTACCCCGGCGGGGCGGCGCGGCTCGTCGACGACCTGGCGCTGGTCGAGAGCACGCTGGAGCTGAGCCAGGGCCCGCGCGCCGCGCGCGCCTTCGTGCGGCCGGCGCTCTACCGCGCCCTGACCTTCGGATTCCACCTGGCGCCCCTCGACCTGCGCGAGCACTCCGCCAGGCACGAGCGCGCCGTGGCCCAGCTGCTGGCTTACGCCGGCGTGAGCCCGCAGTACGCCGGCCTCGACGAGGAGACGCGGGTGTCGCTGCTGGCGGCCGAGCTGGCGTCGCCGCGGCCGCTGGCGCCGCCCGACGCGCCGCTCGGCGACGAGGCCGACCGCGCGCTGGCCTTCCTGGCGGAGGTGCGCCGGACGCAGGCGGGTTTCGGGGAGGACGCCACCGGAAGCTACGTGGTGAGCATGACCGAGGGCGTGTCCGACGTGCTCGAGGTGCTGGTGCTGGCGAAGCAGGCGGGCGTGAGCGCCATCGACGCCACCCCGCTGTTCGAGACCGAGGCCGACCTGCGCGCCGCGCCGGAGGTGATTCGCCGGCTGTTCGCCATCCCGGCGTACCGCCGTCACGTCGAGGCGCGCGGCGTGCAGGAGGTGATGATCGGCTACTCGGACTCCAACAAGGACGCCGGCTTCCTGGCCGCCAACTGGGCGCTCTACCGCGCGCAGGACGGCATCGCGGAGGTGTGCCGGGAGGCGGGGGTGCCGCTGCGCATCTTCCACGGCCGCGGCACCAGCATCGGCCGCGGCGGCGGCCCGGCCGGCCAGGCCATCCTGGCGCAGCCCCCCGGCAGCCTCGGCGGGCGCATGCGCATCACCGAGCAGGGCGAGGCCCTGGCCGATCGCTACGCCGACCCCGACCTGGCCCACCGCCACCTGGAGCAGGTGGTCCACGCCTTCATGCTCTCCTCGGCGCGTGACGCCGGACCGCTGCCGGAGCTGCCGGAACGTTACCGCGAGGCGATGGAGCGGGCGGCCGCCGCCGCTCGCGGAGCCTACCGGGCGCTGCTCGAGGCCGACGGCTTCCTCGACTTCTTCCACACGGTCACGCCCATCGAGGAGATCAGCCGGCTCGACATCGGCTCGCGCCCGGCCCGCCGCTCGGGCAGCAAGTCGCTCGACAACCTGCGCGCCATCCCCTGGGTGTTCTCCTGGACGCAGTGCCGCGCCAACCTCCCCGGCTGGTTCGGGCTGGGCACCGGCCTGGAGGCCCTGCCCGGCGACCTGCCGGCGGAGATGGCGCGCGAGTGGCCGTTCTTCCGCACCATCATCGACTTCGCCCAGATGAGCCTGGCCAAAGCGGACCTGGACATCTTCCAGCGCTACCTGGAGCTCGCCCCGGCGCCGCTGGCGGCACGCTTCGGACGGCGCATCCGGGAGGAGTTCGAGCGCAGCGTGGCGCAGGTGGAGCGCGCCAGCGGCAGCCCGCTGCTGGAGGGCGACGCCACGCTGGCGCGCGCGATCGAGCTGCGCAACCCCTACGTCGATCCGATCAGCTTCCTGCAGGTGGAGCTGCTCGAGCGGCTGCGCGCCCTGCCGCCGGAGAGCCCGGACCGCGAGGGCCTCGAGTACGCCGTGCTGGTGTCGCTGCTGGGGGTCGCGGCGGGCATGCGCAACACCGGCTGAGCGCCCGTCCCGGCGCATGCACGACACCGGCTGAGGCCCGTCCACAGGCACCCAGGTGAGGGCCGGGAGATGAAGGCTCTGGTATAACCGACTCATGGCCTTCATCGCACGCGCGCCTATCTTGGGAGGGCGTCACATGAGGAGTCCTGCATGAACCTGTTGATGAGCGGCGGGCCCGTTCTGGTCGCCATCCTGCTCGTCTCGATGTACGCCGTCTACCTGTTCTTCGAGCGGTTCTTCAAGCTGTCCAAGGAGCGCCTGGATAGCGACGTGCTGATGGGGCGCGTCAACGCCGCGGTGCGCGAGCGAGACCTTGAGCTGGCGCTGGCCGCCTGCGAGCAGCACGGCGGGCCGGTGGCCAGGGTCCTGCGGGCCGCCCTGCTGCGGCTTCCCTACGGCCGCGCGGCGGTCGAGGCGGCCTTCCAGGAGGCCTCCTTGCAGGAGGAGCAGAACCTCACGCGCGGCCTCAGGCCGCTGGCGGCGATCGCCCAGATCGCCCCCATGCTGGGGCTGCTCGGCACCGTCACCGGCATGATCCTGGCGTTCTCCGAGATCGCCAACCAGGGCACCGGCAACCCCTCGGTCCTCGCCGACGGCATCGGTCAGGCGTTGGTGACGACCGCCGCCGGCCTGATCGTGGCCATCCCCACCGTCATCGGGCAGAACTACCTCGCCAGCCGCGCGGACGCCATCCTGATGGAGATCGACCGCCGCCGCGAGGAGCTGATGGGCAACGTGGTCCAGGCGGTCGCGGCGCGCAAGGAGGAGACCGCGCGGACCGAGCCGCGGGCCGAGGCCGAGGCGCCCGTCAGCCCCGCGCGCGCCCCCTCGCAGGCTTGAGGCCTTCGCCATGCGTGAGTCGCGCGGCCGCAGCCGCCTGAGAAGCCGCCCCGCGATCGACCTGACGCCGATGGTGGACGTGGTGTTCCTGCTGGTCATCTTCTTCATGGTCTCCACCACCTTCATCACCATGGAGTCGGGCCTGCCGGTCGATCTGCCGTCGGCCCAGACCGCGGTCACCGAGCCGTCGACGCTGCCGACCGTGACGGTGACCAAGGACGAGCGCATCTTCGTCGGCGGGGCCCAGGTGAGCCAGGCGCAGCTGGTCGACGCGATTCGCAAGCAGATGGCGTCCTCGGGCTACACCACGGTCGTGCTGCGTGCCGACGCCGCCGTTCGGCACGGCTTCGTGGTCACCGTCATGGACCTGATCAAGCAGGCCGGAGCCAAGCGGCTCGCCATCGCGACGGGGGGCTGACGACGGGCGTGACGCGCCTGCTGACCGCCTGGCAGGACGCGGACAAGCGCCGCGCCCTGTTGATCTCCGTGACATTGCACCTGGTGGCGCTGCTGTTGGTGGCGCTGCTCGTCACCCAGCCGAAGCCGCGCAAGCTCGACCAGTACGTGGTCGTGACGCTCGGGGCGCCGCCGCAGGCGTCGACCCTGACGCAGGCGCCCACCGCGGAGGCGCCCGCGCCGCAGACGTCCACGCCGCAGGTGGCGTCCGGCACCATCGGCACACCGCAGGCCCGCAGCGCTCCCCGGACCCGCGCCCAGGCGCCCGAGCCGCTGCAGGACACGGCGCAACCCCCGGCGCCGGCCTCGCCTCCCAGCAGCGCTCCGCCGACCGCCGCGCCGCAGCCAGCCGCCGCGCCGGCCGCGCCCACCCAGGCGCAGACGCCCTCGGCGCCGCCGCAGCCTTCCCGGCAGCAGCCCACGGCGCAAGCCCCCGCGCCCCAGCTGCAGACGCCGGCGGTCAGCCCGCCCCGCCAGACGCAGGCCGCGACCAGCGCCAGCGTGCTGCCGGAGATCGCCCCGGCGCAGGTGCCGCCGCAGCAAATCGCGCCGTCGATCACCATCCCGAAGCCACGGGCCCAGGCCCAGGTACCCCAGGCGATACAGCTCGCGATCGCGCCGGAGGCGAGCGTGGCGACGCCGCGCAAGCTGGCGGCACCGCAGGCATCGGCGCAGGTGAGCCCGCAGACGGCCATCCCGCAACCGCAGGCGAGCGCCTCGGTGGCCCCCGCCACGGCCATCCCCCGACCGAACGCCAGCGTCAGCGTCGCGCGGCAGCTGAGCGCACCGCAGGCCAGCGCCGAGGTGGCCCCGCCGCAGCCGCTGCAGACGCCGAACGCCTCGGCGCAGGTGGCGGCCCCCAGACAGCTCCAGGCCCCGGCGGCCTCGGCGCAGGTGGCGGCACCCCGCGCGCTGACCGCGCCGCAAGCGTCCGCCGCGGTGGCCGCGGCGCGGCCGCTCACCGCCCCGCAGGCGAGCGCCAGCGCGGGCACGGCCCGCAACGTCCAGATCGCGCCGCAGGTGGCGGTGGCGGCGCCGAGGCCGGTGCCGGCGCCCAGCGTGCACGCCGAGGTGGTGGCGCCCACACCCGCCGCCGGCGCCCCGGCCAGCGAGGGCGCCCCCGCGGGCAACACCGACGTGGCCACCAACGCCGCCGGGACCCTCACGCCCGGCGGGACGGCGCCCAGCGCCGGCCAGGTCGGCGGCAACGTGCAGGCGAACGCCGCCGGTCGCGGCGCCGCCGGCTCGCCGTCGGGCACGCCCAACGGCAGCGGCGGCGGGACGCCCCTGCCGGCGCCCTTCCGTGAGGAGCTGGAGCGCCCGCTGGCGGTGCTGGTGGACAACGTCCACGGCTACCCGCAGGCCGGCCTGAAGCAGGCGTCCACCATCATCGAGATGCCGGTGGAGGGCGGCCTGACGCGCCTGATGCTGGTCTACCAGACGAACGACCCCGGCAAGGTGGGCCCCATCCGCAGCGCCCGCGACTACTTCGTGAGCCTGTCGCAGTCGATGAACGCGGTGCTGGTGCACGACGGCGGCTCCCCCGGCGCCATGATCGCCATCAAGCGCGCGCCGCTGCCGACGCTCGATGCCCTGAACCGCGGCGACCTGTTCAGTCGCGGCACGCAGCGCAAGGCGCCCTACAACCTCTACAGCCAGGGCGACGCGCTGCGGCGCGCCGTGAACCGGCTGCTGCCCCCGCGCACGCGCGTCCTCACCGGCAGCCTCTACCGGCCGCCCGCCAGCGCCCCCACCGTCACCAGCGTCACCGACCGCTTCGGCGCCACCTACAAGACGGGCTTCCGCTACTTCCCCAAGCTCGACAGCTACCGGTGGGTGCGTAACGGCGTCGGGGCGGACGACGCCTCCGGCGAGAACGTGCTGGTGGACGCCGTGCTGCTCGCCAAGATCGACGCCACGCCGCTGCCCGACGATCCCGCGGGACGGCTGTACATCCCCTTGCAGGGCGGGCCCGCCACCCTCTACCTGCACGGCCGGGCGGTGGCCGGCCGCTGGCTGCTGGGCGACGGGGTGCAGTTCGTCACCGCCTCGGGAGAGGCGGTGGACCTCGCCCCCTTCCGCACCTGGGTGGTGATGACCCCCACCTACGACCGCCGCGTGGAGCAGTAGCGGCGTTCTGGACGGCCGCCGGGCCCCGACCGGGCAGCCCGCCCGCGGGCGCCGGGGTCAGCTGTCGAGGCGCGAGACGGTCTCGTCGAAGAACAGGCCGCGCATCCGCAGGCGGTAGCGCCGCTCGGTGATGTCGATGTCGAGGTAGCTGTACTCGTCCTGGTAGCCGTTGGTGTCCAGCAGGATGGCGCGCCCCTGAGAGGCGATGTTGACGCCGCCACGCACCGGCGTGTGGCCGTAGACGCCCAGGCGGTAGGGGGTTCCCTCCAGGAAGTCGCGCTCCTCGTAGATCCAGCGCCGGCGGTTCTCCAGGTAGAAGCCGTTGTCGTAGGTGTTGTGCTCGTCCAGCGGGCCCACGTGGGCGAGGTGGAGCTCATCGATGACGACCTCCGCCGGCCAGGCGAGGATCCACTGGCGCAGCTCGGGATCCATCTCGCCGCCGTACCCCACCTTCCACTCCAGGTGCGACACGTCGTCGGTGCGGAGCGGGCCCTGCTCGGGGTGCACGGCGTTGAAGTCGTGGTTGCCCATGAGGATGACCATCTTGCCCTCGGGAAGACGGTCCTGGAAGCCCTTGACCTCGCGCAGGAAGGTGGTCTGAGCCGCCTCGGCGCGTTCCAGGTGGCGCGGGTTGTACTCGTCGTAGCGGCGCACGTTGACGATGTCGGCGTAGCGGTCGCGGCTCTTGGCGTGCACCAGGTCGCCCAGCAGCACCAGGCGGGTGTCGTCCTGGACGAACGCCGTGGTCGGGCGGTGGCCGCTGTCGGCCAGGCCGGCGTCCTGCAGCATGTGCCACAGCTTGTCGCCCTGCATGTGGATGTCGCCGATGACGACTACGCGCACGATGCGGCTCCCGCCTCGTGCCGCGGCCGCGCGCGGGCGGACCGCTCCGCTCCGGGCTCCTGGCCGGCGCTCACGGGTGCGGTCGGGGGTGCGGCGCCCATCGGCGAGGGTTGCTCAGCGGCTCGCTTGCGTCTGGAGCAACGGCAAGGGGTCCACCGGCTCGTTGTCCACGCGGATCTCGAAGTGCAGGTGGGGGCCGGTGGAGTGGCCGGTGGTACCGACGCGGGCGATGACCTGACCGGCCTGAACGGTCTGGCCCTTGGCGACCAGGATGGCCGAGGTGTGCCCGTAGTAGTAGGCGGTGTTGCCGTTGGTGATGACCACCAACAGGCCGTAGCCGCCGTCCCAGCCGGCGAGCGTGACGCGGCCGCCGACCGCGGCGTGGATGGGGGTGCCGGAGTTGGCGGCGATGTCCAGGCCGGTATGGAAGTTCGAGCCGTCCACCCTCAGCTGGCGGTAGCCGAAGTGCGAGGTGATGGGCCCGTGGATGGGCCAGCGCATGGCACCCGGCGCCGGGTTGGGTTGCAGCGTCGCAGCTCGGGCCGGTCCCAGCTGGCCGGGCGGCACCACGCGCAGCGTCTGCCCGGCGAAGACCTCCGTGGAGGTGAGGTCGTTGGCGCCCATCAGCGCCGCCACCGTGGTGCCGTTGGCGTGCGCGATCGACCACAGGCTGTCGCCCTTGGTCACCGTCACCGTGGGCGGCACCGGGCCGCCGGTGTCGGTGACGGGGGCGGCGTACCGCCCCGGGATGGTGAGGCTGTCGCCCGGGTGGATGACGCCGTTCTGGGCGAGGTGATTGGCCTGCGCGAGCGCCGTCACGCTGACCTGGTTGCTGTGCGCCAGGCTCCACAGCGAGTCGCCGGGCTGGACCGTCACCACCAGCGGCGCGGGCGGGGGCGTGCTGGGCCGCAGCTTCAAGCTCTGCCCGGGACGGATGACCGAGCCGCTGAGGTCGTTGTAGGCGATGAGGTCGTCGACGCTGAGGTGGAACGCCAGCGCGATGTTGTAGAGGGTGTCGCCCGGCTGGACGATGTACACGTCCGGATTGGCGTTGCCGCCTTTGGGCAGCTGTAGGGTGCTGCCCGGCGTCAGCGCGCTGCCGGTGAGGCCGTTGGTCTTCTGCAGGGCTGCGACGGTGGTGTCGTAGCGCTGGGCCAGCGACCACAGGGTATCTCCCGGCTGGACGGTCACACTGTCGGGCTGAGCGAAGGCCGGCCCGACGCTCAAGCAGGCGGCGGCGAGTGAGATGGCGACGAGCTGGCGGCAACGTGACATCCTGGCCACATTACCAAAACGACAAGTATCACAAGCGGAAAGAATTCATGTCTGGCGGGACACGCAGGGCCCGGCCGGGTGCCGGGGACGGCGCCGGCGTCAGTCGCGCGGGTCGAGGATCGTGTCCAGCGTATCCGGCGGCCTTCCGG
>Ga0315540_10000331_pt1 | contig 26362 bp, 16 predicted proteins | sample SalMarSW160110MG_FD_203677 | JGI IMG/M metagenome (GOLD analysis project Ga0315540, IMG submission 203677) | Salt marsh sediment microbial communities from the Plum Island Ecosystem LTER, Massachusetts, United States - Salt Marsh Sediment SW1601-10 ...
CCGAGCGGCGCGAGGAGGACGGCGCCGACTTCCACGGCCAGCTTGTCTTCATCGTGAAGTCGTTCTTCTTCACGTTCATCGGCGCGATGCTGGGGCCGCCCGTCGGGCTCGCGGTGCTCGGCGTGATCCTCGGGCTCGCGCTGCTGCCCGCGCGCCTCCCGGGCACCTGGCTCGCCGGCCTCGCGCTGGGCCTGCCCGCGGAGGAGCGCGGCATCGTCGCCGTCTCGTTGCCGCGCGGCCTCGCGGCCGGCGTGCTCGCGACGCTGCCCGCGGCGGCCGGTGTGCCCGGCACGGCCTCGCTGCCGGCGCTCGTCTTCCCGGCGGTCGTGGCCACCATCCTCGTCTTCGCCGGCGGCTTCACGTGGGTGCGACGCCGCGCCGCGCCCGCGGTCGGGGTCGCGCCGGACGCGGCCTTCGTGCTCGCGCCTGTGGAGGATGCGGGTGCGGACCCGCCGGAAACGCCGCGCGGCGCGCCCGGGAGCGATCCCGGCGACGCGCCGCGCTGAAGACGTCGAAGGAGGAAGCTCGCCGCGAGGCGTCAGGCCTCCATGACCCCGGCGTCCACGACCGTTTCGACGTCGAACTCCGGCGGCGTCTCCATGTGCTTCTTCACCGCGCACTGCTCGGCCGAGCGGATGAGCGCCGCGCGGTACTTCTCGGGGAAGGAGTCCGGCACGTGGATCTCGATGCGGACGCGGCTCACCATCCGGGTCTCGCGGTTCACCTCGGTGGACTGCGTCAGGTAGATGCCCTCGGTGGACAGCCCGCGCTGGGAGCAGAAGCCGAGCACGTAGATGCCCGCGCAGGTCGCCAGCGAGGCGAGGAAGGTGGCCCAGGGAGTCGGGGCCGAGCCCTCGCCGCCGCCGTGAACCGGCTGGTCGGTGCGAACCGTGTAGGGGCCGAAGTGCGCGTCCACCCGGGCGCCGCCGGGGAAGGTGACCTTGAGTTCCGACATGGTGATCTCGCTCTCCTTTCGCTCCCGCGGGCCGGTGCCCGCGCTCTCGAAACGTGGGAGGCACGAGTCCCCGGCAGGATTCGCGGGGTGACCGGCCCGGCAAGTCCCGGGCGCGCAAGGAGGTGGCGCACCCTGCCGGCAGGTGGCCGCGGGCGGCCGTGCTAAGCTGCCGGTCCGGCTCGACTCCGCCCCCATCTTCCCGGAGGTCCCGTGGACCAGCCCCAGCCGACCCCGCGCAGCGAGATCACCCAGCTGCTGCACGCCCTCGGCGACGGCGAAGGCTCGGCCGGGCGCGCGCGGGTTTTCGAGCTGGTCTACGGCGAGCTGCGGCGCGTGGCCTCGGGATTGCTGGCCCGCGAACGGGCCGGCCACACGCTCCAGCCCACGGCGCTCGTTCACGAGGTGTTCCTCAGGCTCGTGGACCAGACCTCGCTGCGGCCGAACGACCGCGCGCACTTCCTCGCGATCGCGGCGCGCGCGATGCGCCGCATCCTCATCGACCACGCGCGTGCCCGGGGCGCGGCCAAGCGCGGCGGCGACTGGCAGCGCGTCACGGTGCTGACGGGCGAGGACATCGGCGGTGGCGACCCGGACTCGGCGAAGGCCATCGAGCTGATGGACCTGAACGAGGCGCTCGAGCGCCTCGCTGCGATGGACGAGCGCGCGGCGCGGGTGGCCGAGATGCGACTTTTCGCCGGCATGACCGTGCGCGAGACCGCTGAGGCGCTCGGCATCTCGCCGCGCAGCGTGGACGACGACTGGGCGACGGCGCGCGCCTGGCTGAGCCGCGAGATCCGCGGAGGCGACGGCGCGTGACCCCGTCGCGGGGCTCCGGCGCGCCCATGGATCCCGAGCGCTTCCGCGAGGTGAAGGAGGCGCTGCTGCGTGCCCGGTCGCTGGAGGGACCGGAACGCGAGACGTTCCTCGGCGAGCTGGCCGGGCGCGATCCGGAGCTGCGCCGCGAGGTCGAGTCGCTGCTCGCGGCCGGGGAGCGGCCGGCGGCGGTCGTCGAGACGGGCGTCATCGCCGCGTTCGGCACCCTCGCCGGCGCGGCGGCGGGCGCGCCCCCGAAGGTGCCCGAGCGGATCGGCCCCTACCGGCTGCGCGAGGTGCTCGGCGAGGGCGGCATGGGCACGGTCTACCGCGCCGAGCAGGAGGAGCCCATCCGCCGCGAGGTCGCGCTCAAGGTCGTGCGCGGCCGGTTCGCGCCCGAGTGGGTGATCTCGCGGTTCGACTCCGAGCGCCAGGCGCTCGCGCTCATGAACCACCCCAACATCGCCGCCGTGTTCGACGCGGGCGCCGACGAGGCGGGGCACCCGTGGTTCTCGATGGAGCTGGTGCCCGGCGTGCCGGTCACCGAGTACTGCGACCGCACGAAGCTCGACACACGCGCGCGGCTCGCGCTGTTCCTGCGGCTCTGCGACGCGATCCAGCACGCCCACCAGAAGGGCGTCATCCACCGCGACCTCAAGCCTTCGAACGTGCTCGTCGCCGACCGCGGCGAGGGCCCGGTGCTCAAGGTCATCGACTTCGGCATCGCGAAGGCGCTCGACCCGGGCGCGCCGGTCGTGAGCGGCGCAATGACGCGCACGGGGCACGTCGTCGGGACCCCGAGCTACATGAGCCCCGAGCAGGCCGGCGCCATCGCCGCGCCGGTGGACACGCGCTCGGACGTCTACGCACTGGGCGTGATGCTCTACGAGCTGCTCTGCGGCACGCGCCCGTTCGCCGACACGGAGGGCGAGGACTCGCCGCTCGAGATGCGCCGCACGCTCGGCGAGCGCGACCCGCAGCGCCCGAGCTCGCGCCTCGCCACGGGCCGCGGCCGCCCCCGCGAGGAAGGCGAGACGATCGCGCGCACGCGCGGCACGAGCGTCGCGCGGCTGCGGCGCGAGCTGGCGGGCGATCTCGACAACATCGTGCTCCTGGCGCTGCGGCGCGACCCCGACCGGCGTTACGCCTCGGTCGAGCGGTTCGCCTCCGACCTCCGCCGCCACCTCGAGGGCCTGCCCGTCGCCGCGCGACCCGACACGTGGCGCTACCGGAGCAGCAAGTTCGTGCGCCGCCACCGCGCGGGCGTGGGCGTGGCCGCCGTCGCGGCCGTTGCGCTGGTCGGCTTCGTCGTCACGCTGATCGTCCAGTCGAACCGGCTCGCCTCGGAGCGCAACCGCGCCGTCGCCGCCGAGCGCGAGGCGAGGATCAGCGCCGCGCGGGCGCGCGAGCAGGCCGACGTCGCGAAGGAGACTTCGGACTTCCTGACCGGGCTGTTCGAGGGGGCCGACCCCGACGTCGCGAAGGGCCACGACGTGACCGCGCGCGAGCTGCTGGACCGCGGCGCGCACCGCGTCAACACGGAGCTTCGCGACCGGCCCGCCGTGCGGGCCCGGCTCCTCGTCACCCTCGGCACCGTCTACCACACCCTCGCGGACTACCCGCAGGCCGAGGCGCTCGCCGAGTCGGCGTACGCGATCGAGCGCGCGCTGCCCGTGCCGCGCGACGGCGACCTCGCGGAGGCGCTCGACCTGCTCTCGGCGATCGCCCACGACCGCCGCGACATGCCGGCCTCCGCGCGCTGGGCGCGCGAGCTGGTCGACCTGCGCCGTCGGCAGGGCGGCGACAGCACCGCCGACCTCGCGGCGAGCCTCGGCGACCTCGCCATCCCGCTGCGGTCGATGGGCCGCTACGCCGAGGCCGAGTCGCTGCTGCGCGAGGCGCTCGCGATCCACCGCAGGACGCTCAAGCCCGACGACCCCGACCTGGCCTGGGACCTCAACCTGCTCGGGTACGTACGCTACAGCCGGGGCGACCCGTACGAAGCCGAGCGGCACTTCCGCGAGGCGCTCGCGATCCAGCGCCGCACCCTGAAGCCGCCCAACAGCGAACTGGCCGGGACGCTCAACAACCTGGGCGGCATCGAGAACGCGCTGGGCCGCGCGGCCGAGGCCGAGAGCACGTTCCGCGAGGCGCTCGGGATGTACCGGACCCTCTACGGCGAAAACCACCCGGCGGTCGCGCGCGCCTACGGCAACCTGGCGCTCGCGCTGCGTGAAGGCGGTCGCGAGGCGGAGGCCCTGCCGCTCTACCGGAAGGCCCTGCCGATGTTCATCCGGCAGGTGGGTCCGCGGAACAACTACGTCGCCAGCGCGCTCCTCGGCATCGGCGTGTGCCGCCGCGACCTCGGTGACCTGGCCGGCGCCGATTCGTGCTTCCGGGCCGCGCTCGCGATCCGGCGGACGCTCTATGGCTCCGGGCCCGGTCGCGAGCTGGCGGCCGTCTGGGACGCGCAGGCGGAGCTGGCCCTGTACCGCGGCCGAGCCGCCGAAGCCGTGCAGCTCGCGCGCGCCGCGCTGGCGCCCATCGCCTCGGGCCTGCCCGGGGAGGACGCGCGCGTCTCGTACGCGCAGCTCGTCCTGGGCGCGGCGCTCACCGACGACGGCAGGGCCGCCGAGGCCGAGCCGCTACTGCGCGCGGCGCTCGCCTCGTTCGGCAGGATGCTGCCCGCCGGGCACTGGCGAACCGACCAGGCGCGCGGGGAGCTCGGCGGCTGCCTGCTCGCGCTCGGGCGCACGGCCGAGGCGCGGCCGCTCCTTGAGCAGGGTGCGAAAGGCCTGCGCGCCGCGCTGGGTCCGGGCGACCTGCGGCGAAAGCGCGTCGAGGCGCGCCTCGACGACCCGCGCCTCGCGGCCCGCTGACCGCGCCGCACCCCCGGGCCCGCGGGCGTCGGACGTGCTAGGCTCGGCGCAACTTCCAAACCCCTTCCGGAGGTCTTCCATGCCCATCGCCACCCTGAACGGCCTGCTCGCGAAGCTCGGGATCGAGGACGTCAATCCCGGCGCGGCGACGGGCCGCTGGATCCAGACGAAAGGCCCCGAACTGGCGTCGGTGAACCCCACGACCGGCGAGGTGATCGCGAAGGTGGCCCAGGCCACGCGCGCCGACTACGACGAGGTCGTGAAAGCCGCGCAGGGCGCGTTCGAGCGCTGGCGGCTCGTGCCCGCTCCGCGCCGCGGCGAGGTGGTGCGCGCGCTCGGCAACCAGCTGCGCGAGCACAAGGAGGAGCTGGGCTGGCTCGTCTCGCTCGAGAACGGCAAGATCCTCTCCGAGGGCCTCGGCGAGGTGCAGGAGATGATCGACATCTGCGACTTCGCGGTCGGCCTCTCGCGCCAGCTCTACGGCCTCTCGATGCACAGCGAGCGCCCCGGCCACCGCATGTACGAGCAGTGGCAGCCGCTCGGCGTCGTGGGCGTGGTGAGCGCGTTCAACTTCCCGGTCGCGGTGTGGGCCTGGAACGCCGCCATCGCCGCCGTCTGCGGCGACACTGTGATCTGGAAGCCCTCGAGCAAGGTGCCGCTGTGCGCGATCGCGGTGCAGAAGATCTGCGACCGGGTCATGCAGGAGCACGACTGCGCCGGTGTCTTCAACCTCGTCGTGGGCAAGGGCAGCGACGTGGGCGACGGCATGCTCGCCGACCGCCGCGTCCCGCTCATCTCGGCGACCGGCAGCTGCCGCATGGGCCGGCGCATCGCCGAGGTGGTGGGCCCGCGCTTCGGGCGCACGATCCTCGAGCTGGGCGGCAACAACGCGATCGTCGTGCTCGACGACGCCGACCTCGACCTGGCCACACGCGCGGCGACGTTCGCCGCCGTCGGCACCGCCGGCCAGCGCTGCACCTCGCTCCGCCGGCTCATCATGCAGAAGGGCATCGCGCCGAAGCTGATCGAGCGGCTCCAGAAGGCCTACCGGTCCATCAAGATCGGCGACCCGCTCGAGACCGGCACGCTCATGGGTCCGCTCATCGACCCGGGCGCGATCGACGACATGATGAAGGCGCTCGACCAGGTGCGGGCCGAAGGCGGCGAGGTGCTGTGCGGCGGTCGGCGCATCGACCGGCCCGGCTTCTTCGTCGAGCCGACGCTCGTGAAGGCGCGCGCCGACATGAAGATCGTGCAGGAGGAGACGTTCGCGCCGATCCTCTACCTGATCGAGGTCGAGAACCTGGACGAGGCGATCGCCGTGAACAACGGCGTGCCGCAGGGTCTCTCGAGCGCGATCTTCACGAAGAACCTGCTCGCGTCCGAGAAGTTCCTCGCCTCGACCGGCAGCGACTGCGGGATCGCGAACGTCAACATCGGCACCTCGGGCGCCGAGATCGGCGGCGCGTTCGGCGGTGAGAAGGAGACCGGAGGCGGCCGCGAGTCCGGCTCGGACGCGTGGAAGGCGTACATGCGCCGGCAGACCGTCACGATCAACTACAGCGACCAGCTCCCGCTCGCGCAGGGCGTGCACTTCGACGTCTGACGGCGAGGGACAGGCGGCAGCAAACGCGACGGGCGGCGAGTGATCGCCGCCCGTCCCGGCTTTTCGCGGCGCGCGGCCGCCGTCGCGACCCCCGCGCCGAATCGCCCGCCCGGACGCTACGGCTTGCGCCCCACGACCAGCGCGGTCGGCGCGCGGAGCGGGATGCGGCGGACGTCGGGAAGCCCCGCGGCGCGCATCCAGCCGGCGTAGTCCGACTCCGTGTAGTTGTTCCCCGCGTGGGTGTTCACGAGCATGTTGACCGCGAACAGCGCCGCGGGCCGGGGCGCGGTGCGATCCGCCTCGAGCACGTAGTCCTGGACGACGAGCCGGCCGCCGGGCCCGAGCGCGCGCGCCGCGCGGCCGAGGAGGTCCGCGTTCGCCTCGGGCCCGAGCATGTGGCAGACCGCCGAGAGCAGCACGAGGTCGTAGCCTTCGCCGTACTCGCCGCCCTTGAGGTCGCCCTCGCGGACCCTGATGCGGTCGGCGAGTCCCGCCTGGGCGACGTAGCGGCGAGTGAGCGGCACGACGTCGGGCGTGTCCACGATGTCCACGTGCAGCCCCGGCACGGCGCGGGCGAACGCGATCGCGTACGCGCCCGAGCCGCCCCCCAGGTCGAGCGCGCGCCTCGCGCCCGCGAGGTCGAGCGCCGCCACCAGCAGCGGCGCGCGGGCCGAGGCGTTCATGTCCATCGCGGCGATGAAGCTCTCGTCGTCCTTCGCGTCCCGCCCGGCTCGCGGAGCCGGCTGGCCGGTGCGCACGACCTCGGTGAGGTGCGTCCAGCGGTGCCAGAGCGCGGCGTTGTGGTGGAGCGCCTCGCGCAGGTCGTGCGGAGCGCCGGCGCGCAGGTGACGGTCGGCGACCGGGCCGTTGCGGAACGTCCCGTCGCGCTTCTCGAGCATCCCGAGCGCGGCGACGGCGTTCAGCAGGATGTCCGTGCCGCGCGGATCGAGCCCGAGCCGCTGCGCCACGTCGGCGCTCGTGGTCCCGGCGCCGACCGCGGTGAAGACGTCCAGCTCGATCGCGGTGAGCAGGATGCGGCTCTCCTGCCAGGTGCGCAGCGCCTGGAGGAACTCCTCCGGCAGCGCGGTTGCGGCGGGCGGTTGCGGCGGCGACGGCAGGCTGGGCGACATCCGGTCCTCCCTTCACGACGGGGTCCTCGCGGCCCGGTTGCCGAAGCCTACTCCGGCGGCTGCGGGAGCGGCCAACGTCGCGGCCTGGCGCGTCCTGTCCGGAGGACATCGGGATTGCCCGGGTTCGGGCGGAGGGAGTTGAATTGTCACCGAACCTCGCCGCGGATCTGCACGCTCCGCACCTCGAGGTCCTCGTTTCGCCGATCGACCCCCGAGCGAAAAGGCGTTCCGGAAACCGTTGCAGCCGGGAGCACCCGACATGAGGCTCCGTCGATCGGTCTTCGCCTCGCCCCTCACGCGCGCACCCGTGGTGCTGCTGCTCCTCCTGTTCACGGGGAGCAGCGACGCCCGCGCCGACGGGACTTCAGCGGTCTGGCGGCTTCTCGCCGGTCCCGTGAATCCCCAGCCCATGTTCGGGCACGCGGCGGTGCACGATCCGCTCCGGCGCCGGATGGTGTTCGTGGACGGCTCGCGACCCGAGAACCTGTGGTGCCTGTCGCTGCCCGCGACCGGGTCCCCGACCTGGACGCGGGTGCCGGTCGCAGGGACGGAGTACCCGTCGAGCCGTTACGAGTTCACGGCGGTCTACGACTCCGCGGGCGATCGCGCGATCGTCTACGGGGGATATGGCGTCTGGCATGCCGACGAAGGCCGGTCCGACGAGTACGGCGACGTCTGGGCGCTCTCGCTCGGTGACTCGCCCCGGTGGACCAGGATCGTTCCCACGAACGAAGGTCCGCACAGCCGGTACAGCCACGCGGCCGTCTTCGATCCGATCCGCCGTCGTATGGTGATCTTCGGCGGGAACTCCTACACGGCCGGGCAGTTCGCCGACACCTGGGCGCTCGATCTGGCGGGTCCGCCGACGTGGACCCGACTCGCCGCGAACGGCCGATCGCCGATCCACCGGGAAGGAGCGCGGGCGGTCTACGACCCCTGGAACGACCGGATGGTCCTCTTCGGGGGCTGGGTGAGCGGCGACTACTCGGCGTATCCGCCGCCCTACTACATCTCGGACGAGACCTGGTCCCTGTCGCTCTCGAACCCCGCGTCCTGGGACTCGCTCGTCTTCGCCGTGCGCCCGTCCGCCCGCCAGACCTTCGTCGCGGTCGTGGACCCGATCCATCGCGCGATGATCGTGAGCGGGGGCGAGGGCTGGCAGAACGGGCACGAGCGCGACGACACCTGGGCGCTGGGGCTCGACGGTGCTCTGGAGTGGACGCCGCTCGCGGTCACGGGCAACGGGCCGGGTGCCGTGTCGTGGCACGCCGGCGACTACTCGCCCGAACGGGGAAGCCTCATTCAGTACGGCGGCATCTGGACCGCGGTGCAGAACGAGTGCTTCGAGCTCAATCTGAGTACGCACGTGTGGTCGCAGGAGCTCCCGCCGGGACCGGACCCGGCGCCGATGGCGCAGGGCGGCGCCATCCTCGTTCCGGATCCCCGGTCCGACCGTCCCGTGCTCCTCGGGGGCGTCGGCCGCCACGACCTGTGGTCGTTCGACGAACGTGACACGAGCTGGACCCGGCTCGCGACCGAAGGCACGACGACCGGCGCGCAGCTCGCGTTCGACGCGAAACGCCGGCGGATGATCGCGATCGGGGGAAGCCTGTACCTCAATCATGGCGCGGCCCTCGACGACGTCTGGACGCTGTCGCTCGACGAGCCCCGCGTCTGGACGCCCCTGGCAGTCCAGGGCCCCGTGCCCGTGGGCCGGTTCGACTTCGGGCTCGTGTACGACCCGGTGCGCGACCGCCTGATCCTCTACGGCGGCCACAACTGGAACAACGCCGCCACGCGCATGGCGAACGATCTCGGCGACGTCTGGGAGATGTCGCTCGCCGAGCCTCGTTGGCGTCAACTCCAGGTCGCGGCGGCGCCGGGGAGGAGAGGCGCATCCCAGCTGCTCTACGACGCCTGGCGCGACCGCCTGCTCCTGATCGGCGGCGAGACGTCCGGCTACGCGATCTTCTTTCCGCTCTACGACACGTGGAGCGCGTCGCTGGGAGGCGACAGCCTGGTGTGGACGCCCCTGGGCGCGCCGTTGCCGGTCCAGGCGCGCGTCGTGCTGGACCCGAACCGCGACCGGCTCGTGGCGTGGCCCGGCGACGCGCGTGCGTTCCTTCTGTCCCTCGCGCGCCCCAGCGGGTGGTCGGCGGCGAGCGTCTCCGGCTTCTGGCCGACGGACCGCTTCGAGAGCGCGCTTCGCTACGACGACCGGTACGACCGGCTGCTCCTCTACGGAGGCGGCGTCTGGGGCGGTTTCCCTTCCTACTCCGACGCGGGCGACTTCTACGCGCTCGACTTCAGCCGGCGCGTGTCCGTGGACGTTCGCCCGGGCGACCCCCGCGATGCGGTGCCGCGCGGGGAGCGCGCGCCCCTCGAGGTCGCAATCCTGGCGAGCGATGCCTTCTCGCCCGAGTCCGTGCTGGTCGGCACGGTCACGCTCGCGGGCGCGCCGGCGTTCGATCGCCTGCACGGCCAGGGGCACGCCGAGTTCCGCGACGTGAACCGGGACGGGCTTGACGACCTGGTTCTCCGCTTCCCGGCGGAAGCGCTCCGCCTCGCACCGGACGACACCGTGGCGGTGCTGCTCGGCGAGACCCCGAACTTCTTCGGGCGCGCGCACGTGCGCGTCATCGGCCGCCCGGGTGGCCGCCCGGGACTCGAGGCCGGGATCGCCTCGTCACCGGTCAGGGCACTTTCGATCCGGGCGCAAAGCCCGGCGAGCGCCGGACTCGTCATCCACTACGTTCTTCCCGCATCTCGCCCGGCGCGGCTCGAACTGTTCGATGTCAGCGGTCGCCGCGTGCTGAGCCGTGACGTGGTCGCCGTCGAGGGCGAAGGCTCGTTGAGCCTCGAGACGGGAGCGCTCCGACCGGGTGTGTTCCAGGTGCGTCTCGTGCAGGACGGCAGGATCGTCAAGGGACGCGTGGTCGTGCTGCGATAGTCCATTCCCCTGTTCGAACGAAACGGAGGTCCGAGCCATGTTCACCCCCGTTCGCCCACGCGGCTTCGCCGCGCTCGCGGCCCTGCTGGGGCTGCTCTCCTGCGGGCAGGTGCGGGCCGAGTGGATCCCGAACGGGAACCCGGCCGGCGCAGGGGCGTGGGGGAGCATGGACCCTTCGGTTGCGCCCGATGGATCCGGAGGAGCGTTCGTCGCCTGGGGCCTGGGAATCTGCGCCGGGATCCAGCACTTCGAGGGCCGTGGCGAGTACGCCGCGGGCTGGCCCGCCGCGGGGCTCCCGACGAGGGACTGCAATGGCTACGCCCCCGTCGGTGACCGGCACACCCGCGTCGTCCCTGACGGCGAGGGCGGCGTGTACGTCGCCTCGACAGTCTGGCCGGCGTGCGTGGGCTGCCAGGTTGACCCGATGTACGTTCTCGTCCAGCGCCTCGACGGGGATGGACGCTTCGTGCCGGGATGGCCCGCCGTCGGCATCTCCGCGCTCTCTCAGACGTGGCAGCGCCGGCTCGACCGCAACGAGACGCCACGCGTGGCGCCGAACGGGCGGTTCGGTGTGCTGTTGGCCTGGCAGTGCGACTACTCCTGGAGCGGGGGAATCGGGACGGGCCCGCTCGTCGTGCAGTCGCTCGCGCCCGACGGCACGAGGCGCTGGGGCGATCAGGGCGTGCTCGTCTGCAGTGCGACGGGATATCGCTCCGTTCCCGAGATCGTCCCCGACGGGCTGGGCGGCGCGTTCGTGTTCTGGTGCGAGCAGCGCCCGCCCGACTCGCTCGGGTGCGTCTACGCGCAGCACGTCACTTCGACCGGCGCGATCGCGTGGACGCCCGACGGACTCGTGGTGTCGGAGCGATACCGGCTGCGCTTCGTCGAGAAGCCGCTGCGTCTGCTGCTCGTCGCCCCGCCGTTCGCGATCGGAGACGGCGGGCACGGCGCGATCGTCGCGTGGTCGGGCGCGCGCGGAGCGGACCTCGACGTCTTCGCCGCCCGGGTCACGTACGGGGGTGGCCTGCCGTGGCGGCACGACACGCAGGTCTGCGCGGCGCCCGGCGACCAGTTCGACGCGCGCCTGGTGCTGGCCGGGCGGGGGCACGGGCCGGGCGGCCGGAGCTTCGACTCCTTCGGGCCGGCGTCCGGCCCGGGCGACGCCATCGTCGGCTGGCTCGACTCGCGTGCGGACGGCGTGAGGGTCTCGGCGCAACGACTCACTTCGAGCGGCCGGATCGCCTGGGCGCCCGGTGGCGTCGAGGTCGGGCCGGCCGTGATCGCCGCACCTTACTGGGCGCCGAGGAGCCTGCTCGCAATGGCCGGGGACGGCTCCGGCGGCGCGTACTTCGCCTGGCCGGACGATCGAGCCGAGGGCAGCCTCTTCGCCGTGCGCCTCGGCCCCGACGGAAGACCCGCCGGTGGGTGGCTTCGCGGCGGAACGTCCGTCGTTGGATTGGCCGAGGTCCTCGGCACCGCCGACATGGCCGAAGTCGGCGGCGGCAACGCGATCCTCGCCTGGCAGAACACGGCCGGCGCAGCGAGAGTCACGATGCTCCGAGCGCATGGCCCGGCCGCGACTCCCGGAGTCTCGAGCCCCGTCGAGTCTTCGCCGGTGGACCCGGCTCCGGATCCGTCGGGATGGGAGGCCTTCGCGGCGAGGCCGGCGGTCTCGACTCCTCCAGCGGTGCTTCGGCTCGCGCCCGGCGCCTCGCCGGGACGACTGAGATTCACGCTGCTCGACGATTCCCCGGCGATGCTCGAGCTGTTCGACGTGATGGGCCGCAAGGCCTGGACACGCGAGGTGGGTGGCTTGGGTGGCGGCGAGCACGAACTTGCGGTGAGCGAGGCGCGACTGGCGCCGGGCGTCTACCTGGCGAGGCTCGCGCAGGCCGGCCTCGGGGCGACCGCCCGCATTCTCGTCGCATGGTGACGGCGCGGAACCTTCGCGCCCGTCGTACCCTGAGTCCGCCCCGCGCAGCGTTGCGTGCGGCATGCGCGCCCTGGGGCACGCCGGCTTCGCCCCGGACACTGCGCGCGCGTACCCTCATGGCGTTGGGAATCACGGAGGCCGACATGAGCCGCACCCGCACGTTCCTGCGCGCACTCCTCGCGTGCAGCGCGATGCTGGCGATCGCCACCACCGCCCGCGCGTCCGCGCACGAGTGGCGCCTGATCTCGAGCACCCCGGCGTTTCCACCCGTCTTCCGCGTGCCGCTGGGAACCTACGACGCGGCGCAACAGCGCGTGCTCGTCGTCGACGGCGCCGCCATCGCGACGCAGTACGACATGACGGTGTGGTCGTTCTCGCCCGCGACGACGCCGCACTGGAGCGTGCTGCCGGTGTCCGGGCCCGTTCCGAAGCAGCTCTACGTTCCCGCGGTCGTGATGGATCCCGTGCGCCATCGCCTGCTGGTGGTCGGAATGGACCTGAGCGGGAGCCGCCAGGTCGTGGTGTGGGCGTTCGACCTCTCGGGCACGCCTTCGTGGCATCGGCTCGATACCGCGACGGGCCCGTCCACACGTTTCGGGCAGTCGGCGATCTACGATCCCTCGCATGATCGCCTGGTGGTCTTCGGCGGGGAGCTGGACGACTGGCCGGCGACCTGCAGCCCGGAGACCTGGCTCTTCTCGCTCACGAGCAACACGTGGACCGCCGCTCCGGCGGGCGGAACGGCGCCGGAGGGCCGCGAAGGGCAGGGCGCCCTCTACGATCCGCTCCTGCGCCGGATGCTCGTCTTCGGGGGACACAGCGAAACGGACGGCCGCCACTTCTTCAACGACCTCTGGGCGTTCTCGCTCGACTCGCTCGCGTGGACGAAGCTCGAGCCCGCCGGCGTGCTGCCGGGCGCGCGCTCCTCGTTCGGCACCGTCTACGACCCGGTGCGTCGGCGCGTGCTCGTGCACGGCGGCATCAACGCGAACGGTGGCACCGAGCCCGACGATCTCTGGGCGCTCGGCCTCGACGGCGATCCGGCCTGGTCGCCGATCGTCCCCGGCAACACCCTCCACGGCCGCTCGTACCCGGTCGACGTCTACGATCCGGCCGGTGACCGACTGCTGGCGTGCGGCGGCAGCGGCTGGCCGCAGTCCTCGGCGCTCTCGCTCGCCGCGCCGACGCTCTGGACCGCGGTGGATCCGCCGCTGCCGTTGCCGTACCCGAGCGCGCACGACGGAAGCTACGTGCTACACGACGCGCGGCGCGATCGCTTCCTCGTGGTCGGCGGCTCGTTCTCGACCGCGGATTCCGCCACGTGGCAGTTCACGTTCCAGGGCCAGCCACACTGGGAGCCCATCCGCAGCCCGGGCGCGCCGGGATACGTCGTGAACCACGGTTCGGCCTGCTCGATCGTCGCCGATGCGCTGGGCGACCGGATCCTGCTCTTCAACGGCGGCCAGGTCTTCCAGGAGTCGGCGGAGCGGCCCAACGGCTGGACCGCGTTCGGCCCCGCCGTGCCGGCGGACTGGTCCGTGGGGATCGATGCGGGCATCGCGATCGACACGCGGCGCAACCGCCTGATCGTGAGCGGCGGCTGGTGGTTCCCCGGCCACAACGCGGGCTACTCGATGCGTGACATCTGGGCGCTCGATCTCGGGGCCCATCCCGCCTGGACGCAGCTCGGGGAGTTGCCGCGGACGGCCTACGGCCACGACCTGTGGTACGACCCGGCGCTCGACCGGCTCATCATGCTGGGCGGCGACGAGGTCTACGACCTGGGCCGCTGGCGGTATCGCCACGGGGCGCGCGTGTGGGTCGCGGCGATGGATTCGCTCGCGAACTGGCGGGCGGTCGGCCCGCTCTCCGATTCGACGATGGCCGGTCCACCGAACGCCTACGCGGCGTACGACGCCCGCGGCGAGCGGCTCTTCGTGGGGATCGATTCGACGCTGTGGACGCGCGGCGTGGACGACCCTGGCTCGTGGCAGCGCGTCGAGCTCACCGGCCGCCGACCGCTGCTCGCGAACCCGCTCGCCTTCGATCCGAAGCGCAAGGAGCTGATCGCGCTCTTCGCGCCGCTGACCGGCTCGGATCGCGTGAACGCCTGGTCGCTGGCGATCGGCGGCCGGAAGGAGGGCGCCGCCCGCGACGACATGACTCCGGAGCGCGTCGAGGCCGCGCCCGCGCTGGCGCTCGGCGCCTCGCCGAGCCCCGCGGTGGGCAGCGTGCGCTTCTCGCTGCGGCTGCCCGGGACGGGAACTGCGACGTTGGAGGTCTTCGACCTCGCGGGCCGGCGGCGATTCGCGAGTGAGGTCGGAGCGCTCGGGGCCGGATCGCATGCGCTGACGATCCCCGGATCGGAGCGCTGGGACGCGGGCATCTACTTCGCGCGCCTGCGGCGGGGCGGCGAGCAGCGCGCGCTGCGTTTCGTGCTCATTCCCTGAAAGAGCGGCGCACGCCGGCTCGCGCGGAGCCCTTGGAGCCCCAGGCCGGGCGCGTCGCGTAGGCGCGCGAGAGGACGGCGCGCTCAGTCCGCCCCGCGCAGCGTCGTCTCGTAGGCTCGGTACTGGAGCGCCTCGGCGAGCCGCGGCGCCTCGACGCGCGGTTCGCCCGCGAGGTCGGCGAGCGTGCGCGCGACCCGGATCGCGCGGTGGATGGCGCGCGCCGACAGCCCGCCGCGGTCCATCGCGTCGGCGACGAGACGGCGGGCGGGTGCATCGAGCGCGGCGTGCTCGCGCAGCGCCGCGTGCGGCAGCCGCGCGTTGAGCCCGCCGCGCGCGAGCTGCCGGGCGCGGGCGGCGAGGACGCGCGCCCGGACAGCGTCGCTTCGCTCACCCGGCGCCGCGAGCAGGAGCTCCTCCGAGGTCAGCGCCGGCACCTCGACCTGCAGGTCGAGCCGATCGAGCACGGGCCCGCTCACGCGCGAGGCGTACTGCGCGAGCGCGCCGGGTCCGCACCGGCATCCGCGCCGCGGGTGCCCCAGCCAGCCGCACGGACAGGGGTTCATTGCCGCCACGAGCAGCGGGCGGGCGGGAAAGCTCGCGTGGCCGCTCGCGCGGGTGACGTGGACGATGCCGGTCTCGAGCGGCTCGCGCAGCGCGTCGATCAGGTTGCGGGCGAACTGCGCGAACTCGTCGAGGAACAGCACGCCGTGGTGGGCGAGCGAGATCTCGCCCGGCCGCGGCGGCGAGCCGCCGCCGACGAGGCCGGCGCGCGAGACCGTGTGGTGCGGCGAACGGAACGGGCGATCGTGGACGAGTCCGCTGCCGGGCCTGCGAAGTCCCGCCCCCGAGTGCAGGCGGGTCACGGTCAGCGCCTCGTGCGGCTCGAGCGGCGGCAGCAGGCCGGGCAGCCGGGCGGCGAGCATGGACTTGCCCGCGCCCGGCGGGCCGACGAGCAGCAGGTGGTGCCCGCCGGCGGCGGCGATCTCGAGCGCGCGGCGTGCCACGGCCTGCCCGCGCACGTCGGCGAGGTCCGGGCGCTCGAGCGTCGCCGCGTCGCGCCGGGCCGGGTTCGCCTGCGACAGCGGCTCGCCGCGCAGCCACTCGAACGCTTCCACCAGCGTTTCGGCGGCGAGCACGCGCAGGCCTTCGACGAGCGCGGCCTCGGGCGCGGCCTCGGCCGCGCAGATGAGCGTGCGCGCGCCGGCCCGCCACGCGGCCTCGGCCAGCGAGAGCGTGCCGCGGTTGCCGCGCAGCCGGCCGTCCAGCGCCAGTTCGCCGAGGGCGGCCGCGCGCTCGAGCGGCTCGGCCGGCGCCTGGCCGGTCGCGACGAGCAGGCCGAGCGCCAGTGCGAGGTCGGCCGACGTGCCTTCCTTGCGGCGGTCGGCGGGCGCGAGGTTCACGGTCACGCGGCGCTCGGGCGGCGCGAGGCCGGCGTTGCGCAGCGCCGGCCACACGCGCTCGCGCGCGTCGCGAGCGGCCGAGTCGGGCAGTCCCACCATGACGAAGCCGGGCAGTCCCGGGCCGACGTCCACCTCGCAGTCGGCGGCGAACGCCTCGAGCCCCCAGAGCAACGCGGTTCGCACGCGCGCGAGCATGGTCCCCCGGCGGGGGCGGGTCGGACCTGCTCGCTGCAAGCGCCGTGCGCGGCGCCGGTGGCGTCGTTCGAGACCGTCCCGGGGCCTGTTGTCCCCCGGCCCGCCCACGTCGCGGGCGGTTCGTGCACGGTGTGGCCGGCAACCGACTCGGCCACCGGCTCCCGGGTTTCGGCGTGCGGGGCGTCGCGTCGCGCGGCCCCGCGGATTGACGCCCCTGCCCCGCTGCGGCACTTTGCGTGGCGACGTGTGTTCGCCCTCCCCACACGAAGCCGCCCCCCGTCGGCGTGTCGCACACCGCCCGGCCGTGGCGGTGGGCCTGGCGGTGGCCCTCGCGCTCGCCGCCTCTTCGATGCCCGTCGTGGCCGTCGCGGCCACGGGTCCCGCGGCCCTGCGCGCGTTCGTCGGGGCGCTCGACACGCTCGGGGCCCGCCCCGCGCTCCACGACTCGCTGGCCGCCGTGCTGGCCTCGATCCGCGCGCGCACGACCGCCGGCGCCGACGCCGACGGCTGGCGGGCGCTCGCGCGGTCGCGCCTCGCGTTCATGGCCCGCGACGACGCGCGCGAGGACGCGGAGCTGGCCGCGGCCCGCGAGCGCGCCCGCGCGGCGGGCGATGCGGAGCTGGAGTGCCGCGTCCTGCGCGAGCTGGCCTGGAAGGCGAGCGGCTCGGGCCGCCGCGCCGAAGCGACCGCGCTCGCCCGCGAACTTCGGTCGGCGGCGAGGCGGGAGGGAACCGGCCGCTGGATCGCCGAGTCCGACCTGCTCGACGCGGCGCTCGCGTTCTACTCGGGCGGCTCCATGGTGCGCGCGGAGTCGCTCAGCCGCGCCGCGCTCGACGGGTTCCGACGCGGTGGCGCCGACTGGAAGACGCCCGAGGCGCTGGGCTCGATCGCGCTGTACGCGCAGATGCAGGGACGCGAGCCGATCGCGCGCGCCTACTACGACAGCGCGATCACGGCCGCGGGCCGGCTGGGGCAACGCCAGCGCATGGCGCGCTACATCGGCAACCTCGCCGGGCTCGACCGCATGACCGGCCGGCGCGAGCGGGCCGCGCGCGGCTACCAGCGGCTCTACGAGCTCGCACGCGAAGAGGGACCGTCGCCGGCGCTCATCTTCGGCATGCACGGCATGGGCACGGCGGCCCTCGACCGCGGCCTCAACCGCACGGCCGTCGCGTGGGGCGAGTCGCTGCTGGCACTCGGAGCGCAGGTGCACAATCCGGACGCGCGTGCCCGCGGCTACATCCTGCTCGGGCTCGGCCACGCGCGCGACGGCCGGGATGCCGAGGCGGCGCGCGACTACCGGGCCATCCTCGCGATGGGCGACTCGATCCAGCCGGGCCAGCGCGTGGACGCGGTGCTGAATCTCGCGGCGAGCCTCGAGCGCTCCGACAGCTCGGCGGCCGCGCTCGCGGTGCTCGCCGCGAACGAGAAGGCCGTCCGCTCGCGGAGTGACGAGCACTCCGCCCGGCTCGACCTCGCCTACGACTCGAACCTCTACCGGCTGGGACGCTACCGGGACGCGCTCGCCGCGGCCGAGCGCGCGTGGGCGACCGCCTCGCATCCGACCGCGGCGCGATGGCGTGTGAGCGCGGCCACCGCGGCGGCGCGGTCGGCACTGGCGGCGGGCCGCGAGAAGGACGCGGCCTCCTGGATCGCCCTCGGGCGCGAGGCGTTCGACGCGGACCGCTCGCATGTTGCGGACCCGCGTGTGCGCGAGACCCTCGGCGAGCAGGCGGCGCAACTCGGCGACGTCGCCGTGCTGGCGGCACTGCACCATGTCGCGCCAAGGCGGGCCGCCGTGGCGGCCTTCGAGGCCTACGAGCCGTTCCGCGCGCGCACGCTCGTCGAGACGCTGAGCGGCGCACCCGTCGAGGTGAAGGACCCGCGGCCGCTCGCGCGGCCGGCGGTGACCATGGCCGAGCTGCGCAGCCGCGTCCTGCACGAGGGCGAGCTGTTGCTCACCGCGATCGTCGGGCCGGACACCGCCGTGTGGGTCGCGGTGACGCGCGACACGGCGCTGCTCGTCCCGATGAAGGTGAACCGCGCCCGGCTTGCGTTCCGCGCCGCCGAGTTCCGGCGGCTGATCGAGAGCCCGCCGAAACCGGACGAACCGGACCTGGCCCGGGCGGGCCGGGACGCCCGCCGCCTGCTCGCGCGCGACCTGCTCGGCGGAGTGGCCGGCGTCGTGCGCGCGAGCCGCACGGTGATCGTCGCGGCCGACGGCCCGCTTCAACTGCTGCCGTTCACGCCGTTGCTCGCGGATGCGGCCTTCGAGGGCGCGATCAGGCGGGTGCCGGAGGTTGCCGTGGTTCCCTCGGCGACCGCACTGGCGGTGCTGCGCTCGCGGGAAATCGGAGCGGCCCGGGGCCACGGCCTGCTCGCCGTTGCAGGGCCGGCGGGTGAGGACACGACCGCGGTGCTGCCCGGCGGGCTGCTGGAAGTGCGCTGGCTGAGCGGCCGGTTCAACGACGTGACCGCGGAGGTCTCTCCCAAGCCGGACACGCTGGAAGCCACGCTGGGCCGCTACGCGGCGCTGCACTTCGCGGCCCACGCGCGCGCCGACGACGAGTCGCCGTGGCGATCGGGCATCCTGCTGGAGCCCGAGCAGGACGGCCAGGCCGCGCGCTGGCTGCGCGCCGAGGACGTGCTGGCGCGCCGGCTGCACGCGCGGCTCGCCGTCCTGGCGGGCTGTGAGACGGCAGCCGGGCGTGTCTTCACCGGCGAGGGCGTGGTCGGGCTTTCCACCGCGTTCCTCGGAGCCGGTGTCCCGGCCGTCGTGGCCACGCTCTGGCGCGTGGACGACCGCACCACCACGCGGTTTGTCCGGCGCTTCTACGAGGGACTCGCGCGCGGCGACGACTCGGGCGAGGCGCTGAAGCAGGCCCGCCTGGCCCTCGCGGCCGACCGGGGCACCTCGGACCCCTGGTACTGGGCGGGGTTTGTGCTGGTCGGCGAGCCCGGACAGCGGCTGGCCCTGGCCGGACGCACGTCCACCCGGCCGCTGGCCATCTCGTTCGGGCTCTTCGTGCTCGTCCTCGGCGGCCTGATGGCCTTCGCCCGGAAGCCGGAGCGGCCCCCCGCGAAGAAATCGCTGTGACGAACGCCAGGTCGCCGGTCCCAAGTCCTTTGGAGGGCACGGAAGGGGCCGGTCCGGCGGACGAGGCCCTCGTCCGGGTCTTCCAGGCGGAGCCGGGCGCTGCGAGCGGCCGGCGCGCGGCCGAAACGCTGTTCTCGCGCTACGACCGGCGGGTCTACCTCTGGTGCCTGCGGCTGGCACGCGACCACGACCGGGCGCTCGATCTCGCTCAGGAGGCGCTGCTCACGGCGTTGCGGGACCTGCCGGGCTTCCAGCACCGCTCGCGCTTTGCCACCTGGCTGTACACGGTGGTCCGCCGGCGCGCGCTCCGGCTGCTCCAGCGCGAGCGGCGGTGGCTGATCGAGGAGACCGACCTGGATGCGATGGAAGGCGCGGCGACCGACCCGGCCGAGGCGGCGCTGCGCGAGGACGAGGAGGGGTGGTTGATGGGGACGATGAACGATGTGCTCGAGCCGGTCGAGGCGCGGGCGCTGCTGCTGAGATGCGAAGAGGGCCTTCCCGTGGAGGAGATCACGCGACTGCTCGCGCTCCCGGGCGCCTCGGGCGCGCGGGGTGTGCTGCAATCGGCGCGTCGCAAGCTCCGCGCGGCGCTCGACCGGCGCCGTGCCGCGGAGGGCGGGCGATGAGCCCGCCGCGCCGCTTCACCGACGACGAGCTGCACGAGCTGCTCGGGCTCGCCGGGGACGACCCGCGCCTCGAGCCCGTGCGGGCCGACGCGGCGGCGTGGGCGCGCTTCCTCGCGCTGCGCGAGTTTCTCTCGCCTTCGGCGCCGCCCGAGGGCGCGCGCCCCGAGGAAGCCTCGCGGCGGCTGCGTGCGGCGCTCGCGGGGGCGCTCGGCGAGCCGGCGCCCGAGGCGGCGCCGCGCGCCGAGCGCGCCTCCGCGTCCGCACCCCGGGCGCGCGCGACACCGGGCCCGTGGCGCTGGGGCTGGCTCGCCGCCGCGGCCGCCGTGGCGATCGTGACGGTCGTGCTGCTGCCGCGGCGCGAGCCGGGGTCCCAACTCCGCGGCGACGGCTCGACGCTCGCGCTGCTGGGCGCGCACGCGGAAGCGGACGGGGTTCGGCTCGCGTGGCGGAGCGCGCCGGGAGCGGACCGTTACGAAGTCGTGCTGCTCGCGCCGGATCTCTCGCCGCTCGGGTCGCCGCGCGAGACGGCCGACACGACGCTCGTCGTCCTGCGCGAGGGTGCGCTGGCGGCGCTGCCGAGATCGGGCACCGTGCTCTGGCGCGTGACCGCCCTGCGGCTCGGCACACCGGTCGCTGCGTCGGCGACGGACTCGTTCGCGCTTCCCTAGGCAGGCGGCGCGGACGCCTCAGGATTTCCGCTTCGGGACCGGGTTCACGAGCTCGAGCACGAGCTCCCACGGCTTCGTCCGGCCGCGCTGCCAGACGTGCACGTACCAGGCGGAGTCCGGGTCGGCGCTGTCGCCCGAGACGAACGAGCCGTAGGTGTAGCCGAGGTCGCCGCTGCGCGAGACGAACTGCGCCAGGGACATGAGCGTCGCGCCGCCCTCGCGCGAACGTGCGGTGTCGCAGGCGGCCGCGAGCCCCGTCACGCGCGGCAGGTCGTCGCGAAGGAGCATGAGCCGCTCGCTGCCGTACCTTTCGAGCGCGACCGCCACGCCGTCCGCCTTCGCGATCCGGCCGAAATCCGCGTCGGCGCGCCACAGGGAGCGGCGCGGCTTGAGCCGGTGGCGCCCGGTCTGCGGCGCGTTCCCGGGCTCGAGGAAGACCGGGTCGGCCGGCGGGCCGGCGGGGCGCGCATGCGAGATTCCGGCGTCGAGGACCGCCCGGTAGCGGCCTTCGCCCGTGCGCCTCCAGACCGTCACGTATTCGCCCCAGGCGGTGTCGCCGGCCTGCGCGCTGTCGGCCCGCCAGCTCCACGGGCCGGTCGTCCAGCCCAGGTCACCACCCTTGCTGATCGCCGCCACCTCCGGTCGCCACGAGAGCCGTGCCGGGCTCGGCGCCATCGCGGAGAAGGCCGCCTGACCGTCCACCGGTCCCGGCCGGAACGCCACGCCGTGCGGCGAGAGCCACTTGAGGAAGGCGGCGCGGACGCCGCTCGCCGCGGCGTCCGCCGCGAAGGCATGCTCGGCCTCGATCAGTACGGTCGGGGAGGGGGCCGGGGGGGCGGCGGCAGTCGCGAGCAGGAGCGGGAAGGGCAGCGCCAGGGCGAAAGCGAGCTTCATGTCGGGTCCTCCGGCCGTGTCGGGCCGCCGGCGGCTCGGGCCGGCGGGGGGAGCGTCGACGACGAGGGATACCACCGGGCCCGCCGGGTCGCGAACGGCGGCGGCACCGGCGGGCGTCCGGGCTGAAAGCCGCCTCGCGCCGCAACCCCGCGGCGGCAGGCCCTTTCGCCGCTCAAGTGACGGGGAATTGGCACCGAAAACTCCTGCGGCCCCCCCGCGGGGCCCACGACCTTCGGAGACCCGACCCTTGCACAGGCCGATCGCCCGCTACCTGACGCGCTACCGGGACCGCCTGGCGGACGCCGTCGCGCGTCCGCTCGTCGCGACGCTCGGAGCCGAGAAGGCCCACGACGAGGCGCAAGCGCTCGTCGTCGGGCTCCATCGCGCGTTCCTGACGCCCGGACCGCTCTCGTTCGTGGAGCCGCTCCAGCGCAGCATCGGCGCGTGGTGCGAAGCGGGGGTGGACGAGCGCCGGCTCGGCGAGGCGCTGCTGGCGCTCGTGCGCGTGCCCGCCACCGAGCAGGACGGCTTCGCTCTCCGCGAGTGGTCGCGCGGCCTGCGGCCGATGCTCGACTTCGTGCCTGCCCCGACCGTCTACGTGGACGCCCGCTTCCGCGTCCGGGCCGTCAACGTGGCGATGTCGCACCTGCTGGGCGAGGGGCAGTCCACGCTGGACGGCGTGCGGCTCTTCGAGCTGTTCGAGCCGGAGTCCGCGGGGCTCACCGCGGGGCTCGCTTCGCCGCCCACCGACGGTGACGACGCGATGCGGTTCGGCCGCCTCGTGCCGCGCGACCGCCCCGGCGAGACCCTGCTCGCCACGCGCATGCCGTTCTCGCCGGGCGGGCGCATCGCCGGCTGGTTCTTCACGTTCACGCCCGACGACGCCAACGCGCTCGTGGACGCGTCCATGACCGAGATGCTCGCGCGCGAGAAGCGGCAGAACGAGAAGTTCGCGGCACTGCTCGCGGTCAGCCACGCGGTCGTGAACACGCTGGACCTCAATGTCATCCTCACGACGATCGCGAAGAAGGTCCGCGAGGTCATCCAGACCGACGAGTGCACGGTGTTCCTGTTCGACGACAAGGACCAGTTGCTCTACCCGGTCGTGTGCGACGCGCGCGACTACATGGAAGAGATGATGGCCGTGCGCCTCAAGCTGGGCGAGGGCATCACCGGCATGGTGGCCCTCACGGGCCGCGGCGAGATCGTGGACGACGCCGAGGCCGACCCGCGCTCGGTCACGGTACCCGGCACGCCGCCCGAGCAGTCGGCGCTGCTGTGCGTGCCGCTCGTGAGCCAGGACAGGGTCGTGGGCGTCATCACCCTCTCGCGCATCGGCTCGCGCACGTTCCAGCAGGACGACCTCGAGCTGGCCACGCTGTTCGCCGGCCAGTGCAGCGCCGCGATCGCGAACGCGCGCATGTACGAGAGCATGAAGGCCGCCTACGACGAGCTGCGCGACACCCAGGCCCAGCTCGTGCAGGCGGCGAAACTGAACGCGCTCGGCGAGATGGCCGGCGGCGTGGCGCACGACTTCAACAACATCCTCGCCGCGATCCTCGGGCGCACGCAGCTGCTGCTCCAGACGATGCTCGACCCGGACTTCCGGCGGCAGCTGCTCGTGATCGAGCAGGCCGCCCTCGACGGCGCCCAGACGGTGCGCCGCGTGCAGGAGTTCACGCGCGTCCGGCAGGACGAGCACTTCGAGACCGTGGACCTGAACCAGGTCCTGCTCGGCGTGACCGAGCTGACGCGCCCCGTATGGGAGTCCGGCGCGAAGCGGCGTGGCGTCACGATCGACGTGCACCTCGAGCTGGGTGCCACCAGGATGACGGTCGGCAACGCCTCCGAGCTGCGCGAAGTGTTCACGAACCTCGTGCTGAACGCCGTGGACGCGATGCCGAACGGCGGCGAGCTGTGGATCACCTCGAGCAACGGTGCCGGCGTCGTCGCGGTGCAGATCCGCGACACCGGCGTCGGCATGGACGAGGCCACGCTGGGCAAGATCTTCGATCCGTTCTTCACGACGAAGTCGGCGAAGGGCACGGGCCTCGGCCTCTCGGTGGCCTACGGCATCGTCACGCGCCACCGCGGCACGATCGACGTGGACAGCGAGCCCGGCGTCGGGACGCTGTTCACGCTGGCGTTCCCCGAGGGCGAGGCGAGCGACGGCCGGGTGTCGCACTCCGAGGACGCAGCCCTGCCGCGGCTCAAGGTGCTGGTCGTGGACGACGAGGAAGTCGTGCTCGAGGTGATGGTGGACCTGCTCGCCGCGATGGGGATGGACGTCTCGCGTGCGCACGGCGGGCCGGCCGGCATCGAAGCGGTCGAGGCGGACGAGTTCGACGTGGTGTTCACCGACCTCGGCATGCCCGAGGTGAACGGCTGGGACCTCGCGACGGCCGCGAAGGCCCGCCGGGCCTCGACGGCGGTCGTGCTCGTGACCGGATGGGGGTTCCAGCTCGGCGAGGAGACCGCGGCCTCGAGCGGCGTGGACCTGATCATGCCCAAGCCGTTCTCGTGGGACGACGTGCGGAACGCGTTGCAGCAGGTGGCGCCGATCGCGAGGCGCGACGCCGCCTGAGGCGCACGGCCGCAAGCGCGACGGGCGCGCCGGATCGCTCCGGCGCGCCCGTCGCGTGTTCGAGGGGTCAGGGTTCGGGATGCGAAGCCGGGACCGGCGCCTCGTCGAGCGGCAGTCCGAAGGCGGAGGCCGCGACGTTCGTCCACGACGCGGACGGGTAGTCGAAGCGCTGCAGGCCGCGCACGCGCCCGGAGCGGTCCACGGCGAACCAGGCCTTCGCGTCGTGACGCGTGTCCGGGTCGAGCACGTTGTACTGGGCGCCGATCGCGCGCTGGGCGTCGGGCACGACGGGAAACGCCAGGTCGAGCTTCCTCACGACCTCGCGGCAGGCGCCGACGCGCCAGTCGAGGACGGCCACCGGCACGACGCCGATCCGCGTCAGGCGGGCGGACTCGCGGGCGAGGCCGACCAGGTCGTCCTCCGACGCGCCGAAGACGAGGAGGACGTGGCCCTGCTCGCGCAGGTCGCGCAGGCGGGCGGTGCCGCCGGCAAGGGTCTCGTAGGCGAAGTCGGGGGCGCTCGAGCCGGGGACCACGATGGCGTAGTCCGCGCCGCCTCCAAGCGGAACGATCGGAGTGCGGGCCGCGTCCGCGGCCTGCGGGCCGACCGTCGCGGCGGCGGCGGTGCCGGGGAGCCCCAGGAGGACGGCGAAGGCCAGCGGGAGCAAGGTGCGGTTCACGATCAACCTCCGGTTGGGCGACACGGATGCGAGTCATTCCGACGGCTGCACCGTTCGTATCGTCCGCTCCGGAGGCGCGGTTGAATCGCTGCGAATCGCGACGACCCAACGTCACGTGCCGCAGCGACTCCCCGCGACGGCTTGCAAAGCTAGAGGCCGGTCACCGCGTATTGCACGGCCCTCACGGCGACCCCCGGGGCGAGCCGCTGCCCGAGGTCGATGCGGTTCACGATGCCGTCCGGCTCGATCACCGCGTAGCCCGCGCGCGGCTCACCCTTCTCGAGATTGTAGGCGCCGTAGAGCGCCGCGATGTCGCCCGTGAAGTCGTCGAGCAGCAGCGCGCGCGGCTTGTGCTCTACGCTCCAGGCCGAGAGCGTGCCGACCTTCTCGGGAAAGACGCCGATCACCAGCACCGTTTCGGGAACCGAGCGCGCGATGGAGTCCACCGCCCCGTAGTTCCTCTGCGGGCAGAAGCAGAGCACGACCCATTTCCCCCGGAGGTCCGAGAGCTTCAGCTTGCCGCCGCCCGCGAGCGGCAATTCGAAGTCGGGGGCGTGGTCGCCCCTGTAGACGGTGCCCACGGCGTAGCGCGGCGTCGACGAGACGGAGCCCGAGGGATTGTTCTTGTTCGTCGGTTGGGGTGGGGTCGGGGGACGGTTGCGTTCCGGGGATTGCGCCGCGGCGGGAGCGGCCGCGAGCAGCAGGGCGAGAGCGAGTGCGAACCGGATCATGTCGGCACCTCCTCCACTGCCAGCGCGGCGGCGGGGAGAGCCGCCGAGCGCCATGGGAGGACACGGGCCGTCAGCGGGCGGCGCGTCCTCCGGATGCCGGGGCATGCTCGACTTCGTCGCGCAGCGCCGCGAGGTTGGCCTCGGGGCTGTGGGGCGGGATCGAACATCCCGGCGCGACCAGCCATCTCCGTCCGCCCGTCTCGGCGAGCGCACGACGGTATTGCTCCAGTACGGCCTCGGGTCCCGCCTCCTGCAGGGCGCCCTCGTGGGCGATGCCGCCCATGACGGCGCCGGGCAGGCGCGCGAGGCCTTCGGCGAGCGAGGGATTCCCCGGAGCGAGCGCGTCCCAGGAGAACGCGCCCACCGGGTAGTCCGCGAACTCGAACAGCAGGTTGTCGTCCTTGCACACGTGCAGGACGTGGAACAGCGAGGGGCCCGCGGCGGAGAGCAGCCGCAGGTCGAAGGGCCGCGACCAGCGCCGCAGGTCCTCGGGGGTCACGAATCGGCGGCAGCCCCAGTCCACGGTGGCGAGGTAGATGCCGTCGGCGCCCGCGCGCATCAGCTCGGGCACGAGCTTCTCGAAGACCCGCGTCACCGTCTCGAGCGCCCGCCCGACCCGGGCGGGGGCGGAGGCGAGGTGTTCCTCGAGCACCGTCGGGGGCTCGGTCATCTCGCCGAGGATCGCGAGCGGCGTGAACACGGTGGCCAGGATCGGCACGGTCGCCGGCAGCTTCGCGCGCAGCATGCGCACCGCCTCGATCTGCTCGCCGAG
>Ga0315540_10000333_pt1 | contig 26292 bp, 19 predicted proteins | sample SalMarSW160110MG_FD_203677 | JGI IMG/M metagenome (GOLD analysis project Ga0315540, IMG submission 203677) | Salt marsh sediment microbial communities from the Plum Island Ecosystem LTER, Massachusetts, United States - Salt Marsh Sediment SW1601-10 ...
CTTTAAACCTTCTGAAGGATGGCTTAAAAATGTAAGAATGTCTGCTCTGCGTTTTGCAAATTATTGCTCCGCTTCCTTTGTATCTGCTGACGGACTCGTAATGACCAATCACCATTGCGGAAGGCCAAGTATTACACAGGTTACTAAACAAGGTGAAGACCTTATGAACAACGGATTTGTTGCACAAAAGCTCGAAGATGAAAGGCCAGTTCCTGGTTTGTATGTAGATCAACTTGTATTAATTAAAGATGTAACTGAGGAAATCCAAGCTGCAGCCGACAAAGGCGTAACGCCGGAAGCAAAAGCTGACTCAACTGAAAAAGCTGAAAAAGAATTGGCAGAAAGTGAAAGCAAGGAAACAGGACTGATTTGCGCTGTTGTTACATTATTTAACGGCGGTAAATATTCGCTTTACGGATATAAAAGATACACTGATGTTCGTCTCGTTTTTGCTCCGGAAGAACAGGCAGCATATTTTGGCGGAGATCCGGATAACTTTACATATCCTCGTTATGACTTGGATTGTTCATTCTTCAGAGTTTACGATAAAGACGGCAAGCCTCTTAAAACTGAAAATTATTTTAAATGGAGCAAAAACGGTGCTAAAGAAGGTGAACCTGTATTTGTAGTTGGAAACCCCGGCAGAACAGCACGGCTAAACACAGTCGCACAGTTAGAATATACAAGAGATATTACCTATCCATATAACCTGGAAGTTTTACACGGACTTATAGACGTTAATAAAACTCTTTTTGCTGAGCACCCTGATAGATATGCACAATTAAAAAATACTATATTTTATTTGTCAAATGCTCAAAAAGCCATCACTGGTTATCTCGGAGGACTAAGGAATCCGATACTAATGCAGAAGAAAATTGATTTCGAAAGAAAATTTAAAAAAGCAGTACGATCAAATCCTAAACTGAATAAGAAATATGGTAATATCTGGTCAAAAATTGCTGATAATAGGGCACAACTAAGATCATTTGTTAACGAATTACACGGACTAACGGTAAACCCCAGGTCCGCTTCTGAATATTTTAATATTGCAGAAGATGTTGTTGATCTTGCTAATGAATTAAAAATGCCGGAAGACAAAAGATCGGAATTATATAAAAGTACAGAGCTCGATTCTACTATAGCACATTTATATCCCGCTGATTTTGATATGGAAAAGAATAAAATGCTACTTAGTCTAACTATAGACAATATGGTTGAAAATCTTGGAGCAGATAATGAAATGGTTATGAAATTTACTGGAGGTAACACAGGGAAAGAAGCAGTTGACTATGCTATATCTCATTCTTCCCTTACAAGCCAGGACAAAATAAAAGACCTTATAAACGAAGGTGCCGATGCAATACTAAACTCAAATGATCCGTTTATTTATTTTACTGTTCACTCAAAAGCCAGAAGAGATGAACTTCGAAAAAAGGCAAAAGATATTCAAGCCCAAGAAGCAACTTACAACCAGCAACTAGGCAAAGCCTTGTTTGAAGTTTACGGAACTTCTATTCCACCTGATGCAACATTCACACTTAGACTTCAGGACGGAGTAGTTAAGGGATATAATTATAATGGTACTGAGGCTCCGCCGTTTACAACTTTCTACGGACTTTATGACAGGCACTATTCATTCGGTGATAGAAATGACTGGGCACTTCCAAGTAACAGATGGAAAAATCCGCCGGCAGATTTTGATCTTTCAACTCACCTTGATATGGTTTCTACAAATGATATAATAGGGGGAAATTCAGGGAGCCCCGTTATCAACAAAAATGCAGAAGTTGTCGGCCTGGCGTTCGATGGAAATATTGAAAGCCTACCGGGCAATTTCATTTACGATACTACTACAAACAGAGCTGTATCTGTTACCTCAAATGCTTTGATGGAAGTGATAAAGTATATGTTTAATGATACAAGACTTGCTAATGAATTACAGAACGGTATGATTAAGTAAATAAGACTCTTAATTTAAGGGACGTAATTCTACGTCCCTTTTTAAAACATATACTCTCCCTGAATGTGAAATGAAAAATATTTTGCGAAAGTATTTGCAAAGGAAAAAGCAAACTCCATTCCCCCACCTAATTTGAATCCGGTATTGTTACTATTCCTGAAATCAAAACCGGCGATAACTGATGAGACAACACCGAAATTCCATTCATTTACATCACTGAAAGTATGATCATTGATTGCTATAAAACCTGCGCCCTCTTCAACAAAATAGTTTTCCGAAACGTTTTGCGAAGCTACAGCCTTTAAAGAAATCCCTTTCAAAAACGGGAAATATTTATTAGTTGATTCCGGTAGCAGCCTGTTAAAATCCTGTGCATAAATAAAACTTACTCTTGGAAGAATATTATCACTAAGAGGAGTCTTAAGCTCAAAAAATAGTGAAGAAGTAAAAGCGCTTTGATTCGGTGAATCGCCGCTTATAACACCTCCCCCCAAATACCCTCCTACCCCAATACCTGATTGTGCCGGCGCATTGCTAAAAAATGTTATTACTGCAACAATAATAAGTAGTTTAGCCTGTAAAATGTTTTTCATGCTTTAATTCTAAGCTTTATCATTTGATGAAATTTCAACTAAGTATTAGTAAATTATTTACTAAAATATATTCAGTGAGGTAAAAAATAAAGGTGAAAATATGCAAAACGTGCTTTACCAGTATAAAGCTATTGTAACCTCTGTTTACGACGGTGATACCTGCACGGTAGATATTGACCTGGGGCTTCATACGTGGGTCCGGGGTGAGAAGATACGGTTAATGAGAATAGATGCTCCTGAAGTGCGGGGGAAAAGCAGAAAGAGAGGTCTGCGTTCACGTGATTATTTAAGAGAACTGGTTTTAAATAAAGAAATTATTATCGGAACGTTCAAAGACAAAAAAGGGAAATACGGAAGATACCTTGGAGAAATATGGCTCAATATGGATGGTGAAGATTATATAAACGTTAATGATCTTCTTGTTAAAAAGAAATATGCAGTTTATAAAAAATACTGAAAAGATATAATTCTCATTTTTTTTAATAAAAGAAAACTATAACAGCAGGAAAAATAATGCCAAAAAGATCCAACATAAACCTAACCGTGGAACTCGATGAAACAAATATGCCCACTAAAATTGAATGGGAAGCAACAGATGCAAACTTTGATGGCAAAAAAGAATGTAAAGCAATGATGCTTTCAATATGGGATAAAAAAGATAACCTCACATTGGCCATAGACCTGTGGACAAAAGATATGCTTATCAATGAAATGAACACTTTTTTTCTTCAGACATTAAAAAAAATGGCAGATACTTACCTCCGTTCTACATCAAATAATGATATTTCAAAATTCATTCGGGATTTTAGCGATCAGTTTGCTGATAAGATCGAAGAGAACAAAAAGAAAGAATAGCTTTTATTTTTTTAACTCAATTTGAACTAACTGGTCACTTTGAGCTATGTAATACTGTTTCTGACATTTCCCTTGCTTATTATTTTATTTATTTTTGATACAGTAATTTGTTGATGCTTTCCCACTAAAGGGTGATAAACGATGAGCACAGAATTTCTGGCCAGATTACAATTCGCATTTACAGTAGGTTTCCATTATATCTATCCCCCACTAAGCATAGGACTTGGTGTATTGCTTGTGCTGATGGAAGGAATGTACCTAAAGACAAAGAAACCTATTTACGAACAAATGACAAAATTCTGGGTAAAGATTTTCGCACTTACATTTGCAATGGGTGTTGCAACCGGAATTGTTATGGAATTCGAATTCGGTACAAACTGGGCAACATATTCAAGATTTGTAGGAGATGTCTTTGGAAGTGCTCTCGCAGCCGAGGGAATTTTTGCATTTTTCCTTGAATCCGGATTTCTTGCTATTTTGGTTTTCGGATGGGACAAGGTAAGCTCGAAGATACATTTTCTTTCTACAGTAATGGTTTCTATCGGATCAATGTTAAGTGCAGTTTGGATAGTAGTCGCTAATTCATGGCAGCAAACTCCTGCAGGATTTCATATCGTTGGTGAAGGTTTACACGCCAGAGCAGAAATAACAAATTTCTGGACAATGGTTTTTAATCCATCAAGTATGGATAGACTTTCACACGTTTTATCCGGTGCATGGCTTGCGGGTTCATTTTTGGTTATAAGTATAAGCGCCTACTATATTTTAAAAAACAGGCACATTGAGTTTGCTAAATCATCATTAAAAATCGCTTTGGCGTTAGCACTTTTTGCGTCGTTGTTTCAGCTTTATACCGGACACGCAAGTGCCGTTGGCGTGAGTGAAAACCAACCCGCGAAACTTGCTGCGATGGAAGCTCAGTTTAATACATCAACAAATGCACCTCTTCATCTTTTCGGATGGGTAAACGAAAATAAACAGGAAGTTAATTTTAGCATTGCAATACCCGGAATGTTAAGCTATTTAATTTCCGGAAGAACTGATTATCAGGTTAAAGGACTTAATTCAATCAAGCCCGAAAATCGCCCGCCTGTAAATATTGTTTTCCAGGCTTATCATCTTATGGTTGCAATTGGATTTGCTCTGATTGCATTGAGCGTGCTCGGAATTCTATTTTGGTGGAGAGGAATATTATTCAAGCATAAGTGGTTATTGTGGATATTTGTTATTTCAGTACTTGGACCACAAATCGCTAACCAGGTTGGTTGGATAACTGCAGAAGTAGGACGGCAGCCATGGATTGTCTATGGCTTACTAAGAACTTCAGAAGCATTATCGAAAGCAGTTGCCTCCCATCAAATTGTGTTTTCCCTTATTCTATTCACAATCATTTATATACTTCTTTTTGTACTATTTATTTATTTACTCGATCAAAAAATAAAGCATGGACCTGAGGAGGCTGAAACAATTGAGTCTGAATTTGAACACCAAAAACAATTATTCCGAAATGGAAATAATATCACACCGGAGAAATCATGAATGGAATTGATCTGAATATTGTTTGGTTTGTTTTGATAGGTATCCTACTGACAGGTTATGCAATTCTTGACGGGTTTGATCTTGGTGTCGGTTCTCTTCACTTGCTGGTTAAAGAAGATAAAGAAAGAAGATTATTAATAAATGCAATCGGTCCTGTTTGGGATGGAAATGAAGTCTGGCTCGTTACAGGGGGAGGAGCTTTGTTTGCAGCTTTTCCAAATGTTTATGCAACTGTATTCTCAGGGTTTTATACTGCCTTTATGCTTTTGCTTTTCGTTTTGATTTTCAGAGCAGTTGCAATTGAATTCCGCAGCAAGCAGGAAATGAAATGGTGGAGACAAATGTGGGATATTGCTTTCAGTCTTTCAAGTATCCTGATCGCTTTTCTAATGGGCGTTGCACTAGGAAATATTGTAACGGGGATTCCGCTCGATGCAAACACAGAATTTATAGGAACATTTTGGGGAATGATAAATCCCTATACAGTCCTTGTCGGAATTACGGCTGTTGCGTTGTTCATGATGCACGGAGCAATTTATGGAGTTATGAAAACTGAAGGAGAGTTGCATAATAAAATGAGAGGGTGGGTCAATAATTCAATTATATTTTTTGTTATATGTTATGTTACAACAACTATGGCAACCCTTGTTTATTATCCGCATATGACTGAGCATTTTAAGGAGTATCCTTATTTATTTATAGTTGCAATTTTAAATATGTTAGCTATTGCAAACATTCCTAGAGAAATTATACACGGAAGGGACTTTAAAGCTTTTCTTTCTTCCTGCGCTGCGATTGCTGCTCTGCTGGCTCTCTTTGCAATCGGTCTTTTTCCTAACATCGTAATTTCAAATCCAAATCCGGCAAACAGTCTCACCATTTATAATGCTGCTTCGTCTCAAAAAACTTTGAACATTATGCTGATCATTGCAATGATTGGGATTCCATTTGTGCTTGCATACACAGTGAGTATTTACTGGATTTTCAGAGGCAAGGTGAAGTTGACAAATATGAGTTATTAAAGTTTTCCCTATTTTGAATATGTAATTCTATAAATCACACCTGCATAATCATCAGACACAAGCATTGAACCATCTGGCATAATTTGCAAATCTACGGGCCTTCCTGAAACGTTTTGACCTTTTAGCCATCCTTCTGCAAAAACAGAATAACTCACGGGTCTGTTATTTTCCAACTTAACACGTGTAACCCGATAACCAATCTTCTGACTTCTGTTCCAGCTTCCGTGTTCAGCAATAAAAATTTGATTTCTATATTCTGTTGGAAACATATCCCCAGTATAAAACCTCATCCCAAGAGAGGCCACATGCGGACCAAGATTTTGAGCAGTGGGAGTGTACTTAGAAGGATCTTTTCCTGCATTTGCAAATTCGGGGTTGGGAATGTTATCACCGTAAAAATACGGGAAACCAAAGTTCATTCCTTTAACAGGTGCGTGATTTAATTCATCAGGAGGAATATTATCTCCGATCATATCCCTACCATTGTCAGTAAACCATAGTTCTTTTGTTTGTGAGTCCCAGTCAAAACCAACTGTATTTCTAATTCCGCGCGCGTAAATTTCAAAACCACTTCCATCAGGATTCATTCTCGTTATTGATCCATAAGGATCCGGTCTTTCACAAATATTACATGGAGCGCCGACCGGAACGTATAATTTCCCATCAGGCCCGAAGCGAATAAATTTCCATCCATGGTGAGTATCGGAAGGTAAATTATCATAAACAACTGTCGGCTGAGGAGGATTATCAAGATTTGCTTCTATATTATCAAATCTTAATACACGGTTTACTTCCGCCACATATAATGAACCATTTCGAAAAGCTACGCCGTTCGGCATATTTAAGCCGGAGGCTATAGTAATCACTTCATCGGCTATATAATCTTTATTGGTATCAATCACTGCGTATACTTTCCCCTCGCCTCTTGTACCAACAAATAAGATTCCATCAGAACCTGGGGTCATCGACCGAGCACCTTCGACATTATCTGCAAAAATAGTTATGTGAAAACCGGGTGGAAGCGTAATTCCGTTATTACCAGGGTCATTCCCCGGGCTGTTGTTCGGGTTGCAACAAAGTGTGGATACAAATAAAAAAAAGGATGAAAGTGCTAAAATCATATTTTTAATTTTCATACTCACATTGCTAACTTGCTCTAATTTGAATCTGCGGGCGGCATTACAAGCATCAATATAATATAAACTAATATGCCTGGAAATGCAGCGCTAAAAACAGATACCAAAACATAAACGATACGAACAATTGTAGGATCCCAACCCTGCCATTCAGCAATACCGCCGCACACCCCGGCGATCATTTTATCGTGCGATTTTTTCAGCTGCATAAATGCTCCTGGTTTAATAAAATTCCGGAACCGAATTAATTCTTTAATTCACTTTAAAATATGCATACAGTGTCTTTTCTTTCGGAAAATTACAAATTTTTAAGAATATTATCTTCCCGAAAAGACGTATAAGAAAAATGTTTAATAGTTGGATTCTTTAATGGGAGATTAATATGGCAAAAATCGCTAATCCAAGGGATTAAGGTTTTTTGAAATATTTTTTAACTGAAATGAAATGCTGGATTATTAGAATGAACGACTAGACTGACGAAATATTATCTAAACCTTTCCTTAAGCTTTAACGCATATCTTCTGCTCATCTGAAATGGCTCATCAATGTTTTTAAGATAAACGTGGTATGAATAGTTAAACCATTTTTCCACTTTCTCAATTAATTCCAAATTTACTATCGTGGATCTGTGTATTCTTGCAAAATATTTTGCAGGAAGGCGTTCTTCCCATTCGATCATAGGACGAAGTACCAGTAATTTTTTATCATCTATAGTGCAAATGTAAGTGTAATCTTTTTCGGCCTTGATGCATTGAATATCACGAACTTTGATAAATCTTGATATTGAATTTACTGTAATAAAGATCCTGTCTTCCATATCTAATTTAGGGCCGTAGGAATTTGCTCTCGATTTCTTTTCTTTTCGTTCAGCAGGTCGGTTTGAGGTATGTTCTTTTAAAGGTATAATCCTTGAGCTTCCATGTTTGGCAGTATTTGCGTTGGATTCGTGCTTGTCGTAATTGTCATGTTTATTATTTGGTTTCATTGACTTCCCATTTGCTAAATTGCCATCAGTACCATTTGCTTTAATATGCATTCCGGTTTGTTCTCCTAAAAATTCCAGATTTTACTTTTTTCATTATTTGATTCAGTATTATGCATTCAATAAATTTTTATTTCTCTATAGAGATGTCAAGTTCCATACCAAATAGATTTAATCGGATGACAGGTTAAATGAACGGACTAAGTTTATTTTTCAGTCTGTATTCATATTATTTTAGTTGTAAGATTAATAAAGATAAAAAAGATGAAAATAAATAAGTGGTTTTTTTTAAGATTTTAAGGGTTTTTATGTCTTAATATGAGACATAAAACTATTGATGAATATATTATATTCTTCTGTAAGATAAATGATTGCGCAGTGTTTATAAGAGAATAATTTTACTGTTTTTTCGACATAATTCCAAAGCCGACTTTATATTTTGTATTAGGGAGTGAAACAGGAAGTCTTCCTGTAATATCTATCTTTCCTGTCAGAGCTTTCATCATAGACTTTTGAGAAACGGAAACATCACTAAAAGCAGAAAGATAAGTTTTTGATCTGGTATAACGCGATAGCAAATATGGATCACCGAAACTAATCATAATAGTTGGTGCTCTTACAACCAATAACTTATTTATGATTAGTCTGAACTTCTTGAATATTTTTTCTGAACTATTATTTGAAGGCGGCCTCATAAAATACGGGACCAAAATTAAATCAGCTCTTCGTGCAATTCTCAAAACTTTATCAAATTCTCTTTTGCTGGTTTTATGATTAAATATAAATGTGTTTGATCTACTAAAATTCTCCTTCACCAGGTTTTGGAAAACCAAAGCTGAATCTTCAGAAATCCCATAAGAAAAAGCAACTGATAGAACATTATGATATTTTTCTGTCTTTAATGGAATCGCCTTTCTTCTATTCCTGACCAGTGTAATCGATTTGTCCGCTATTTTCTCAGCCAATTTTAAGCTTTGTTCAGTAGCAATATTGTCACTGATCTTATCAACATTAGTAAACCTGTTTTTCCAAAGCTTCAACCATTTTTTGGCAGCAAGTATTTTTGTTACACTCTCATTAATTCTGTTAATGTCAATTTCGCCCGATTGAACTGCAGACACAAGAGCATTAATTGTAATTTCTTCATCAGGAGGCATAAGTAACATATCATTTCCAGCCTTTACTGCCATAATTGCTGCTTCAGCAACCGAATAATATTTTGTTATTGCTCGCATGTTCATAGCGTCCGTAATGATCAGCCCATCAAATCCTAACTTATTTTTTAAAAGATCAGTCACAATTGATTTAGATAGTGTGGCCGGAACACCTTGTTTCTTTTCAAGTCCAGGTACGTAAAGATGTCCGATCATAATAGACTGAACACCTATATTAATAGCTTTAACAAAAGGATAAACTTCATTGTTTATTAAATATACACTGTCGCCTGTAACTGTAGGAAGATCGACATGCGAATCGATAACTGTATTGCCCTGACCGGGGAAATGTTTCGCTGTTGATAACACTCTCTCAACAAAAGAGCCTTTTATAAAGGCATTTCCATATCCGGCAACTATTTTTTTGTTTTCTGAATATGAGCGGATTCCAATAACCGGATTATCAGGATTATTATTGATATCAATGACCGGCGCTAAATTCTGATAAACACCAATCGCTTTACTTTCTTTCGCTACAACTTCGCCCATTTTAAGAGCCAATTCGGGATCTCCGGCTGATGCTAATGCCATATTATTCGGGAAATTTGTCCCATCGATCAAACGCATGCCAAGTCCCGATTCAAAATCTGCTAAAATCAACAATGGAACATCAGCCAGAGCTTGCATTTTATTAATATCTATTGCTTCATTCAAAACATCACCATCAGAAAAAATTAGTCCGCCTACTTTCAAGTCTTTCACAAGGTGGGACAATCGCACCAGGCCAAGGGAATCGTCTGCATAATTTTTCCCCAGAGTCCAGGGTACAATCATTTGAGCACACTTCTCCCATGTAGTCATTCTAACCAAACTGTTCTCAATCCACTCTTTGTCTTCGTCATTTAAGGGAAAAACAGATGGATATTTAATACTTTGTCTCGACTGTAATTTATCCTTGTAAATTTTGTAATTGGACAAACTAGAAATTTTTATTACTGAAGGAAAAAATGAGAAGAAAATCAGTATACTGAAACTGGAAATGATTTTATTTGAAAGAGAGTTTCTGATCATTAGCAAGAATAAATTCCAGAAAATAATTTAAGCATATTTATTTGTTTTCCAATGTTTCTATTACAGAATTATGTAACGCAGGCCGTACTCTAAATAACTTATGATTTTTTCTTGTAGGATAAACCCTGTTAGTAAGAAAAACTACAAATAATTTTCTTTTCGGGTCAGTCCAAACCGAAGTACCTGTAAATCCTGTGTGACCATATGAATTGTCACTGAAAAGATTGCCTGCTGAAGAGCCTGTTTTTGATTTTGTGTCCCAGCCTAAAGCTCTAGAGCTGTTTTCGGACTGACGTTTAGTAAAAAGTTTTATTGTACCAGGTCTGATAATTTGTCTGCCGTTAAATTCACCATTCTGTAGAAGCATTTGCAAAACCTTAGCAATATCACCGGCAGTTGAAAAAAGTCCTGCGTGTCCCGCTACTCCTCCAAGCATTGATGCCGTCTCGTCGTGAACTTCTCCCTGAATCTGCCTATGACGCCAGTAATTGTCATATTCTGTCGGTGCACATCTATTTTTCAAAGAATCGGGAGGATTGTATATTGTATTTTTCATTCCAAGAGGATTAAAAATTTCCTTTTGTGCAAATTTATCAAGTTTCATATCCGTAACTTTTTCTATAATTTTACCAAGAGTAATAATCCCCAAATCTGAATATACAGTTTTAGTTCCTGTTGGATATTCTAATTTCGTTGTGTAGATATCATTCAAAACATCAGCAGCATTATTATACATTTCATAATACCGCTTAAAAGCCGGAAGACCACTGTTATGAAGAAGCAAATTTCTAATTGTTATCTCCTTCTTACCATTTTGTGCAAATTGCGGGATATATTTTGAAACTTTATCATCGAGTTTAAATAAGCCTCTATCAAAACAGATCATGGTACATGTAGTGGTTGCAATAACCTTAGTTAGGGAAGCAAGATCAAATAGAGTAGTAATTTTATCTGCAGAAGAATTTTTATCATAAGTAAAATGTCCAAATGCTTTTTCAAAAATTATTTTACCATCCTTCTCCACTAAAACTACTGCACCGGGGAATGCTGAATCCTTAATTGCATTATTTACAATCTTTTCAACTTTAGAAAAATCATATTTTTTTTTAGCAACGTTGTTGCTGTAATTTTCCTTTCCATAGATTAATAAAACAGGTAGTAAAAAGATCAATAATATTTTTTCTACTTTAAACATTTCAGTTAATTTTTTTATTCTTTCCAAACTCGGGGTCTATCGGAATAAACTTCGTTAAAACAAAAGCAGGTATCGTGCATAAACAAACCCAGATAAAAAAGTGTTGGTAGCCAAGGGTTTCCTGAATCCATCCGCTAAACATTCCCGGTATCATCATTCCAAGAGCCATTATGCCTGTCGCTATTGCGTAATGTGAAGTTTTATGCTCACCTTTGGAAATATAAATTAAAAATAACAAAAAGGCTGTAAAGCCGAATCCGTACCCGAATTGTTCAAGTGCCACACAAATATTAATTAAAAGTAAATTTGATGTTTGTGTATAAGCAAGGAACACATACACGAGATCGGGGAAATTTATAGCCAAAACCATCCACCAAATCCAGTATTTTAAGCCTTTTTTTGCTGCAAGAATTCCACCAAGTATACCGCCAATTACAAGAAAAATTGTTCCGACAGTGCCGTAAACAAATCCAAGCTCAGTAGTAGACAATGCAATTCCCCCTGCACTTTTAGAGTCTAGCAAAAAAAGTGGAGCCAACTTAACAATCTGCGCTTCTCCCAATCTATATAAAAGAATGAAAACAAGTATTATGAAAATCTTATCTTTCTTAAAAAAAAGTACAAAGGTTCGGAAATATTCCTTTAGAAAAGCCCTGGTTTCTCCGGTAACTGCAGATTTATCACCTCTTACCTGGGGTAACATAAAAGAATGATAAAAGGAAAAAAGCAGAAATAATCCTGCAAGTACAAAAAAGCAGATTGCCCATGCGTGTACGACATTACCGAGTGTTTTTTCAAAATAACCTGCTATCATAACTTGTAATCCTATACCTACCCACATAGCAATACGGTAAAAAGTGGAGCGAATCCCAACGAAAAAAGACTGGTCGTATTCAGATAACCCAATCATATAAAAACCATCTGCAGAAATATCATGTGTAGCAGAACTAAATGCCATAAGCCAGAAAAATGCAAGTGTGTATTGGAAAAAATTTGAGGTTGGAAGGGTGAAGGCCACGCCGGCTAAAGTAACTCCTATGAAAACTTGCATTAAAATTATCCAAAGCCTTTTAGTCTTAAATATATCGATAATGGGACTCCATAAGGGTTTTATTATCCAGGGCAAATAGAGCCATGCTGTAAACAATGTATTTTCCGCATTGGATATTCCCATTTTTTTATACAACACACCTGAAACTGACATTACAATTATGTAAGGCAGACCTTCTGCAAGATAGAGCGAGGGAATCCAGGTCCATGGATTTCTTGATTGAGTTTTATTATTAGGCAACTAATACCTTCAATTTGAAAAGATAATTTTGCACGAATTATGATCGTTTTTTAAGATACTTTAATGCCAACAAAATTGCCCCGACTTCGGGCGGATTATCCGGTTTAATAATTTCAACGCCAGGCAAACCCGATTTGATTTTTCTTCTCAGCAAGCCTGAAAAATAATCTTTATTTGAAATCAATGAACCTGAAAAAGTAACTCTCAGGTTTTTAATACCAACCTTTCTTTTTATGGTTTTAATATGCTGTATAAGTTGATCGGCTTCATTATTTAAGATTTCTATCGAAATTCTGTCTTTTTTTTCCGCAGCCTTTAATACGAAAGGAGCAAAAGAAGCAACGTTGAAATTTCTTCTGTAGACTTTGTTTATCAGTTCCTGCCCTGAACTTATTTTGAAATTTTTCTTCAAATAATTTGTAAGAAAAGTTTTCTTTCCTCTCCCATCGAAATCTTTGGATACAGCATTCAAGCCCTTTCTTCCAATTGAATAGCCGCTGCCTTCATCTCCTATTTTATTCCCATAACCACCAAGCCTGAAATGTTCTCCTTTTTTATTTTTTCCAAAAATTATTGAACCGGTTCCCGAAATTAAAATACATCCCGGATCATTGGGAAATGCTCCCTCAAGTGCTATTATCCCATCACTGACCACTTTAATTAATTTTATAGAAGCCTTTTTTGAACTTAAATATCTCCTAAGATATTTTTCAAGAAATAAAGCGTCCTTTTCTCTACCCGCTCCGGCTGTTCCTATAACAACGGCTTTAATATCCTTAGAAGAAATGTTCAGTTTTTTTCTGCAGGTACTTATAAGCGAATAAATATTCTTACAAACTTCACTTACATCAAATGTTAAAAAATTGGTAGGACCACTTTTACAACGATATAAAACCTTGGCATTTAAATCGCTGATCACACATCTTGAACCCGTCCCCCCACCATCAATCCCGATTAAATATTTCATAAAGAGTTGGTTCAATTTATTGTTTTAATAAAAATAGAAAAAAATGAAGGAAGTTGAAATAAAATGCTAACAGACGTTTTTAATGTAAAAATATTTTCAATATGATCTCTAAAGTAAATCTGACTTAAATATTGCATCAGTCAAAATTCTATGGAATGATTTTTTAATTTTTTAAAAAACATTTACAGTTATAAAACTTACTGTGGCTTATTTTACAATTTGATTAATACCTGACTTGACCACCTGGATAAGACTCATTCCTATTAAATGATTTACAATTTTTGTACGAATCACAGTCAAAAAGAGCTAATTCACGACAAAATAAAACAACTAAACTATCATTACACATTAAAAACAGCAGTAATTTTTACAAAAAAAAGCACTAAATAAAACTCACTTTATAAACGTAAACAAAAAGGACAGGTAAATTTTACTGATCAATTTAATTTTATTTCGAATTTCACTTAAAAATGCAGATTTTTTATTGGCACCTTTTGTGTCATTACAACGACAAAAATTGCAAAGAAAAATCAGTAGGAGAACTTTAACACACCTTTGAGCAGGACGTAAGAAGACGTTAAAAATGAAAATAAAGGCTAAAAACAGAGCTCTCAATTTTTATACTAAAAGTGCCGGCAGTAACCGGTACAATCCGATTGTTTCCGTTTTTATAAAAAGCACAGTCATACTCGTCTTATTTTCTCTTTTCACAACTACAGCAAATTCACAGCAAGTAACAAAGGTACTAGTTTCGGGGCTATCTGGTTATACTACGCATGATACTTATGTCGAAAACGCATTTCTTATTGGATATGCGAGTTATGACGGTACTCAATTTACCGGGCAGATAGATCTTCACGTAGATGATAGCCCCAACGATGCTTTAAATTATGCCGATCAAAATAATTATCAGATAGCAATTAGATCTTACACTGGTATAAGTAATCAGGTAGATGATACTGCTAAAAATCATCCGAATGTTTTGTTGTTTATGCCGGCAGGTTCAAACGGGTTCTATTATGTTTGCAATCTTGATATACCAAATGCAACAATAGTAGCCACAGGCGCGGGATCAGATACTCTTGTCACAGGATATAAAGTTGAGTTCATTTCAATCGACCCAATAACAAGTTATAATGAATCCAGTTTCTCCAACGGCTATATTGCAGGTCAAATCGCTTATCTCGCAAACAAATTAAACATCTCTCCTCAAGAGGCAAGAATGATTGCGCGAAATTATTCTTCAACAAATAATCAATCACCTGATTATGTTCAATATGGTGAAATCAATACACAACAAGTTGTGGAAAATGAGGCATTGCCTGTCCAACTTACAAACTTTACAGTTTCAGCAGAACAAAATACCGTGGTATTAAAATGGGCAACATCAACTGAAGTTAATAACTATGGTTTTAACATTGAGAGATCAACTGATAACCAAGTTTGGGGAAATATCGGTTTTGTAACCGGTGCAGGTAACAGTAACTCTACAAAGGAATATAGTTTCATTGATAACAATTTAAGATCAGGCAATTATTCGTACAGGCTGAAACAAGTGGATAATGATGGAAGTTTTAATTATTCGAATGTTATATCAGTCAAAATTAACTTAATAGCAAGCACCGGGATGGGTCAGAATTATCCAAATCCTTTTAACCCAACTACTACAATACAATTTACAATGGCAAAAAAAGAAAATGTCAGGTTAGTGGTTTACAATATGATCGGACAACAAGTTGCCGAGCTTGTAAATCGTGAAGTGGACGTTGGCACCCATAGTGTAAAATTTAATGCTGCTAATCTTTCGAGTGGAATTTATTTCTATACATTGGCTGGTAACTCAGTGAACATTACAAAAAAAATGATTCTGCTAAAATAAATTATGTACAAAACCACTCTGATTCAGAGTGGTTGATTTTCCTGCACAAATTTTATCAATAGATTTTTTAACCAATCTCTCAATATCATCTCTAATAAATCGTTAATAATCGACGGGCGGCGTAAATAATCTACAAGTGGTAATAATCTTTCTAAAAAGTTAGATTTAGTAAGCAAAAAGAGTACATTATAGTGTAGATTAATTTTGACTAAAATTCTTATATTTATTGGTTTGATAGATCAATAACAGACGAAAAAAGATGGAAAATCTTGAAAAATATTTCGAACAATTTAGAATCAATACGATTGGTTATAATACTAAATTTCTGTCGCCCTACGGCGAACAAAAATTAGTGTACGCTGACTGGATTGCAAGCGGAAGACTATATCAACCTATTGAGGAGAAAATATCTAAGCTATTTGGTCCGTTTGTAGGTAATACTCACTCCGAGTCCAGCGAAACAGGAACCCAGATGACACTTTCATATCACGAGGCACACAAAATTATTAAAGATCATGTAAACGCTTCAAAAAATGATATGATAATTACTGCCGGATCCGGCATGACTGCAATGATAAACAAATGGCAGCGTATACTTGGATTAAAAGTACCTGAACAATTACACCAGTTTATAAAACTAGAAGGGAATTTACGCCCGGTTGCTTTTGTAACTCATATGGAACATCATTCAAACCATACCTCGTGGCTAGAAACAATAGCAGAAGTCATTGTTATCAAACCGAATGATGAAGGACTTGTCGATTTAAACGATCTCGAAAAACAATTAAAGAAATTCGAAAGCCGTAAACTAAAAATCGGAGCATTTACTGCATGCTCGAACGTAACAGGAATTGAAACTCCATATCACAAAATGGCAAAGATTGTACATCAGCACGGCGGATATTGTTTTATAGATTTCGCCTGTTCTGCACCGTATACAAAAATCAATATGCACCCTAAAGATCCACTTGAAAAACTTGACGCAATACTTTTCTCACCACACAAATTTTTAGGAGGGCCTGGCTCACCCGGTGTTTTAATTTTTGATTCCCATTTATATCACAATAGAGTGCCTGACAATCCAGGAGGGGGAACGGTTGACTGGACGAATCCATGGGGTAAGCACAAATTTATAAACAATATTGAAGCCCGTGAAGACGGGGGAACCCCTGCATTTTTGCAAACAATCAGGGCAGCCCTTTGCATAAAATTAAAAGAACAAATGGGTACCGAAAATATCAGAAAGAGAGAAGAAGAATTAATAAAAATTGCTTTTGCTGAGCTAAGAAAAATAGAGGGTCTGCATATTTTAGCCGATAATATTGAACACAGACTCGGTGCAATTTCATTTTATATCGAAAATATACATTATAACCTAATTGTAAAATTGTTAAATGACAGGTTTGGCATTCAGGTACGTGGAGGTTGTTCATGTGCCGGAACATACGGACATTATTTGCTTCACGTTACTAGGCTACAATCAAAACATATTACCCAAAAAATCGATCACGGTGATCTCTCAGAGAAACCCGGTTGGGTAAGAATGTCAATACATCCTACAATGACAAACGATGAAATTTATTTCATCTGCGGTGCAATTCAAAAAATAGCAGAAAATATTTCAGGATGGGGCAAGGATTACAATTACCTCCCAAATAAAAATGAATATGTAAATATTCGTACAAACGGAGCAATTTCCGAAATGATAAAAGAATATTTTACAATCAGTTAGCACGCCTACTCATTTCAGACATATTTATTTAGATTCAAATTATTTATATTAAAGTAAGATTTAAAGTGGGGGGTATATGAAAGCTCTTGGGGCTTATGAAAAGTGCAGAAGGTATATTGAGTGTCACTCCGAACACCCCGATGAATTTAATCACTACCTAAAAACCAAAGGATACTTTCCAACAGTTACAATATCACGGCAGACCGGTGCAGGTGCGGCAATGGTTGGTGAAAAATTCATCGAGATCATGAATAATCAATTAACGGAACCTAAATGTGAATGGACTTATTTCGATAAAAATCTAATTGAGAAAGTTCTTTCTGATTACAATCTCCCCAAAATGCTGGTCAACATAAAAATTGAAGATAAATATTCCAACGTTGAAACACTCATAAAAGATTTTTTTTGGTTTAATGAATCAAACTGGAGTTTGGTTTATAAAACTTCGAAAACAATCTTAAAACTGGCCGAGATGGGAAATGTTGTAATAGTTGGAAGAGGTTCGAATATAATAGCCTCCAAATTAAAGAATGTATTCCACGTCAGGCTTATTGCACCTCTTGAAAGCAGAATAAAACACATACAGGAATATTTTGGAATGTCTATAAAAGAAGCAGAAGAATACATAAGGAGAGAAGAGGAAACAAGAAGGAGATATCTCAAATCATATTTTTATAAAGAAATCGAAAATCCTGTTCATTACCATTTAATACTAAATACTCAACTTTTAGGATACGACGGTGCTGCAGAAATTATTGCACGCACAGTTACTAAAAAGTTTCCGAAAGTATATGCTGAGGCAGTACACTGAAATATCCAAATCATATCTGAAGAGGAATTTTTTGGGTTATGGTTTGTAATTTCTAAGGTAGTTTAAATTCTCTCATGATTTTATTCACATCCGCTTCAGATATACCTGAACCGAGAGTAGCATTTCCTTTAACAAAAGAACTCTTAACTGCAGTATTAATTTTTTCCACAGGTTTAAAATCCGGTCCTTTAACGGGCAAGTAACTATCCCGGTGCGGAAAATTTCCCGCTCGTGCTTTTAATCTCTCTTCAATTTCTTTCATTAACGTACTTGAACCAGAGGAAGAGGTGCGCTTCTGCATGTTATCAATTTTAAATGATGTTACGCTGTTTCCTTTATTCACCGGATTAGTTTCAAATGCAAGACTTTTAATATTCATTAAATGTTTTGCTGTAACATTATCTGAAATTATTGATCCTCCCATAGTTCCAGGGCCCAAAGTCATAGAAGGATTAAGAGCCGTTGTATAACCTACTGCACCAATAGAAGCAACTGTGTTTACCAGGATTCTGAATGCAGGTTTCTCCAGCGCAAACTTCATAATTATACCCTGGTCATTGGAATGAATTGCCATGGTGTGCCCTATACCACCGAACCTTAAAAGGTCGATGCATCTGTGACAACCTTCCAGCCATCCGTCCACTGTGTAAAAAGCAAGAATAGGTGAAAGCTTTTCCATTGATAAAGGATCACTTTTTCCAACCTCTGTACATTCAGCAATTAGGACAGAAGTATTTTCAGGAACCTGAAATCCTGTGTATTGAGCAATGAAGTGAGCAGATTGCCCGACAATGGCAGGATTAATTCTGAAATCTTTCTGGATAGCATTAGCTAATTTTTTCTTTTCGTCTTCGTTTATAAAATAAGCACCCCTTGCTTTAGCTTCTTCTATCACTTTTTCACGCAATGGACGATCAACAATCATTGCCTGCTCTGAAGAACACAAGGTTCCGTTATCGAATGTAGTACCATAAATAATATCTGCGACTGCTTTTTTGTAATCTGCAGTTTTTTCAATAAAGGCCGGCACGTTTCCTGAACCCACGCCATAAGCTGGTTTACCAGCACTGTAGGCTGCTTTTACCATCGGATTACTGCCAGTAGCCAGAATCACCGCAATGTTTTTATCTTTCATCAACGCTTCCGTACCTTCTATCGTGGGATTAGTCAGACACTGTATCAGACCTTTCGGTGCACCTGCAGCTTCTGCGGCATCAGATAATACTTTTAATGATTTAGCTGTACATTTTGCAGTTCGCGGATGCGGACTTACAACAATTCCGTTCCTGGTTTTCAGTGAAATTAAAGCTTTAAACATTGCTGTAGAGATAGGATTTGTCGAAGGAACGAGAGCACAAACAACCCCCATGGGTACGGCAATCTTTACAATTTTTCCATTTTCTTCAATTGCAACGACACCCGTAGTTTTAAGATCCTTAATCGACTCATAAACATTTTTAGTCCCGAACTGATTTTTTATAACTTTATCCTGCCATTTCCCGAAACCACTCTCCTCAACAGCCATTTTTGCAAGTTTTTCAGATTCTGCATAACCTGCTTCAGCCATCGCTTTTACTATCTTATCAACCTGGTTTTGCTCAAAATACTGGTACTCCAGCTGAGCATCTTTTGCAGTCCTTGCCAGATCTCGGGCTTCCTGAATTGATTGTAAATCTTTGTCAAGTTTCATAAACTTTTTCCGGATAAAAAATGTTTAATCAGTTTATTATAATTTAAGATTTCCTGAAACGAAATGCATCAACAATTTTATTTATATGACGTACCGTGTGATACAGTGCGAATTGAATTGGTTGCGATAATTAACATAATTTCATCATAAAACTGTGGCAAATAATACTAATTATTTCTTAAATTATATTTTTAATAACCAATAATTCCATAGTACACTTTCTTAATTTTCAAATAGGAGAAACAATGAAAACAAAAACATCTCTCCTTCTACCAACTGTTTTTTCAATCATATTTTTTATATCCATAAACGCACAACAGGTTGATACTTCCCTTTTCAGGGGAATTAAAGCGCGAAGTATCGGCCCTGCAGGAATGAGCGGGCGCATCGCAGCAATTGATGCGGTAGACAAAGATCCAAATATAATTTACGTGGGATCTGCAACCGGCGGTGTATGGAAGTCTGTCGACGGAGGCGTTAGCTGGAAATCGGTATTCGACAAAGAACCGGTCTCGTCAATCGGTGCAGTAACAATTTACCAGCCTAACCCAGATATAGTCTGGGTCGGTACAGGCGAATCAAATATAAGAAACAGTGCAGGTGTGGGACGAGGTGTTTACAAATCCATGGATGGAGGAAAAACCTGGGAATTTTTAGGACTTGAGAATACTGAAACTATCTCGTGTATTCAGCTTGATCCTACAAACCCCAACGTTGCATATATCGGCGCACTCGGCACTAACTGGGATTACACAAAAGAGAGAGGGGTTTATAAAACTACCGACGGCGGTAAAACCTGGAAAAATATTCTATATGTGGATGAAAAAACGGGTGTTGGTGATATTGTAATGGACCCATCCAATCCAAATAAATTGATTGCTTCAATGTGGCAGCACAGAAGATGGCCATGGTTTTTTAATTCAGGCGGACCGGGAAGCGGACTTTATTTAACTATTGATGGCGGAGAACACTGGAAAAAAATAACTCACAAAGATGGATTACCTGACGGAGAACTTGGAAAGATTGGACTCGCGTTTGCCACAAATAAACCAAACGTAGTTTATGCTATGGTTGAAGCTAAAAAGAGTGAACTGTTAAGGTCTGATGACGGTGGTTATACCTGGAAAACTGTGAATTCAGAACCGGAAGTGAACCCCCGACCATTTTACTTTGGAAGAATAATGGTAAACCCTGTAAATGAAAATATCGTTTACAAAATTGAATTTATTTTACAGAAGTCAATTGATGCGGGAAAATCTTTTCACAGCATACAAGGAGATATCCACGTTGATAACCATGCTCTCTGGCTTCATCCGAACGGTGAGACTATGATTGCCGGCAACGACGGCGGGATAGCAGTTAGTCATGACCGTGGAAAAACCTGGAGATTTGTTCAGAATCTTCCACTTGCACAGTATTACCACATTTCTGTAGATAATGATATTCCCTACCATGTTTATGGCGGACTTCAGGACAACGGTTCGTGGAGAGGCCCGAGCACCAGTTACAGTAATGATGGAGTTTACAACTCTGACTGGCAATTCCTGACCGATGGTGATGGCTTTGATATCCATCCTGATCCTGAAAATTCTGATGCAGGTTATTCAATGTCACAGGAAGGTTTTCTTTATTATTATAACCTGAAAACAGGTTTGTTTAAGATGATACGTCCTACTGAAACGGATATAAAAGACAGGTACAACTGGAATACGGCTTTTGCCATTGACCCGTTTAATTCATCAACTATTTATTACGGAAGTCAGTTTATTCACAAAAGTACTGATAAAGGTAAAACCTGGACAATAATAAGCCCTGACCTCACGACCAATGATACAACAAAACAAAAGCAGGCAGAAAGTGGTGGACTAACAATCGATGCTTCCGGTGCTGAAAATTTTACTACAATATTATCTATATCTCCTAGTCCTGTAAAACAAGGTGTTATCTGGGCAGGTACTGACGATGGTAATCTTCAGCTTACAAAAGATGGCGGAAAAACCTGGACACTTGTTTCAAAAGAACTTGTCGACTCAAAAATGGTTCCTGCCGGTACATGGATTCCGCGCGTGAAAGCCTCGAAGCACGATGCAGGTACAGCTTATGTAGTTTTTGATAATCATAGGAAACATGACTGGACACCCTATGTATTTGTAACTCACGATTACGGTGAACACTGGACTAGTCTTGTTACAAAAAATATCGATGGCTTTGCTTTAACAATTGAAGAAGATCCTGTTGACAAAAATCTTTTATTCCTGGGAACTGAATTCGATTTATATTTCAGTATTGATGCTGGGAAACACTGGACAAAATGGACTCACGGTTTACCAACTGCCCCGATGGAAGCGATGACAATACAAAAACGCGAGAGTGATCTTGTTATCGGGACGTACGGAAGAGCTGTTTATATAATCGACGATATTACCCCACTGAGACAGCTGAGCGAAAATGTTCTTAAAAGTAAATCTTATTTATTCCATGTAAATGATGCAACTGAATTTATAAAAGCAAATGTTGGAGGAGGATGGTTCAGCGGCAGCGATGCTTTCAAAGGACAAAACAGAATGTACGGTGCTTTTTTTACTTATTATTTAAGTGACGTACCTGATAGTGTTACAAAATTTGAAGACACACCGAAAGAGAAAAAGGCTACAATTGAAATTTATAATTCTGATTCAACTCTTATAAGAACATTCAAAGGAACTTATCATAACGGAGTTAACCGTGTCGCCTGGGATCTTAGAGAAAAGGCAGCCGACAGGCCGCGTGCTAAAACAAAAGAAGGAGAAGACAGACCGGGACTACCTGTGCTTCCGGGTAAATATATTGTAAAAATTAAAGCAGGCGGCCAGGAAATGTCTCAATCATTTTTAGTAAAAAGCGATCCAAGGCTGGATATAAATTTGGACAATTATAAAGCCAATTATGATTTTGATAAAAAGCTTGACGATTTATCAGAAACTGCAGCCAAGGCATACAAGCAAATTCAAAAAACTTATAAATCAATTGAAACTATAAAAGAATTTGCAACAAATCTGGACAGTACAAAAGCTAAAGACCTGAAGAAAAAAGCTAACGACCTTCAGAAAAAACTTACAAAGCTTGCTAACAGAATTATACCAGATTCTACACAAACCGGGATTCATGATAATTCAGGTGTATTAATGTCTGAATTGGGTATGACAGGTTTCTTAAATGCCTACCCCCTGGATGCGCCGTATCAGAATGCTCAGGTTAAATATGAAAAAGTTAGAAAACTGGAAGAGGATATTTTAGCAGATATGAACAAGCTTTATCAAACCGATGTTGCAGATTTTGAAAAAGCTGTTAAGGATGCAGGGTTTAATATATTTAACGAGTATAAAAAAATAGAGTTGAAATAATTAATTACCTTTTAAGGGAGGGTTTCGAACCCTCCCTTAAAGTTTAGCCCAAACTAATGTAAGCAGAAATGCAAAAGTATCAATTCTTATCGACCATCTTATATTTATACTAGATTACAAAATTAAACACGCCCTTCCTATATTTTTCAGTTTTTATATAAATTATATATGTACTCCGGAAAGTCAGCGAATCCATCTTGATTTGGATTGTATTGTTTAAAGTATTTTATCATTCTTACTGCCACCAATTTTTCAGATGGAATTACCACTATGTACTGTCCCAGATATCCATTAGCTTCATAGCCGATGAATTTACCGTAATCAGTTCTGGCTAGTTGTACATCAGAATTTCCAAGCACTTTATTTAAGGTCATAGCTGCATTCTGTCCTAATACTTTTAGTACTGCTTTAATATAGTCTGCTTTACTGTTATATGTACCTTTAAGCTTATTAACTTTATTAAGTAATTCTTCATCAGGATTTAATGATTTAATTTTCTCTATCTGTTCGTTATCAATAATATACTTTACGCTCTCAGGTATTCTCCACCAAAGAAGGCCACAGGTTTTAGTTAGGGGCTGGCTCTGCACAGTCAATGAATCTATCCAGTTTTTTGAAATCAGTTGTTTCCCCTTCCATTGTCCGTGGTTCAGTACTAATTCGCCCAGCTTTAATAAGTCCATTGGCTTTACTTCAAAACCGGCCATTGCTTCAGGGTTGCCCGCTGGATCTTTTTGCCAGGTAATATCGGTTATTCCCATATCCTTAAAAAGATTGTTTTCGAGATAAACATCCATTTGCTGGCCTGAAGCTTTATTTATTATTCCGGCAAGCAGGTTAACAGCTTTATTGTTATAGGCAAAATGTGTCCCCGGGTCATTTGATAAACCTGCACATAAAGCCAGTTGTATAAAATCCTTAGATGGATAAATTTCTTTAGTTGTTATCGGAACATTCTGTAATCCGGAAGTATGATTCATTAGCTCCCGAACAGTAATTAATTGTTTCTTCCCTTGTTTCCACTCAGGATAAAATTTATAAACCGGCGTATTAAGCGAATCAATTTTCCCGTCGGATAAAAGCTTTGCCACGGCCAGCGCTACAATAGACTTTGTTACTGACATCGTTTCTATTTTTTCATCCGGTGAACCGGGCAGGTATTTAAACACAACTTTCCCGTTTTGCATAACAATCAATGCATCTGAATGAGAGTTCTTAGCCTTTTCGAGCAGTTGATCATTCCCTGAATTTTTGTCGGTTATTTTAGCAGGGACAACCGAGATCCAGCAAATTATGAATATGAATAAAAGCTTCATTTATTCACCTCTTAGAATTTTAGAATTAAAAGATTTCCCATTGCCTTTATGGAAAGGATATAAAGACCCTGGTAATTTTTTTAAGTTAAAGAATAGGTAAAAGCTTGTCAACATTATTTTGATAAATAATAATGAAATTTTGATGAATGGAGCTTCAGTTTATAAAGTTAACAAGACAAGCAAATGATAAGGGTTGATAATCACCAGCTTTATAAAAACGGAATAATTGAAAGGCATTAGAAAAGCAGTTAAACTTTAACAAAACCTGCCTGCAACTCAGGCGGGTTTAGAATTTTCACAACCAGCTTAACCCAAACTAAACACCGGGTATTTATCTGTTGTAAGCAGAAATGCATAAGCGCTCACTCTTATCGACCATCTTATTACACCGACCACATAATTAAAAAGTCCTTCCGGATATTTCGCCGTAAATATTATTACGAACCATGCAATAATTACAGCAAAAACCACCCCGACATAAAGAAATGCCAGCACAATATAATGAGGTACGGCAAGAAACCATTTTACAAGAGGAAGAAACCTGTTCAGGTCGTTTTGAACGTCAGGATAAGGAATTTCAATATGAACGGCCTGATCTTCATCTGTTGGAGGGTATTCGCTTCTGAGCAGAAGCAGGTACGCAAAAACTCTTACAGAAAATTTTGTTAATGCTATATTCCAATCATACCACCATTTAGGATATTTTTGGCGAAAAAGTATCATTAACACTGTTGCAAGAAAGAGAATGCCACCCGCATTATAAACATATCTTACATTTTCATTTAGCTCTCTTGATTTATCCGGCCCGGAAACGGCCCCAGGATAATTAAAATTGGAATTATGAAAATGAGCCTGAAGAAAGATGAAAAGCGGTCGAGTTTGTCGGGGTAATCTATTGAAAGCGTAACAGGATAGTTATTATTTGAATCCATTTTGTCCCTAGCTGGTTTGTGATTCAATTATTTTTTGTACGGAAGGAGAAAATATTTTTAAGAACGAAGAAGCAAAATTAGCATCTCTATCTTCAAGTTATTAGAATATCTATAATTGAGACATCTTACAATAATTTTGGAGGTAATACTTCATTAAACTTAATTGGAAATCTTTTCTTATTATCAGGGTTTAAGTCAAACATTAGAAATTGCGCTTTTGCTACTTCAAAAAAATCACCTTGATTTTGGGGTTTTGCTTTTTCTTTGAATGCTTTTCGGACTAAATTCACATTAAAGTCTATCCCGGAATTATATTCCCTAAAATTATCAAGAGATTTATTAACCATCTCATTTCTTACTTTACCACTGGAACACTTTGTCAAATAATACCTAAAAATTTCCGTAAATAAATATGCGCAGGAAATCCAAGAAAATAGTTTCGCTTCATCCTTAATTAAAGTATTAAGCTGTTTTATAGCTATACTGACGTCTCCGTAATTTAGTAAAGAAGAATAAAATTTAGGAAAGCCTTCATAGATTTCAATATTGGTAACTCCCTCAAAGGAATAGATCAAAGCAGCAAAGGGTGCTCTTTTGGTAATAAAATGGTCTAAAGCGCTCAGAATATAACCACCCTTACAAAGAGCCAGCGCTACTATTAAATTATTACGTGAAAGTATATTAAATTTTTCAAAATATTCTATGATTTCAGACCAATAAACAATTTCTAGAGAGCTCAATTGTACGCCGAACTCATTACCATGCATTTCAAGTTGTATTAATG
>Ga0315540_10000335_pt1 | contig 26287 bp, 17 predicted proteins | sample SalMarSW160110MG_FD_203677 | JGI IMG/M metagenome (GOLD analysis project Ga0315540, IMG submission 203677) | Salt marsh sediment microbial communities from the Plum Island Ecosystem LTER, Massachusetts, United States - Salt Marsh Sediment SW1601-10 ...
CGGCAGCCAGTATGTCGTCCGCCATCGGCGTAATGGGCCGGTTGGCGGCCTCGACAACCAGCTTCGCCTTGATGCGCCCGGCATTGTCGGCGCGAATGGCATCACCGGCTGCAGCGGGAATCAGGATATCGCAGTCAATTTCCAGTAACTCTTCGTTGGTCACCGTCATGGAGTCCGGCAGCCCTACCACCGTACCCTGTTCCTTCTTCAAGGCTTTGGCTTGCGCAAGGTCGATGCCCTGTTCACAAAAAATGCCGCCCTTGCTGTCGCTGACCGCGACAATGGTCGCACCCGCGGCGTGGAAAGCCTGGGCGGCAACGGCACCCACCTGGCCAAACCCCTGCACCACCACGCGCGCGCCGTTAAAGCCGCTCAGTCCGGGAATCAGCTCACTGCTCAGGAAGCGTTCAGTCGCAAACGCCACGCCCAGACCGGTCGCCTCGTAGCGCCCGAGTGAGCCCCCGAGATCAACGGGCTTACCGGTAACCACGGGCCGATTATTGCGGCCTGCGTGAAGGATGTCGTAAGTGTCGTAAATCCACGCCATGGTCTGCCCGTTGGTATACAGATCGGGTGCGGGGATATCGGTAAACGGGCCGATCACGGGTGCCAGTTCGGTGGCAAAGCGCCGGGTTATCCGCCGCAACTCACCCGCGCTCAAGCGCTTGGTATCGCAAACGACCCCGCCCTTGGCCCCGCCGAATGGTACGTCGATAAGCGCGCACTTCCAGGTCATCAACGCCGCCAGGGCCGCGGTTTCCTCCATGGTGACCCCGGGATGGTAGCGAATCCCGCCTTTTCCCGGCCCCAGCACGCGGCTGTGCAACACCCGGTAGCCCTCGAAGGTCTGCACGGACGCATCGTCCATCTCCACGGGAAAGCGGAAAATGACCGCCCGCTTGGGGACATTGAAGAAATCTATCAGGCCAGCCTTCAGCCCCGAGATGTAGTGTGCCGCGCGATGAAACTGTGCCTGACTGATCGCCACGGGATCGAGATTTTCACCGGCTGGATCGGGATCGGCAGGGGTACTGAGGACGCTGGGGTCATCTGACATGGGTTCGATTGCAGTGTCTGTTGATAGCGAGAGTAGCTCAAATATAAACCATTCGATCAACGCGTGTCCTGGACCGACGGGGACGACTAAGCAACAGACACAACCCCGGCAAGCGGCCCGGCAGCCGCTGGCACACGGCTGTGACGCTGCCTGCCGGTCTTTACTCCGACACCCTGGCCGCCCAACGCCGCGATGCCGGGTAGTTGCAAGGAATCAGTCAGTTACCAGCGATCCCCCGGGGTGCCGCGCACCTGTCCCGACGTCGGAGGCAACGATTCTGCAGCAGGCGGCCATTGCACGCCTCGCGGACGCGGCCCCGCTGGCCATCTAATACGGCCGGGAGATTAAGGTTCTCCGTACTTAAGCCGATATTTTCAAAGGCTTACGAAATTTCAAGCGCGCCTGCCCGGGAGTGGTCGAGCGCAGGACCCGATGTGAAGCAAACGCAACCGCAATGCATCCTTACCACCGCGCCCTGCTGCCGGATCCGGCACGCGGGGTTTCAGCTGGTGGAGTTGATGATCGTCCTCGCCATCGTTGCCGTACTCGCATCTATTGCCTACCCGTCCTACGTGGAATACCGCGACCGCGCAAACAATGCCGCGGCGATGACCGACATAGCCATCATTGCCGAAGCGATTGAGCGCTCCTACGTGCAAAACCAGCGTTTTCCCGACAGCCTTGCCGAAATCGGTATGGGTGGCGTTCTGGATCCGTGGGGCCATGCATACCAGTACCTGAAAATCTCCGGCGCAGGGATCAAGGGCAAGGGCGCTTTTCGCAAGGACAAGGCACTGGTCCCGGTGAACTCGGACTACGACCTTTACAGCCTGGGTAAAGACGGGGCGAGCCGGCCACCGTTTCCCGCGAAAGTCAGTCATGACGACATCGTTCGCGCCAACAACGGGCGCTATATCGGCCTGGCTGCCGATTATTGATCGGGCCGCAGCTGATGGACAGAGTCGACGGCAGCTTTTTTCGCAGCAAATTTGCCCGGCGTACTTTCCTGCTGTTCCTGGTTTCGGCGATGCTGCCCGTGGTGCTGGTGGCGGTGCTGTCGTTCGAGCATGTAACGAAACAACTCCGCGAACAGAGTTTTGAACAGTCCCGCCAGGCCAGCAAGTCCATCGGCATGGAGTTGTTCCGGCGCCTGGCGGTGATCGGGAGCGAGCTGGATACGATTGCCGAGCGAATCCGTACCAACAGCGTCCGTGGCAGGGCTTTGTCAGGCGTCGGCGATGCGAGTTTCCCGGACTTCGCCGCCCTGGCCATCACGGCGGACGACAATCAGGTCCGGCAGCTACGTGGCATCATCGACAATCTGCCGGTGTTTACGCCAGGGCAGGAAGAACATTTACGCAACAGCCGCAATCTGATATCCGTGGCGGCAAACAGCCACGGCGGTTTCGATGTTCTCATGAGCCGGCTGATCGAGCCGGGCAATCCTGCGGGAGGCACGCTGACCGGCAAAATCGCAGCGGAATCGTTCGGTTCACTGGAACTACTGCTGCCCGCTTCGACCGAACTGCATATACTCAGCGCGGACAACAAGGTGTTCTATGCTTCCAAGCCCATCCAGGAAGCGGCCATCAACACCCTGAAGCCCTTGCTGGCGACGTTCATCAGCGGTCATTTCCAATGGCAATCGGAAGAGGCAGGATACCTGGCCAGCTACTGGTCCCTGTTCACACAAGCAGACTATTTTCTGCCCAACCTGGTCATCCTCGCCAGTCAGCCCGCGAGCGACGTGTATGCACCGATCACCAAATTCAGGACTGTTTATATACCCGGCCTGCTACTGTCGATCCTGATCGTGACGCTGGTTTCCGCCAACCGGATCCGCCGGAAACTGGCGCCGCTGGTGGCACTGCGCGATGCAACCCGCCGCGTCGCCAACGGCGACTTCAGCGGCCAGCTGCACATCGGCGGCGACGACGAGCTTGCCGAGCTGGGCGACGCATTCAACGTCATGACGGAAAAACTCGGCGTCCAGTTTACGAGCATTGCCACCATGGCGGAAATCGACCGACTGATACTGTCTTCTTTTGACACCCGCTACATCATTGCAACGGTGCTGGACCGGGCAAGCGAACTGAGCCCCTGCGCAATAGCCGCCGTTCTCGAACTTGACGAAGACCGTCCGGGCGAGGGGCTGCTTTCGTCGCGCCTGAGCGCAGGCATAACCGAGACCAGCGAGCGACAGGTCGCGTTCACGGCCGCAGATATCCGCAACCTGAGCAGAAATCCGGACGTTCTTTTGTACACCGGTATCGAGGATTGTCCCGACTATCTGAAGTCATTGCACCAGATCGGCAGCGGTGCGCACCGCCTCCTGGTGTTCCCGACCTTTATCAAACAACAGCTGGCAGCCGTTATTGTCCTGGGCTACGCCGGTAGCTATATCCCCGGTGAAGAACAAAGAGCTCATCTAAGAAAATTCGCCGATCATGTCGCTGTCGCGCTGTCCAACGCCCGCTGGGAAGAACGTCTTTATCACCAGGCCCACTATGACACGCTGACGAACCTTCCCAACCGGGCGCTATTGAAAGACCGGCTCGAACAGGCCATTGCACGCGCGCACAGGAATCGCACCGCTGTAGGTGTCATATTCGTCGACCTGGATCGCTTCAAACTGGTAAACGATTCTCTTGGCCATACCGCCGGCGACCTGCTGCTGAAACAGATGGCCGACCTGCTTCTGGACAACGTCAGGAGCGTGGACACAATTGTCCGTTTCGGCGGGGATGAATTTGTTATCGTTATCCCGGACATGGCTGACAAACACGACCTTGCCACCGAACTCGGCACCATCGCCGAAAAACTCCTTGAGGCCACCCGGCACGAACTCTCACTCGGTGGCCACAAGGTACGCACTGAAATGAGTATCGGCATTGCGCTTTATCCAAAGGACGGTGACAGCGCGGACGAACTGATCAAGAACGCCGATACCGCGATGTACCATGCCAAAGAACAGGGTCGCGGTTGCTACCAGTTCTTTGCACCGGAACTGAATGCCGCGGCCTCCTACCGGCTGAACATGGAGCTGGAACTGCGACGCGCCCTGGAGAACAGTGAATTCCAGCTCTGCTATCAGCCAAAGATCAAATGCGCCGGTGGTGAGTTGACCGGCGCCGAAGCGCTGATACGCTGGAACCATCCGACCCGAGGCATGGTTGATCCGTCCGAGTTCATCGGACTGTCTGAGGAAACCGGTCAGATCCAGGAAATCGGCGAATGGGTGTTGCGAACCGCCTGTCTCCAAGCAAGGCGGTGGCGGGACGCCGGCCTGCCCGCCATCCGTATTGCTGTCAACCTGTCACCGCGACAATTTCGCGCGGCCGACATTACGGCAAAGGTCGCGCGCATACTCAAGAGCCACGGTCTCGACGGCGACGCCCTGGAGCTGGAGGTTACCGAAGGAACCGTGATGGAAGATACGGCGGAATCGATCGAGAAACTGAAACGACTCACCAGCATGGGCGTGCGTCTGTCGGTCGACGATTTCGGCACAGGCTATTCTTCGCTTGGCTATCTGAAAAAACTGCCGATAGACGCGCTCAAGGTTGATCAGTCGTTTGTTGCGGACATGGTCGACGACAGTTATGCGCAGGCGATCGTTTCCACGACGATTATTCTGGCGCACAAACTCGGGCTGGAGGTCGTTGCCGAAGGCGTGGAAACCGATGCCCAGAAGCGACTGCTCGAAAGCTGGCAGTGCGACCAGATCCAGGGTTATCTGATCAGCAAACCCGTTAGTGCAGAACGCTTCGGCGCGCTGCTCGAGGAATACCGGCAGCAATTCCCCGACTGTCGTCCCGAGTCGCCTAAGGCCATTGGCAAGAAACAGGTTTAACTCCCTCCCTTATTGACAATTGTCAATGAAAAACTGGCCGTTTGTACTATTTTTCTAAGTGGCCGCGATAGATCTCAACGCCGCCAGGGCGGGTGCTTCGCGGTAATCATAAAAGTTGGCTGCATTTGAATCAGCTTGAAAAGTCGGAGGTATGCATATGAAAAACCTGAATAAAACTCTACTTGCCTGTGTGATTGCCGGCGCCGCCGCGTTGCCCATGAGCAGCGCGCAGGCCTGGTGGGGCGGCGGCCCGTGGGGCGGTGGTGGTCCCTGGAACAACGGCTGGGGCAACAACGGCTGGGGCGACGGCCTGGGCGACATGTTCGGCGACGGTGACTTCAACATGAGCTTCAGTGGTCATGGATCCGGTCGTGGTTATGGTCGTGGTTATGGCTATAACCGCTATTATGGTTATGGCGGTTACGGTCCCTATGGCTGGGGCGGTTATCCTGGCTATGGCTGGGGCGGTTACCCCGGCTACGGCTACGGTGGTTATCCCGGTTACGGCTGGGGCGCTCCGTATGGGGTACCATATGCGGCACCCGCGGCGCCGCAGCAGGGCAGCGCCCAGTCCAGCGACAAGTAAGAAAAACCGACCGGTAGTGGCGCGTTCCCGGCGTCATCTGATCCACGGATGACGCCGGGGCCGCCGCTGTCGAACCATCCATCATCACCGGGTAATCATCCCGGGGGGTTGCCTGAGCGCTTCTCTGGCGCCGGCGGGACGCCATATGAACATGGACACAGGCAACAACTACCGCCTGGTATCCGCGTTGTTTCTGCGCCTGCTTGGCGTGATCTACCTCATCGCGTTTTTTTCCATCGCCACCCAGATTCTGGGACTGGCGGGCAGTCAGGGCATCCTGCCGTTTGCGCAGAAACTGGCCAGCGTCAATGCGCCCGGCGTTTCCGACTATCTGCGTTTACCAACGCTGTTCTGGCTGAACAGCAGCGATGCCGCACTCAGCGGCGCCGCGTGGTCCGGGTGCGCTGCGGCTGTGCTGATCATCCTCGGGCGCCGGCAACGCGCGGCCCTGGTAGTGGCCTATGTGCTGTACCTGTCGATTTACCATGCCTGCCAGCCGTTTATGAACTTTCAGTGGGACGGTCTCCTGCTGGAGAGCGGCTTTCTGGCGATTTTCCTCACGCCACGTTCCCGCGTGCTGGTGCTGTTGTTCCGCTGGCTGCTGTTTCGGCTGCGCTTCATGTCCGGGCTTTCCAAGCTCACCAGCGGCGACCCCACCTGGTCGGGACTCACGGCGCTGAATTACTACTTCCAGGTACAGCCACTGCCGACACCTCTGGCGTGGTACGCCAACCAGCTACCGGAGTGGCTATTGAAGACCGGTACCGCGGGGACGCTGTTTGTCGAACTGGTGGTCCCCTTCATGATGTTCCTGCCACGGCGCTGGCGCTTCGCCGCCGCCTGGCTGACCATACTCTGGCAAGTGCTGATCATCCTGACCAGCAACCACAACTGGATCAACTTCCTGACCATCGCCCTGTGCCTGTTCCTGTTCGATGACCAGGCGCTGGAGAAAAAGACCCCGTCCTGGCTGAAGGCAAAGCTTGCGACTGAGCGGGTACCGTCCGGCTCTGCGCCAGCCGCCATCCGTGTAGCGACCGGCGCACTCGCAGCGACCATCCTGTTGGCGAGCGCGGGGCATTTCTGGGAACTCATTAAGATGCAACCCGTAACCGGCCCAATGGGCAAGGTGCTCGACTATGCCGAGGCCTACCGGGTGGTAAGCAGCTATCATGTTTTCCCCACTATGAAAACGCAGCGCATCGAGCTCGAACTGGTTGGTTCGATCGACGGTAAGGACTGGCGGCGCTACGAATTCAAATATAAACCCGGAGACCTTACGAGGCGCCCGCCCGTCGTCATTCCGTTTCAGCCGCGACTGGACTGGCAGATGTGGTTTGTGACGCTCGGACCGGTACACCTGCCGTGGTTTTACGAATTTCTACAGGGTCTGTTGAGGAATTCGCCAGCGGTGACCGCACTACTCAAGAACAACCCATTCCCCGATGAAGCGCCGCGCTACATCCGCGTCTACGCCTACCGTTACGAGTTTACCGACGCCGAAGAACGCGCCCGCACCGGACAATGGTGGAAAAGGCAATCGCTGGGCAGCTTTTCTCCGTTGCCGTGGGTGGAACGTTGAGCGGTGAAGCGTTGCCGTCGCCGCAACACACGGATTCCGGGCAGCAGCTCCGGTCATTCAGCCTCGGCGATGGTGACGGGAAGCGGGCAGCAGCTCGCACGCCGCAAAACGGCCGCGTCAACCCAGGTGTAAACCTCCGTCGCTGCCTGGGCACATTTCGTGCAGCTGCTACCGCACGAAGCCGTCGCCGTCTGTTTGTGCACTTTCCCCTTGCGAATCCACACCTGCAGCATCCCGCGGGCCGCGTCAGGGTCAGTATCGCAATGCAAAGCGATATCGGCGAGGCTTGCCTGCCCGCGCTGTTCGAGGTACCGGCGTATATCGGAGAGCATCAGGCTTCGACCTGCGCCGGCTGAGTCGCCGGTTCGCGGCGGCGCTGTCCCCAGTGGCGCAATCCCACCACCAACAGTGCAAAACCACCCCACAACACCGACAAAACGAAAGCGGACGCCGCCGGGTGCGCCGCATACGTTGCTATCTGGTAGAAACTGGCTGCCGTTACATAAGCGACCAGGGTTGTCCAGGTCGCCACAAAGGCGGCCCAGGTCCTGCCCGCCTCCCGCCGGATGGCTCCGATGGTCGCCACGCAAGGGAAATAAAGCAGTACGAACAACAGATAGGCAAACGCGCCCGCCTGACCGTCAAAGCGGCTGACCATGGCGCCGAACACGCCTTCATTGACACCCTGCTGCGCAGCAGCCGCATGGGCATCGCTGACATCGCCGATTTCCACGCCCATGGGATCAAGCAATTTATCGCCCACGGCGGCGAGGTTCGCCGGCACGGTCGCCACCGCATCCGCAAGTTGCCGCCAGATACTCGTTTCGCCGGCTTTGCTCCCCGTGTCGTCGCTGGCCAGGCTGGCGTAGAGGTTGTCGAGAGTCCCCACCACGACCTCCTTGGCGAGGATACCGGAAAATACACCGACCACGGCCGGCCAATTGTCTTCCTTAATACCCATCGGCGCAAACACCGGTGTCATCACGCGGCTCGCGGCGCTGAGTACCGAGCTTTCACTGTCCTCGTTGCCGAAAGAGCCGTCGGTCCCGATTGAGTTGAGCAGGTTCAGGGCAAGCACCATGACGATAATCACCTGGCCGGCTTCCTTGAGAAACAGCTTTACACGGTCCCAGGCACGCAGCAGGATGCCCTTGAGCGTGGGCAGATGATAGGGCGGCAGTTCCATCATGAAGCCGCTGCTGCTACCGGGCAACAGGGTGCGCTTCATCAGCAGCCCGGTGGCGATGGCAACCGCTATCCCCGTCAGGTACAGGGCGAACACCACGTTCTGCCCGGATGCGGGGAAGAACGCAGCGGCAAACAGCGCGTAAACCGGCAGGCGCGCACCGCAGGACATGAACGGGTTCATCAGGATGGTCAGTTTGCGTTCGCGCTCGTTTTCCAGTGTGCGCGTCGCCATGATCGCCGGGACGTTGCAGCCGAAGCCGACGATCAACGGTACGAAAGCCTTGCCCGGCAAGCCGATGGCACGCATGGAGCGATCCATAACGAAAGCCGCGCGCGCCATATAGCCACTGTCCTCCAGTATCGAGAGGAACACATAGAGGGCAGCGATAATGGGAATAAATGTGGCGACAATCTGCATGCCCCCACCGACGCCGTCGGCGAGGAATACGCGCACCCAGTCGGGCAGACCGGCGTTGTGCAGCAGCTGGCCGAAGCCCGAGACAAACAGCGCGTTGGCGGCGCCGTCGAAGAAATCGACAAAGGCGCCGCCTATATCGATGGTGAACAGGAACATCAAGTACATAATGGCAAGGAACAACGGGATACCCGTCCACTTGCCCAGTACCACGCGGTCTATCCGGTCGCTGAGTGTGCGCGCAACCCTGCCACGATTGTGCGAAACCGCCTGTGCCAGCGCATGCGCGTGACTGTAGCGTGTATCGGCGATGAGAATGTCCGCGTCCTCACCGGCCCGATCCATGACCTGGCGGCGCCAGTCAGCGGCTTTGTCTGCCAAGGCGGGCGACAGCGCCGTATCACCCTCATCGTTTTCCAGCAGTTTGATTGCCAGCCAGCGTCGATTGGCTTCCGGCTGCACATCGAACCCGGTTGCAATGTCGCACACCGCCTGCTCGACGACTTCGTCCAGTGCCAGCGAAAAACCGCCCCGCTCGCGCCCGTCAGCAACCGCAAGCATGCGCGCCTTCAGTTCCGTGATGCCCTCGCGAGTGACGGCCACTACCGGCACCACCGGGCAGCCCAGCTTTTCCGCAAGCAGGCCGGTGTCGATCTGGATACCGCGCTTGCGCGCCACATCCATCATATTCAGCGCCAGTACAACGGGCACACCCATTTCCAGCAGTTGCACCGTGAGGTAGAGATTGCGTTCCAGATTGGCCGCATCAACCACATTGACGATGAGGTCCGCATCCCGCGACAGCAGGTAGTCGCGGGTCACTTTTTCATCGAGAGAACTGGCGTCCAGAGAATAGATGCCGGGCAGGTCAATGGCAGCGACTTCGCGCCCGTCCAGCTCGAAACGCCCTTCCTTGCGCTCCACCGTCACACCAGGCCAGTTGCCGGTCTTCTGTCGAATGCCCGTGAAGGTATTGAACAGGGCTGACTTGCCGCAATTCGGGTTGCCCGCCAGCGCAATGGTCAATGCGGCTCTGGCTTTCGCGGCGCCGCTACCGGACTCGCAGCAGCCGCCCATCAGTCAGGCACCTCGGTGTAGACCTTTTCGGCAATGCCTTTGCCCAAGGCGACCCGATTGCCCTGCCTGGCGACAACTACACCGCTGCCACGCTGGTGCAGTATCTCGATCTCCGCGCCGACTGACAGGCCCAGGGACAGCAAGCGACGCACCAGCTGGCGACCACCGTCGATGGCCACCAGGCGCACCTTGCGCCCTACCGGGGTGTCACTGAGGATGTGACGAGACATGTTCACCAGCCAGTTAAACGAGAATGGTTATCATTATAGCCAGCGAGCCGGGTATTAGTAAATGCTTAATTTCGGCCCCGGCAACACGGTGTCAACGCCCCGAAAAGCGCGCGCAGAAGCGGCTTGGTGCGCCGCCACGCCAGCAGTCACCCCACCCCTGGATCCGTCGCGGCGACGGAATGTTACCAGTAGTACCTCGCTGTATTTAAACAACTAATACGCTGCTGACCCGTAGCGGGGCGTCTTCCCCTGTCAGGCAGGCGACTCCAGCAGCGCAGCGTGTGCCGCGGCGAGGCGGGCTATGGGGACGCGTGGACCGGAGCAGGACACATAGCTCAGACCGATGCTGTGACAGAACTGGATGGACGCCGGGTGCCCCCCGTGTTCGCCGCAAATGCCGACTTTCATGTCTGGCCGGGTTTCCCTGCCCCAGCCGACCGCCAGCTCCATCAGCTTGCCCACGCCCTTGGTGTCGAGCACCTCGAAGGGATTGTCCTGCAGTACGCCTCGTTCGTTATACATGGGCAGGAACTTGTTCTCGGCATCCTCGCGTGAAAACGAGAATGTGGCCTGGGTGAGGTCGTTGGTGCCGAAGGAAAAGAACTCGGCTTCCTCCGCGAGGCTGCCGGCACGCATGCAGGAGCGTACCACCTCCATCATGGAGCCAAACTTGAAATTTACCTGAATACCGTACTTGTGTTCGACCACGCTGTACACGGCGTCGACGTAGCTCTTGACGCGTTTCAGCTCCTGAGCGGTACACACCTGCGGCACCATGATTTCAGGATGCACATCGAAGCCTTCCCGGATGCATTCGGCCGCGGCCTCGAGTACAGCGCTGATCTGCATCGAGTAGATTTCCGGGAACGTCAGTCCGAGACGGACGCCGCGATGGCCGAGCATCGGATTCACTTCATACAGTGCGCGCACTTTCTTCAGCATGGTTTCTTTCTTTTCTATGGCCTCATCGACCAGGCGCGGGTCGGTCAGACATTCGACCCGGGGCCCGTCGTTCCCCCTGTACATGAAACGCACGGCCTCGGCGAGAACGTTCATACCCATCACCGTTTCCTTCAGGTGGCGCAGTTGCTCCAGTTCGTCGACCAGCTGCTGCTCGGAGGGCAGAAACTCGTGGATCGGCGGGTCCAGCAGCCGGATGGTGACCGGCCGCGGGGCCATGGTCTTGAACAGGCCCTTGAAATCATCGCGCTGAATGGGCAGCAACTTGTCCAGCGCCTTCTGTCGCGCGTCGGTGGTCTCCGCGACAATCATTTCGACAACGATCGGCAGTCTGTCGCCAGCGTTGAACATACGCTCCGTCCGGCAAAGTCCGATGCCCATGGCACCGTACTTGAGCGCCTGCTCGGCATCGTGGGGCGTATCGGCATTGGCCATGACCTTGAGACGGGCGGATTCGTCTGCCCATTGCAGCAGCGTTTTCAGTTCGGAAGAGAACTCGGCCTCGATCATCGCAACCTCGCCCAGGTAAACGTCACCGGTGGTGCCATCGAGGGTGATGAGGTCACCCTCGCTGATGGTGTGATCGCCAACAAACGCCTTGCGCATAGCGACATCCACGCGAATACCTTCGGCGCCGGCGACGCAGGGCTTACCCATGCCTCGCGCCACCACCGCCGCATGCGATGTTTTTCCGCCGCGGGCTGTCAGAATACCCTGTGAAGCGAAGAAGCCATGGATATCCTCCGGCTTGGTTTCCTCGCGCACCAGGATGACCCGCTGACCTCCCCTGCCCTGCTGCTCGGCACGGTCGGCATCAAAAACGGCCAGACCAACCGCAGCCCCTGGTGAGGCCGGGAGCCCGCGAGCGACCGGAGCAACCCGGCTGGAAGGATCCAGGCGCGGAAACAACAGCTGCTCCAGAAGTTGTGGTTGAATACGCAGCAGTGCGTCGGCTTTGCTGATCAGGCCTTCGCGCATCATTTCCACCGACGTACGCACCAGCGCTATGGCGTTCATCTTGCCATTGCGCGTCTGCAGACAATACAGGCGGCCCCTCTCGATGGTGAACTCGAAATCCTGCACTTCCTTGTAATGGGACTCCAGCCGGTCGCGCAGCTCCTGCAGCTCACGGTACATCTCGGGCATCTCTTCCTGCAGGGCATCGATGGATTTGGGCGTGCGAATGCCGGCCACCACGTCTTCACCCTGTGCATTCACCAGGTATTCGCCGAACATGCGGTTTTCACCGGTGTCGGGGTAACGGGTGAACCCCACGCCGGTGGCGCAATCGTCACCGAGATTGCCAAATACCATGGTGACCACGTTGACGGCGGTACCATTGGCCATCTGCGGCGTGATATTGAATTCGCGACGGTAATCCACGGCACGTTTACCCATCCAGGAGTTGAACACCGCCTTGATAGCGATCTCCAGCTGCTGCATCGGGTCATCCGGAAACCGATGGCCGGTGACGCGCTCTACCACGGCAAGGAATCGGTCCGAGATCTCGTGCAGGTCGCGCGCGCTGAGTGCTATATCCTGCTTGACGCCCGCTTTTTGCTTTACAGCTTCAAACTCGGCATCGAATTCTTCATCGCGTATGCCCAGCGCCACCTTGCCGAACAGCTGGATGAAACGCCGGTATGCGTCCCAGCCAAAGCGTTCATTGCCGGTCTGTGCAATCAGACCCTTGAGCGTGTCGTTGTTCAGCCCGAGGTTGAGGATGGTATCCATCATGCCCGGCATCGACATGGCCGAACCGGAACGCACCGACACCAGCAGCGGATGGCTGGCACCGCCGAACACCTTGCTGGTCTTTTCTTCGAGCACCCGCATCTGCGCGCGCACCGATTCCATCAATCCTTCGGGAAGATCATGCTGCTTGCTGTCAAGGTAGTAGAGGCAGCTCTCGGTGGATATCACAAACCCGGGAGGCACGTTGAGCCCGATCTGGGTCATTTCGCAAAGATTCGCACCCTTGCCGCCCAGCAGCATCTTGTTCTTGCCATCGCCCTCTTCGAACGCGAAAACATACTTCCCGGAACCGCTCATAAACCTTCTCCTGACTACAGATATGCCTGGTGATAAAGCGAAGCACCCGCACGCACAAAATCGTCGACGAGTATGCTGCCGCCCGCTGCCGACACAATATAGTAGCGAGCGGCAACGAGCCACCTATTGACTTGGCTCAGGAAAAACCGATTGAAACACGAGCCGCGGGGCCCGGCCGCGTCGCACTGTCTTGAAGCGGGCGAACCGGCCTAGTGCATCCCCCGCTGCACACCGGTGGCGCGCTCGTCCGCACTTCCCGGATACGGGCCCTCGGGAAGATCCTGTGACCCGGCTGATGCCTTGAGCACCACATCCATTGGCCCGACCTTCCAGATATCCTTGCAGTATTCGCCAATCGCGCGGTCCGACGAGAATTTTCCCATGCGCGCCACATTCAATATCGACATGCGGGTCCAGTGCTCGGGATCGAGGTAGGCCATGCCCGCTTCGTTCTGGGCGTCCACATAAGACTGGTAATCGGCCAGAACCATATATGGATCTTCGTCCAGTAATGAATCCACCAGGGGCCGGAACAGCTGCGGGTCGCCATGCGAAAAGAATCCGTTGGCGACAAGATCAAGGGCTTCCTTGAGACGCGGATTCCGCTCGTAGAACTCACGTGGGCGATAACCCTCGGCACAGCACTCCTGCACCTGCCTGGCAGTGAGACCGAAAAGGAAGAAATTCTCGTCACCCACCTGTTCGCGGATCTCCACATTGGCGCCGTCCAGGGTACCGATCGTCAGAGCGCCGTTCAGTGAGAACTTCATATTGCCGGTACCCGATGCCTCCTTGCCAGCCGTCGAGATCTGTTCGGAGAGATCCGCCGCCGGATAAATCCACTGCGAGTTCTTTACGTTGAAATTCGGAACGTAGACCACCTTGAGCCGCTCGCGCACCGCGGGGTCCCGGCTGATAACGTCGCCAACGGCGTTTATGAACCTGATCATCAGTTTCGCCATCCTGTAGCCGGGGGCAGCCTTTCCGCCGAAGACGAAAGTGCGCGGCGCCATCTCCAGTTCCGGATGCTGCTTCAGGCGATTGTATAGGGTAATGATGTGCAGCACGTTGAGATGTTGACGTTTGTACTCGTGGATGCGTTTGACCTGCACGTCGAACATGGATTCAGGGTCGACCGCGATCCCCGTATGCTCGATAATGTGATCGGCGAGAGCAGCCTTGTTAGCCTGTTTGCAGGCGCGCCACTGGTGATGGAATTCCGGGTCACCGGCGAATCGCTCGAGTTGCCGCAACTGGTCCAGGTCCGTGATCCAGCCGTCGCCGATTCTGCTTGAGATCAACGTGCTGAGTTGCGGGTTGCTCAGTGCCATGAATCGCCTGGGTGTTACCCCGTTGGTCTTATTGGAAAACTTCTCCGGCCACAATTCATAGAAATCCCGCAAGACCGAATTCCTTAGCAGATCGGTATGCATTTCCGCGACCCCGTTTATCGCGCTGCTGCCCACACAGGCAAGGTTGGCCATGCGCACGCACCTGGGTTTTCCCTCTTCAATCAACGACATACGCATGATTCGTTCATTGTCCCAGGGATACTTGAGCCGCAGCTCGTCCAGGAAGCGCTGATTGATTTCGTAAATAATCTCGAGCAGGCGCGGCAACAGCGACTCCAGCAGATCGACGGGCCATTTTTCCAACGCTTCGGGTAAAAGCGTGTGGTTGGTATAGGCAAAGGTGTTGCGGGTGACTTCCCAGGCGGCATCCCATTTCATGGCGTGTTCATCGACGAGCAGACGCATCAATTCCGCCACCGCAATCGAGGGGTGCGTATCATTGAGTTGGACCGCAAACTTCTCGTGAAAGCGATCGAGGCCGTTGCCGCTGGCCGTCTTGTGGATACGGATCATGTCCTGCAACGAGCAGGAAACAAAGAAATACTGTTGTTCAAGACGCAGCTGCTTGCCGACGGCAGGCTCGTCGTTCGGATACAGTACCTTGGTCAGGGTTTCGGACACGACCTTCTGGTACACGGCACAATAATAGTCACCTTCGTTGAACAGCTTGAAGTTGAACGACTCGGGCGCCTCGGCTTTCCACAGGCGCAGCAGGTTGGCATTGTTGACACGATAGCCGAGGATCGGTGTGTCGTAAGCCACGCCATTGACGACCCTGTCCGGCAGCCACACAGTGTAGCCACGGCCGGCATCGTCGCGGCGGCGCTCGGTATGACCCCCGAGCTTGACCTGAAAGGTCAGCTTCGGCCGCCGCAATTCCCAGGGGTTACCCGCATGCAGCCAGTTGTCGGACACCTCCACCTGCTCTCCGTCGACAATTTCCTGGTCAAAGATACCGAACTCATAGCGGATCCCGTAACCGATAGCCGGAATCTTTGCAGTAGCCAGAGAATCCAGATAACAGGCCGCCAGCCGCCCCAGGCCACCGTGGCCGAGCCCGGGTTCGTCTTCTTTTTCGAGTAACTGATCGAGGTCAAGTCCGAGTTCTTCAACGGCCTGGCGAACATTTTGCTCGATCCCCATGTTGAGGATATTGTTCCCCAGGTGCGGCCCCAGCAGAAATTCCGCGGAAAAGTAGCAGACGGTACGCGCGCCCGAATACTTGGCGGTTTTTGCCGTGTGGATCATGCAGTGCAGGATACGATCGCGAACGGTGTAAGACAGTGCCTGGTAGTAATCGCCAAGCGTGGCAACATCCTGAAATCTGCCTTGCACATAGAACAGATTGTCGAGCAGCGCGCGCTTGAGCGACTCGACACTCATTCCGGTGCGGACATGCTCGCGATCGTTGTCCGGCATGCCCGGCAGTTGCCGACAGTCCGACTCCATACTGTTTCCTCCGACTACAGATCTGCAGTCTGCAGTCTGCATAGCTAAACCGGGTTTCCGGACGGGGATGCAGCAATCGCCCACTTCCCCTTCCTGGTGCCTTATCCGCCCGGCGACCACCTGATCGTTAGTATAGCAACGAATTGAACTGAGCCACTCGGGGACTTTCCGTCTTGTTGCGACTCTCCCAGCGCTCCTCCGAGTCGCTGGCCAGAGACTGCGCCCGCTGTGGCCACACCGGCGCCGCCTTCGCAGATTTCACCGAGATAAAATTGCGCCTCGGCCTGCCCCTGCATGGCCGACTGAAAAAATTCACTGGGGCGCAGACGAAATCCGACCGGTTATAGGTGCGCAACCCCGCCTCGAGATCCGCATTGGCCGGCACAAAGCATGACGGACACGACTAGCTCGATCCAAGGTCCCGGGCGTGACAGCATGAACACCTCCTGATCCCGACGTTTGGTGTCAAACGTGCCGCACTATTATTCACCAGCGAGCGTCCACCGGGCAAGGTGACCGGCGAACCGGGCCTGCCGCACTCACTTTGCCAGGGCGGGCAGCACCGGCGGAAGGGGGGGTTCCTGCATGCCGCGGCGCTCCGACAACCAGGACTGCAACTGCTCCGGAGGGAGCGGTCTGCACAGATGGTATCCCTGGATGAGGTCGCACCCCTGAGCACGAAGTTTGTGCATGATTTCCTCGTTTTCGACACCTTCTGCAACGACGCGCAGGCCGAGATTGTGGGCCAGGTCAATGGTCGAATGTACGATCATTGCGTCACTTTCATCGCGGTTCATGTTGCTCACGAAGGACCGGTCGATCTTCAGCTCCCGCACCGGCAAGCTCTTGAGATAGGACAATGATGAAAAGCCCGTACCGAAATCATCGATAGCTATTCCGACACCCATCCGCTTTATCTGCGACAGCAGAACAGTTGCACGCGCCAGGTCGCGCATCATGGCGCTTTCGGTTATCTCGAGGGTCAATTTTTCAGGCGCAGTACCGGTGGCTGTGAGCAAGCGACCGACCATGTCGGGCAGAGAGGAATCCTGCAGATCATGGGTGGAAAGATTAACCGCAACGCCGACGTCGATACCCGCACAGCGCCAGCTCGCCAGTTGCTCCAGCGCCCTGCGCAACACCCATTGGGTCAGTTTTTGAATAACGCCGGTCTGCTCCGCCATCGGAACAATCCGGTCCGGCGGAACCATACCGTGCTCGGGATGGTCCCAGCGCAACAAGGCCTCGACTGAGCCGACAGTCCCACGCTCAAGATCCAGCTTCGGCTGATACCAGAGAGCCAGGCGGTCATGCGCAATCGCATCCTTGAGTTCCTTGACCAGCTGCAGACGAAGCACACTGTTGCGGTCCTCGGAATCATCGTAAAAAGCCGTCTGCCTGCCCATGTGTTTGGCCATGTACATCGCCACGTCGGCATGCCGCATCAGCACCGAAACTTCCGTGCCATGATCGGGAAACAGCGCAACACCCGCGCTCCCACCCACATAGAGCCGGTGTCCGCCGACCTGAAACTCCCGTTCGAGCGCCCCGGCAATTGCGCTGGCGATATCCGCGCAGCGCCGGTGATCCGCCGCGGGCAAAACCACGGCGAATTCGTCACCGCCGAGTCTCGCGGTGAGCCCCCCGTTGGCGATAACATCGGCAAGCCGCTTCGCGACCTCCTGCAGGACAAGGTCACCGACGGGGTGACCCAGCGTATCGTTGATCTCCTTGAAGTGGTCCAGGTCCATAATCATAAGCCCGACCTGCCGCCCCCCGTCGGCGGCCGCGAGCAGCTGCTCGTCAAGCTCCTGCAGCAGGCATGCCCTGTTCGGCAGACCGGTAAGGCTGTCGTGCAGCGACTGGTACTCCAGCGCCAGTCGCCGCTGCTGCACCTTGGCACGCATCTTCTCGAAGGCCGTAACCAGCTGCCTGATTTCACGGGTTCTGGACACAGGCACATCGCCGGAATGCTTCGTTTCCACATCGATATCCGAAGACAGGACCCGCGAAAGCCGCGCAATGGGGGCGAGCAGCGTGCGGTCAAGCACAGCATAACCGAGAATCAGCAAAGCGAACAGCGACGCCGCCAGAACCCAGAACACCGTACCGATCCGCGCGCCGGCGACACGCAAGTGTGCGACCTGATGGTTCGACGTGTCTTCAACCGCTGCCTCTATCGCCAGGAGGGAGTGCCATACCGCATCGAACAGGGGCTGTATGATGTCTCGCAGAAATGGCAGGTCAGTGCGCCAGCTATCGGTTGCGTACATCTCCCTGACCTTATGAAAATAGGCATACCAACGCGCTGTCTGCGCACGCATCTCGCCGAGCACAGCGGCTGCCTGGAAGCTGAGCTTATTGTCTTTTCTCAGTGCTTCCACCTGGTCCAGGTCGCTCGCGATCTGACTGTAGAAAACCTCTACATCTTCCGACTGCTTGTCCAGGCTGGCGCGAGTGGCCGAGAATGCGCCGAAACGATTGGCGACCATCACCCGGTAGGCCCCGATCATTTGCCGCCAGCGGTCGCGGATGCGGCCGAGGAGTCGGTACTCATGGGAAACCATCCGGTCTCCATGCTCGTCGGACAGCTCCGACAAAGCCGCGTTGATGGCGGTGAGAAACGCGTCACTGGTCGGCAGCATGGTATCCGCCATCAAATGCATGGCGGGGTGCAACTGGTCGGGGTTTTCGCGTATCTCCATGAGCCGACCGAGCTGCAGATAAAGCGTGCCCAGCATTTTGTCAAGGTCCCCGCCTCCGCGGGAGGTATATTTGGCCGCCGAGTGCAACTCGCTCAGTTGGGCGGCTTTGGCCTGCGCCTCGCGCATAGCCCCCAAGGCACGCTCTCGGGCGTCGTCCGACGGGGATATCATATAAGCCTGCAACGCGAAGTTTGACTGCCAAACGGCGCCACGGATATCGACGCTCAGTTGCTGAATGCGGTTACGCAAGCGCAGGCTCTCGGTGGCGGCGGAGGTTGCCTGATCGAGCACATAGCCTGTCCAGCCGACCAGCGACGTGACAGCGACTCCAAGCACAAGGGTCACCAGCAGGTAACGCCCGCTGAGCGCATTGAGATCGAGAAGTCCCGGTACTTTCTTTATGGCTACCACTGCCGCTCCAGTCTGCTACCGCGTCATCCGGGTCATCCCGGGAAAACCGCACGAGCCGGCCAAATGTACGCCGGGCAGCACCGGCCATCTCCCTTCAGGTGCAGGATGCGTCAACGCGGCGGCCTTGCCTTTCGCCTGTCCGGCAGTCTGCCGACCCCCGGCCGCTCCTCGACAGGCGCCGCCGATCAGCCTTCGAAAGCCAACGTCATCTTGTGGGTGTTGTCCTTGACACAGCGCATACCCTTGCCGGACTTGTCCTCACACCTGACGGTGTGTTCCGGTGTCCAGCCGGTTTGAATCCTGAAGCCCTGCTCCGCCTGATCGTCGTAGCCAAGCGGTTGATCTTCGGGCTCCTGCGAGTCGGTGACGTCGAGCACCAGATTCCGGTAGGTAATAACGAAGGAATCCTTGTCGGTTCTGACAAACGACTTGACGCGGTACTGCACCGTCTGTGTACCGGTTGCGCGGGTCAGCACTTTGCTGAAACAGACCAGTGCATCCTCGTCCTTGTCGCACTGTGTGACCTCTGACGGCAGGTAGTCAACCGGGCGATCGCCGCGCATCCACTGCCTGCCGGCCAGCCTGTCCAGGGCCGTCAACACCGGCTTCGGGTCAGCCTTCACCGGCGCCGGTTGACTGGCAACCGGCTTGCTCACCGCGGCAACCTTTGAGGCCTCCCGCTCGGCCCGCGCCCGCTGCTTCTGTTGTTCTGCCAGGGTCTGCTGCCGCTGCTTCTCGGCGAGGGCTTCCTGTCTTTGTTTCTCGGCTCTGGCAAGGTTCGCCTGGCGGCGTTGGTCGATCTTCATCTCCTCTTCGAGGTTGATGATCTTGCCGCGAGCGCGGTTAAAGCCACCCTCTGCGGCCTTTTTGTACCAGCCTATTGCGGCTTCGTAGTCCTTCCTGACGCCGGCGCCTTCGGCGTACATTTCACCCAGGTAGTACTGTGCGAGGACGCTTTTGCCGCTTACCCGTTTAAACAGCGACAGGGCCTGCTTATAGTCCGCTTTCCCGTCTTCCGCCTTGTAGTTCAGGATACCGAGCCGCGTAATCGCCCTGGCATCGTTGCTATCCGCGGCCTTCTGCAACCAGCGCCGGGCCTTGCTCTCGTCGGCTTCGATACCCCTGCCTTTAAGATACATCATCGCCAGTTCGTACTGCGCGTCAAGATCACCGCCTTCAGCCTTGTCCTGCAACTCGGTGAACTTGGACTCCTGTTCCTCGATACGGCTCAATTTGCTGGCGGCCAGCTGATAACCCGAGTCCGCCGAAGCCTTTAGCCAGCGCAGTGCCTGATCCCTGTCCTGCGCAACACCCTGACCTTTAAGGTACATAATGCCAACCTCGTACTGGGCGTCGGCCTGCCCTGCCTTGGCATTCTCAAGGTGCTCCTTGAAAAGGTCTCCCCACATTTCGTTCGCTGCCAGCGGCGTGCTTAGCACGAGCAACAGTACGGGCGACAGAAAAGTATGTCGAAGATACTTGACTATGCTTGAGACGGCGGTTTTCATAACGACCTCCTGGAACTAAGTCCGTGTATATCGCAGCGCCGGTATATGCGACTAAGTCGCTGGTAAACTTGACGGCGTGATGCTCGCCGGTATTGGCGCATTCCTTTGACTGTTAGCGGTACAATCGCCCAAGTTCTTAGCGTTAAAGTTGTGCCGCGGCCTGCCGATACCCCTCCTTCCAGCGCGGGAGTGCCACCCGCAGTTGCATCCCCCGGCCCCGGGGCGGCGGATAAGCCTTCCCGGCCCACGCCTCCATTGGCCACGGGCGCGGTTAGCTTTTATACTGTGCGGAGCTCGTCATCATTGCGCCTGGCCTAGAACCGTAACCCCTGATCCTGTTTTCGTGAAACTTCGCAGCCAAATCTCCCTGTTCCTGCTGGCACTGGGGCTCACACCATTACTGGTTTCCGTAGTCATCAATGTTCCGCTCGTGTTCGACAAGCTGGAGCAGTTCTATCACAAGGCCTACCTGGAACAGCTGCGCACAGACTTTCGCGACCTCGACCAGCACATCACCCGTCGCCAGGAGATGGTCCGTCTGTTTGCAAAGATTCCGGAACCAGGCATTGCCCTGTCCGAGAAGGAAAGCCAGGATGCTGACAAGCTGGCCAAGGCACGCCTGGCCTATGCGGACTGGGCCAACCGGGTTCTGTTCGACCAGCTGGATATCATCCAGGTCATATTCATCGACAGCCACGGAAAGGTTTCCCTGGCGCTGGACCGCGACCAGCAGACGGGTGTGCTGGAACAGAACGACGCGGCGGCTGAACTGCCGAGCCTGAGTTTTCTGTCCGCCGGACTGAAAGTTGCTCCCGGCACTGTACTCACCAGCCCGATCAGCCTTAACAACGCCGCCGGCAACCGCGCGCCGAATCGTTTCATGACGTTGAGCTTTATCAGCCCGCTGGTAGTTTCGTCGACACCTGACAGCGCCCCCAAATTGCGCGGCGTGGTCGTCTTTAATCTCGACGTCGGAGGCCTGGCGCATGTCTACAACGGCATCTACTGGGTTCAGAATAACGGTACATACCTGAGAGACGGCAGCACAACCGAGCCCCCGGCATCCACGGCATTCCGGGATTTCCCCGAGCTCGACAAGTTGTTCGCCCAGGGCGAGCTGGGACTATGGGACCACAATGGACAACAGATCTTCTGGCTGCCCCTGTTCACCGTTCGTGATTCAGGACCCTTGTGGGTGGGGCGCAGAGTAGACCCCTCGCCCGTTGTGAGTTTTATTCACAAACTGGAAATCCGCGTCAGCATCGTGATCAGCATCCTGTTGCTGGTGGTCTACCTGGTGGCGCGCGCCTTTGCCATCCGTGCCGAACGTATCAGCGATGACCTGACGCAGAAGATGTCGACCGTACTGGAAAAGGACGAGGCCGTCGCGTTTTCCTGGCAACGCCCCGAGGAACTCCGTATTCTGGGCACGACACTGACACGGTTGGCGGAAAAACATGCCGAAGACACCCGGGCACTGCGCGAACACGCCCAGGCACTGGAAGACTCCAACCGCTATAAGTCGGAGTTCCTCGCCAATGTCAGCCACGAGTTGCGCACGCCGCTGAATTCAATTCTGCTGTTGTCAAAAATGCTCGCCGGAAAAGAGACCGGCCTGTCGAGAGAGGCACGCCAGCAGGCGCACGTGATCCATGATGCCGGCGCCGATTTGAGGTCCCTGATAGACACCATCCTCGACCTGTCGCGTATCGAGGCGGGAAAGGCCGCGCTCAATGTCAGTCGCATTGACCTGAAATCACTGCTCGGTGATCTGACGGCGTTGATGCAGCCGCAGTTCGCGGAAAAAGGTCTGCAGCTCGATCTGCGCATTGCGGCAAATGCACCGGAGAGTCTCGTCAGTGACGAGGAAAAGCTTCGCCAGATCCTGATCAATTTTCTGTCGAATGCGCTCAAATTCACGGAAAAGGGCCATGCCGTGCTGGAACTCAGGCAAAGCAGCAGCGCGCACAGCGGGTCGCTGCCGGTAAGCATCAGCGTCAGGGACTCGGGTATCGGCATTCCCGGGGACAAGCAGGCGCAGGTATTCGACGCATTCAGCCAGGTTGACGGTTCCACCAGCCGGCGTTACGGTGGCACCGGCCTGGGGCTGACCATCAGCCGCCAGCTTGCCGATCTGCTGGGCGGTCGCATTCAGCTCGAGAGCACTGTCAACCATGGATCAACTTTCACGCTGCTGTTGCCAGGGCACATCGATGCGACCAGCACTACGGAAACGACACCCACCGACCGTGGCACCCGCACCGGCAGCAGCAAGACTGCCGAACGACGCAGCGGCATGCCGGTGGCACACTACCCCGGATGCCGGGTACTGCTGGTGGACGATGACCTTCGCAACCTGCTCGCGCTCACCCCGGTACTGGAAAGCTGGGGTATCGTAGTCGCCGCGGCAGGCGACGGCCGTGAAGCCCTGGAGACCCTGCATGAAGATGGTTTGTTTGACATCATATTCATGGACCTGATGATGCCGGAACTGGACGGCTTCGAGACCATCAGCCAGATCAAGCGTGATAACACCCTGGCCACGATCCCGATTGTTGCCCTTACCGCAAGAACCGCCTCCGAGGACCGGCAGCGCGCGCGCGCCAACGGGGCCTGTGATTTTCTGGCCAAGCCAGTCGAAGCGACAGAACTCAAACGGGTGCTGGACCAGTACTTGTGTAAAGACCGCCAGCGGGAGCCGTCATGAAGCGTTACAAGGGTTTCAAACTGCTTATCGTCGACGACAACCCCAACAATCTCTTCAGTCTTCGATCCCTGATCGAGGCGCATACGGATGTTGAAGTCATTGAGGCGGATTCCGGGCAACGGGCTCTCGAAATCGCGCTGGCGACGCCGGATATCGACCTCATCATTCTGGATATACAGATGCCGGAAATGGATGGCTTCCAGACCGCGTCAATGCTCAAGATCCGCAAGAAGACCCAGGGTATTCCCATCATCTTCCTCACGGCCGCGTTCAAGGCCGATGAATTCCTGCAGAAAGGCTATGCGCTGGGCGCCGCCGACTATCTGCTCAAACCCATTGACGACAACCTTTTGTTCAACAAGGTCAGCACCTATTTCCGCCTGATAGAAAAAGAGCGCGATCTGAACCGCACGCTGGAAGAGCAGGTTGCAGCACGCACCGAGGAACTGCGCCAGGCCAACCAGTACCTGCAGGGAATCATAGAGAACATGGGCGAGGCACTGCTGGTGCTCGCACCCGACGGAAACATCAAATCGGCGAATCCGGCAGCCTGCCGGATGCTCGAGTATGCCGAAGCCGACCTGCGCGGTATGAATATCGGCGACGTATTCGAGGAATCGGAACAGGAACAGGCGGACGCATTTATGGGCACCTGGCTCGAGGCCCTGATACGCACCGGTACACTCAGCAGTATCGAGGCGCGCTTCATCGCCAGGGACCAGACCCGGGTCCCGATCCTGTTTTCGCGTACCGCCATGAATGACGAACAGGGTAAGATTACGGATATACTCTGTATCGCCAAGGATATGACCGGCTACACACACATAAATGAAACCGACTGAACAACCGCAGTAAACGGGTGCTAGTGATGATTGATGATGAACAGGGAGACGTGTCACCGGAAGACGCTGTATTGACCGCGGACGCCTTGAAGGCGATGGGACATCCCCTGCGCTGGCGGATTATCTGCGCACTCGGCGACAAGGAAGCCACGGTCGGCGAACTGGCCAAACAGATAGGTACGACCCAGAGCAACATGTCGCAGCACCTCGACCAGCTGCGCAACAAGCGTATCCTGGTATCGCGCAAGGAAGCCAACCGGATGTATTACCGGGTGCGTAACGAGGCCTTGCTGGAGCTGATCGCCAGTATGCGCTCGGTCCTGTGTGAAACCAATCTGAACGATTGATCTATTGGCCGCGGGCAAAAAAAGGGGGCTCTTTCGAGCCCCCTCTTCACCCGTGGGTGAACTTCCGGTACTTACTTGGCAGGTGCAGCCTGTGTTGCCGGAGCCGCAGGCGCGGTCGGCGCACCGTACGGACCATAAGGGGCGCCATACGGAGCACCGTAAGGAGCGCCATAGGGAGCACCGTAGCCCGGGCCGTAACCGTAGTACGGCGCATAACCGCCGTAGTAACGGTCGTAACCGTAACCGCGGCCATAGCCACGACCGGATCCGTGACCACTGAAGTTCATGCTGAAGTCCCCGTCGCCGAACATGTCACCGAAACCGTCACCCCAACCATTGTTGTAGTTGTTGTAACCGTTGTTCCAGGGACCACCCCACCAGGCCTGCGCCGAACTCATGGAAAGTACGGTAGCACCGGCCAGCATTGCTGCAAGAATTGTCTTTTTCATAATCATATCCTCTGACATTTGAGCGTTAAAATAAACTTACCGTTGCCTACTGAGCTTTGGCTGAAGCGGCCTGCGGCGGCGTAGCGTAACGGTTTTCCCACATAGCCTGACGGCTCTTAACCATTTCCTCGTAAGACTTCTGCATCGCCTTACGCTGGTCTTCCATCTGCTTCATTGCAGCTTCGTGCTGCGCTTCCATCTCTTTGAAATGCTCGCTGGCGGCTTTCTGCTGGGCTTCGATGGCTTCCTGGTGGGCCTTGGCGATGTCGTCACCGGCGCCCGGAGCAACCGGGGCCGCCGCATAAGGCGGTACACCGTAACCGTACGGTGCATAACCGTAATAAGGTGCATAACCACCATAATAACGGTCATAGCCGTAACCGCGACCATAACCACGACCGTTGCCATGGCCACTGAAGCTCATGTTGAAATCGCCGTCACCGAACATGTCACCGGAACCGTCACCCCAACCATTGTTGTAGTTGTTGTAACCGTTGTCCCAGGGACCACCCCACCAGGCGCTGGCCGAACCGGAAGCGACTGCGAGACCCGCGGCAGCGAGCAAGGTTGAAAATTTCTTCATAATCTCTCTCCGTACGTGTTAGCGTTTTTTAGACATACCGCAAACTTCGATTGAGAGTATTTCAGAATATACGAATATATGCAAGCACTGTAATTCATGCCGGCTTCTCGCTGCGGCGTACCGCGCGCCGACTTCTGAAGACGACAATTAATCTATTTTAATCAGCGCCCTACTGCCTATTTCCGGGCGTGGATACGGCCAAACGGGCATCCTTGAGGCCACCGCCTACTGGAACAGCGGCGTAGACATGTGTCTATTTCTTTGTTTGCGAGGGTCCCAAGGGGGCTGGTCCGGGAGTAAGCCGGGCAACTCACGTCAACGGAGGCCGCGCGGCGGAGACGCCGCGCGCCGGTTATCCGACGGCGTGTTCGCGGGAAAATCGAGTTGCGGTGCACACGCCAGCCGACCGAGCAAACTCAACCGCGGGACGCGGCCCGGCACAGCGTGGATCTGATGATTGTGGCGCAGGGGGTGCGACCAAGTGGCCGCATTTATCAGGCGACGTGCTGGTCGTCGGAGCAATGCCGGCGCAAGCAGGAAACCATATAGCCGAACAGCACAACTGCCGCGACCAGAAACGCGGCCACTGTCAGCCAGACTCTGACGTCAGGTGTAAAACCTGCCGCCGACACTGTCAGCCAGGTTACAAACCCGACGAAGCTGGAAATAAACAGAACCATGGCGTACGGCCAGGGCTTCTTACGACATTTGCCACACAAACTCATTGCAACAATCCTTTTGTTGAGACCGTCAGTCGATGTGAAAGTAATAACAAAAGCCGAACCATCTTAATATGACCTGCATCAAGGGACAGGCTATGAGCGGTCAATACTTCAAACCACCCACCGGCGTCGTACAGGCGTGGGCCGGACCGAAGACAACCGCAGCACTCTCTCGGACCGCGGTCGGCCGAGCCGACGCGCTGTGTCGGCCA